>OBLT010001644.1_pt1 | contig 14247 bp, 8 predicted proteins | sample 1518721 | NCBI WGS metagenome assembly OBLT01 (sample SAMEA3539307, study PRJEB22396) | soil metagenome | biome: tundra; feature: field; material: soil | place: USA | collected 2010-05 | depth 0.15 m | reverse complement strand
CCGCCCACCGATTCCCTGGTGGGACGGACGGCCGCTGGTCTTAAGATTCCGGTAAATGGCGCCAAAACGTTAGCTGACTACTTGGCGTGAAAATTCAGGCTAGCATTATCCACTCAATGCCACGCTACGACGCCATCGTGATCGGCGGCGGCCACAACGGCTTGGTTGCGGCCGCGTACCTGGCGCGCGCCGGGCGCAAGACGCTGGTCCTGGAGCGCCGCGAAATGGTGGGCGGCTGCGCGGTCACGGAGGAGCTCTGGCCGGGCTACCGGGTCTCCACCGCCGCATACCTGAACAGCCTGCTGCAGGAGCGCATTGTTCGCGAGCTGGAACTGGAGCGCTTCGGCTACCGGGTGGACGCCAAGGACCCGGCGTTCTTTTCCGCGTTTCCGGACGGCCGCCACTTCTTCATGTGGCAGGACCGCGCCCGGACGCTGGCGGAGATCGCGCGGTTCTCGCTCCGCGATGCGCAGGTCTATCCCGCCTACGAAGACCGGCTGGAGCGCCTTTCCCAGGTGGTGGAGCGCCTGCTCCCGACCACGCCGCCGCGGTTTCCGCCGCGCGGCCCGCTGGATTTGCTCGACTATCTGAAATTCGCCGGGCGCCTGCGCGGCCTCAACCCCAAAGAGATGGCGTCGCTGGCGAAGATCTTCACGCAGAGCGCGGCGGAGTTTCTGGACGAGTGGTTCGAATCGGAACAGGTGAAAGTGACGCTCGCGACCGACGGCGTCATCGGCGCCAACGGCGGGCCGCGTTCCCCTGGCACGGCGTACATTCTGCTGCACCATTGCATGGGCGGAGTGGCCGGGCATCGCGGGCTGTGGGGCTTCGTCCGCGGCGGGATGGGGGCGGTTTCGGAAGCCATTGCCGCCTCGGCGCGCGCCGCGGGCGTCACCATCCGCACCGGGGCCGCCGTGGCGAAAGTGCTCGTACGTGGCGGCCGGGCATACGGGGTCGCGCTGGAAAGCGGCGAGGAAATCGAGGCGTCCGCCGTGGCCTCCAACGCCGATCCGAAGGTCACGTTCCTGCGCCTGGTGGAGGCCCGCGATCTGGAGCCCGATTTCCTCGACGCCATCCGGCATTACCGCATCGAGGGCACAAGCTGCAAAATGAACCTCGCCCTGAGCGGCCTGCCGGAGTTCACCGCGTATCCCGGCGCGCCCGGTCCGCAGCACCGCGCCACCATGCACATTTGTCCCGATATCGACTACGTGGAGCGCGCCTGGGACGACGCCAAGTACGGCCGGCCCTCGGAGCGCCCGCTGCTCGAACTGACCATCCCGACGATGTACGACGCGTCGCTCGCCCCGCCCGGCAAGCACATCATGGGCATTTTCCTGCAGTATGCGCCCTACACGTTGCGCAAGGGATCGTGGGACGAGCTGCGCGAGCCGTTCGGCGACCGGGTGATCGCGCTGATCGAGGAGTACGCGCCGGGCTTTGGGTTGCTGATCGAACGCCGCCAGGTGCTGACGCCGCTCGATCTGGAGCGGCAGTTCGGGATTACCGGCGGCAACATCTTCCACGGAGAAATGAGCTTGGACCAGATGTTTGTCATGCGCCCCGTGGCCGGTTGGGCGCGCTACCAAACGCCGGTCCGGGGCCTCTACCTGTGCGGATCCGGCGCGCACCCCGGCGGCGGCGTCATGGGCGCGCCGGGGTACAACTGCGCCAGAGAGATGTTGAAGCGAGGGTAGCTTCCGGCAGCAGTTTCGCCATCGCGGGCCTCGCAGCCGGTAGCGATCGCGTGGCCGGCCCGAGCGGTGGCGCCGGACAGAAAAGTGGATCTCCACCTTTCTGTCGGGCACACGCCGGATGCGGGGCGATTCCTGGCACGGCGCGTGCATGATTCCGTTGGTACTTCAGCGAGTTTAGCCTTAAGTTCCATGCCTGCTGGGCTCCAGTTGGGGGGCGGGGGGGCTGAAGCGTGCCGTTCACTCACACGGGTGTGACCGGCAGGCGCCACTGAGGCATCGCGGTTTACCGGTACGCGCTTGCTATAATTGAGAATCACATTGGCCACTGGAACGCATTCTTCTATATCCCGCATGAAGTGTATTTCTGTTTTCCTACTCTTGGCGGCGGCGGCCGCCGCCGCCGATTTCACGACCGGACAGGCAGCCAGACTGGTGATCGGCCAGACTACGTTTACCAACCAGGATCCGAACTCGAGCGACACCGTTCTCGGAGCCGTCAGCGGCATCGCTTACGCGGCCGACACGCTGTTCGTGGCGGATTCGAACCGCGTGCAGGCTACGTCGTCCAATCACCGCGTCCTCCTGTTCCAGAACCTCTCCAGCCAACTGCCCAGTCCCACCGACGAACTGCAGTACAACCGCAATTGCCCGGTATGCGTGGGACAGGCCACCGTGGTTCTCGGCCAGCCGGACTTCACCACTACCACGCTGAACCTCACCGCCTCGGCGAACGACCTGCGGACGCCCACCTCCGTGGCGTCCGACGGCGTGCATCTGGTGGTGGCCGATACGGATCATAACCGGGTCCTGATCTGGAACCACATCCCCAACACGAACAACGCGCCCGCCGACGTGGTGGTGGGACAGCCGGATTTCTCGAGCAACGTGGTGCCGGCGAACAACATCCCCACCGCTAATTCGCTGCTCGGGCCGCAAGGCGTTTGGATTCAGAACGGGAAGCTGTACGTCGCGGACACGCAAAATAATCGGGTGCTGATCTACAACCAAATTCCCACCAGGAATGGCGTGGCTGCCGACGTGGTCCTGGGCCAGCCGAATTTCACCACCTACGTTCAGATCGATATTTCCCTGCAGAAGACGGTCGCCAGCGCAACCAACATGCTCAACCCGGTGGCGGTGACTTCCGATGGCCAGCGGCTCTACGTGGCGGACTTGGCGAACAACCGGATCCTGGTCTGGAATACGATTCCCACGACGAACGAGGCGCCCGCAAGTTTCGCGCTCGGCCAGCCGGACCTGAACAGTTCGATTCCCAATAACGCGTATACCGTCAATACCACGAACGCTGCGTGCCAGACGAATCCGATAGGGGCCGCTTGCGTGGAAACCCCGGTGCTCTGCACCGTTTCCAACGGCGTCGACGCCAACAGCAACAAGACTTATCCCAACGTCTGCAACTCCACTCTGAACTTCCCGCGTTTCGTGCTGGCGGCCGGCAACCGGCTGTTCGTCGCCGACGGTGGCAACGATCGCGTGCTGGTCTACGACAAGATTCCAACCGCGAGCGGGGTGTCGGCCGACATCGTGCTCGGCCAGATCGGCGTGATCGGCGACATCGGTACCGGCCAGATCGGTGCAATAACCGTCAATCAGGCTTCGAACGCCGCCGATTCGATGGACACGCCAATGTCGCTGGCCTGGGATGGCACGAACCTGTACGTCAGCGACGCTTTCAACCGGCGGATTACGGTTTATACGATCGCGACGAACAGCATCCCGTATTCGGGCGTGCGCAATGGCGCGAGCTTCCAGGTCTACGCCAGGGGCGCGGTGAATTTTGCGGGCAGCATCCAGGCCGGCGACACCGTCACGATTGCCATTCAGGAGAACGTCGCCGGAACGCTCGTTACGAACAATTACACCTACACCGTGTTGGCGACGGACACTCTGAACACGGTGATTGACGCGTTCGTCAAGCAGATCAACTCCAGCAACAACGGGGCGGGCGACCCTTACGCGATAGCTTCGTCGGACCACGTGAGTACCGCGATCCGGCTATATGCCAGAACCCCCGGCCCACTCGGGGACGACGTGGGTTACGCGGTAACGGTTTCCGCCAGCGCGCTGATTGCGGCCACGGTTGCGGGCTCGGCCTTGAGCGGCGGCGCCGACGCTTCGCAGATCGCACCGGGAACGCTGGTATCCATCTTTGCCAACCCGGGAACCGTTCTGGCATACGGCACGGCGCTGGCCGATCTGAGCCAGGACCAATTGCCCACGGAACTGGCGGCGACGCAGGTTTACTTCAACGGCGTTCGCGCGCCACTGCTGTACGTGTCGCCCACCCAGATCAACAGTCAGATTCCGTGGGAACTGGCGGACACCACCAGTATCAGCGCCTTCGTGCGGACCGTCGACAGCAATGGCTCGGTGGTGGTGTCCGCACCGGTGGCGGTTTCCATCGTCGCGGCGAATCCCGGAATTTTCACATATTTGAACGGGGCGCGGCAGCCGGTGGCGGTGATGCTCCACGGCTCCAGCTACGCGACCGGCGCGATTTCGATAGACGGGGGCGTCACCGCCGGCGATTACGGCACGGTCACCATCAATGGCCGCTCGTATAACTATACCGTGCAGAGCACGGACACCTTGGCGAGCGTCCGCGACGCGCTGACGGCGCTCATCAATGCGAGCGATCCGGAGGTGAGGGCCATCCCCACGGCTGAGTTTACGCGCATTATTCTGCAGGCCAGAGTCCAGGGTCCGGATGGCGAAGGCATTCCGATCAGCGTCAGCACCTTGCCCGCCCCCGTGGTGGCGGGCGGCGCGCTGGTACTGACGGCGCTGAGTTCCACCCTGTGTTGCTCCAGCGTGCAGTATTCCCTTGTGACGCCCGATAACCCGGCGGTAACGGGCGAGATAGTCCTGATATACGCGACGGGGATTGGTCTGCCGGTCGCGACCGCGGCGACGGCCACGGCTTTTCAGACCGGCCGCAAGTTCCCAGCCAACACGCCGGTTACGGCTCCCGGGAGCGATGTGGGCGCGGCGGCCGCCGGCATCACCGCCAACGTGCTCCAGGTCGCGGGCAAGCCCGGGACGTTCGGGGTGTACGAGTTGATGCTGCAGATTGAGACGAATCTCAACACGGATCCGTTTACGCAACTGACCATCACCCAGAACACCTTCCTGAGCAATCTGACCACGTTCCCGGTGGTCAATCCGATACAGGCCTTGTCGCAGTAGCGCGCCCGGGACCGCCGCTACCGGTAGATGCGCCTCACCGTTTCCCGGATGGCGGCGGGCGCCATATGCTCCCATGGTTCGCCGCGCGCGATTCTCCGCCGGACTTCGGTGGCGGAGACCCCATCGAACTCAGCCGCAAGTTCCAGGCGGCGCACCCTCGCCCGGAGTTGCGGGGCCGGCGCATAATCGCCGCCGCGAGCGGCCACCAGCAACTCGAAACCGCGCAGCATTCCGGCGAAGGCGCCAGGCTGGCCATAGTCCCAGTTGGCGACCCGCTCGGCGGCGTCGCGGCCGCACAGAAACGAGAGATGGATGCCTTCGCCATACGCCTGGCGGCACTCCGCCGCAATTTCCGCGAACAGTCCTCCCGCGGTGGATGCGAGCGAGAACGCGGGCGCATCCGCGAGGGCGGCGCAAAGCATCTCGACCCGCTCGGTGAAGGCCGCCCCGGCGTACTCCTTGTGAGGAAACTCACGGGGAAGCACGAACAGAAGTTCGTCCACCGAGGCCATGGCCGCTCTGGCGAGGGCTAAGTGCGCCACGGTGACCGGGTTGAACGTACCTGGAAAGACGCCCAGCCGCGCCGGTGGTCCCGGAGCCCGGCGAAAGAACTCCATAGGCTCAAGTTCTCACGTCCAGACACGAAGGGCGCGAGATCCCTCTCGCGCCCTTGCGTGGCCGGAATCTAGGCCGCATGCTGCAGCAGTTCGTCCAGGGTCTCGCCCGCATCCGCCTCGAATTCGTGCCGATCCGAGGCTTCCTGACACCGGATGCAGTACTTCGTCCACGGCACCGCGTCCAGGCGCTTGGGTTTGATCTCATCTTCGCAATGCAGGCAGATGCCGTAACTGCCGTCGGCGACGCGCATCAACGCGCCTCTTACATTGCGAAGCAGGTTCGATTCGCGGTCCAGGTTGCGGATGGCCAGTTCGCGCTCTCCGGCGAGTTGTACTTCATCCAGAGCATCCGGTGTTTTTTCGATAGCGATGTCTGCCCGGTTTCGGAGACCGGCGGACAATTCGGTCCGCTTGGCCTCCAGCATCGCTTTGTATTTTTCGGTGTCGGTTCTGTTCATTGGTCCACTCCCTCGGCATTCAGCCGGTTCCTATTCCCTTTCCAAAGCGCTTTCGACCTCCGCAAGAGTATAGACGGAAAAGCTAAGGACAAAAGTTTCAGCCAGCAATTTCTCTAAAGAGCCATACTCCCTCAAGTGCCGCCCAGCTTCCTTAGCAATTCACCTGCCAAACCCGGTACGCGCTGGGATGCCGCCCTTGCCCTACGAAACTTTTCATCCACACTCTTATCGGCGGGATGCCGGAATTTCTGTTGGTCTCGGCCCACTCGTATGTATATAGACGACTGTCGGGTCGCTTTGCCTCGCGTGCGGGGCGGCATTGCTTCCCTCGATTCAGATTCTAGCAGCGGGGCCGAACCGGATTGTCCTCCGGGCGGCCCTTACCTACATTTCTGGAGCGCAAAAAGTCTTTTATTTACTGCATGTTAAAAATAATTGGCCGCCGGTTGAATTTGCCTGTGACGCTCTCCGCTATCGAACGGGCCGAGGGGTGTCAAAAAGCTCACGGTAAGCCGGCACTGCGGCTGCGACGCGGGGCAAACCCGCGGTCAACGCGAAATCCCGCTGCGTCCACCGCCGCGGCCAGTTCTCTACGTCCAGATATAGACCGGAATCCAGATCGACATAGCCGTGGGCCGCGTGGGCCTCGCTAAGACACCGACCCTCTTCGGCGGGATGCTAAGATACCCGTTTATCCAGCCAATTCAGATGGCAATGCGCCACACCGATAAACGTTTGCCTGTCCGCCTCGCTATAGCGGCATGTACTTTTTTCTTTTTGGCGGGCCAAGCGTTTCTTCCGCGGCTCGGCATCCAGAACGACGAAGCCCTGTTCGGGTACGCCTTCCTGCAGCCGCGCGCCGGCTATATCGTTCACCTCGGCCATTCCAGCCTGCCCCTCATGCTGATGAGCTACCTGGGGACCCTCAAGGCCTGGATCTACCGCCCGGTTTTCGCCGTGTTCCAGGCCGGAGTCTGGAGTTTACGCGAGCCTGCGCTCCTGTTCGGCGTGGCCAGCCTCTGGCTGTTCTTCCTGCTGTTGCGGAGAATCGCGGGCGCGCGCGCCGCCGTAATCGGGTGCGGCTTGCTGGCCGTGGATGCAATGTATCTGCTCACTGTCTGCTTCGATTGGGGACCAGTCGCGCTCCAACATCTGCTGCTCGTGGGCGGCATGCTTCTACTGATCCGGTTCTACCAGGAGGGCAGTATCCTTTCGCTTGCGGGGGGGTTCTTTCTCTTCGGTTTGGCAATGTGGGATAAGGCCTTGGCAATATGGATGTTAAGCGGCATGGGGGTGGCCGGATTTGTGGTTCTTCCCAGGCAAATTTGGCGTGTGACTACGCCGCGGCGGGCGGCGGTTTCCGTCCTGGGCTTCGCTCTGGGAGCGCTCCCGCTGATCGTATACAACGTGGACAACCAGTTCGCCACGTTTCGCGGCCAAAGCTACGATACGGGGGATATTTCGGGGAAGGCTCGCATGCTGATGAACACGGCGCGTGGCACTGCCCTGTTCGGGTGGATGGTCGACGAGGACTGGCAGACCGCTGCGCCGCACGCGCCCAAGACCGCTCTGCAAGAGGCCAGCTTCACCACATCCGAGTTGGCGGGGAGGCCGCGGCAAAACCTGATGCTGTACGCCTTTGCCCTGGCGCTGCTGCTTGCTCCGCTCGCCCGCGGCCGGGACCTTCGCGCGATCCTCTTCGCCCTCATCGTGATGGCCGTTCAGTGGGCGCAGATGGCGATTACCCTGAACGCTGGGGGAAGCGTGCACCACACCATCCTGTTGTGGCCGCTCCCCGAAATGGCGATCGCTGTCTCATTTGCGGCGGCGTCGCGCCGCCTTGGCCCCGCCGCGGTTCCGGCGACTGCCGGCGCCCTCGCTGTGACGATGGTGGCCGGGGTCCTCCAGATCAACGAGTACTATCGGCTCGCGTGGCGCAACGGCGGGGCGCAGAACTGGACCGATGCCGTCTACTCGCTTTCGGACTACATGAAGGGCGCCCACGCAAAGGAGGTGTACTGCGTGGATTGGGGCATTCTGGACAGCCTGCGCCTGTTGAACCGCGGTAAGTTGCCGCAGGAGGCCATCTTCGACGCCGTCCCTCCGGACCAGGGGACCCCCGATATGCGGCTCATCACGGCCGCTGCGGCCGGGCCCGATCATGTGTTTATCGCCCACTCCAAGGGATTCGAGTTTTTCGAAGGCCGGAACGCGAAGCTGCTCAAAGCGGCGGAAGGGGCGGGCTATCGGCGTGAGATGCTCGCGGTGATCCCCGACAGCTTCGGCCGGCCCACGTATGAGGTGTATCGCTTCGTGGGGCGGTGACTATGTGTGGGGCGGCCCGTCCAGGAAGTTATACTGAAACCTCGGGCATGCGGTACACCGGAGAAGTCCGCGGTGTGCCCGCTCGCTGAGCGGACCGGAGATCCGCCCCGCGACTTTAAAAGAGAACCACGGGCAAGAAATGCATTCTTCAAATGTCAGGCGCTCGATCCTGCCGCGGGCATGGTCGCAGACGTCCGCAACAATATGCAGCGTTTTCATTCTCGCGCTGCAACCGATCGTATTCTTTTGGCGTGTTCTCATCAACCCGAGCGAACATATACCGTACGATCTGGCGGGGTTTCATCTACCACTGATTTCCTACGTGGCGCAATGTGTCCGGCAAGGCATCGCGCCGCTGTGGGACCCGTATCCCTATTGCGGGGCGCCGATTCACGCGGATATTCAGGCGCAGGTATTCTATCCGTTCACCTGGGTGGCGATCCTCGCCGGGAACCACAGCCAGGGGCGCAATCTCTTCTACTGGGTCGAATGGCTCATTCCGGTGCACATGATCCTGGCGGGTCTCTTCGCGTTTTGGCTGCTCCGCCGGATGGGCCTCCGCCATCCCGCGGCGCTACTCGGAGCCGCAGTCTACCAACTTGGAGCGTACTTCGCCTCGCAGCCGCAGCACCTGGGCGCGATCTGCGCCGGCGCCTGGCTTCCATTGGCGATTCTCGCTGTCTTTGAAATCCGAGTCCGGGTTCGGCTGTGTTGGATTACGGCGCTGGCGATGGCCGTGGCGATGAGCATTCTGGCCGGTTTCGTGGCGGCAACCGAGGTCATTGCGGGCGCCGTGCTGCTTTTCGTTATCGCGTTGCTCGTGTCTCGCGAGGCGTCGTGGCGGATCGTTCCAGCGGTGGCCGCCGGCTTCCTTTGGGGCGCCGCGATCGCCGCCGTCGAGTTGATCCCCATGTGGCAGCTCGCAAGGTCCAGCATGGCATCGCTGCGGGGAAGCTGGTTGCTGTACGGCGGAGGAATGCCCTTACAGAGCCTGGTGTCCCTTTTGATTCCGAACCACTACCACGTCTTCGACCTCGCGCAATACAAGCTGCCGTACAACTACACCGAGACGTATGCCTATTGCGGAATCGCCACCATGGCTCTGATTGCGCTGGCGCCCTTCGTCCGTAAGTCCAGAGCGCCCATGTTTCTGATCCTGACGGCCCTGGCGGCGGTTTGGATGCTCGGGGAGCACACTCCCGTCTATCGCTTCGTGTTCGGCCATTTGCCGGGCACGCTACGCGGCTCCCTCTATGCCGAACACGCGCTGATGGCATTCTGCTGTTTTGCCGGAATCACCGCGGCGATCGTCCTCGATCGCATGGCGGGGCGGGTCCCCGAGGCGGTGTTGTGGGGCATCGCTCTCTTCACTTGCTACGACCTGATCCGAGCCGGGAGCGGCAGGCCGATGAATTCGAGTTCCGGAGGTTACAAGACGGTCGAGTCGGAATCTCGCGTTCCCGGCGCTCCCAGACTCCCGGACCAACTTCGGTCGTTGGTGGAAAGGACCAGCCCGCCGTCGCGGATCGACTACGCCGACGCGGTTTTCACTCAAGGCATCCGCGGCTCCGATATGCTGCGCCTCCCCACGGCGAGCGGCGACAGCCCGTTCGTGCTTCTCCGAATGCTCTATCTCCGCCGGCTCTTCTGTGGCGGCCCTCCTTGGGATCGGTTGCTTCCGGTCAACCAGTTCTCCTCGCCTCTGTTGAGCATGATGAACGTTGGCTGGATAGTGGGCGGCGCGCCCATCCCCGCGGACCAGGTCGAGAAGGCCGGGCTGGAGCCGCTGGAGCCGGTTGACGGCATCCATGTATACCGGAATCCGCGCGTGCTGCCTCGCTTCTTCCTGGCGCCGCGCGTGCGGCGTTCATCGGGCGAAGCGGAAACGTTGCGGATCGTTTCGCGGGCCGATTTCAACCCGGCGGCGGAAGCCATTGTGGAGGGTCTGCCTGCGGACCGCGAGGGCCTCGGCACGGGAGAGGTGAAGGTGAGCGCTTATACGGCAAATCGCGTTCAACTGGAGGTGGTATCCACTGCGCCGGCGTTCCTGGCGACATCCGAAGCCATGTATCCCGGCTGGGAAGCCGCGGTGAATGGCAAGCCGGCGCCCCTCTTGATGACCAATGGCGCCTTCAGAGGCCTGGCTCTTGCCGGGGGCGCAAACACGGTCGTCATGGAGTATCATCCAGAATACTTCGCTCTTTCCTCGTTCCTTAGCGTTCTCGCGCTGCTCGCGGCGGCGGCCGCGGGTTTCGGCCGGGAAAGACTGTGGCGGCGCCAAATCGCGAAATGACGAAACGACCCACGATCAACGCTCTGCTCTGCCTGCTGCTGTCGACCGTCGTGTTCTACTGGCAGATTCTGCTAACCCGGCAATTCTCTCTTCTCACCGAAGCGGAAGGGGTCCATCAGGCATACTCGTGGTTCAATTTCTGGGTCGCCAATATCAAGCGGGGCATCCTGCCGCTTTGGGATCCATACACCTTTGGGGGTCACAGCTTCGCCGGAGAAATGCAGACTGCAGCCTTTTATCCGCTCCATCTGCTGCTTGCCCTGTTTCCGTTCAACAGCCAGGGAGTGTTTTCGCCCCAACTGTACCATCAATGGTTCGCGTTTGCGCATTTCCTGGGCGCCTGTTTCATGTTCGCCTTGGCCCGCGAGATGCGACTGAGCCGCTTCTCTTCGATCGTCGCCGGAATCTGCTTCTCCTTCGGAGGGTTCGTGGTTCACGCGGAGTGGCCCGATATGCTCCAGAGTGCAATCTGGCTGCCGCTGGTCTTTCTGTTTTTCTTGCGAGCCATGCGCACGGCCAGTATCCGGCCGGCGATTCTGTACGCGTCGCTGAGCGGTTTGAGTCTGGGACTGGCCATCCTGGCGGGGAGTCTGCACGTAGGGATCATGCAGACGCTCGTCGTCTTGAGCGCCGGCGTATTTGCTGGTTTCCATCCGCGGTTGCAGGGCGAGGAGCCTCGAAGAAACAGGTGGGTTTTACCGGCGGTGGCGGCCGCCGTCGTGGCGGTGGTCGCCTTCTGCGCCGGCGCCGTTCAGTTGTTTCCCTCGATGGAGTACAGCGGTCGCGCATTGCGGTTCCTGGGCGTCGGGCCGGCTCTGCCGGCCACGCAGAAGATCCCTTACGCGTATCTCGGCGACGGCCTTTGGCCGCACGGCTTGGTCAGCCTACTGTTGCCGTTCGCCTTTAATGGGAACACGGGCCCAGGAGAGACCATGAGCCCCTACATGGGGGTCTTCCCGTTGCTGGCGGCGATCGTCGCCCTTTGGCGTTGCTGGAGCAACCTTTGGGTCCGGTACCTTGCCGGGCTCGCCGCCGCCGCCCTTCTTTACTCGCTTGGTTCGTACTCCTTGCTGCATGGAGTGCTTTATGCCGTGGTCCCTCGATTGTGGATGGCGCGAGAGGCGGGCCGCTTTGTTTACCTGGCGGATTTCTCTCTGGCGATTCTTGCCGCCTTCGGGGTGGAGACTCTTCTGTGTGCGCCGGCCCGGAAGGAAGTCTGGGGCGGTATTTGCCGCGTTTTTACCTGGGTTGCTATCGCCGGGGCCGTCGCTTTAGCGGTTCCCGGGATCTTTGGACACCCGGACATCAATCCCTGGACATCGTTCTCGCTTCTCATGGTCCTCCTCTCCTACGGCTTGTTCCGATACATAATCCACGGGCATTCCGGCACGGCGGCGCGGCTGTTGATCGTAGCGCTGATTCTCTTCGACCTGAGCGCCTTCAACTGGGCGCCGCGGAACATCATTCAGCAAGGGCCGTCGCACACCAACCACCTCGACAGGTTGATGAGCTGCCGAGGCGCCGCGAACTTCCTGAAATCGCGCCCTGGGCCTTTCCGCGTACGGATTCTCACGGACCCGGAGCCGAACATAGGCGATCTGTTCGGAGTTCCGACGCTCAGCGGCAGGGGCGCCACGGTAACGAAGGACGCTCTCGACGTCTTGGGGTATGGCGATCTGCTGAACGCCCGCTACCTCTTGCGGCCCGCTTCGGCCGGAGAGCCCGGGGCCGTGTACCAGGATGCGTCCTGGAAGGTATATGACAATCCAACGGCTTATGGCGGCGCATGGGTAGTGCATGAGACGATTGTCGAACCCTCTCAAGAGCGCTTGCTGAGCCGATTGAACGGGAAGGAAATCGATCCCCGCCGGCAGGCCCTGATCGGGGAGCCGCTGGACGCCGCGTTGGCGCCCCGCATCGAGGGCGCGAACGAAGAGATCTCCTTCCATGCGTATGGCGCGAACAGACTGGAGCTAACCGCTCGTGCGTCAGGCCGCGGGCTGCTGGTATTGAGCGAGTTTTTTTATCCCGGCTGGCGCGCTACCGTGAACGGAAGGGAAGAGCGCATCTACAGGGTGGACGGCGTTCTCCGGGGAATTGTGATTCCTCGCGGCGAGAGCCGCGTCGTGGTGCAATACTCGCCTCGGTCCGTGTTTGGCGGCGCCGTGCTGAGCCTGTCTGCTTTCATTGGCGTCCTGCTCGCTCTTGCGCTCTATAAGAGACCCTACCCCTTCAGATCCTGAAACGCTTCCTCGATCTCCTTCTTCGCCTCCGCCGAAGGCGGGGTCAGGGGCAGACGCGGGGCGCCGCCGTAGTATCCGTTCAGATCCATGGCGTACTTCAGGCCGGGGATGCCGTACTTCACCGTTACCAGGCGGGCGGCGCGGGCGATCCGGTTCTGCCAGTCCAGGCCCGCGGCTTCCTCGCGCTTCAAATGCGCCTCCCAGATGGCAATGCAGGAATACGGGGCGGCATTGGCGTATGCCAGGATGCCGCCGCAGGCGCCCATCAGCAGCGAGGGCCACAGCGTGGGGGCGGAGCCCACCAGGACGTTGAAGCCGGCCTTGGTCTCCCGCACCATTTGCATCACCTTTTCCAGGCTCCCCGAGCTTTCCTTAACGCCGATGATGTTGGGGTGCTCCGAAAGCGCGGCCACGGCGTCGGCGGGGATGTCGATGCCGGTCGTCTGCGGCCAATTGTAAATGATCACCGGGATGCGCGCCTGGTCGGCCACGGCGCGGAAAAACAGCATTTGGGCTTCGGGGCGGCTGAACGCGGTCTTGTAGTAATGCGGCGTTCGCACCATCGCGGCCTTGTATCCCATTCCAGCGGCGGTATTGGTCAGGCTGACGGTCTCGCGAACGCTCTCGGCCCCGGTTCCGGCGATCAACATCTTCTCCGGCGCGGCGTACTGCGCCACCATCTCCCAGAGCGTGGCTTTCTCGCTCGACGTAAGCATGACGCTTTCGCCCGTGGAGCCCATCACAACGTACCCGTGGAGCGCGGTGCGGTTCCATTTCTCGACGTTATGCCGCACCTTGACGGCATAGATCTCGCCATTGTGGTCGAATGGAGTAGCGATTGGTGGGAAAATACCTTGTAGCTTCATTTTCGTTGACACCACCATAACAATTATATGTTCTCTCTGGAAATCGAGTGCGGACCGGAAGACCGGGACTTTCTCATCGCCGAATTGTGGGAGCAAGGCTCGGCCGGAATCGTCGAGCTGAATGCGCGCCTCGTGCGGGCGTTCTTCGATGACGGGGCCCGCCGCGGGGCGTTGCTCAACATGTACCCCGGCTCCCGATTGCGAATGGAAGAGCAGCGCGACTGGGTGCAGGCGGCGCGCGACCTCCTGCAACCCATGACAGTAGGCGCGCGATTCTACCTCGTGCCGGCGTGGCGCGACGATCCCGCGCCGCCGGGGCGCTCGCGGATCGCCGTAAATCCCGGGCTGGCGTTTGGCACGGGGGTACACGAGACTACGCAGTTGTGCATGGAGGCGCTCGAAGACTACCTCGCGCCCGGCATGAGCGTACTCGATGTGGGTACCGGATCCGGGATTCTGGCGGTCGCGGCCGGGCTGCTCGGGGCGGGGAAGATCTACGCCTGCGACATCGACGCCGTCGCGGTGGAAATCGCCGGCGGGC
>OBLT010001643.1_pt1 | contig 14250 bp, 15 predicted proteins | sample 1518721 | NCBI WGS metagenome assembly OBLT01 (sample SAMEA3539307, study PRJEB22396) | soil metagenome | biome: tundra; feature: field; material: soil | place: USA | collected 2010-05 | depth 0.15 m | reverse complement strand
GTTTCGGCGCTGACGCGGCCGCGCCCATCGCCGTCAAGATCATTGAGGCGTACCTCGCCTCCCTGGCGAAGCAATGAACGCCGGACCCATGAGATCCGTGAAATGAGAGCGATGCGGCACCGCAGAAATGCCGAGACCACCGGCCGGAGCCGAGGCTCCGCCGGGGCGACGACTACGACGCAGGATGGTTACTGACGTGCCAGACATGATTCAGTCCCGCCTCCTCGGCGGCCGTTACGAGCTCGACGGTGTCGTCGGGCGGGGCGGCATGGCCGAGGTGTACCGGGCGCGCGACATCCGCCTCGACCGCGTGGTCGCGGTCAAGACGCTGCGCGAGGACCTGGCCAGGGACGCGACGTTCCAGGCGCGGTTCCGCCGCGAGGCCCAGTCCGCCGCCTCACTCAACCACCCCTCGATCATCGCGGTATATGACACCGGCGAGGACATGGAAGGGCCGGAGAACGTCCCCTACATCGTGATGGAGTATGCGGACGGCCGGACCCTGCGCGACCTGCTCAGGGAGGACCGGCGGCTGCTACCGGAACGGGCACTGGAGATCACCGACGGCGTGCTGCGGGCCCTCGACTACAGCCACCGGCACGGCATCGTGCACCGTGACATCAAGCCGGCCAACGTGATGCTGACCCGGTCGGCCGAGGTCAAGGTGATGGACTTCGGCATCGCCCGGGCAGTAAGCGACGCCCAGGCCACCATGACCCAGACCGCCCAGGTCATCGGGACCGCACAGTACCTGTCCCCCGAGCAGGCCCGGGGCGAGCGGGTGGACGCGCGCAGCGACCTGTACTCCACCGGCTGCCTGCTGTACGAACTGCTCACCGGGCGGCCCCCGTTCACCGGTGATTCGCCGGTGGCGATCGCCTACCAGCATGTCCGGGAGAATCCGGTCCCGCCGTCCCGGGTGGACCCGGAGATCCCGGCCTGGGCCGACTCGATCGTGCTGAAGGCGATGGCCAAGGACCCGGCGGACCGGTACCAGTCGGCGGCGGAGATGCGCACCGACATCCAGCGCGCCCTCTCTGGCGTGCCGGTCGCGGCGCCGCCGCAGAACGCTGAGATGTACCCGAGCACCCAGCGCCTCGGCCCCTCCTCGATGGACGGCCGGACCGGTGCGATCCCGCCGTACCAGTACGGGCCCCAGGACGGCGCGTACGCGGGCGGGAGCAGCGGCCGGAAGAAGACACTCTGGTGGGTCCTGGGCGGGATTCTCGCCCTCGTCCTCGTGCTGGTCGCCTTCCTGGTGCTCAGCAGCGGGGGCAAGACCGACGCGGTGCCGTCGGTGGTGGGGATGACCCAGTCACAGGCCACGGCGGCGATCGTGAGAGCAGGGCTGCAGCCCAAGATCGTGTACCAGGCCTCAAAGACCTATCCCAAGGGCCAGGTGGCCAGCACGAACCCGGCGTTCGGCAATAAGGTCGCGCCTAACTCGGTGGTGACCCTCGACGTGTCAACGGGGCCGCAACTGGTCAAGGTCCCCGATGTGGTCGGCCAGCAGCAGGCCAATGCCCAGAACACCCTGGAGAACAAGAACTTCAGCGTGAACGTCGTGTCGGATCCGAACTCGACCAAAGCTAGCGGGACCGTTGTGAAGGAGTCGCCGCCTGCGCAAACGCCAGTGGCGCCGGGCAGCAAGGTCACGATCTTCGTGTCCGGCGGCGGTGTCCAGGTGCAAAACGTCGTCGGCGACCCGCAGGCGACCGCGCAGTCGATCCTGAGCGGGGAGGGATTCAACGTCAATGTGGTGCAGGCGGCCGGGCCGGCCAGCGCCACCCCGGGCAACGTCTTCCAGCAGCAGCCTGCCAATGGCACGGCGCCGAAGGGCTCAACGGTGACCATCTACGTGGCCCAGACCCCGGCGTCGGCGACGCCGACGCCGACGCCGACCGCATCGCCGACACAGACGCCGAGTGCGACGCCCACGCCGACCGCTACGGCGACCGGTCCATGATTTCGCTGGATGGCCCCATGCAGAAGGGCCTGCGCCACCAGGGGGCTACCAGGCCGGCCCTCGCGAGCAAGTCGGGCATGGTGCCCGCAGCGTTACACTCGGGCCGAGTGTATGAAAGGCCCCAACCAGGAGAGCCACCGTGCCTAAGTCCCGCGTGAGAAGTAAGGCGGTCTACACCCCGCCGCCCAGACCGTCCAGGAGCAAGGTCAGCCCCCGCTGGCTGGTGCCCGCCATGCTGGGCTGCCTCGTGATCGGGCTGGCCTGGATCGCACTGTTCTACGTCACGCAGGGCAGCTTGCCTGTCTCGGCGCTGTCGGACTGGAACCTCGTCATCGGGTTCGTTTTCATCATCTCCGGGGTGGTTCTCTCCACCAAGTGGCGCTGATCAGCCCAGCGCGGACCCGGCGAGTGCGCTATTGCGCGACAGCACGGCGATGACCAGTACGGCCAGCACGGCCGCGGTGGCACCGATCTGTATCAGCATCCGCTGGTTCCGCGGCGCGTACGCGTAGGCCACGGCGATCAAGCTGCCCGCGATGAGACCGCCGACGTGCGCCTGCCAGGCGATGGCCGAACTGAACGCGAAGCTGATCACGAGGTTGAGGGCGATCAGGATCACGATTCCCCGGGTGTCCAGCCGCAGCCGCCTGGACACTACGAAATAGGCACCGAACAGGCCGAATATCGCACCTGAGGCACCCAGGGCTACTTCGCTCGCCGGGGCGAGCAGGTAGAAGAGCACCGAGCCGCCGAGCGCGCTCAGCAGATAGAGGGACAGGAAGCGCAGGTGGCCGAGCAGGCGCTCGAGCGCCGGGCCGACCAGGATCAGCGCCCACATGTTGAAGATGATGTGCGCCGGGCCGAGCCCGCCCAGCCCGGTCTCGTGAATGAACGCTGACGTGATGAGCCGGTACGCCTGCCCGTGCGCGACGCCGATGACCTGGTGGATCGCCCCATCATTCAGGCTGGCCACCATAGCCAGGTAGTCAACAGTCCGCGGGTACACCCATTCGGCCAGGTAGAGGAGCACGTTGAGGCCGACGAGGACCCAGCTGACCGTGGCGCCCGCGACCATGCGGCCGCCGAATACAGCAGTCGGCTGGCGAACGTCCTTGTTCCCCTCCCGGATGCACTCCACGCACTGCTGGCCCACCGGGGCCGAGCGGAGGCAGTCCGGGCAGGCGGGACGGCGGCATCGCACGCACGACAAGTACGTTTCCCGGCCCGGATGCCGGTAGCAGGTCGGCGGGCCCGTACCGGCATCGGCGCCCGGCGCCGCGGGCTCATCCACCGCTCAGCCTGCGAATCCCGCAGCGCCGTCGGAGCCCTCGATCTCGACGGATTCGAGGACGACGTCCTTGGCCGGGCGGTCCCTGCCGTCCGTGGCCATGCTGCCGATCCTGTCCACCACGTCGGTGCCCTCGATTACCTCGCCGAAGATGGTGTGCTTGCCAGTCAGCCAGGGGGTGGGGCCGCCGGTGATGAAGAACTGGGAGCCGTTGGTGCCCGGCCCGGCGTTAGCCATGGCCAGCAGGTAGGGCCGGTTGAACGAGAGATCCGGATGGAATTCGTCACCGAACTCGTAGCCCGGGCCGCCGGTCCCGGTGCCGAGCGGATCCCCGCCCTGAATCATGAAGTTCGGGATCACCCGGTGGAAGACCGTCCCGTCATAGAGCCTGGCCGTGCTGGCCTTCCTGGTGCGCGGATCTTTCCACTCGCGCTTACCCTCGGCCAGTTCGACGAAATTCCGGACGGTCTTCGGTGCGTGATCCGGGAATAGCCGGATCACTATCGGTCCCTCGTTGGTCCGCAGTGTCGCGGTGAGCGTTTTAGTCATGGCTGGCATCCTCGCATGAACCGTCGGGCCAATGGCGATCCTCCGCCCGCAGTTCCAGCCCTGACACTATCCTCGCACGTCCGGATGAATGCGACGAAGCGGCGAACAAATGGTTGAGCGCCGCCGACCGGGGAAGTGACACCGGCGGGAGCATACTTGGGAGGTTCATCGTGTCCCTTAGAAGCAGGAAGCAGGACGCTAAGGCCGCGGCCCGAGCTGGGGCCAAGAGTGCCCGGCGGCAGGCCCAGGTCGGAGCGAAGAGTGCCCGGCGGCAGGCTCAACGGGCCGCTACGCAGGCGACCCCGCTCGCCAGGAGCGCGCGTGAGACGGCGCAGCAGAGCGTGCACGACGCCAGGGTGTGGGCTGCTCCGCGCGTTGAGCGCTCTGGGCACGCCGTGACGGAGCGGATCGCGCCGAAGCTCTCGGACATGCTGGTGGCCACCGCGCGCCGACTCGAGCCCGCCCCGCCGACCCGCCGTCGCCGCTGGCCGAAGGCCCTGGCCGGGATGGTCATGCTTGGCGTCGGCACCGCAGTCGCGGCCGTGCTGCGCAGCCGTCGGGGACCGGCATTCTCCGCCAAGCCGCATGACTCAGGTCGGCCCATGACGGCGGCCACGGGACCAGCTGACAGCCCCCCGGACACTGACTCGGAGACCGCTGACGTCAACGGGCAGGTGCGCACGCCGTAGGGCGGCCCGGCCTGGCGACGGGCCCGGGCTCCGCCCCGGGGCCCAGCCCTTCACCCGGGCTCAGGCTCCGATCTGCAGGCCGCCCGCCTGCAACGAGCCCGCGGTGGTGTAGGGCTGGTCAGTTACCACCTTTGTCATCGGAACGGGCACCGCCCGGGTTACCGGCGCCAGCAGCTGCAGGATGGTGGCCAGCGGGCTGGTCGGCGTGATGGTCACCGGGATGCCGAGCAGGTCGCCTGACAGCTTGGTCGCGTAAAGGACCACGGGCCCTCCGAAGTGCATCGACGAGCTCCGTGTCACGGCGGTACCCCCGCCCTGGCTGACGGTCAGGGCGATGTTGCCGGTAAGGGTGAGCGAGCTCATGGTGAACTTCATCATCGTCACGGTCCCGCTGGCCGTCGCCACCTGTGCGACCCCGTCGTAGGACAGGCCTTCGAGGAGCGCCGAGTCGGCCGTCAGGCTGGACTGGGCGGCCGCTGCGAGCTGCCCAGGTGCCGCGGCCTTCGGCTGGGCCGTGGCGCTGGCGCTCGGCGACGCAGTGGGCTGGGGCGAGCCGCTGGCGGCCGGATCCGGCGTGCCGGTCACCGTGGCTCCAGGGATGAGGGTGGGCTGCAGGGTTGTCGGCTGCAGGGTTGTCGGCTGCACGGTTGTCGGCTGCACGATGGGAGTCGGCGTGGCCGGGGCGGCCGGTGACGGCGTGGGCGACGGAGCAGGGCAGATGAACGGGATCGGGATGATGCAGACCAACTGCGACGACGCGGGCCGCATCGAACTGCCCAGGGAGCCCGGAAGCACCAGCCCGGACAGGGCGAGCGGCGTGATCGCCAGGGCCATGAGCCGATCGCCACTCCGGCGATGGTCGCCCGGTGCGGTGCGGCCGCCCGCCTGGTCCCGGAGCACGATGCCCAGGCCGTCCGATGGGTCGTCGTGGCGCGGTCGCCGATGCCGCCGGGCGGCCGGCTCCCGTCCCGCGACCGGCGCCCAGGCGAAGCTCAGCGATCCGCCAGTCACGCCGAGCAGCATGCCGACGAAGAACCCGCCCAGATTCGTCGCGACGAAGGACACGACGGCGAGGAGCACTCCGGCGATCGCATAGAAGACCCGCTGCGACGGGTGAAACCAGATCAGCAGCCCGCACGCCACGAGCAGGCCACCGATCAGTACGCCGAAGACGCCGCCGATCCCGATGTAGATGATGACCTTCACCGAGGTATGCGCCAGCACGCTGAGCAGCGGGATGGCGAGCATCTCCAGGCCGGCGAGAAGTAGCAGCAGGCCACCCCAGAACGGGCGGCTGCGCCGCCATATCCGGAAAGCCCGCCGCCTGCTGGCGGGAGCGAGGCTCAGCGACAGAGGCTCCACCGGGTCCTGCCCGGCGGAGCCCTGGCCGCCCTCGGAAGCGATCATCAGTAGCAGGCTTTTCCAAAGGTCAGGCTGAAGCCCGGCAGTGTGAACGTGCCCGCAGTGGTCAGCCACGTGTTTTGCCGCAGGTTGTCAATCGTGACTGAGTCCGCCTGCTCGCCGAAACCGCCAGCCTGGCCGGTGACGCCCGGGTCTTCTGTCAGCGTGCCCGCGTCCTGCCCGATGGTGATGTTGTGGAACGTCGCGTTGCCGGACTGCTGGTCCGCGTCCACGATGAGGTTGCTCGCCGACACCGGAGTGCCTCCCCCGCCCGCGGTAATCCTGAGCGTGATGGGACCCACCGCGACGCTCTGGCACAGGTTGGCGAGAGTCGCGCTCCGGATCCCGGAGATCGCCACCGGGTGCGTGGCGTTGCCGCCCGTCACCTGACCGCCGAACTGCTCGAATCCGGTTCCATTCAGCTGGCTGGAACTGATCTCGAAGGCGCTTCCCGATACGGAGACGTTGGTGGCGAGCGCGCCCTCCGCGGTCAGTCCGATCAAGACACCCGCCGTGGCGAGGGCCGGGACGAAGAGGACGGCGAACCGCCGCCAGCGGACTTTGCCAAGCTGCGGCCGCGCAGGACGATCTGGTGTGCTGTTCTCGGACGAGGCCATGACGGCTCCTGCCACTGTTCTCCGTGGTGCAGGCAAGCCCTACGAGATTTTGTGTACCGGCACCGTTGACGGGGGCAACGACTGCTCCGGGTGACATGGGCCGCATCAGAGCAATCGGGTGGAAGTTACCGCTAAGTAGGTATGAGGGTCAAGTACTCGCGAGTAACAAATCTGGCCCCGCTTGTGACACGGTTTCCCTCGCGCTGCGTTTCCGGACGCCAGGAAGGGTCGGCGGGATCATGCACAATACCTGTGTGCTTCTGCAGGAGCTGGTACGAACGTCAGACGCGGTTGCCGCGGCGCCTGGACGCCGCGCCAAAGTCGATGGCATCGCGGCGCTGCTGCGCCGGGCGAGTCCCGCCGAGATCCCGGTTGCGGTGGCATTCCTGGCCGGCGAACTGCGCCAGCGCCAGATCGGGGTGGGCTATGCGGCCCTTGGTGACCTGCTGCGCGCCGACCTGACCGCCACCCAGTCCGTGGCCGCCGGGGATGGCGGCCCCGCGGCAACCGCCACGGAGCCGCCGCTCACCCTGGCCGAGACCGACGCGGCATTCGCGGTCGTCGGCAGCACCACCGGGCACGGCTCACAGGCGGACCGGCGGCGGCTCCTGGCGGAACTCTTCGAGCGTGCCACGCCGGGCGAGCGGTCGTTCCTGGTCCGGCTGCTCGCTGGTGACCTGCGGCAGGGTGCGCTCGAAGGCCTGATGGTGGAGGCGGTGGCCAGTGCGGCCGGAGTACCCACCGAGGAGGTCCGCCGGGCGTACTTGCTCGGCGGATCGCTTCCTGCGGTGGCCGCGGCCGCGCTGGCCAGTTCAGACCCGGCGGCGGCCATTGCGGCGCTGCGCTCCGTTAGCTTGCAGGTGGGCAGGCCGCTGCGGCCGATGCTGGCCGCATCGGCGCCCAGCATTGCCGCCGCGTTCGAGCGGCTCTCACCTGCGGCGGCCGAGTGGAAGATCGACGGGATCCGGATCCAGGTTCACCGGCAGGATGACGAGGTCAGCGTATTCACGCGCACGCTCGACGACATCACTCTGCGGGTCCCCGAGGTCACCGACGCGGTGCTGGCCCTCGGCGTGCGCTCCCTGGTGCTTGACGGGGAAGTAATCGCGCTGCGCGAAGGCGGCCGCCCGCAGCCGTTCCAGGTCACCGCCGGCCGGGTCGGCAGCCAGCTCGATGTGTACCGCCTGCGCGCGGACGTGCCGCTCACGCCCTTCTTTTTCGACCTCCTGCATCTGGACGGCAGGGACTTGATCGACGTCCCGGCTAGCGAGCGCAACTCCTTGATGGCGACTGTCGTGGGAGCGGGTCTGCTCGTCCCCCGCATGGTGACCGGGGATGTCGCGGCGGCAGAGGCATTCTTCGGCGACGCGGTCGCTGCCGGGCACGAAGGCGTGGTCGTGAAGTCCCTCGACGCGCCGTACACGGCCGGCCGGCGAGGTGGCGAGTGGATCAAGGTCAAGCCGCGGCACACGCTGGACCTGGTCGTGCTCGCGGCCGAGTGGGGGCATGGGCGGCGCCGCGGATGGCTGTCCAACCTGCACCTAGGGGCCCGGGATCCCGCCACAGGCGACCTAGTCATGCTGGGAAAGACCTTCAAAGGGCTGACCGACCAGGTGCTCGGCTGGCAGACGGAGAGACTGCTGGAACTCGCCGATTCCGCCGAGGCACGCCCCGCGGGTGATCTGCGGGACGCGCACGGGGTGCTGCGGGTGCGCCCCGAACTGGTCGTGGAGATCGCCTTCGACGGCGTGCAGGCCAGCTCTCGCTACCCAGGCGGCCTTGCCCTCCGCTTTGCCCGGGTGGTCAGGTACCGCCCGGACAAGGATGCCGCCGACGCGGACAGCATCGATGCCGTCCGCGCCCTGTGGACCGGCGCGGCGGAAAGCGATCGCCCCTGATACGGTCGCCTGACGCGTCACGCCTGATAGTGGCGCAGGATCGCGGGACCGTCGCCGTCATCCGCTTCGCCTAGATGGGCCAGCAAGGCCCCGGCGAGGATCCGTGAGTCGTCGAACATGACCAGCCCGGCCAGGTCACCCGCCGCGTACCAGCCGAACGGATGCGCTGGCTCGGTGACTGGCTGGGCGGTGCGAGCCTGGGCCAGGTACAGATGGTCCACATGGATATGCGGCTGGGCGAGATGATTGTCCGCCGGGACTGGATGCTCGACAATCCACCAGGGCGGCGCGACCAGGACGGGCGCGAAGCCGTCGGGCAGCGCCGCGGCGAGGGGATCCACCAGCCGCACCGACAGGCCTGATTCCTCGGCTACCTCGCGAAGCGCAGCCTCAGCCTGCGATTCGTAGGCCTCGACATGGCCGCCCGGCGGCATCATCCGGCCGAAGCGCGGATGCTTGATGAGCCCGACCCGCCACCCGTCTGGCCGGCGGGAGAATACATAGACACTCGAGGTCGCGTGCTTCACAGTCACCGCCTCATCGTGCCGCACACGGCCGCCGCGGGCGGCCACGGGCCCTTCACCTGCAGGATCCCTGGCTCGCTCAGCGCGAAATGATAGGCGCCCCGCAGGGACCGCCGAACTCCGCCATGCCTACTTGATCTCACCGGCCCACCTGGCCCGCTCCGGGCCAGCCGGTCCCGGAGCCCGCACTTCGGTAAGGAGAACAGTGTGAGAATCACCCGTCCGCTTATCGGCACCGCCATTGGCGCCGGTGTCCTCGGCACGAGCCTGGGCCTCGGGCTGACCATGGCCAGCGCGTCCACAGGCTCGGCGGCCACAGTGGGGACATCTCACTCGACGGCCTCGACGACGTCCGTGTCCGCGACGGCGTCGCCGAAGCCGTCCGGATCGTCAACGGCGCACAAGTGCACCCACCTGTCCGGCGGGAGCCGGCCCTCGGGCAGCAGCACGCCCGGCAGCTAGGTGTCGATCCTCGCGTGGGCGGGCCCTGCGGGGCCCGCCCGGGAGGTGACCGTGCCGGGCAGTCGTCGGTTAGCGTGGTCGGGCCCGCGCCGCCCGCCGCGTGCGGGCATGTTCCGCCCACCTAGCCCACTCCGGGGACCCCTATGGCACCACGCGAACTCGCCGATCTTCCCTACGCCGCCGTGCTGACGCCGCACTCGGGAGGGCTGGCCGCGCACGGACAGTACGACACGGTCCGGTTCAGCGAGCTCACCTTCGACGAGCCAAGTGCCGCGAACGCGAAATTCCTTGAATGCGCCTTCACCCAGGTGTCATTCCAGGGAGGGCAGCTCAGGCGCAGCCGGTTCAGCGACGTCTGGCTGCGTGACGTCCGGCTGACAGGTATCGACCTGGCCGAGACGAGCTGGCTGGATGCGACGATCATCGGAGGTGTGGTCGCGGGCGTCTCCGCGTTCGGGGCCCAGCTGCGCCGGGTCGCCTTTCACGGATGCAAGCTCGACTCGGTGAACTTCCGGGGCGCACTGCTGACCGAGGTCAGCTTCCACGAATGCCTGCTGCGGCACGTGGACTTCTCTGGCGCGAAGCTCACCAGGACGGTGTTCACGGAGTCGCGGCTGAATGAGTCCGACTTCACCGGGGTCACACTGGACCAGGTGGATCTGCGCGGCGCGGAACTCGGCATCACCATCGGCCCCGACTCGCTGCGCGGGGCTATCATCACGACTGCCCAGCTCGTCGACATCGCCCCGCTGATCGCCGAGAACCTGGGCATCGCCGTCGACCCGCCATGATCGCGCTTGATGAGGGGGCCAGCCGTCCCTGCTCAACCACGATCTTGGGAAGGTCGGGCTGACCGCTGGCGGTAGGCCATGGTGTCGTATTTTGAGAATATGCAGGTCGAGCCGTTTACTATCGCCGTCGACGATGCCGTCCTCGACGATCTGGGCGAGCGCATCAGGCGCAGCCGCTGGCCGGGCCATCTCGCCGGGACCGGCTGGGACGGCGGCGTGGATGTCGGCTACCTGCGTGACCTGCTCGCCACCTGGGCCGGCGATTTCGACTGGCGGGCACGGGAGCGGGCGCTCAACACGTTCGCGCACTTCCGCGCCCGCGTGGACGGATTGTGGGTCCATTTCATCCACGAGCGCGGCAACGGCCCCGACCCGCTGCCGATCGTGCTCACGCACGGCTGGCCGAGTTCGTTCACCGAGCACCTGGACCTGATCCCGCTGCTCACCGACCCGGCAGCGCACGGCGGCCGGGCCGAGGACGCTTTCGACGTCGTGGTGACATCCCTGCCCGGATACGGATTCTCTGACCAGCCGGCCGCGCCGGGAATGATCAACACCACGATCGCCGACCTGTGGTGCCGGCTGATGCGTGACGGCCTCGGCTACCCGCGGTTCGGAGCACATGGCAGCGACATCGGCGCCGGCGTGACCAGCCGCCTGGGCCTGCGCCATCCTGGGCCAGTGGTAGGCATCCACCTGAGCGCCATGAGCCTGGCCACGCCGCCGCAGCCGTGGTCGGAGGCGGAACGGGAATACCTGGCCGCGGTCGAGCGGTGGGACCGGGCGGAGGGCGCCTACTCCGAGATCCAGGCCACCAAGCCGCAGACGGTCGCCTGCGGGCTCAACGACTCCCCGGCCGGCCTCGCGGCATGGATCATCGAGAAGTTCCGTGCCTGGAGTGACTGCGGGGGCGACGTGGAGTCCCGGTTCACCCGGGAGCAGTTGCTCACCAACCTGACCATCTACTGGGCCACCCAGACGATCGGCTCATCAGTCCGGCTGTACTACGAGCACCGGCACCGGGGCAGCGCGTTGCGGCCGGGCGACCAGATTGGCGTGCCAGCGGGTTTCGCGATCTTCGCCAACGAGTTCGTGCCGGCCGGCCATCCCCCGCGCGAACTGGCCGAGCGCAACTTCCAGGTGACCAGGTGGACCGAGATGCCCCGCGGCGGCCATTTCGCCGCCCTGGAAGAGCCACGCCTGCTCGCTGAGGACATCCGCGCGTTCTTCCGCCTGCTCCGGTAGGGCTGACCGGCTCAGGCCAGGCGGGCCGGGAACCCGCCCGTCGCGATCGGCCCCCACCGCTCGACGGTGACCCGGATGAGCGCCTTGCCCTGACGCTGCATCGCCGCTCGGTACTCATCCCAGTCGTCGTGCTCACCAGCGATTGCCCGGAAGTAGTCGACGAGCGGGTCAAGCGCCTCGGGAAGGTCGAGGACCTCGGCTCTGCCGTCGATCTGCACCCAGGGGCCGTTCCAGTCGCCGGACAGGACCAGGAGGCTGACCCCTGGATGACGCCGGGCGTTGCGGGTCTTGGCCCGTTCGGGATACGTAGCGATCACAACGCGGCCGGCCCGGTCCAGGCCGGCTGTCACGGGGGAAACTTGCGGGGCTCCATCCCGCTTTGTGGTGACCAGCACTACTTGGTGGCGGCTCCGGACGAAGTCGAGCAACTCCTCGCGCCCGACCATGTCCGACGTAGCGATCTTGGGGCTCATCGGGCCATCCGCATGACGCCGATTCTAACGAGCGCCCGGCCAGGCGCGCGGCCGCTACCCGTCAGGCCTGGCGGCGAACGGCCAGGCGGTCGCGCCGGCGTCGCCGTGACGCGAGGACGAAAGCAGCGGCGGCGCCAAACCCCAGGATGGCGGCAGTAGCGGCCAGGCTGCCGACGACATAGGTGCTGCCCGCTGCCGCCAGGACAGCCGATCCGCTTCTCGTGTATCGCATGGAATTCCCCTCCTCAGACCCACGCCCGCGTACCGCCCAGGTACGACGCGAGGACAGATCTCATGAACCAGTAGTTCCGGATCAGGTTGAAGATGGCCTCCGGGACGAGCGCCATCTCGAACATCATTACTTTCCAGCCCAGGTGCCGGACAGAAAGCCCCTGGTAGGCCGCCCAGATCGCGGCAAGTGGCAGGAAGCGGTAATCGACGGTGGCGCTGTGCGAGATGAATGCACGTATCACCATGGTCCCCAGCAGAACCTCGAAGCCGATCTCGGGCAGCGAGAGGATCACGCCGGTGATGGACAGCCAGGTGGCGTGGCACCAGCCATAGCGCCGCCATTCGTCTACCGTGCCGCGCGACCAGCGGATCCGCTGCGCGAGCAGCATCCGCAGGGAGGGCATCAGGTCGGTGTAGGCAATGCATCCTTGATTGCTGGTGACCCTCCAGCCGCGCATTTTCAGCGCGAGCGTGGTCTCGTAGTCCTCGACGAGATTGCTCTCCCGCTCCTCGAATACATCTGGGCGCTGGCCGAGCAGGTCATTGAGTGCGGCAGCCCGGTAGAACGAGCCCGCACCGGACATGGTGTGCACATTGTGGCGCAGCCGGGTGGCGGCGAACCGGCCATACTCGACCGTCTGGACCAGCAGCAGCAGGTTCTGCCAGAGTGTGCCGCCTTTGACTGGCTTGCCCAGGCAGGCCGCGCTGACCCCGCCCAGGGAGTCGTCCCGTTCGAGGACCCGCCTGGCGCGTTTCAGGAAATGCGCCTCCAGTTCGGTGTCCCCGTCCATGACGAGGAGGTAGCGGATCCCGGGTGGCAGGACGCCGTCGCGCAGCAGGTAGCGAATGCCGCAGTTCAGCGCGCCAGCCTTGCGGTAATGGTTGAAGCCGCGCATTTCAAGGATGTCGGTAGCGACTGACTCCTGGGCGGCCGCATAGCTCAGCGCGGCCTCGGCCGTGTCATCCGTTGAATTATTGACGACCACGACGATCCGGTCCGGGCGCAGTGTCTGCCCCGCCAGGGAGCGCAGCGTGTCACCCAGCGCGGCTCCCTCGTCGCGAGCCGGGATGATGACGACGATCCCCGAACCCCGCGCCGGGGAAGGGATCCGCTTGGAGTCAGGTGTCAATAAGCGAGCGAGCCTGATCAGCGCGGCCAGGCCTTCGGCCTGGGCTGCCGGGTCAGGTTCTGCGCTCCTCCGGTGGTGACGTACATCGGTTCGGGCAGAATGCATGGTTGCCGTGGACATAACGCCCTTCCCCCCAGCCCAGTCGATCGAGCCCGGTCAATGCCGTGCGACATGCCGTGCCCGGACCCAGGCATGGGTGGCCCGCCTGGGTCTGTCGTCGATCCCGCCCTCCCGATATCTAAGACGCCGAGCCAATCCGGCTAGATTACAAGTTGTCCGAATATTGCGGCATTAAATATCTTTCCTAACGCGATACCTGGTACGGGCGCTGCGGTGCAGCGAGCCGCTGCCGTGCAGCCCGGCGGCCCGCGGCCGAAGCTCAGCTAGCTGCGAGTCAGACTGGCCGTACCGACCAGGCGCGGATGCGCGACGGGCGTCCAGGTCATGCTTATCCCGTCCGAGCCGGACAGGGTCAGCGTCACCCGCGCCCTGACCGTGCAGCCCGTGTTCACCGGGCGGCTGTTTGTCACCGCTATCGCGCCCATCGTGGTCGCCGCGGTGGCCGGCAGGATCAGCGTTCCCGAGCAGCCGAGCGACGGAGAGGTATAGCTGCCATCACCCGAGGCTGGGATGTCCAGCTGGACATCCCAGCTGGGGACGGGCCACCCGGGCTGGCTCACAGTGCCACTCCAGGTCCCGGCGAAGGCCGCCCGCCCGGACGGCGCTGGCGCCGAGGACGGGCCGGGTGCGGCCGGCGTCGTCGCTGGTGGCTGAGGTGCCTGCGAGTGCTGCGGAGGCAGGACCGAGGAGCCTGCCGGCACTGGCCCCGAACGCGACGTGCCTGTCGTGCCCTTGCTGGATGTTGGACGCGCGCTGGGGCGGCGGGCGGGAGCCGCCGAGCCGGGGGCGGCAACGGCGTGCGGTCCGCTGCGCCCGCCCGGGGAGCCCTCGCTGACCGGGCGGGACAGGAAGGCGATGCCGGCGGC
>OBLT010001642.1_pt1 | contig 14256 bp, 13 predicted proteins | sample 1518721 | NCBI WGS metagenome assembly OBLT01 (sample SAMEA3539307, study PRJEB22396) | soil metagenome | biome: tundra; feature: field; material: soil | place: USA | collected 2010-05 | depth 0.15 m | reverse complement strand
CGCAACCGCGGCAAGCGGAGATCAAGTGGAGAGCCGGGCCGCCCCGCCCGGCCGTAAGATGCCCAGCGAGTGAAGCGCCCGCACGCCCGCCAGTTGAAGTGCCAGTGGGGGACGGCGCCCTCCTGCCCGGCCACTGCCAAACAACTTGCGAAAAAATCGGCATCGCCCTTGATTTTGGGTGGCGCAGCGGTTTACCGCTGCGGTACCTGCCATTTTTTGCATAGGCTTTAGCCGCGGAGGGAATGGCTCTCGCTGAGGAATGACCCTTCCGCAAGCTATGAAGATCCCCGCTCCCTCCCCCAACAAGCAATTCCGGAAGCCCCCATTTCCGGTTATGATTCATCCAGCCCCTCGAGGAATCAACTGCATGATCCACGGCAAACGCATTGCCGTCGTGTTCCCCGCTTACAACGCGGAAAAGACGCTGGAAGCCACGGTTCGGGAATTACCCGACCTGGTCGATATCCGCATCCTCGTCGACGACCACAGTACCGATCGAACCCTGGAAGTCGCGCAGCGCCTCGGCCTGCAGTCGTTCGTGCACAACCGCAACTACGGCTACGGACGCAATCAGCAGACCTGCTACCGCGAAGCTCTGGCCGCCGGCGCCGACGTCGTCATCATGGTCCATCCCGACTACCAGTACACGCCGCTGCTCGTGACCGCGATGGCCAGCATGGTCGCCTACGGCGTTTACGACGTGGTGCTCGGCTCCCGCATCATCGGCGGCACCGCCCTCCTCGGAGGCATGCCGCTTTACAAATACATCGCCAACCGCCTGCTGACCGCGTTTGAGAACCTGTTCCTGCGCGTCAAACTCTCCGAGTATCACACCGGATACCGCGCTTTCAGCCGCGAGGTGCTCACCCGCCTGCCGTTGCGCGAGAACAGCGACGATTTCGTTTTCGACAACCAGATGCTCGCCCAATGCGTCTATTTCGGCTTCCGCATCGGCGAAGTTTCCTGCCCCACCAAATATTTCAAAGAAGCCTCGTCGATTAATTTCCGGCGCAGTGTTCGATACGGTCTGGAAGTTCTGCAAACCACCCTTCAGTTCGCACTCCAGCGCGCCGGAATCGCCCACAACCCCATCTTCAGCGAGACCGGCCGAAAACTCGATTCAGGCTATCCCACTCACTACGCGCGGAACCAGGCAGACCCCCGACATGTGTAATGCGCGTCGTCGCCAACCTGCCAAATTTTCGCAGCGCATCGAAAAATCAAGCCTTGCCCTTAGCGCTGTTCCGGCGTTTGGGTACGCGTGGCGCGGGCAGAGGCCCGATACAGACGCCCCAGCAGGGAAAGATAGTTCAAACCTTCCTTGATTCCGGCCTTGCTGCTGCCCGCCTGACGCAGCCCAAACGAGAAGGGAACCTCAACGACAGACTGGATGTTTCCCTTAACCAGGATTTCCAGAAGTATCTTGAAGCCCTGTGTTTCCAGACGGAAATCACGAATGCACTCCCGACGTACAAGAAAAAACCCGGACATAGGGTCCTGAACATGGATCCCCGCTCTCTGGAGAGGGAAGGTCAGCCAAGTCGCCATTCGTGATAACCCACACCGAACCGGGTTCCAGTTCTTCAGGCTACCGTGCTCCGCGTAGCGGCTCCCCAGGGCTAGATCCGCTCCCGACTCCATCGCTTTCCACAACTCCGGCAAAAGCTCGGGAGGATGTTGGAGGTCGGCATCCATGACGCCGACGATCCCGGCCGGGCTGTGCTCCCAGCCGTGGAGGACCGCTCCCCCCAAGCCGCGCGCATTGGTGCGCACCAAGAGGCGAACCCGAGGGTCGGAGTCGCTGACTTTCTGCACCACCTCGGTGGTACCGTCCCGGCTGTCGTCGTCAACTATAATGATCTCGTAGGGTATTTCGAGCGGGTCAAGACTGGTCCGGATGCGCTGCAGAATCCTCTCAATGTTCGCCACCTCGTGAAGTGTAGGCACAACCAAGGCAAGCTTCGCCGGTCCCTTTACCGCAATGAGAGAAGTGCCTTCGCTTTCCATGTCAGTCGCAGATGGGGATCGCTGTTCCATAATCTGCCGTGCACCATTCGACATCGACGTTCGACATCGGCATCCAGATGATTCTATAAGGATTAAGTCATGAAAGGCCATTCCGGGGCCAAAACCCTGGCGATTCTTGTCGGGTTGTCTCTGTTCGCCTTCCTGGTGCAGGGCTACCACCCGGGAGCGGAGGACGATGGCGTTTATTTGGCGGCGATCAAAAAAGACCTGAATCCCGCGCTCTATCCTTACGATGCCGACTTTTTCCGAATGCAGCTGCAGGCCACAATCTTTGACAAACTGATTGCCGGTTCGATTCGTATCGCCCATCTTCCGACCGGAGTAACGATTCTTTTGTGGCAGTTTGTTTCTATCGTCCTGATATTGTGTGGATGCTTGCGGATCGCGTGCCGGATCTTCCCAGAGTCCCATGCGCAATGGGCGGGGGTGACATTGGTTGCCGCCTTACTGACACTTCCTGTGTCGGGTACCGCGCTTTACCTTGATGATCAGTATCTTCATCCGCGAGCTCTCGCCACGGCCGCGATACTGGCGGCAGTGGTGGCGGTTCTGGATCGCCGCCGGGTTCTCGGAGGGATCCTCCTGGTCCTGGCCTTTGTAATCCATCCGCTGATGGCCAGCTTTGGCATTTCGTATTGTATTTTCCTTTCTCGGCGACGGACCAGCAACCCGTCCACGTCCATAGTTGCGGCTATGCTTCCGTTAGGATGGGTTTTCCAGCCCACCTCCCCAGCCTGGCAGCAAGCCGCCCTCACGAGGGACTACTACTTCCTCGGGCGCTGGCATTGGTACGAATGGCTGGGAGTGATTGCCCCCTTGTTCTTATTGTGGGGAATTTACCGGATGGGCCGGAGGAACGGTTCCATAACCCAAACGCAGGTCCATGCGCAGGTGGCCGCAAGGCTAGTTTGGTTTGGTATTTTTCAACTCGCCGTTGCGATTGCCATCATGCTTCCCTCCAGCCTGGACAGGCTGAAGCCATTTCAGCCCATGCGTTTTCTACACCTGCTCTACTTGCTATTTTTCTTGCTCGCCGGGGGGCTGATCGGACAGAAGGTTTTGGGGCGGCACGCGTATCGATGGCTGCTTTTGTTTGTTCCACTGGGGATTGGGATGTTCTGGGTGCAGCGTCAAACCTTCCCCGCCACGGCGCACCTGGAATGGCCCGGCGCAAAACCCGGAAATTCCTGGGTCGAGGCTTTTGAATGGATCCGCCAGAACACGCCTTCCGATAGTTTGTTTGCTTTGGATCCGTATTACATGAAGCTGCCGGGAGAAGACTTCCATAGTTTTCGTGCCCTGGCGGAGCGCAGTGCACTGGCCGATTACGTGAAGGACCCATCGGTAGCAACCCAGGTTCCAAGTCTAGCGGCGCGGTGGAGAGAAGAAGTGGACGCTCAGAAAGATTGGAGAAATTTTCGAGCGCAGGATTACCAGCGTCTGAAATCGCGGTTTGGAGTAAGTTGGGTCGTCCTGGCCCGGCCGGGAGTACCAGGCATGGATTGTCCCTTCCAGAATCGCGCCGTACGCGTGTGCCGCATCCCCGAAGCGGATTAGTCTGAAGCCATCTCCGTTTGCGTCTTCCAGTTGCGGCGCTGCAGCCACGCGGTCACGGCGTAGACGGCGAGAACAACGAAGAAGGGATCCGCCGGCCGCCGATAGAAATCCTCCCCATGCGTCACGTAATAAACAACCGGAAAGCAAAACAACGCGATGGCATACGGAACTACAGCAGCGCCAAACGTTCGCCATCCAGTCCACAAGCCCCAGAGCGCTAACGCGGTCAGCGTGATGTTAAGAACGATCGCCGGAATGTCGAACGGCTCTTCTTTCAAGTAATCCGCATTCAAGCTCCAATAATTGGTCCACATATAAATGGCTCGACGCAACGAAGTCCACAGGAACAGTCCTTTGTGGTTCGAGATGAACGCTATTGCTTGCTGCTGCTTATGTTCCATGTAACGCGATTCACCCATCTGCACATATTGCTGCCATTCTTCTTCGTTGTGCTCGGGGTGTAAGTACCGTGCGGTAAAATGCGAAGTGTCGCCGTTGTTGCCGATGTAGAGTTCAACCCCGAAGTTGCCGCGAAACGGAACGACTTTGTGGAAAGCGCGGTAGTTTCGTATGAACCAGGGCAAGACCACAACGACGAAAGCCAACGCGGCTCGCAGAGCGGGCCGGAGCCAGTCCTTCCGGCGCCTCCATGTGCGGTAGCACATCCACAGTCCGACTGGCGGCAGGACGGTCATCACAACCGGGTCGGCCATAGCTGCTACTCCGCTCAAGAAGCCGAACTTGATCCAGGTTGCGGGTTGCGTTGTGTCCTCTAGCTGCAATCCCGCGAGAAACGCGATCGACATCAGCAATGTCGTCAACGTAGTCGGCCAGATGTGGGACGCTGCGAAATAGATTGCATACGGGAAGAAGGCCCATACCCAGGCAGCGCGCCAGGCGGCCTTCTCCCCGAAACTGCGGCGAGTCATGAAAAACACCGGCAGACAGGTGAGCGCTGAGAACAGGCTGTTCAGCGACAGAATGCAGATCGCTGCTCCCTTGGTGAAAACGCCAAAAACGCGAAACACAAGCGCCAGCAGACACGGATAGATCGGCGTCTGCCAGGCGGTGGGTCCGGTGTCGGCGAACATCGGACTGCTGAACCCTTTTCCCTGAACCAGCGAGCGTGCGATACTTCCCGTTTCTCCGCCGAAACGCCAGTGGTCGCGATCCGGATTCAGGTGCTCCGGATACAGAAAGCCCACGGCAACCAACCTCAGCACTAGGGCAACCAGCACAATACGCAGCAGACGGAGCGGCAGGGGTCGGGAACACGGTTCGAGGCCGACGACAGCACACCTCCAAATGAATTTCGCTTATTCGCAACTGGAGCGGCGAGTACCGTGCGAGAATAGCATAGTCGGAAGCATGGGTTAACGGGCCGTAGCGCGGCCCTCGCGGATGTGATGAACGAAAATTCGACCCAGCGCATGGAGTTGACATGGTTCCGGACCCCGCCAGTCGCGGGAACCGTCGGCATTTAACACCGGAGATGAATACGATCCCTCTCAAGAGAAGACGGCCCAACCTGGCAGTGGGCGAGATCTTCAGCTTCGCCTACGAGACGTTCATGAGCAACAAAGTTCGATTCGCTCTCACCGCTCTCGGCATGGTCATTGGAACCGCGTCCCTGATTCTGGTTACCACCATCGGCCTCACGGGCAAGCAGTATCTTCTGAACCAGATTCAGGCCATCGGGTCGAACTGGGTGTATGCCGAGTACGAAAGCGGCGGAGAGCGCATCACCAACACTGGCAACGACGCGTTAACGATTCAGGATATGGAGGCGGTCCAGCATCAGGTCAGTGGCATCGCCTATGCTTCTCCCGTCGTCCCCCTCGACGAGCGCGTGGCCGTCGGCGACGGCAAGGAACGAGACCTGCACATCATGGGTGTCGCCCCCGAATATCAGCAGGTTCGTAACCTGCTTATCTTGCAGGGACGCTTCTTCGACAGTCAGGATTCTCAGGCGCACAACAAGGTCGGTGTCATTACCCCGAAACTGGCAATCGAACTCTACGGTTCCGAGGAAGCTTCGCTCGGAAAGACGGTCAATCTGAGCGGGTTGCCGTTCACCATCATCGGGACGTTCCGCGAGCGGGTGGACACCTTCGGGCAATCGGAGGTGACTGAAAACACCATGCTGATTCCCTACAGCGTGATCCGATACTTTCAGGAAGCGCCCACCGTGAAGCAGATTTTCTTTTCCGCCGCCGATACATCTTTGGTTGTGCCCGTCACGGCCCAGGTTCAGCGCGTCATCCAGTCGCGCCATCGGCAAGAATCCGTTTACAGGGTCAGGAATCTGACCCAACTGGTAGCGGTTGCCGATAGGACAGCCACCGCCATGACCATCGTTCTGCTCGCCGTTTCATTGGTCGTTCTGCTGGTCAGCGGCATCGGCATCATGAACATCATGCTGGCCACGGTCAGCGCCCGCATTCGCGAGATCGGCATCCGCAAAGCAATCGGCGCCACCAATCGGGAGATTCGCTTCCAGTTCCTCTCCGAAGCCATTCTGATCTCGCTCATCGGCGGTATCGCTGGTATCGTCGTCGGCCTCGCGATTCCTTTCTCAGTACGCTTCTTCACCGAATATCGCATCCCCATCTCCGGCCTCTCCGCCATCATTGCCATCGTCGTCTCCTCGCTGGTCGGCATCCTGTTCGGCACCCTTCCCGCCATCCGCGCCTCCCAACTCGATCCCGTCGAAAGCCTGCGCTACGAATAGCTGGCGGGGAACCGGCGGAACAGCCGGAGGGTGGCTGACCCTGCTTGGTTAAGAATCAAATCAGTAACAAGTGGGAAAGAAGGCTTGGTCTAGGCATGAGGGAGCGCAAAAAATGCGCTCCCTCATCGCCCTTCGTGTCGTCGCTCGAGGTTGAACCGGGGTGAAACGTAGTCAACTGGCATAAAATCGTAAGGAAGCTGCAGTCAAGCCAAGCGAGCCACTCATGGCGCCAAACTCACCCAGCACCCGCAGCCGAGCCGTAGTCCTGCTGAGCGGCGGCATGGATTCCTGCGTGTGCGCAGCTCTGGCGGCGCGCAACCACCAGGCCGCTGCCGTCCACGTCAGCTACGGACAGCGCACCGAAGCCCGCGAACGCCGCTCCTTCGAAAGCATCTGCGACCGTCTCGGAATTCGCGACCGGCTGCTCGTCCGCAATGAGGCCCTTCGCGCCATCGGAGGGTCCGCGCTCACCGATTCCAGCATCGCCGTTCCCGAAGCGCACGCCCTCGCCACTGGTTCCGGCTGCGCCAGCGTCCCGATTGGTGTTCCCGTAACCTATGTCCCTTTCCGCAACGCGCATTTTCTCGCCGTCGCCATCAGTTGGGCAGAGGTGCTCGGAGCCCAACAGGTCTACATCGGGGCCGTCGAGCCTGACAGTTCCGGCTATCCCGATTGCCGCCCCGAGTATTATCGGGCGTTCAACGAGGTCGTGAAAGCGGGCACTAAAGAAGGGACCATCCGCGTCGTGACCCCGCTGATTGCTATGCGCAAACGCGAGATTGTGACGCTTGGCCTTGAACTGAATGCCCCATTCGATTTAACGTGGTCATGCTATCAGCGCGAAGATCGTGCCTGCGGCGTCTGCGACAGCTGTGTGCTGCGCCTGTGCGCGTTTCGCGATGCGGGCGCGGAGGATCCCATTCCGTACGCGGAAGCCGCCGCCCGCTCGATGTAGAGCCGTTCATCGGCCCTGAAATCAGATGCTGTGCCGGGAGGCCAAATTATGAAGAAATATCTCATCCTGCCCCTGCTCCTCGTTCTCATCCTGGGGCTGTCCGCTCCACTCGCGTCAGCGCAGACCACGGGCACCGTGAAGGGAGTTTGCAAAGATGCCGAGGGCAAGCCCATCGTCCAGGCCGAAGTGGAATGGGTCGCGGTCGAAACCGGCCACACTTACAAGATCAAAACCAACAACAAGGGCGAGTACTTCTCCCTCGGCATCGTCCCCGGCAAATACAACGTCAAGCTCAACAAGGACGGCAAGGAACTCTTTCACATCAACGGCGTTACCGTGGCCTTGGAGGACACCGATCTCCCCTTCGACCTCAAAAAAGAACAGCTCAAAGCAGCCGAGGGCCAGGGCTTGACTCCTGAGCAAGCCAAGGCAAAGGCGGAAGCCGCCGCCAAAACCGCCAGCGAAAATAAGACCGTCGGCACGCTCAACGAAAAACTCAACGCCGCCAAGACCGCCTCCGACGCCGGCGATTACGACACCGCAATCACCACTCTCAATGAAGCCAATCAGATCGATCCCACCCGCGATCTGATCTGGTTCAAACTCGGCGACGCCAACCGCTTGTCCGCGCCTAAACAAACCGACCCCGCCGAAAAACAAAAGCGCTACGAAGCCGCTGCCGCCGATTACAAGAAAGCCATCGAGCTGCGCAGCGCCTCCGAATCCGCGGCGAAAGAACCGGACAGCAATGTGAAAATGGCCGCCTATTACAACAACCTCGCCGATGCGTACGCGAAGGCCAACAAGATCGACGATGCCGTCACCAACTACAACCAGGCCGCCCAGCTCGATCCCACGCACGCCGCCGGATACCTGTTCAATGTGGGCGCCGTTCTCACCAATGCCGGCAAAGTCGATGACGCCATCGTCGCCTTCGATAAGGTGATTGCCGCCGATCCCACCAAAGCCGAGGCTTACTATTGGAAGGGCGTCAACCTGATCGGCAAAGCCACCCTCAAGGGCGACAAAATGGTTGCGCCCGAAGGTACCGCCGAGGCCTTCCAGAAGTATCTCGAGCTTCAACCTCAAGGCAAGCTCGCCCAGCCTGCCAAAGACATGCTCGCAAGCATAGGCGCCACCATAGAAACCGGCTTCGGAACGAAGAAAAAGCCAGTAAAGAAATAGCCGCAATTCAGTACCCGGTACCCAGTAACCGCTCCGTCTCGTCGGACTGGCAACTGGGTACTGGCGACTGGATACTGTCCTTCAGTTACCGAGGTAGCTGTCCTAGTTGTCCTCCACCCTTTCCCCAATCCGCGCTACATTCATTACATAGGTTCGTCGCGATTTTTCTCCCCTGTGGTGCGTCAATGCTGATCACTAGGAGTGTCTCGAAATGGCTGCTCCGGGGAATTCCCCGATTGCGATTGCTTTTGAGGGCATCAGTGGAACGGGCTCCAACCAGACGCCCGCGCTGCTCGCCGCCATGTTGCGCGCCTCCGAGAAAGTCAGCGATCTGATCTTTTCCCCAGGAAGGGCGCCCCAGGTCGAAATTCACGGCCAACTCGCCGCCGTGGAAATCTCCGGCACCGGCATGCTCTCCGCGGATGACACCCGCCGCATCGCTGCCGATCTCATCGGCGGCAATAAGCAAGCCATCACCACCCTCCGCGAGCAAGGCTCCTGCGATATCTCCTACGGATTGCCGGGAATGGCGCGCTTCCGTGTCAACGTTTTTATCCAGCGCGGAAGTTGCGCCATCGTCATGCGCGTCATTCCCACCGTCGTTCCGACCTTCAGTTCGCTTCATCTGCCCCCTCAATTGGAGGAGGCTGCCAAGGTCCGCAATGGCATCATCCTGGTCACCGGCGGAACGGGATCGGGAAAGTCTTCCACCCTGGCCGCTTTAATCGACTGCATCAACAGCCTGTATTGCTATCACGTGCTCACCGTCGAAGACCCGATTGAGTTTCTACACCGGCACAAGAAATCGACCGTCCACCAGCGCGAGCTGCACAGTGATGCGCCCAATTTTGCTCTGGCGCTGCGGGCGGCCTTGCGTCAGGCCCCGCGCGTGATTATGGTCGGCGAAATCCGCGACCGGGAGACGCTCGAAATCCTTCTCGAAGCCGCCGAAAACGGCCACCTCGTCCTCTCCAGCATGAACACCATCGACACCTCGAAGACGGTGGAGCGCATTGTGAACACATTTCCAGTGTCCGGCCAGCAGGCGGCACGGGAACGCCTGGCCAAGACATTTCGTTACATCATCGCGCAGCGGCTCGTCCCGCGCGCGGACGGCGGCAGCCGCATCCCCGTAGTCGAAATTTTGAAATCGAACTCCCGTACTCGCGACTGTGTCGAACAAGGTGAACGTCCCGGCCGCACCCTGCTAGACGCCATCAAAGCCAGCGAAAACGAAGGCATGCAGCACTTCGATGGCGAGATCGCCAAGATCGTCCGCGCCGGCCTCGTCGATCTGGAAACCGCCCTCTGCTTCGCCAGCAACGCCATGATCCTGGGACAAGAACTAGCCAGGTAGACAGCTGTCAGCTCTAGCACTCAGCTGTCAGCTTTCAGTAAACTAGTCGCGCCCCGGAGGGGCAGCCCGAAAATAGCCCAGCGCTTAAGCGCTGGGAAACGGTGGCAAAAATCACTCAAGTCCCGGAGGGACGACTGACTTCTCACCCAAAAACTTTACCCCGGAAGGATCGGGGTATGATTCTTCCATGTCCTCACCCGCCCCGGGCATCCTCAGCTTTGAAGCCGCTCGCCGCCTGGTCGAGCAGCACGCCCTCAACGTCTCTGCGCCCGAGGTCGAGACGGTTGATCTTCTCCAAGGTCAAGGTCGCGTCCTCGCCGAGGAGATACTCGCCGACCGCGACTTCCCCCCTTTTCCCCGCGCCACTCGCGATGGATACGCCGTGCGTGCCGCCGATCTGGCGGAGCTTCCCGCCCAACTGAGGGTGATAGGCGAGCTGAAAGCTGGAGATTCCCCCGGAGTTAGCCCTGTCGCACGCGGTCAAGCGGTGGAAATCATGACCGGCGCGCCCCTCCCGCCGGGAGCCGACGCGGTGGTCATGGTAGAACACACTTCCCGCGCCGGTCATGCCGTGGAAGTGCGCCGCAGCCTGAGCGTGGGCGAGAATTTTGTGCCGCGCGGCGCGGAAGCGCGAGCCGGCCAACGCTTGCTCGACCGCGGACGTCGCCTCGACCACGCCGCGATTGCCATTGCCGCCTCGGTCGGCAAGCATCATGTGCGTGTCTACCGGATGCCGCGCATAGCCGTGCTTTCCACCGGCGACGAGGTGGTCGAGATCGAAGCCACTCCCGGCCCCGCGCAAATTCGCAATTCGAATTCCTATTCCCTCGCGGCGCAGATTCACCATGCAGGAGGAGAACCAGTCCGCCTGCCCATCGCCCCCGACCAACCCCAGCCGCTGCGAGCATTGATCGAAGAGGGATTCCATTGCGATCTCTTGTTGCTGACCGGCGGCGTCTCCATGGGAAAGTACGATCTGGTAGAGCAGGTTCTGGCAAAGTTGAACGCAGAATTCTACTTTACGGGAGCCGAGATCCAACCCGGCCGTCCCATAGTCTTCGGTTCGTGTGGCGCGGGCGCCCTCGCCCGCGTGTCGGAAGCGACTTCACCGTCCACGCGGGAGCGGACGCCCGCGCCACCGAGAACATATTTCTTCGGCTTGCCCGGCAATCCCATCTCGACCATGGTGACCTTCGAACTGTTTGCCCGCCCCATGATTGAGACGCTCTCAGGAATGATCCCGCACCCCTTGATCTTTCTGCGAGCCCGCCTGAAATCCGAGATTCGAACGAAAACCGGCCTGAAGCGATTTCTACCCGCCCTGCTCTCGGGAGAATTTGAAAATGCCGAAGTGGAGTTGGCGCGCTGGCAGGGATCGGGCGACCTCGCCGCCCAGTCCCGGGCGAATTGCTATGTGGTGATCCCTCCCGACCGGGAGCGTATCGAGGCCGGTGAATGGGTATCACTCTTAGTGCCGTGACAGCGAATCGCACCGCCGAAACAGTGCCCTAAAAATTTGCAGCTTCGTATCAGGGCTATTTGGACTTCGTATCAGAGCGGCTTCGTATCAGGGCATCGCTTTAGCGATGCCACGCACGGCGAAATCGCCGGCCCCTTTAGGGGCTGGCCCTCGAAATGCGATACCCTGTTGACAATGCCCAGGAAACTTTCCCACTACAACGCGCAGGGGGAAGCCCGCATGGTAGACGTGTCCTCCAAAACGCGCACCGCCCGCGAAGCGGAGGCCAGCGCCTTCGTAGCTATGACGCCCGAGGTATTGCGCGCCCTGCCGAAAAATCCCAAAGGCGACCCGCTGGAGATCGCGCGCACCGCGGGAATCATGGCGGCCAAGCGGACCGCCGAACTGATTCCCATGTGTCATCCCGTGCCCTTGTCGCACGTTGCTGTCACATTGCGCCTGTGCGAGAATGGCGTGGCCATTGCCACAAAAGTAAAGACCACGGCGGAAACCGGCGTCGAGATGGAAGCCCTGGTCGCAGCCAGCATCGCGGCACTGACCGTGTACGACATGTGCAAAGCGCTCGATAAAGGTATCGAAATCCGCGAAGTGGTGCTCCAACGCAAGTCCGGAGGCAAGAGCGGAGACTACCACCGAAGCGCGAAGCAGAAATAAACCGGCAGGATTGCCACATCGCCTGCGCAAGGACGTTCCAGTCCCGGAGGGACGACCGAGTTCCCGGCAAGATCTAAGGGCGACTTAAACGCGGAGAAATCAGCATCGCCAAACGATTGCTGAAACAAATCATGGCCACGAACGTCAAAATTCTGCTGGTGGACGACAACCCGATGGTCCTCGGAATGCTTCGACAGGCCCTGTCAACTTTGGGCGAGGTCACCGTCGCCACCGACGGAGCCGATGCCTTATTAAAGGCCGTCGACGATCTGCCGGACGTGCTCATCAGCGACTACCGCATGCCCGGCATGGATGGCCGCCAGTTGCTGGAAAAACTGAAAAGCCGTCCCGCAACCGCTGGCATCGCCGTGATCCTCATGGCCAGCAAGGCCGACATCAGCGAACGACTATCGCTGCAGGACCCCATCGAGGATTACCTGGAAAAGCCGTTCTTCCTCAAAGATGCCATCCACAAAATCAAGCGCGTAGTCGACAGAATCGCGCTGGAGAAAATGAGCAAGGCCGCCTCGACCGACGGCATCTTGCGCGGCAGCCTCTCGCAGATGAATGTCATCGATCTGGTCCAATCGCTCGAGATGGGCCGCAAGAGTTGCCTGCTCACCATGACCAGCGCCAAAAACGACGACAAATGCGAGATCTACTTCAACCAGGGTCAAGCCAAGCACGCCACTTATGGTTCGATTGTGGGCGACGAAGCGGTCTTCAAAGTCCTGCGCTGGACGGACGGAAATTTCCAGATCGATTTCAATGGCAAGTCGCCGCTGGAAACCACGACTCTGAATACGCAAGGCCTGCTCATGGAAGGGTTGCGGTTGCTGGACGAGGCGCAGCGCGACGCAGCCGCCGCTGAGGGTGAAGATGTCCTCCTCGACACCTGATCCCCCGTCAGATGCTGCTTCATCGCACGCGGCTTTATCGTCCGGTGCCACACGCGCAGCGGTGCTCACCGTAAGCGATTCATGCTCACGCGGCGAAAGAGTAGACCTCTCCGGTCCGGCCGTGGCCGGAATGCTGGCGCGATACAACTTTCAAGTCGCAGTGCGCGCCGTGGTCTCCGATGAGTGCGCCGCAATTCAAGAAAAACTGATTGAGCTCTCCCAATTCGCTCGCCTGGTGGTCACCACCGGCGGCACCGGAATCGCTCCCCGCGACGTCACCCCCGAAGCGACCAGCGCGGTGTGCGACCGGTTAGTGGAAGGGATCGCCGAGCAAATGCGCTTGCAGGGATCGAAGAAGACTCGCTTCGCAGCCCTCAGCCGCGCCGTCTGCGGCGTGCGCGGGACAACCCTGATCCTGAACCTGCCCGGCAGCCCCGCAGGTGCCGTCGAGTCACTGGGGGCAGTCATGGACTTGCTCCCCCATGCGCTTGAGCTACTCGCCGGGAAAACGCAGCATAAGTAAATAGTCGTTAGTCGTTGGTCGATAGTCGTGGGCAAAAATCACATTGTGCGAATCACTGACGCGAATCATCCGTCTCCCCAGAGACGATAGGCGAACGACCATCGCGAACGACGAACGACCAACGACCAACGACTGCTCCGCTGCTCTCGCGTAAACTTACTCTCTTGAACAAAATCAAACATTTTGTCCACGCCTACAGCGACTGGATCCGCCACGTCCTCGTGCCCCTGGGGCCGTGGGGCATGCTTGCCTTGTCAGTCGTGGATGGCTCCTTCATAGGCATGCCGCTGGACGCAATTTTCGTCTACTACGTCTACACCGACCGCTCCCGCTTCCTCCTCTACGTGCTGCTGGGCTCGGCCGGATCGGCCCTAGGAAGCATCGTCCTCTATATCATTGGATACACCGGTGGCGAAGTCCTCTTGCGCAAGCGACTTTCCGCCCAGCGCTTCGAGAAAATTCACGAATCCTTCGATCGCCATGAATTCTGGGCGCTGATGTTTCCTGCCATGTTGCCCCCGCCCACGCCTTTTAAGATTGTGGTGCTGGCCGCGGCGGCGTTCGAGATGAACTTCGGCCATTTTCTGCTGGCGATTTTTGCCGGCCGCTTTTTACGCTTTCTGATCGAGGCCCTACTGACCCTCTGGTTCGGCCCGCAGATCGTGACCCTGACCGTTAACGTTTTCGCCCACCACTTCTTGTGGATTATCGCCGCAGTAGCAGCGCTGCTAGTCGCCTGGCTCGTCTGGCGCCGCGCCAGAATCCAGTCCCGAAGGGACGCCCGAAAATAGCCCAGCGCTTCAGCGCTGGGAAATTAAGATCAAGAAATGATTCAGTCCCGGAGGGACGACCGAACTCTCACCCAAACTCTTTAGGGGCGCGCCGTA
>OBLT010001641.1_pt1 | contig 14259 bp, 14 predicted proteins | sample 1518721 | NCBI WGS metagenome assembly OBLT01 (sample SAMEA3539307, study PRJEB22396) | soil metagenome | biome: tundra; feature: field; material: soil | place: USA | collected 2010-05 | depth 0.15 m | reverse complement strand
CTGCGACCGCGGCTGCGGTCGCAGGCCCCGGGGTCCCGGGACGTCTCCGGGCTTAGTCGCCCAGGTAGTCAGCCGGGAGGTTGTGGCCTGGCACCTGGTTGGGCGACAGGATCGCGGCATCGCCGGGATAGGGCACCTTCCAGTCATGGGCGCTGTACCAGTCGAGCCGGTTGAGCTGGGCGGGATTGGCCCAGTCCTGGATGGCACCGTCGCCATTGAACCGGCCGTTGTGGCTCCACACCACCCACTGCTCGTAGACCGCCTGCGCGGAGGCAGGGATCCCGAGCGCGCCGGGCGAGGCCGGGACGAACGAGGGCGTGGCCGTGGCGGCGGCCGGGGCGGCCGTCGCGGACGGGCTGGGCGTCAGGCCCTGGGTCAGCGGGATCTGGTTCGGAACGTGGGTGTAAGGCGTGAAGTCGGGGGTGCTGGTGAAGTCCGCGAACATCGGCTCGGCCGCCCGGTCTTCCTGGTTCATCGGGGCGACACCGAGGATCTGCTCGATGGTCCGCACCACGTTGAGCTGGGTGTAGTAGGTGCTGTCGACGATGCCCCGCCTGGCGTACGGGCTGGCGATCAGCAGCGGCGCCCGGTGCCCGTCCACGTGGTCCACGCCGTTCTGGCTGTCGTCTTCGACCACGAACACCGCCGAGTTCTTCCAGAACTTCGAGTGCGAGATGGTGTCGATGATCCGGCCGACGGCCAGGTCGTTGTCGGCCACCTCGGCGACGGGGTTGGGGTCGCCCGTGCCGACACCGGCGGTGTGGTCATCGGGCATCCAGATCAGGTTGAGGTTGGCTAGCTGGCCGGTCTTCACGCTCTGCGCGAACGACTGGTTCCAGATGTCGGTCCGGAACTGATCCGGGATGCCCAGGTTGAACGGCGGGTAAGCGTGGTCGTCCACGGCGTTGAGCGAGGGGATGTCGGCGTAGGTGTTCAGCGCCGATGTCGGTACCGGCAGCGGCCCGCTGGCCTTGCCCTCGAGGATCTGCGAGTCCTGGTAGTAGGCGGACCAGGACGGGACCGGGCTGGGCTGAGTGAAGAAGTTGTTGTACTCGCCGTAGACCTTGACCGACTGGCCGGCGGCCTGCGCGGCGTTCCACAGGAACCCGTTCCGCTGGTAGGCCAGGGCGTCACCGCCCTGCGCCGGGTAGCTGCGATAGAAGGCGCCGAATTCCTTCTCGATGTAGTCGTTCGCATCGGCCTGCATCAGCCAGTTGTGGCCGTCCGCCGAGAGTGTGCCCTGGTCGTAGAAGTTGTCGAACAGCCCGTAGGTGCCGGCCAGGGAATGGGCATTGGGCGTGATGGTGGCGCCGAACTGGGCCAGGGTCGGATCGCTGTTGCCCTTGGCCATGTCGCCGAGGACCTGGTCGTAGGTGCGGTTCTCGCGGACGATCAGGAATACATGCTTGATCTTGGACGGGTCGCCGAGGTGGACCGGGATGGCGGCCGGCGCGGCGGTGGAGTTCTTCAGAGGGGTGCTGGCGAGCAGGTGCTCCCAGTCGTTGTCGACGAATACCTGGTGGGTGTAAGCGCCGAGGGCGGCCATGCTCGGCATGGTGAACTCGGTGATCGTGCCGGTGTCGTCGTAGGTGTTGTGCCCGGTGACCGACTGGGCGCCGGGGGCGGTGCCAGGGCCCTTGTTGATGGTGCTCTCGGGGCCGCGGGAGCCGATGCCCTTGTCGTTGGTGACGACGATCTTGCCGATAGCCGGGTCGTAGGTGGCGCCGACCGGATAGAAGTCGGTGGGCAGCAGGCCCTCGTACTGCACCGGCGTCCTCGGGCCGCTGTACCCGTAGACGGCCAGGGCGTTGTCCCGTCCGATGCTGACCAGGATGTGGCTGGAGTCAGGCATCGTGATGGCGTTGGGATAGCTGCCGACGGTCGAGCCCGGCAGCGGGTTGACGTTGACGGTCTGCTCGACGGTGGCAGTCTTCGGGTTGATGAGGGAGAACGTGTCATCGTTGGAGTTGGCCACCATCAGGGTGCCGTCGCCGGCCAGGTACTCGGCCGTCGGCTGGAGGCCAACGGGGATCTCGCTGACCTCCTGGCCCGTCCCCAGGTCGACCTCGGACACCGTGCCAGTGGTGGCGGCGCCGGTGACCTTGCTGGCCACGATGGCAGTCCCGTCGGACTGGTTGGTGAACTCCCCGGCCTTGGCCGGGCGGCCGCCCTCGTTGGAGACGAAGGCGTCATTGCCGACCAGTGCGACCTGGCGCGGGGCGTTGCCGACGGGGATGGTCTGGACCAGCTGGTTGGTCGCCGTATCGATGACGCCAAGCTTGTTGACGCCGTTGAGGGCGACGTAGAGCTTGGCGCCGTCCGGACTCAGGGCCATCCCCGAGGGCAGGTCGGGGGTGGTGGTCGTCACGGTGTTGAGGTTCGTCGTGGCCTGCTCGAGGGTGATGGTGACCGGCCCGGAGACCGTGCCATCCGCGGCGACGCTGAACCGGATCAGGTCGGAAGTCTGCGGGAACCACAACGTCTTGCCGTCGGCCGACCACAGGGGGCCATCGGCGGCGACCGTGCCGTCACCGATGACGTGGTCACCGCCGGCGCCGGTACCGAGCTGCTGGACGATCGCGCCGGTCTTCAGGTTGAAGATGGTCAGGAAGCCGGTGAAGTCGTTCCAGGTCAGGGCAGCCAGGTACTGGCCATCGGGGCTGATCGACGACGACAGGAGGCGGCCGTTGTCGACCAGGAGCCGGCTGCCGATCGGCTTGATCCGCTGGTTGGTCGGCAGCAGGATCCCGTCGGCGTTGCTCGTGCCGACCTGGCTATCGCCGAACCCGCTGATCACGCCGGCCGCCACTGCGGCCGTGCCGAATCCGGCGATCATGGCAACGGAAATGCCGGCGCCGGCCATCGCGCGGAAGGCGCGCCGGTGCTCGTGGCGCCACCGTGCGGACATCAAACGTGGCACTTGGACCTCTTTCCCGGCGCTCAGGCCAGTTCTAGGTGATCTCGAAGCAGCCGTCGATCAGCGACAGCGGGTTGATGATCTGCTCGTAGTGCGGTCCGGTGATGGTCGGCGACCCGTTGACGGAGGCGGGGCCGTCGCCGTCGGCGGCGTAGCAGCCATCGGTCTGCACGTCCACCTTGTACTTGGCGATCACCGGGTAGCCCGGTCCGGCGACGAGATAGGTGATCTCGCACAGCCAGTTGCCGGAGCCGTTCTGCGGAGTTCCCGGCGTGCCCTTCTGGCAGCTGGCCCGGGTGCGCAGGCTGCCCGCCGACGGGCGCGGGTTGCCCTGCTCGGCCTGCTGGAGCACATACAGGTTGCCGAACGTCCGGCTGATCGACGCCTGCAGCGGTCCGGCGGAGATGCCCGTCGAGCCGCAACCGGAGATGAGGCTGAGCAGGGGAAAGAGCGTCAAGACGGCGAGCGGCGCCCGGCGGCGGCTCAGGCCTTTCATCAGGCCGCCCCGATCGTGCGCCGCCGGAAGACGAGCCACGCCACGCCCGCGCAGATCACGAACCACCCCGCACAGGTCACCAGCCCGGCCAGGAAGGGCCCGTAGAACGCCGGATGCACCCAGAAGCCGTGCCACGCCATGAAAGGAGTGCTGAGCAGCGCCATCTGCCCCCACGCGGGCAGGCTGATCAACGTCACGATCTGCAGCACCAGGGCGATCAGCGCCGGGCCGCCTATCCCGACCACGCTGTTGCGGCTGACCACCGACAGCATCACGGCGACAGATGTGAAGCCGAGCACCGGGGGCAGCTCCGACGCCCAGCTGGCGACCACCAGCCCGGCCGCATGCCCGGCGGGCACCAGCTGCCCGGAGAGCCCGACCACCGGCTGCGCCCCGGCCAGCAGGCCGGCCACCAGATCGGTGGCGGTCAGCAGCACCACCGCGCTGGCCGCGAAGGTCGCCGCGGCCAGGAACTTGCCTGCGAACAGCTGGCCACGGCTGCGCGACCGGGTGAGGATGGTCTTCCACGTGCCGAAGTGGTCCTCGCTGGAGAAGATGTCACCGGCCACGACGGCGGCCAGCACCGGCAGCAGCCACTGGGCGCCGAAACCGAGGATGACCATCGGGATGGCGAAGCCGGAGGCGTGCACCCACTGGCCGAACGGGGTGTCGCCCGGAGTTGAGCTCTGCAGATTCAGGCCGACGACGGCGAGGAACGGGACGACCAGGCACCCGGCGGCGATCGCCCGGACCCGGAACTGGCCGCGAAGCTTGGCCAGCTCGAGCCGCCACACGACCAGCACGCCGGAGCCCGGCCGGCCGCCGGCGGAGCGCTCGGCGAAGGCCGGCCACCGGTCCGTGGCGAGGGTCATTGGACCTCCTGGGTCGCGGGCCAGCGCCCCGGCGGCTCGGGCTCCCCGGTCAGTTGGAAGAAGAGCGACTCGAGCGGGGTGACGTCGAGCTCCAGGCCCCGCACGGCCACGCCCTCCCGGCCGAGATGCAGGACGTACTCGTCGAGGCGGTCCTGCGCGGCGAACACGACCAGGCAACCGTCGTCGTGGCTCGCGGCCTTGATCCCGGTGACCTGCCGGGCCCTTTCGACGGCGGCAGCGTCGTCACTCGTCCGGAGCCGCCAGACCGGGTCAGGGGCGTCGGCCCGCATCACATCGAGGCGCCCGGCGATGACGATCCGCCCACGGTGCAGGATGGTCACGCTGTCGCAGATCTGCTCCACCTGTGCCATGTCGTGACTGCTCAGGATGACGGTCACGCCGCCGGCGGCCAGGCGGCGCAGTGCGGCCCGCAGGTCACGGATTCCCGCGGGGTCCATGCCGTTGGCCGGCTCGTCCAGGATCAGCAAGCGCGGACGGCGGAGCATGGCACCGGCCAAGCCCAGGCGCTGGCGCATCCCGAGCGAGTAACCGCGCACCTTCTGGCGGCGGGCATCGGCCAGGCCGACGCGCTCGAGCGCCCCGTCAATCAGGTCGGCGGCGTCCCCGCCGTCGAGCCCGGCCAGCACGGCCAGGTTCTGCCGGCCGTTGAGGTACGGGTAGAAGCGGGGCGACTCGACGAACCCGCCCACCCCGTCGAGCCAGCCAGGGCCCGCCTCGGGCCGGGTGCGTCCGAACAGCCGCAGCGTCCCCTCGTCCGGGAGGACAAGGCCGAAGAGGGCCGAGAGCAGGGTGGTCTTGCCGGCGCCGTTGGGACCGAGCAGGCCGTGGACGGAGCCATCCAGGACAGTGAAATCAACCTCGTCGAGGGCGGTGGTCTCGCCGAACCACTTCGTCACCCCGCAGGCTTCCACGGCCAATCCCATTTCCACCACGGGATCACCGTAGGGGTTCCGCTCGACCATTGCGAGAACAAATCAAGGCCAGCAGATGAACGGCTAGTCCGGCCTGCGTACATAATGGCTCGCGCATCATGAGCCGCTCGGGTGGCGTGCCAGTTCCGGTGCCGGAGCCTGTTCGGCGGCGGCTTGTTGGGTTAGGCGGCCGTATGTCCCAGTTGCCACCCCGGGCCTTGTATGTGTCAAGAAAATCCTCGATGACCGAGACCTTTTGCGGTGATCTCGTTACCAATCTGGACCCACGACGGCGTGACGCCGTTAGACCGCCTGATGGCATTGATGCCATACCCCTTCAGGATCGCCAGTACATCCTGTTCGGAACCATACGGCTCGACATGACAAAGCTAAAGAGGTCAGGTAACAGCCATAACGTCAGCCTTAAAATGCATGTAAGACGAAATTTTCACCCTCGTGCGCGGTAGTGCAGGTGGGTCACCCGATCCCCTTGGACGACCTGGGGATTGTCCAGCAGCAAGGGGGATCCGGCGTAGTCACCGAAGAACCGGATGCCGGAGCCGAATACGACCGGTACCAGGCTGACCGACAGTTCGTCGACCAGTCCGGCCGCGATGGCCTGCCCGGTGAGATTGCCGGCGGTAAGGGATACGTCCCTGTTCCCAGCGAATGCCTTGGCCTGCGCTATGGCGCTGCGCAGGCCATTAGTCACGAAGGTGAACGGCGCTTCCGGATGAGACCAGGCGGCCGGCGCCTGGTGGGTCACCACGAACACCGCGTCGCCGATCGCCGGGCGGCCGTCCCACCCGTTGGTCAGGTCGAAGAGGCGCCGGCCGATCACGGCCGCGCCGATGTTCGCCCACGCCCCGCGCAGGTAGTCCGCGGTCGCCGCGGAGGTGTGGAAGATGCGGTCAGGGTCGGCGCCGGTGACTTCGACATCTCCGTTGCCGTACCAGTCAAACAGTGGGCCGACCGCGTCGGAGGTGTCGGCGATGAAGCCGTCCAGTGACATCGCTGCTGCGGCGATCACCTTTCCCATTACCGTGACCTGCTTTCTTTCCCGTTGCGGCTATTTTTCCCGGACAGCACGCTGCGACCACGGGTCCATCATATGCCTATATAGGAATACGTCAGCCGCGGCCGGGGCGAGCCAGGGTCTGGACCGCGTACCGCAACAGCGCCGTCGGCGCCGAGATCCCGCCGGCGCCTTCCGGCGCCAAGGTGCTGTGCCTGACGGTGTCAGGACGGCTAGAACTGGACTCCCGCCGAGATCACGCGCGGCAGCATCCCAGGGCGTCCCGTGCGGCACCCGCGCTGGTTCACTGCCAGCGAAAGAATCTGGCCGCCAGCACGGCGCACGTGACGGCGTATTCAACGGCAAGCAGCCCGGCAGCCTGCACGCCTTGTTCACCGACGCGACATCCGGTGTGGCAACTTACGCCGCCAGCCGGAGCTTGCATCTCGTCTGGCGTCTCCAGCATGTGCTGATTCCACCACAAGGCCAAGTTAGGTCCGCGATGTGAGCGGCCCGTCGGCGCCCGGTGCCTGCTGGTGCCCGAGCGCGACGGCGCTCACGACGAGGGAAGCGAACGCTGCGATCTGCAGGGCGGCCCGCACCCCGTGCGGCAGCATCTCGTGGAAGAGCACGAACCCGGCCGCAATCGGGACCGCGTTCGTCACCATCGTCGCCGTGCCGGCGGCCGTTAGCACGTCGCCCCGCTGGTATGCAGACTGCAGCACGCTCGTCCCGATGCCATAGGCGACGATGAGCGTGGCGAGCGCAACGAGCCACAGCCCGCCGTAGCCGACAAGCTTCGCGGAGATGTCACCGTCGGCGAACAGGAGGCCGGTCGCGAGACCGAGCGACGCGGCCCGGGCGAAGTGCGCCGGTATAGCAATGAGAAGCGCCGCTCCGCCGCCGCAGGCCGCAAGCCAGGTGACGATGCCAACGACTTCCGGAGGGCGATCGGATGCCTTCGTCCCGACGAGGGAGAGCGCAAGCAGCATCAGCCCGGCGAGCGCCAGGATGACGGCGAACTGCTCGCGCCGCGCGAGCCGGGACGGGTGCCCACGCGCCGTCGCGAACGCGAGGACGGCCACCCCTGACGCCGTCACCGCCTGCACGAGCGCGAGCGGCGCGAGCCGCAGCGCCGCCACGTACATGAGCCAGCCTGCGCTTTCGGTCGCGAACGCAGTGACCCAGCGCCGGTTCCGGAGCAGGAACTCCGCCGACCGGAACGGACGGCGCGGCGAGAGCGGCGGCAGCGCCGCCGCCGCGTCGTGCTCGAGCGAGTACGCCGTGTTGGTGAGGAGCGCCGAGGCAAACGCGAGCGCCAGTCCGATCCACGCCTGCGGCGGCATCCTGCGGACATTACCACCCGAATCGGCCGGCGGACCGCCACGCACGGCAGCCCGCGATCGTCGGCGTTCCCGTATCGTCAGGTGCCGGCGGCTACGCCGGCCCAGCGACGCCGATCAAGTGGCCCTCGGGGTCTGTGAAGTGGCCGACCACGAGGCCTGTTGGGGCCTGGGCGGGGCCCATCCGGCGCGTCCCGCCGAGGCTTTCAGCCTTCTGGAGCGCGGCTTCTACGTCGGGCACGCCGACGTAGAAGATGACGTGGCCGTCGTAGCCGGTGCCTCCGCCGACGCCGCCCGGGATCCCGACTCCGTCGCTGGTCGTGTTGCGTTCCACGAACCCGTAGTTGCCCGGCTGCGAGACCGCCTCTGAGACCGGGCTGCTCGTGTCGAACTCCCACCCGAACAGGTCGCCATAGTAGCTGCGGAGCTTCGCCGGGTCGTTCCCGATGACCTCGAAGTGCACAACTGGCTGTCCCATGGTTGCTCCTTTGCGCGCTGACAGCGCGGCGTCGGCTGTGCTGGGCCGTCGCGAACCCGCTCACGGGCGCGCTCTGGCTGGACCTCAACGGCTGTACGAGTTGAGTTGTTAAAAACAATTACTTACTTGTATATTAGCACCAATACAAGGAGGGGGCGGTCATGCCGACGGACCGTAGCTACGGGGACGCCTGCGGGATAGCCCGCGCCCTCGACGTCGTCGGGGAACGATGGGCCCTGCTCGTCGTGCGCGAATTGCTCCTGGGACCGCAACGTTTCTCCGACCTGCGCCGCGCCCTGGCCAGCGCGAGCTCGAACTTGGTCGCCGACCGCCTTCGCGAGCTCGAAGGCCACGGCGTGGTCCGCCGCCGCAAACTGGCGCCCCCGGCCGGCTCCTGGGTGTATGAACTGACTGAATGGGGACGGGAGCTGGAGCCGATCGTGCTTGCCCTGGGCAGCTGGGGGGTTCGCGCCCCGCTCCCGCCCGCGCCGGCCACGCTCAGCGCCACCTCGGTCCTGCTCTATCTGCGAACCTCCGCGCATCCTGACCCCGAGGCGCCCCCAACTATCTATCGTCTGGAGCTCGACGACCGCGTATGGACCATCCGGACAGCGTCCGGTCAGGTCCATGTCGAGCCGGGCGAACCCGCCAGGGCAGATGCCTCCCTCCGCGCTGACCCCGGGACGCTCAATGCCCTGCTCGACGACCCGGCCGCGCTCGACGCCGCCGTGTCCGACGGGAGCGCCGCCGTCGCGGGCGACCTGCCGGCCCTGCGCGGGCTGTTGCAGGCAGTCACACAGTCGGAGCCGCTTTCTGGTAGTTCCCTGGGTTCGCGGGAGGGCTGAAACTCGTGCCGGGAGCCCGGATGAACCTTGTGCGGTGCATTACTTGAGGTGCAGGGATCGTGGCTGATGTGCTGAGACTGGGTTCCTCGCAGGCCCTCTTGAGCCGCGAGAGCCGCTGGGAACGGTGTGGATGACTCCGCTCGCTCCCCCGTTGCGGCTGGCCGAAGCCGTCGGGGTGTTGTCGCTGGCGACTGACCTGGCGGGTGAACCTGCGGACAGGCGTGGTGCTGCTGTCGCGGCGCGGCGGCATGCTGGGCACTCTGCTACCGCTGTTCCGGGTTGGGCTGGGACCCCGGCTCGGGACTGGCCGCCAGTACCTCAGCTGGATCTCGCTGGCCGATGAGGTGGGCGCCGCCCGGTTCCTGCTCGATCACGATGAGATCGAGGGCCCGGTAAGCCTGACAGCGCCGCAGCCGGTGACGAACGCCGAGTTCACCGCGGCCCTGGCCAGCGCGCTCGGACGGCCCGCCCTGCTGCGCGTCCCCGCGTCGCTGCTGCGGGCCGGTCTCGGCGAAGTCTCCAGCGAACTGCTGGCGGGCGCCAGGGTGCTGCCACGGAAGCTGGAGAGGGCTGGATTCGCGTTCCAATACCCCGAGGTACATGCGGCGCTGGCCGCTGAACTGAAATCCAGCCGCCGATACGGCGCCCCCGGTAACGCTTGACCTGTCAGCAACCGGCAGGCGACCGGTGGCCCACTGAGGAGCTGTACGGGCTGCCGGTGCTACTTGCCGGCGGGGAGGCCTGCCCACCCGCGTCGACTGCGCAGTGGACTCGCAGCGTTGAATATTTGACATTGATTAGTTGATCCCGGATAGTAAGGCGTGACTAGATGATGGGTTTGGAGAAGGGAGCGCGTATGGGCGGGCGGCGGAAGGTAGGCAACCTGCTTGGGGTGGCTGTGCTTTCCTATCTGACCCGGGCCCCGATGCACCCGTACGAGATGAGCCGCACCCTGCGCGACCACGGTGACGCGCGCAGCATCAAGTTCAACCACGGCTCGCTGTACATGGTGGTCCAGCAACTCGCCAAGGCTGGTTTCATCGTCGGGCAGGAACCCACCCGCGACGGTCAGCGCCCGGAACGTACCGTGTATGCGATCACCGACGCCGGACGGCACGAGCTGCATGACTGGCTACGCGAGCTGATCGGGGAGCCTCAGCACGAGTACCCGCATTTTGTGGTCGGGCTGTCGCTGATCGCGGCGCTACCGCCGAGCGAAGTCGTCGAGCTGCTGAGCAGGCGGCTCCGCTTGATCGCGGAGCAGCGCACCGAGATCCGCGAGCTGATCGACACCACGGTCGCTGCCGGTGTGCACGCGCTGTTCCTGATCGAGGAGGAGTACCGCCTCGAGCTGTTGGAAGCCGAGTCCTCGTTCGTCGAACGTTTCATCGAACGAATCACTAACCCTCACACCGGCTGGGGCCCGATGTGGGCCGAGTTCCACGGCGAGCCCGCCGTATCCGAGGAGAGGCATCAATCATGACCCCCACCCGCACCGCTCTGATCATCGGCGGCGGCATCGCCGGCCCGGCCGCGGCCATGGCCTTGCAGATGGCCGGTATCGATTCGGTGGTCTACGAGGCCCACGCCGCCACCGCCGAGGGCATCGGGGTGTTCCTCACCCTGGCCTCCAACGGAGTCGATGCGCTACGCGTTCTCGGTGCGGACAGGCCGGCTCTGGCCGCGGCGTTCCCCACCCCTGGGATCACGCTGCGCAGCGGTACCGGCAAGCGCCTCGGCGAGAGCCTCACCGGCCAGTCGCTGCCCGACGGCACGACCAGCCAGACCATCAAACGCTCCGACCTGTACCGAGTTCTGCACGAGGAGGCGGCCCGCCGCGGCGTGCCTGTCGAGCACGGCAAGCGCCTGGTGAAAGCCGAGGAGACCGGCGATGGGGTGCGGGCGGTGTTCGCCGACGGTAGCGAAGCTGTCGGCGACATCATGATCGGCTGCGACGGCGTCCACTCCAGCGTCCGGCCGATCATCGACCCCGCCGCACCCACCCCGGCGTACGCCGGGGTGCTCACTACCGGCGGCTACGCGCGCGGCGTCCCGGTCGACACCGAACCGGGTAGCTACGAGATGATCTTCGGCAAACGCGCGTTCTTCGGCTACGCCATGGCCCCCGACGACGAGGTGTGGTGGTTCGCCAACATTCCCCGCCGCGACGAACCGGCCCGCGGGGAGGTCGAGGCCATCAGCGACGGGGAATGGCGCCCGCAGCTGCTCCAGCTCTACGCCGGGGACGCCGGTCCCGCCATCCCGCTCATTGAAGCCACGCCAACGATCATGGCGATGAGTCCCATCCACACCATGCCGCGCCTGACCACCTGGCACAACGGGCGGATGATCGTCATCGGCGACGCCGCCCACGCCCCTTCGCCCACTTCCGGCCAGGGCGCCTCGCTGTCCATCGAGGACGCGCTGGTGCTCGCCAAGTGCCTGCGCGACCTGCCCAGGCCGCAAGCGGCGTTCGCCCAGTTCGAGGTGGAACGCCGGCCTCGGGTCGAGCGCATCATCAAATGGGCGGCCCGCATCAACAACAGCAAAGCGGCCGGCCCCGTGGCCAGCGCATTCCGCGACGCCATGCTGCCGGTGATCATGAAGATGACCGCCGGCAGCAAAGCGAACAAGCAGACCTTCGATTACCACATCGACTGGGACACCCCGTCCCGAGTCAGCTAGGCGCTGCGGTTTTGGGTCGTGGCGTTCAGAGATCCGGCGGGCTGCCTCGCGGGGACGTCTAGCGATCTGTCAATCGTCCAGATACGCTAGAGGCCAGCACTCATGGCGGCGTGACTGGCGGCGGCCCGGTCGTTCACGCGTCGCCCAGAACCGATGGCCCGCAGCAACCAGGGTACGGCGGCGAGCGCGAAATACGCCACGAGCAGGACGCTGACGATCAGCACGGCGGCGGGCGGGACCATCACGAGCCCGCGTCGTACCTGTCGTGATACAAGAACTCGCTGACATGCTTCTGCCTGCCCAGCGGGGTCAGGTCGAGGTAGTTGTAGGTAGCGAGCAGCGAATCGACACCGCGGGAATACGCCGAATAGGTGTGGAAGACCCGGTCACCATCACGCAGGAAGACGCTCACCCCGTGCGCGTCCCCCCCGGACCGGATGTAGGGCATGTCGCGTTCGAGCGCCGCCTTGTCCTTGTAGTTGTACTCCATCGGCGCGGCGTCCTCGTCGAAGCTGACGTGGAAGTCGTAGTTGAAGTCGCTGCCGAGCGAGGAGTACCACGGCACCGCCCAGCCCATCCGCTGCCGGAACCGCTCGATGCTGGCCAGCGGCGCGCGGGACACCAGCACCAGGGTGGTGTCGCAGGCATGCAGATGGGACAGGTCGCCGATGCCGTCCGCCAGGAACGAGCAGGTCGGGCAGCCCTGATCCTCGGCGGGGAAGCCCGACGCCGCGCCACGCCACATGAAGTTATAGACGATGAGCTGGCGGCACCCGTCGAACAGGTCGAGCAGGCCCGCCGCACCGTCCGGCCCGGCGAAGACGTACTTCTTGTCGACTTCGACCATCGGCAGGGCGCGGCGGCGGGCGTCGAGCGCGTCTTTCGCCCGGCTGGCTTCCTTCTCCTGGGCCAGCAGGTCCGTGCGTGCGGCCAGCCACTCATCTCGTGATACGACTCGCGGGCTATCCATCTCGTTCTTCTCCAGTTCTGGGCCATGCCTCCCGGGCGCCTCTAAAATTGGCCACCCGGTGCCGGCAACTACCTTTCGACGGTGTAGGCACCGCCCAGCCGGCAAAGTGGGCGGCCGCGAGCGCCCAGTTTGCCGGTATGCCGGCGGAGCCGATCCTGGTGAGCGCGTGGGGCCAACCGGAGGATCAAGTGAGGGGAGAGGCTGGCACGGTGACCACCGACCTGATCGCCAAGGCCCGGGCCGGAGACGCAGAGGCGTTCCGCCAGCTCATCGATCCCCACCGGCGCCAACTGCAGGTGCACTGCTACCGGATCCTCGGTTCGGCGCAAGACGCCGAGGACGCGCTGCAGGAAACCCTGCTGGCGGCCTGGCAGGACATCGGGGCGTTCGAGGGACGCGCCTCGATCCGGACCTGGCTGTACCGGATCGCGACCAACCGCAGCCTGAACGCGCTGCGATCCGCTCGCCGGCGCCCGCAGACGGACTGGCCACCACCTGGGCTTAACCCGCCCGAACCCACCCGGCTGGGCGAGGTGGCCTGGCTCGAGCCCTACCCCGACTCCCTCCTCGGTGGGCTCGCCGACCGCGCACCCGGCCCCGAGGCCCGGTATGAGGCCACCGAAGCCATCTCGCTGGCCTTCATCACGGCGCTGCAGCTCCTGCCGCCCCGCCAGCGCGCCGTCATCATCCTGCGCGACGTCCTCGGATTCCACGCCAGCGAGGCAGCCGGCATCCTCGACACCACCGAGGAATCGGTAACCAGCGCGCTCAAACGCGCCCGCGCTACCCTGCAGCGCCGGCTCCCGCCGTCGGGGCAGCGGGAACCGCCTCCGCCGCCGGACTCCGCCGCCGAGCGGGAACTCATCACCCGTCTCACCCGGGCCTACGAGACCGGCGCCGTGGAGGACCTCGTCGCACTGCTCGTCGACGACGTCTTGCTGACCATGCCGCCGATTCCGCTGGAGTACCAGGGCCGCGAGGTGGTGGCCCGGTTCCTCACAGAGGTCGTATTCCGGCCGGGCAACACATTCCGGCTGGTAGCAACCAGGGCCAACGGCCAGCCCGCGTTCGGCATGTACGTACGGGACCCGCAGGCCAAGGTCGCTCACGCGAACGGGGTGATGGTGTTCGCTCTCGCGGGTGGCCAGATCTGCGCGATGACCCGTTTCGATATCAGCGTGCTGCCCCGATTCGGACTTCCCCGGACCCTGCCAGACTGAGCACGCGCCCGGGGAACGGTGCCAGACGTGCATGAATTGAGCGCGTTGCATGGTCTGGCCCGCGTCGGCGGGGGGATGGATGGGTTGTGGGTCGATGCGACGATGCGCGTTCCGGGCAGGTGAAGGGGCACGACGAGGTTAGCTTTGGCTCGCTGCGACTGCCGTCGTCACCGCGGCGGGCACCAACCTTGGTGACCACGTGCAGGCCCTCCGGGTAGTTGCCGGGCGCACCGCGGGCACCCTCAAGGAGACCGTCCGCCAGGTCGAGGCTGCCGGCGGAAAGGCCCGATTCGCAGAATGTGACGTGACGGACGAGCAGTCCGTACGGGCCGCGGTGCAGGACGCATTGCATGAATATCGCGATTCTGGGCACTGGGATCGTCGCCAGGACCTGGTGATAAGCAACTCTATTTACACGCTAGATCGAGGCTTAGAGGCCGAGCGCGTTTTGGTAGCGGGCGGTGTATTGCGCCTTCTGCTGCGGTG
>OBLT010001638.1_pt1 | contig 14270 bp, 12 predicted proteins | sample 1518721 | NCBI WGS metagenome assembly OBLT01 (sample SAMEA3539307, study PRJEB22396) | soil metagenome | biome: tundra; feature: field; material: soil | place: USA | collected 2010-05 | depth 0.15 m | reverse complement strand
CAGGTGCACGATGCCCCGCACGCGCCGAGCGTTGTCCACGTCGCTGTCCACGACGCTGTCCACGACGACGAGCGACGTAATTTTCATCTCCTCCATGCGCGCGAGCGCGGTGGCTGCGAACTCCTGCGGGCCAATGGTTTTCGGAGTCCGCGTCATGCATTCCCCCGCCGTCAGGTCGAGCGTGTCTTTGCCGCGCTGCTCGAGCAATCGCCGCAGATCGCCGTCGCTGATCACCCCCATTAGACGGTCGCCCTCGACCACCGCGGTCATTCCCAGCTTCTTGCGCGACATTTCATAAATCACATCCGGCATCTTCGTCTGCGGCGTCACTCGCGGAACCGCGTCTCCCGAGTGCATCAACGATTCGACCCGCGCCAGCCGCTTGCCCAGTTTTCCACCGGGATGGAGGTTGGCAAAGTCCTCTTCCTTGAATCCGTGTTTTTCCGAAAGCGCCACCGCCAGCGCATCGCCGAGAGCCAGCATGGTAGTGGTGGAGGCGGTTGGAGCAAGCCCCAGCGAGCACGCTTCCTTCGAGATCGAGCAGTCCAAAACCACGTCCGCAGCCGATGCCAGCGTAGAAGACCGTGTGGCGCGGGCGCCCTCGCCCGCGGGGTTTTGCGCGATATCGTCGCAGGTCATAGCAATGAGCGGCACCTGCAGCCGTTTGATCGTCGCCATCAACTGCAGGATCTCTTCCGTCTCGCCGCTGGCCGAAAGCGCCAGCACAACATCGCCGCGCACGATCATCCCCAAATCGCCGTGCAGCGCCTCCACGGGATGCAGGTAGAGCGCGGGCGAGCCGGTCGAACTCAACGTAGCCGCGATTTTGCGAGCGATGAGGCCGCTCTTCCCCATGCCGGTCACGACCACTCGGCCCCGGCATCCGAACATCAGTTCCAGAGCGCGGTTGAAGTCGGCAGCCATCGGGCCCGCCAATCGATCCGCCAGCACCCGCAATGCCTCAGCCTCGATGCGCACCACGTTTTCGCCCACGTGTTTCATGAAGGGGAAATGGTAGCAGAAGGAGCTGGACATCGGGTCATCGGGTGATCGGGCCATCGGGTCATCTCAACCCCTCACCTGCTCGATTCGCCGGCGCCGCCGGCGCTTGCCAGAATTGGATGAGTGCACTATAGTTGCCGCGCTTTTCCACTTAAACTCAAAAGGAGAGAAAGATGCGCAAGCTTTTGCTGGTTGCATTTTCTTTATTAGTGTCTGTGTCCGTAGCGATGGCTCAGAGCAAGGTTGACACCAAGTGGCACTGCCCGAAGGCAACGACAGAATACAAACTCGACGTCGGCGACGTGCCGGATCACCTCTACTGGATCGGGCAAGGCACCTGCGACGCTACCTCAAGCAGCGGTGGCCTGAAGGAAAAGGCTGGTGCCTTCACGGAATTCCACGATGCATGGAAAGCGTCCTTCAAATTCCACGGCTACTTCATCGCGACCACGGACAGTGGCGACAAGGTTCACTACATGTATGAAGGTTCCACTCCCACCGACACCACGAAACCTATGTCCAATAAATGGAAGATCGTGGGCGGTACCGGCAAGCACAAGGGCATCAAGGGTTCCGGTACCTGCTCCGGAAAAGCCAGTGCGGACGGCTCTTCTTTTGACTGGGAGTGCACCGGCACGTATTCGATGGCCACGGGCAAAATGGACAAGACGACGAAATAGGCCGCAAGCGGCCAGCTTGAACCGGGGCTGTGGGACCGCCCGCAGCCCGCGGTGCAGTCCGTGGCGCAGTTCGTGGCAATGATACAAAGACTTTTTCGCCACTGCCGGCGCCACCCCAACGGCTCACCTAGCCAGATCGCCCGCTCAGAAGTGATCGTCCGCCACCCGCCTCGGACGCTCCAGCGCTCGCGCCTGAATTACGCGGTCCCACGGGCTGGCCTGCCAGTTGTCTTTGTTGCGCTCCGTGTGGATCCAAGGCGGCAGGGTCATCAAGAGCCGGCCACTGAGGGAGTGAAGATAAGGTTCGTAGAGCACGCGAAGTTCCGCCAGCCGATCGGACGTATCCGCGACATTATTGCCCGCACCATCATTGCCCGCACGATCATTGCCCGCACGATCATTGAGAGTCACACCATGCTTGGCGAGTTCCGCTCGCAGCCGGGCTAGATCTGCTGCGGTGAGCCGGTCGGCATCATGCGGACTGTATTCCGCTCGCATCACCTGGGCGAGATCGACGGCAGCGTGCCGCGCCATGGCGAACGTGAGCTTGGCCTGGTCGGGGTGGATGCCTTCCACGCCGGCCGTGACCAGCGACGTGACATCGAGCATAACCGTCAGCGCGCTCAACCACGATTGATTGCCGTGCTGCGACCGGAAGAAAACCAGCACCGGATAGGAAATGTGACTCGACAGGAGGTCGGCGCACCAGCGCTCCCAGTCGCGAAAAATTTGGTCGAGCACGGTTTGCTCGGGACAGCAACCCAGCCGGCCGAGAAACTCGGCGGCGCTCGGCGGCGATCCGGCGCGCGCATCGAGAAGCGAAATTTCAAGCTCGCGCGCGGCAAAGGAGTTGTAGATCACCGGCAGATATCCGATCACGACTCCGAGGAACGCGAAGCCCATGCCGGCTTCCATCACAGCAAGGGCGCGAGCGGCGGCGTTGTTGGGCGTGATGTCTCCGTAGCCCAGCGTGAAGAAGGTTTCGCCGCTCAGATAGACCACCTTGCCGAACGTGATTTTCTCAGTGCCCAGCGACAGATGTTCGCCCAGTCCGTACTGCACGCAGGCGAATCCAAAAATCAGGCCGAGCGCCCAAAAACCCATCAGCGGGATCAGCGACAGCGGCCCAAAGTAGGCGAGGAAGCCCTCGCGCCGGTTCGCGGACTTGATATGCTGCCCCACTCTGCTCCAGAGGCCCCAGGTATTCCGGTAGAACCACCCCGTGATGCGAAAACTCCGTTTGATGCGCCGCGGCAAAACCACGGTCTCAAACGCATCCATCAGGATGATGAAGATCAGAACAATGCCGGCGATCGATGCCCACCAATGCATAGATGAGAGTTCAGATGACGCGGGAATGGCAGCAGATTCAGAAATGACGCTACGGCGCCACGTGCGCCGCGTCCAGGGCCTTCTTTATCGCCTGCAATTCTTTCAGCAAGCCGCGCAGGTGGCGCGTGTCAAGCGCGTTCGCGCCGTCGCTTCTCGCTTCTTTCGGATTGTCGTGGACTTCCATGAACACTCCGTCCACGCCCGCCGCCACCGCCGCGCGCGACAGCACAGGGATAAACTCCGGCTGGCCTCCGCTCACCGCGGGCTGATCTTCATCATCGTGCGAAGCCGACGGCAGTTGCACGGAGTGCGTTGCGTCAAACACCACCGGCGCAAACTTGCGCATGATGGCCAGCGAGCGCATGTCCACGACCAGATTGTTATAGCCAAAACTCGACCCGCGCTCGGTCACGAACACCTGACTGTTCCCCGCATCGCGGCATTTGTCGATGGCGTGCTTCATATCCCAGGGCGAAACAAACTGCCCTTTTTTGATGTTTACCGGACGCCCGCTGAGCGCCGCCGCCACCACCAGATCGGTCTGCCGGCAGAGAAACGCGGGAATCTGCAGCACGTCCACTACTTCCGCGACGGCAGCGACGTCGGCCACCTGATGCACATCGGTCAGCACCGGAATGTGCACTTCATCTTTCACCTTCTTCAGAATGCGCAGGCCTTCCTTCATCCCCGGCCCGCGATAGCTGCGGATCGAAGTGCGGTTCGCCTTGTCGTACGACGCTTTGAAGATGAAAGGGAAATTCAGCGATCGAACCACGCCCTTGATGATCTCCGCCATACGCAGCGCGTGCTCTTCGCTCTCGATCACGCAGGGCCCGGCAATGAGGAACAGATCTCCGGAGCCAACGCGGACGTTATCGATTTGGAAGGATAAGGTCAAAGAATTTGTAATTGGGTAATTTGTAATTGGTAATTTAAACCCGCTCGCAGTCCCTCAATCGTAGGTTTTCCAATTACAAATTACAAATTACAAATTGTAAATTCTTGCTATCTTCTTCCCACATTATCCGGCCGCAAAAACATCTCCACCTCAGCCGCTTCTTTGTGCTCTTTAAGCTTCTGCCCGTGTTCGTAGGCCGCGCCCACGAACGCCTTAAACAGCGGATGCGGCTCCAGCGGCTTCGATTTGAATTCCGGATGGAACTGGCATCCGATGAAGAACGGATGGCCCGGAATCTCCACCATCTCGACGTAAGTGCCGTCCGGAGTCGAACCGGAAATGCGCAGACCGGCGGCCACCATGAGCTCTTCATACTCGCGGTTGAATTCGTAACGATGCCGGTGCCGCTCGCTGATCTCGGTCTGGCCATACACTTTGTAAGCCAGCGTTCCCGGCTCGATCTTGCAGGGCCATGCGCCCAGCCGCATCGTGCCGCCCAACTCCTCCACGCCACGCAACTCGCGCAACTTGTAGATCACGCGATGCGGCGTCGCCGGATCGAATTCGCTCGAATTGGCATCCGCCAGTCCGCAGACGTTGCGCGCATATTCAATGCAAGCCGTCTGCATCCCCAGACAGATTCCGAAGTAGGGGACATGCTTCTCGCGCGCGTACTGGATCGCCCGCAACATACCTTCGATGCCACGCTTGCCGAATCCGCCGGGCACGAGCAAACCGTCGTAGTCTTCTAACTGCGCTTCATAGCTTTTGTCGGAAGTTTTGTCGGAACTCTTGTCGGCTTTGTCGGCGGCCTCGAGGCCTTCGGCGTCGACCCAATTCACTTCCAGCTTCAGGTTGTGCGCCAGCGCGCCATGCACCAGCGCCTCTTTCAGCGACTTGTAGGAATCCTCGTACATCACATACTTTCCGACGATGCCGATCCTCACCACATCTTTCGGGTTATAGACGCGGTGCACCAGGTCTTCCCACTTCGAAAGATCGCGCTCCTTCGCCTCCAGGCGCAGACGGCGCAGGATCAACGTGTCCACTTCTTCATGCGCGAACACGATCGGCACTTCGTAGATGGATGCAACATCCTTGGCCGTGATCACCGCTTCTTCTTCGACGTTGCAGAACGACGCAATCTTCGACTTAATCTCGGAGGAGAGGTAGCGGTCGGTGCGGCAGAGCAGGATGTCCGGCTGAATTCCGGAGCTGAGCAATTCTTTGACGGAGTGCTGGGTCGGCTTGGTCTTTAATTCCTGCGCCGCGGCGATAAACGGCACCAGCGTCACGTGCACGAATAAAGTGTTATCGCGGCCCAGTTCCTGCCGCATCTGGCGGATCGCCTCGATGAAGGGCAGCGACTCGATGTCGCCCACCGTGCCGCCGATTTCGACGATCAGCACATCCACGTCCTGAGCGACTTTCTTCGTTGCCGCCTTGATTTCGTTGGTGACGTGCGGAATGACCTGCACGGTCTTGCCCAGGTAATCGCCCCGGCGCTCTTTGGCGATAATCTGCTCGTAGAGGCGCCCGGTGGTCCAGTTGTTATCGCGAGAAAGTTTGGCGTGGGTGAAGCGTTCGTAGTGGCCGAGGTCGAGATCGGTTTCGGCGCCGTCGTCGGTGACGAACACTTCGCCGTGCTGAAACGGCGACAGGGTCCCCGGATCCACGTTCAGGTAGGGATCGAACTTCATCAGGTTGACCTTGAGGCCGCGGCTTTCAAGCAGGCATCCAATGGAGGCCGCCGCCAGACCTTTGCCTAGTGATGAGACCACACCGCCGGTTACAAAGATGTACTTGGCCGACATCGCTTCCTCGCTTTAATTTTATTGGGAAAATTGTGCGGGTTGGGGTGCACGATCAATTATGGCAGAAGTTTTTGTGGAAAGGAATGTGGAAAAAGGGGCAGCTGTCAGCTTTCAGCCGTCAGTTTGAACCTAGACGGTCAAACAATCTCTAAAACATGCTCGAACCCTGTTCGCTAGGGCCACTGCTGTGCGCCATGCAAAATTCTGGCAATTTCGATAACGTCCTTCCGTATGCGATAAACGGCAAGAAAGGGTGATCCTGGTAAGACAAGCTCGCGAGTACCTGGCTTACGTCCCAAACGGCCGAGATGGGGAAACTGCAGAAGCGAACCTATCGCTTCGTATATACGCGATGCCAATTTGCGCGCGGGCTCCGGTCCGTGATGTTCTTGTGTGTAGTCGCAGATGCCGGTGAGGTCACGCGAGGCCGGCTCCGTCCATCGGATGCGCATCAGCCAGGATACCGGCGGTTAATCAACTTTCCGATGTCTTCATGGTCAATCAATTCGCCACGGTCGGCGGCAGACAGTCCCTTTTCTACTTCGCGGAGAAACCACTCGTCGTAATCGACGAACTTCTCGATTGCCTCCTGCACGAGTGCCTGCGTATCCCGACCCCGCTCATTGGCTAGGCGGGCGAGCTTGGCTTCAAGGTCAGGCGTGATTCTCACTTCCATACAATTCAGCGTAGAGACTCCAGAAGCCTCTGTCAATCTCGCAGAAGCAGCTCGCAGAAAACAGCCTTTTTCACCACAGAGTCACAGAGAGAGACGAGTTTTTAGTTTTCCCCGGTTTAGGTTTTCTCCGTGACTCCGTCCCTCCGTGCCTCCGTGGTGAGCTCTTCATCTGCGAACGGGATCGCATCTAACCTTCCAGAAGCATCAGAAAAGACCGATAATGTTTCGCGGCATGAAATCACACGTGTTCAGGACGGGGTTCGGCAGGGCGGGACTTCTCGCGGCGGCGATCCTTGTGTCGGTCTTTTTTTGTCTCTCGTTTTGTCTCTCGCAGGTTCCCACCCCCACTCAGGCCCGCCGCCTCATCCTGAAAGACGGCTCCTACCAGTCCGTCACCAAGTATGAGGTTCATGGCGAGCGCGTCCGCTATTTCAGCGCCGAGCGCGGCGAGTGGGAGGAAATCCCGAACTCGCTGATCGACTGGGACGCAACCGGCAAGTTTGAGCAAGGCCGCCTGCAGGGCAAGGTCGCTCCGGAAGCGGTCGAACTCGACAAGGAACTCGAGGCCGAACGAAAAGCCGAACAAGCCCGTTCCCCGCAAGTCGCGCCCAATCTGCGCCTGCCGGACGAAGGCGGCATTTTTCTCCTCGATACCTATGAGAATCAGCCGCAGCTTGCCGAACTGCAGCAATCGGGCAGCGAATTGGATAAGAAGACAAAGTCGAATATTCTGCGGGCGGCGATCAATCCGATGGCTGGCGCCCGGCAAACCATTGAACTTCCCGAGGCCCATGCAAAGATTCAGTCGCACACCACCGTGCCTTCGCTCTACATCAACATCGACTTAAATAGTAACGAGGCGAAGCAGGGCGCGCCCGCCACCGTGCAGGCCGCCAGCGGTGAGCCTTCGCCGCTGCCGCCCACCGGGGAGCGCTTCAAGATTATTCTTGTCCAGGTCAAGGGCGGCAAACGCATTGCCGGCGGGATCAACGTCGCGGTAACCGGAAAGATGAAAACCGACGAGCGTTTTGTCGCGTCCACGGTCACTACCATGACTGGAGGCTGGGTCAAGCTCACGCCCGCCGAACCTCTCGCAACCGGCGAATACGCCCTCATCGAGATGCTGGGGAAAGAAGCAATGAACCTCTATGTGTGGGACTTCGGGGTGAACCCTGCCGCGCCCGCGAACGCGGGTACGTGGAAACCTGACGCCACCGACGCGCAGCCGAAAACAGACCAGCCGGCGGACTTGAAGAAGCGAGAAAAGCAGTAGGCGACAAGCTGCTTGGCAGGGAGCCGCCTGCAAATGGGATGGTCGTTTCCGAGTCGCCGACAAACCGGGAGTTGTCGCGTCGTGGCTCGGATGTGAAATTCACGAAGTGTCGCGGTTCCGCTACCGAAGTGCCCTATTTCCCAAAGGATGAAAGCTGCGATTCATGAGCGCTCTTCTGGCTAGAGCGAGCGCAGGAAATCGATTCGATGTAGTGACGCGCACCGTCGCCTTCGGTCAATGCGTGAAATGGCGATTTATCAACAACAACGTTTTCGAGTCGGCAATTAAGCACAGGGCGAATCTTCACTGGCGGACTTAATGATCGCCAACCCCTGGCCGAAAACCACCACCCTGGTGGAACCGGGCCACCGGAGCCGCGCGAATCACTGCTTGTCCAACCTGCTCTGTCCCGTCTTAACTTGCTAGACACAATGCAATTAAAGAAATTTGCCGCCCCGCGCTCGACATTGGCACTCTGCCTGCACTCTTTCAGGCAGACCTTTTCCCGAGCAAGGTGGAGGTACCTGGGAAATTCAAGGTAATAGCAGCACTCCCAGGATTCCTGATTGCGATTTCAGACGCCGTCAGGGTTCAGAACCCGGACGACCAAGCGCCGGATCGATATCAATGCCAGCAATAACGAGAGACAGCACAACAAGGAGCACCTTGTCATGATCGCCACTCTTTGAAGGCATTCTCTCTTGATTGCTGCTTGCCGCTGTCGTCGCGGGTGCCGAGCACACGACAGACAAGTTGGCATCTCTGCTCGTGCCGACTTTCGAAATCACCAAAGAGGACCCTCATTTATGAAGAAGCTTGCAGTGGCATGGTTAGTGGCAGCGGTCTTGACGCTTGTCGGGTGTGGCGGGAATGACCACAGGCACGGAGACATTAATGGGACCTGGACCGCGGTCCTCAGCAATTCGGCTTTCAGCTTCGGAACATCAGTCGTGGTAAACAGCGACGGGACCCTAAGCATCAGCCAATTCAGTTTCTCGACGAACGGGCCGTGCTTTGTATCGGGAGAGACGGAGAGCGGGTCGTTCATCTTCTCCGGAGACTTTAATGGCAACGTGACGGGCCAGTTTGATTACAACGTGGTGTCAGGATCGCCGAGTGGCAACACGCTGAGGCTGACGGGAACAGTGACTGGGCATACGATCGCCGGTAACTGGTCTCTCACTGGTGGAAGCGGCTGCCAGGGTTCGGGGACCTTCACGATGACGAATACTTAGACGCGGCTCAAAGATGTAGAGAACCTCTGTTGCCGGGGGATTTCTTGCCAACAATCCGAATCGAAGGGGATGCCACAGGCTACAGCGGCGATAATAGTTGACGCAATGAGATATTTCGCCAGCTACTCACGAAGTGCGCAACCACATCCGATCCGCAATCACTTGGCGGACCTTCTCCCCTAAAGAAAAAGACAGGGTCGCGGAAAGTCTAGCAGTCCGGCTTCCTCCTCAGCCTGAAAGATACCCATGTTCGCGTGGTAAAAGGTGGTCCAGACGTGCGGCTTCCGCCGCCTTTTTCAGGAGAAGGTCGGCGGGCCCCAGAATCCCCGAATTCTTTTCACGCAGCGCTGTGAGTCTGGTCACAGCCAAGGGTGGGCCCAGTGCGATTGAATAGCATTGGCGGGCAATTGAATCGCCGATGGGAGCAGGTCTATATCCAGAACCATGGGGGTTGGGAAGACGCCTATCATCGCAGCACTCCACGGACTTGGTTGCGTGACGTCGCTACGAAGCTAGGCAGTGGATCCCTGTGACTGAGTGCGGCTGCTCTGGAAGCTGTGACTAAACTGGATGTTCCCAAAGCGGGCCCAGCGAGGGAGGACTATGGAAAACGCGGTCGGTCTAGTCATGACGGGCGGCGGTGCTCGCGGCGCTTATCAAGCCGGTGTTCTCAAGCGCATTGGCGAGCTGAAACGCGCCCGCACACAGGGTAATCCTTTTCCGATCATAGGAGGCGCTTCCGCGGGAGCGATTAATGGCGCCGCTCTGGCCACAGGTTGCGGCGATTTTGCTTCGGCAACCCAGCTTCTTGCAGAAGGTTGGGCGACTCTCCAGCCTTCCGACATCTTTCACTGCGGTCCTTTGTCCCAGGTGCAAAATTCCCTAACCTGGATATTCGATCTCTCCTTTGGCGGGATTCTGGGGGGAGGCAATGCCCGATCGTTATTAGATGCCACTCCCTTACGCCATTTTCTCAGTAAGCACCTTGACTGCGACCGGATCCAGGAAAACATCAAGCGCGGGGACCTCTACGCTCTCGCGATTTCCGCGACCAACTATAACTCGGGAAGAAGCTATCTCTTCATCCAGGGAAAAAAGGGCCATCCGATGTGGAAGCGGATCCGGCTGGTGACGGTGGCGACGAAGATCACGGTCGATCACGTTTGCGCGTCCTCGGCCATTCCTATGGTTTTCCAGCCGGTAAAGCTCAAAACCCCGCGTGGGTCCGCCTTCTTCGGCGATGGTTGTTTGCGCCTGCAACAGCCTCTCAGCCCAGTGATCCGCCTGGGGGCGGAGAGGGTTTTCGCGATCGGCGTCCGCTGCGGAAATAAAGAAAGTCAAGAGGAAACCACGGATGAGAGAAACCCTTCCATCGCGCAAGTGATGGGAGTTCTTTTGAACGTTATGTTTCTGGACCATCTCGCAACTGACCTCGAGCACCTTGAACATTTGAATCAGTTGCTCAACGATGGCCACATCAATCAGCTTGGGATTGAAGGACATGAAAAGATACGGTCAGTGGGGACCTTTGTCATCACGCCTTCGGTCAATTTATCGGATCTGGCGGAGCAGCACCAGAGAGACATGCCCGCTCTGCTCCAGTACTTTGTATCCAGTTTGGGACGAGACTCGGCTTCCTGTGCCGATCTGATGAGTTACCTGCTATTCACGTCCAGGTACACGCGAGACCTCATTGAGATTGGTTACTTTGACGCCAGCGAACGAATTGAGGAAATCGAGGAATTTCTCTATTCTTCCCAGGAGGGGGACGCTGAAAACCCATTGACCAGTGTAACCGCAGGGAACGTGCCCAAGGCAGGCTCGGCAGCGAAAGGGAACGGAAAACTCGTCAGAGACCACAGCTAATCATCCGCCCGAATGCGCCCGAATGCGACCGTCACTTCCCGATGCGACATAGATCACTGACAACCGTGCGCCGCCAGGGTGAAAATGCTTGTGCCTGGCGTTCACGACGGGAAGTCGGCGTGAAGATATTCCTAATGACAGCTCACCGAGAAGTAAATGCTAGCGGAGGAAATCATGACCACCCCACCTCGCTACCCTGGCATTCGAGTCACCGCAAACGGTAATCAGTTGGTCTCCTACCATACGGAAACACGCATTGCCGATGCCGGCGTTTTCTATCCCATCACACCTTCCACCGAATTAGGTGAACTCTATCAACAGTCCTACGCCGAAGGCCGCCTGAATGTTTTTGGCGGCAGCACCCTGGCTGTGGAAGCCGAGGGCGAGCACGCGGCGCAGGGCGGAGCTATCGCGCATTCAGTGTGCGGCAAGCGGGTAGTGAATTTCACCTCCCTCCTAGGTGACGCTTTCTGCATGCGTCAACCATGTTCAGCGAGGGTATTGCAATCCGCAGTTCGTTATACGGGGAGACATTTACCATGGCCACTACCACGATAGAAGTTGAGGCCGCCGCCCACAACCATAGGCATCCCAAGCTAGAGAGCTGGGTTGAAGAAGTAGCACAGATGTGCAAACCCGACCGCGTTCACTGGTGTGATGGCTCGCCGGAGGAGTATCAGACGATGCTGCGGCTGCTGGTCCTCACTGGGACCGCGATTCCGCTTGATTCGGCGAAGCGGCCGAATAGTGTGCTCGTCCGGTCGGACCCGGCGGATGTGGCCCGCGTCGAGGATCAGACTTTTATCTGCTCACGAACCCAGGAAGAGGCTGGCCCGAACAACAACTGGGAAGATCCGGCGAAGATGAGGCAGAAGTTGGCGGGATTGTTCGCGGGCTCGATGGTGGGCCGCACCATGTACATTGTTCCCTACAGCCTGGGTCCGATCGGCTCGCACATTGCAAAGATCGGGGTGGAGATCACCGACTCGGCATACGTCGTCGTCAGCATGCATATCATGTCGCGGGTTGGAAGCCACGTGCTTGAGGTTCTCGGCGAAGATGGCGATTTTGTGCGCGGACTGCACTCGGTGGGTGCTCCGCTCGGTCCCAATCAGCCGGACCGGACATGGCGCTGCAACGCGGAGAACAAGTACATCTGCCATTTTCCGGAAGCGCGTGAAATCTGGTCATATGGTTCTGGCTACGGTGGCAACGCGTTGCTGGCGAAGAAGTGCCACGCGCTGCGTATCGCATCGGTACAGGCGCGCGACGAAGGTTGGCTGGCCGAGCACATGTTGATTCTGAAGATGATCAACCCGTCGGGTCAGGTGAAGTACATGACCGGCGCCTTTCCTTCCGCTTGCGGCAAGACCAACTTATCGATGATGATCCCGACCATTCCCGGTTGGAAGGTGGAGGCCATCGGCGATGACATCGCGTGGATGAAATTCCACACCGACGGCCGACTTTACGCCATCAATCCCGAGTACGGCTTCTTCGGTGTGGCGCCGGGCACGAGCATGAAGTCGAACGCCAACGCCATGCTCAGCGTAACCAGGAACTCCATCTTCACGAATTGCGCGATGACGCTCGAGGGCGACGTGTGGTGGGAGGGGATGACCGATCAGAAGCCGTCCAAGTTAATAGACTGGCTGCGGCGGCCGTGGACCCCAGACTCCGGCCGGAACGCGGCGCACCCGAATGCGCGGTTTACGGTTCCCGCGAATCAATGCCCGGTCATCGCCCCCGAGTGGGAGGACCCGCAGGGCGTGCCGATCGATGCGATCCTCTTCGGTGGAAGGCGCGCGGGGATTGTTCCGCTGGTCACCGAAGCGTTTAACTGGCAGCATGGCACTTTCCTGGGCGCAACCGTCAGCAGCGAGACGACCGCCGCGATCACCGGCAAAGTTGGCCGACTGCGCCGCGATCCCATGGCGATGCTTCCGTTTTGCGGCTACCACATGGGCGACTACTTTGCGCACTGGCTCAAGATGGGAACGCTCTCAAGCGCATCGAAGCTGCCGAAGATTTTCTACGTCAACTGGTTTCGCCAGGACGAGAACCACAAGTTCCTGTGGCCGGGCTATGGTGAAAACAGCCGCGTGTTGAAATGGATCTTTGAGCGGTGCGACGGTAAGGTGCATGCGAAAGACACTCCGATCGGACGCGTTCCCGAGGTGGCCGATCTCGACACGACAGGGCTCGACATCAAAGGCGCTCATGTGGACGAACTGCTCGGCGTCGATATCGAGGGCTGGCTGGCGGAGGTGCCGTTGATCAAGGAGCACTTCGCCCACTTCGGCCGCCATCTTCCCCAGGGGTTGAACCTTGAAGTGAAGGCCCTTGAAGAGCGTCTGCAGGCGGCTAAGCGATAGTTTGCCTTGAGGCGGGTTCGTTCGCAAGACGCCTAGCCGAGTTGAACATTTGTTTTTCCGATTTAAGAGCTGAAATTATGAGACTTGCTTTTGAAAATTATCTTCGCGACCATTTTTCTTTGGATGATGGGGATGACGACTTATGGTCATTTTGACCCAGTGGGTCCAGGCGGACAGCGCGGACAGCCAGACGCAGGCTGGCATTCGGTGCCAGCCAAAATTAGCTTGAGCCTAGAAGCTAGGCGTCTGTACACGCTACGCAGGCCGACATCGAGTTCGATGCCCACGCTGTAGGACTCTCTCATGATCGTGTGTGCCAGTGTACGTTGCTTCTTGTCTGTCATCTCGTTTTCTCCCAACCCGATAACGTGCTACCGAGGGCTGGTCTGCCAGTTGCTGGTTTGTCGTTTGGAAAGTGGCAGCCGATCCCAAACGATCGGCGCGATCGGCACTAATCTCCCGACGGCAGCAGTTCGTCGACCCAGCAATTACCTATGAACGACGGATAGTACAGAGCCGCAGAGGTGGTAATACCGTGGCTGTGTCCCGCCTCCACGATTGTGTCGTCGGTGTTGGTGGTGTGCCGCTTGGAAGTCGAAGTCGTCATCTATTTATCCCCACTCAAGAATTTGCGTCCGGAGTTCGCCTCCAGTTACAGTAGACCCCGGATTGCGCGCCCAGGCAAACCGCGCTGTCCGCCCCGACTCACTGGTCCGAAATGACCTAGTGCGCACGACCCCGACCCCGACATCCCCATCCTGAAAGAAGCCAAGGCGGAGTACGCGAAGTTGCAGTAGCCCGTTTCCTTCAGCGTTGCGATTGACCTTCCCTCCTGTCCGACCTAACATTCTCGCCAATGGCAACTTCCTCCCAACTCATTGGTCAGACTATCTCGCACTACCGCATCGTCGAAAAGTTGGGGGGCGGCGGGATGGGTGTGGTCTATAAGGCCGAGGACATCAAGCTGCGGCGCTTTGTGGCATTGAAGTTCCTGCCTGACGAGATTGCCAAGGATGCGCAGGCGCTTGCCCGCTTCGAGCGGGAAGCGCAGGCCGCTTCCGCTTTGAATCATCCGAACATCTGCACCATCCACGAAATTGACGATCAGCATGGGCAAGC
>OBLT010001637.1_pt1 | contig 14271 bp, 10 predicted proteins | sample 1518721 | NCBI WGS metagenome assembly OBLT01 (sample SAMEA3539307, study PRJEB22396) | soil metagenome | biome: tundra; feature: field; material: soil | place: USA | collected 2010-05 | depth 0.15 m | reverse complement strand
GTCGCCACTTTGATTTTTTGAAGCAGGAAAAGAAGGAATAGGATAATAGGTACTAAAATTGCTGCCAACACAGTTTGGAACAACTTCCTGCACAAAAATGCTATCCAGCAAATTGCCAGGAGCATCTGTAAATGATACGGTGAAACTTAAGAGCTCCTGGCTACTAAGCTGCGTGGTGCTCACAGACTTAAACTTCAATGTAGGCGAAGTAGATGATTTATTCTTACTGCAGGAAATAAAAAGAAACAATGACAATATTGAAATTAACAGTGTGTAGCGCATCTTTGTGTTTTAATTGGTCAAAATTAAATATTAAAACCTGAAAAACTTTTTAGAAATATCTAAATGGGAAGATAAAATTTTTTCAATAAGGCAGGATAATTTTGACCAATTAGCCCTTGACATATTCAGATTGCAATATGATCAAAATGAAATATACCGTTCCTACGTCGATGAATTGGGAATAGATATATCAGGTGTGAAGCGCATTGAGAATATTCCTTTTTTACCAATATCTTTCTTCAAAAGCCACAAGATAGCCACCACAGATTTTGAACCTGCCATAATCTTTGAAAGCAGCGGAACTACCGGTGAAAACACCAGTAGCCATTTTGTTAAAGATTTATCTGTTTATAAACGAAGTTTCCTGAAGGCTTTCCGGTTATTTTACGGAGACCCCGCAAACTGGTGCATTATTGCCTTATTACCTGGCTACCTCGATAGGCAGCATTCGTCACTTGTATACATGACAGATGAGCTTATCAAGATGAGTAATCACCCATATAGCGGTTTTTACCTGGATGATTTTGATAAACTTTACCAATCAATAGTCCATAATGAAATTCGGGATCAGCCTGTACTTTTGATTGGAGTAACTTTTGCACTAATGGATTTTGCGGAAAAGTACTTCCTTCAACTAAAACATACTACGGTAATGGAAACAGGTGGTATGAAAGGAAGAAGAACAGAAATAATCCGGGAAGAAGTTCATGACTTTCTGAAAAATAAGCTTGGCGTACAACATATACATTCAGAATATGGAATGACTGAATTGCTTTCACAGGCTTATTCACCGGAAAAAGGTATTTTTCAGTGTCCTCCATGGATGAACGTGATGGTGAGAGAAGAAAATGATCCTTTTGAAATAACTTCGGGACCAGTAATTCAAAACTCATCTACCGGTCTAATAAATATTATTGATTTTGCAAACCTATATTCCTGCTCTTTCATTGCGACTGACGATATCGGAAGATTGTATTCAAATGGTAACTTTGAAGTACTTGGGCGCCGCGACATGAGCGATTTAAGGGGCTGTAGCTTATTGACATCGGGCAATTGATTACAAAATAAATATTGGGTGATATTCGAGAAAAAACATTCAATAAGCATTTTTATCTGTAGCAATTTTACTTAAGGATAAAAACATAAGAGGAGGACAATAGTTGAAAAGAATTGCAAATCTTATACCCCTCCCTCCAGACCTGAACAAAAATGCATTTCTTAACCTTAAGTCAAACATAAAATATAATATCTTTAATGATAAATGCTTATCTATAAGTATACAAATAAAGAAAAATTGAATTTTGAAAGCAAGCCTATTTTGGAGAAAAAAGGTGTATTGATAAATTACTATTATGACAATAACAATTATTATAGCGCTTTGTGGATTGCTGTTGATTGCCTATTTCTTCGACCTTACTTCTTCCCTTACTAAAATACCTTCTGTTCTTTTATTATTATTACTTGGCTGGATTGTAAGGCAGGTGTCTCAATTAATGGAAATTAAAATACCTGATCTGACTTTTTTACTCCCCTTTTTGGGAACATTGGGACTTGTATTAATAGTTCTCGAGGGGGCCCTGGAACTTGAATTTAACAAGTCAAAGAAAGCAATCATTACAAAATCATTCCTTGTGGCTTTGATTCCCATGATATGCCTTGCTTTCCTGTTGGGATATATGTTTCAATATTTTGGCAACGTGTCACTCAAGGAAGGCCTCACAAATGCCATTCCATTTTGTGTAATCAGCAGCGCAGTTGCCATTTCCAGTGCCATAAACCTTACTTCCGGGGATAGGGAGTTCATTATTTATGAAAGCAGTTTCTCTGATATTTTAGGAGTGCTGTTTTTTAATTTCATATCCAGGAATGAAGTTATCAATTTACAATCAACAGGTCACTTCACTTTGCAATTGCTCATTATTTCCCTGATTTCATTTATTGCCACCCTTGGATTATCTTACCTGTTAAGTAAAATCGAGCACCCAATAAAATTTGTTCCAATAATATTGCTGGTAATCTTAATTTACGCGATTTCAGAAGTCTATCACTTGCCGGCTCTTGTTTTTATACTTCTTTTTGGGCTTTTTCTGGGTAACCTTGATGAATTAAAACAATCAAAATGGATCCAGTTACTCAGGCCAAGGGAGTTAGACAAAGAAGTAAGTAAGTTCAAAGATCTAATTGCTGAGGTTACTTTCCTGATCAGGGCATTATTCTTTTTACTTTTTGGATTCCTGATGAAAAAATCAGAGATATTAAACACCGAAACCATCATTTGGGCAATAGGAATTACAGCAGCTATTTTTATTATTAGAGCAATTTCTTTGAAAATAATGAAACTGCCATTATCACCATTATTGTTTGTAGCTCCGAGGGGGTTAATCACTATCCTACTTTTTATAGCTGTTGTGCCTAACAATGCCATTTCTTTCATTAATTCATCACTTGTGATACAGGTTATTATTCTTACTGTATTAGTAACGATGGTAGGTTTACTTATTTCAAAAAAGAAGGAATCAAGAAAAAAGACAGGTCAGGAAGAAAGCGAAAATATAATTGAACAATATGCAGGTTAGGCTTTAAGATGCATTCCTGCAGCACAAATACAAGATAAGTCTGCATATTTTTTAAAAGAAAATTCAGGAATTTTACTTTAAATAATATAGGCATTTAACTATCTAACCTTATCGCAATTTTTTTCATCCCTATTAATTTTTGCGTGTTTTTACTCAGATAGTTTATAATTCTTAGGTGATCCATTTGATTATAAGTCTTTGCATTTTTTGATCATTTTTTCAAAAAATTTCGATTGGGGGCAATTAATAGGCTCATTTGTCGTTAATAATCATACACCCGGTAAGGTGACCAATATCCTGAATTCTAAATCCTTGTTTATCCCAAGTTAAAAGAGATCCAATATTCCATTAATTTAACCTGGAAAAAATGAAAAAACCCAAAGAAAAAACCACCATCTTATTTGTAAATAAGGATTCCAAAACTATAAAGCCGTTGCAGGTTTCTAGCCGTTTACTTTCAAATTGGAAAAAGTACCTCGCTGGTATTTTTTTAATTTTTTTCGCCCTGATTGGGACCATTATTTACCTGACATCGAGCAACATGCAGCAGACTATTCTCCGCAACGGGCTTACTGAAAAGATACATTCGTTCCATTCATTATTTGCGCAATTGGATACCAATGCCTTACGCACGAAATTTTCAAATATTGATAAAGAGCTATCAACCATCAATAACTACCTCAGGGCGAGAGGTATTCAACCCATGAGTAAGGGCCCGAAGGGTGGCGAAGCTGACAACAGTATTATTTCCGCTGATGAAATAAGTGATTTCTATGAAGGTTATCTCAGCCGCATTATTTACAACATTTCCTATACACCACTGGGTTATCCCTATCACGGAGATATAACATCCACGTTTGGACACAGGGAAAATCCATTTGGCGGGGAAAATGTTGAGACTCACAAAGGTGTGGATATAAGAGCCCCATTTGGTTCACCCGTAAAAGCTATGGCAAAAGGCGAAGTGGAATTCGCAGGACGCAGGGGCGGGTTTGGAAATTGTGTAATGATAAAGCACGGTAATGGATTTGAAACGCTTTATGGCCATTTATCAAAAATAGTGGTTGAAGTAGGTCAGAAGATTGATATTGGTCAGCAAATAGGAAATATTGGTTCTACAGGTAGGTCTACAGGTCCTCACCTGCATTACGAAGTACACAAAAATGGTCAACAAATAAATCCTCAATCATTCTTAACCCTCAATTAATTATGTTTAAAAAAAGTAACAAGCAGCAGCCACTTGAAATTAACCAAAAGGAAATTTCAACTATTATCGGTGAAGGCTACACCTTTACCGGTGAACTCCATGGATCAACAGTTATCAGGATCGAAGGTAAAATTATCGGAGATGTAAACGTCAGCGATGGAGTAGTATTAGGAGAAAATGGCATCGTTGAAGGCAATATTTTTACTAAATCCGCTATTGTTTATGGCCGGATCAATGGTAATATTAATACGACGCAACTCGAAATAAAAAAGACCGGCCTTGTGAATGGTGACATTACAACAGACTCGCTGGAAATAGAATTAGGAGCCCAATATAATGGCAAGTTAAATATGAAAAAGCAGGAAGAGCAAATTCTTGCCAAGGCCTCTTAAATCATATATTGTTAGCCTAAACCGTAAAACGACTATTATAGAAAATATATAATCAGGGATTATGGGTTTAAGGTAATAGCGGTAAAAAAATAGAACTCAATTTCATCCTGAAAAGCCTCAGTTCACATACCATTAAATAAGAAAAAAGACTTTATGCAGGGGTTTATGAAAAGGGTAGGTAATATGATTTCTGATTCTGAAATTCAATTTTCTTGATTTGGATATACCGCTTGAAATAAATTTCAGGCAATAAGAAGTAATTTATACTAGGGGATAATGGGCTTTAACCCAAAAAAAACACAATCATCTGCAATGATTTCTTAGAAAATTGAATACAGAGGATAAGGCAAAAACGATTATAGAAAAAGGAATAATCAAAATACTATTTCCGCATAACCCTCATTAACATTATTGCTTTGGCAAGGAAAGTCACTTGCCCCTTCACATCTGAATATACAGTATCAGGGTTCGCACCAAGTCTATAGAAACTACCTATCTCCTTAATATCGGTTGTAGTGGTCATCAATCTTTTTAAACAAATAAGATTCTTATTACTTGGCCTGATGCGATTTTTTCCCGGGTCAGTCGTAAATGCAAATCGGAAACCCAGCTGCTCGGTTAATTCCAAAATCTGTTTATTATAATTCCCATTTGGAAAGGCTATATCATTTGGTAATTTTCCTGTTAATTCAAAAAGAATCTTATTAGAATCCATTATCTCTTCTTTTATTCCCTCCTCCTCATAATTAGTCAAAATGGCGTGATTCTGAGTATGGTTGCCAATAGTCGAAAAAGGGCTTTCGGAAACGTATCTAACTTCATCGGGGCTAAAAGGACGATCAATATCCGACCACGGTTCAAAAGATTTTATTCCAAAATTTTGAATAATGTACTTCTCGATTTCGGGATGTTTGAAGCCCTTGAGAAAACTTTGTTCCTTTCCTATTGCTTCAAGACTGTTTCCCTGTTTGTGCCTGTATTTGTAAACGATATCCCACCAATAAGATTTATTTTCTATTATGTTACTTGTCGTTAAAAAATAGATTCCCGGAATCTTATATTTATTGGTAATTTCCAAAGCTGGCATACTATTAAAATAGCCGTCATCAAAGGTAATCATCGCATAACGCTGATTTTCCTCGATACCAGTAAGTAAATCTTCAGATTTAATAAATTTATACCCGTGATTAAGAAAATAATCTAGGAATTCATCAAATTGATTTACTAACATATTATGTTGAGGATCAACGTGATTTAATGCCCTCTGGTTCATGGATTCAAAAAGGCCATGAAAATAGAAGATCAGCAAATGATTATCTTCCTTTTTATGGTTTATTAATAAGGGGTTTACAACAGGGCCAAGTTTACTTATTACTTTTGTTCCATAATGCTGTAACTTATCTTTAATTATTTCACATATACGGTATTTGTCAAAATTCACCAATGAAGTCTTCTATATATTTTATAAATTATTTGATCAATTATTTTATAAACTCCCTCTGTAATTCCATTTCCTTTATGATTTAGTTTGGTAAAGGACAATTAAAAGATTAAGATACTTAATGAAAAAATTATTTGCTAGATATTAGTTTCTTGCACCGAAATAGCCTATGCTTCATTTCATTCAATCATTAAATAAATCTAGGCAAATCGATAAACTAAAAGTTGTTTATAAAATCATTGAACGTATTGTCTGTCATTATATTGTAAACATACTATTTATTTCATGCAATTCTAAAATTTTTGAAATAATTTTTGCATATACAATTTATTGAATAAAAAGGCTCTTTTTATGCTCCTTAAATTTATTTCATTACTCTAATTGTTCCCCATTTACATTGAGCTATCTTTGCAAATTAATTGAATAAAAATGTTGGATACTATAGATGCTGCAATCAAGGACATCAAAAAAGGAAAGCTGGTAATCGTTGTAGATGATGAAGATCGCGAAAATGAGGGCGATTTTGTTACTTCTGCCAGGAACGTAACTCCGGAAATCATAAATTTTATGAGTAAGCACGGCCGTGGGCTCATTTGCGTTCCTATATCTGAAAAGAGATGTGACGAACTTGAACTGGAATTAATGGTTAATAATAATACAGCGCTTCATGAAACTCCCTTTACAGTTAGCGTTGATCTCCTCGGCCATGGATGCACCACTGGTATTTCTGCGCAGGACCGCGCAAAAACGGTTCATGCACTAATAGACCCAAAAACCAAACCTGAAGACCTCGGTCGACCCGGTCATATATTTCCACTACGGGCAAAAAACGGGGGAGTTTTGAGAAGAACCGGCCATACGGAGGCAACTGTTGACCTCGCCAAACTTGCGGGACATGAAGATGCCGGTGTGCTTGTGGAAATAATGAACGAGGATGGCACTATGGCAAGGCTTCCTGAACTGAGAGAAATTGCGAAAAAACATGAACTGAAACTTATTTCAATAAAGGACCTGATTGCTTACCGGCTTGAAAAAGAAACCCTTATTAAAGAAGATGTAAGAGTAAATCTACCCACCAAATATGGCGATTTTGAATTAATAGCTTATAAACAGCTTAATACCGGTGAAGAACATATGGCCCTGAAGAAGGGAAATTGGAAAAAAGATGAAGCTGTTCTGGTTAGAGTCCACTCCAGTTGCATGACCGGCGATATTTTAGGTTCATTGCGTTGTGATTGCGGGGAACAATTGCATGCGGCAATGAAAATGGTAGAGCAAGCTGGCAAGGGTGTTGTCTTGTATATGAATCAGGAAGGCAGAGGAATTGGACTTGTTAATAAATTAAAAGCCTATAAACTGCAGGAGGAAGGTTTGGATACTGTAGAGGCTAATCTCAAATTAGGCTTCGGGATGGATGAAAGAGATTATGGCGTGGGTGCGCAAATATTAAGAGAATTAGAGATTTCCAAAATAAAATTAATCAGCAACAACCCCCGCAAGAGGGCCGGTTTGTTGGGTTATGGTCTTGAAATAGTAGATTGTGTCCCAATAGAAATAAAACCCAATTCCCACAATAAGAAATACCTTACAACCAAGAGGGATAAGCTGGGGCACAATATTTTGCAAACAGGCAAGATTTAACATTTAATCCTTTATAGTTGCTTCCTTATCGCTCTTCCTCAACTTTTTCTTTTCATTGAGAAAAAAATCAGTGAATGAATCAGCCTCTTTTCGGTAAGAAAGCTGCACCCCTGTCCGGTTCCTCCTTGTGATACCGGAAATGTCACCGAGGTCTGCATCACTTCTGTTGAAGCCGATTACCCTTAACCTGCCATCTGGTGAAATCAGGTATTCAAATGAAACATCCGGTGACAAAAGAAAATTTGTATTGGAATTGGTGGTTGCCTGGGCAAGCCTGTAGTCAACATTTCCTCCTACCTTTACCAGCAAGCGGTTATTAAGAAATGTTGTTCTTACGCCTACTGCCCCTACATTCTGAATTTCCTGGGGGGTATTTCCTTTTATAAAATTTAGTTCTGTTGTATTAACGTTAGTATAAAGATTAAGCACTTTCGTTTTAAAAAGCTGTTGAACCCAATTATTTAAAGAAGAAGAAAGAGTGGAGGATATTATCTGACCAACTCCCCTTGCAACAAGGTTCCCGGTAGAGTTTCCGCTAATTAATCCTTGCTGGCTGCTCATAAAAGTATTAAAGAGTAAAAGTGAAGTTACCTGCCTGTTTAGTTCATTCTGGTCAGTCTGAAAAGTCTTCAGGTATTCATTAGCGATAGGATCCGATTTTAATGGATTTCCAAAAGGAAACTGAAACTCAAACTCCGGCCGGGGATCTTTCAGGGTACCTCTCAATTTAAATATAACGTCCACATCTCCTTTGGTATTTGTAGGACCTGCACTAGTTGGAATGCTGCTGAGATCTACCTGCTGCGCTGTATAAATCGCGTCAATATTGAGATTGGCAAGATAAGGATCACCCTGCCATTCGATATATCCCCGCTGCAGCGTAAAAGGTGTTTTTGAGATCGTCTGAAAGTTGAAGGTGTATTTTCCTTCCTCGATATCATATCTTCCTCTTATTATAGTAGGGTCCACGGTACCTGCCGTAATATTAAGCTTACCGCTGCCCTGCGCTTTTATTACATCCCCAGTTGCCTCATCAAGAATCACGTCAATCTTAGCATACGGATTGGCCATAATTGCCATATCAACTTTTATTTTTGAATTTTGTCTTACAGGCAAGTCGGATTTCATTTGACGACCAAATTTGGTAAATTCTATATAATCAAGCAAACCTGTTTCAGCTGTTTCATAGGTGGGCAAATAAATATGACTACTGTCTGTGGGCTCACCGCTTATGTTCATTTTCATATCGGTTACAAACCCATTCAAAGACATTTCAGCATCGCCAACAAGGCTGCCATAAAACTCAGAATTATCCCTGAAAGTTGTGTTCAACAAAACAAATTTGGCCGGTTCACTGCCTCGGCTGTCTGTTTTGAAATGAAGTTCATTAAAGAAAAAATTATCAAAAAAGCTGTGGTAAATTTTGCCGGTTATTGTTGCAGTATTATTAAGGGTATCCTTTATTTTTAATGTACCAAAATCTATTTCATCGGGGTTAAAAGTGATCAGCGAATTATTTAAAATTATATAGCGGCATTGCGTATAGTCTATTTTAAGAGAGGTACTATCCAGCAAAACACTGCCTGTTAGTTTTGTGACAGTAGTTGTTCCTGATAAATGTAATTCGCCTGTGGCGTGGCCATAAACGTTACTAAATATTCCTTTAAGGTAATTTTCAAGTAAATGGATCTCTGAGTTATTTAAAACCAGAGAGCCGTTAAGTTGATTATCAGAAGAATCATGTGGATTATAACTCAGGTCTGCATAGAAATTATACAAACTATTGTTGGAACCAATGTGAACTTTCAGGCTGTCATTTGAAATGAAATATTCTCCGTTAGCAGAAACCATACCGATTGAATCGTTTTCAAAGCGAAATCCATTGGTTTTTGTATTAAATTCCACCATAGGTTTTCCGAACAGATCATAGATCCGTATATTTCCATTCATATATCCATTCAGACTTGGCTCCCTGATGAATAACGGCGCAAAATCACCAATATCAAGCCCTGTCAGGGAAATAATAACATCATTACTACTGGCAATCGAAGAAGGCGTCGTTGAAATATTGATTTGTTGACCTTCGTGGTCAAACCTGATGTCTTCAGCCGTAAGCAAATCCTTATTTAACTCCAAAGTTCCTCCCTGTATGATCGTCCACATTTTTTGATTAATAATAAATGATGATTGATTAAACAATAATTTGAATCCATCCTTTTCTGTTTTAATATTTAATGAGAGGTCGGCAGCATTCAATGTTTTATTTGCAGAAGTATTAATTATTATGTCGGAATTATCATTATGGGCAACAACCCGGATTTTAGTGGAGGGGGAATGCAGACTATCATTGATAATTACATCATTAATATCTCCTTTAAATAAAAGCGTATCTTCTGTACCGGTACCGGTAAAATGTATTTTATTAAAAGATATATTTCTGAAAGTAAATTGGGGAACATTTGCCTCTATATTTAATTTATTTTGAGCGACATTTATATCCCCCTTTATAATTGAATTATCAAGTCCACTTATTTTATTATTTACAAGATAAGTGTAATCACTCACCTTTCTTGTCCTGATGAAGAAGGAAAAGTTTTGGTTGTCAATTTTTTCAGTTGGTTTATTAATATAGGCCGGGTAATATTTATTCAAAAAAGATTGAAATGCTACAGGCAATTCCAGGATTTTGAAATCTCCGTTTAATGAAGCCTCCAGCTCATTAGTTTGAACCGTTAGTACTTTACTATTTTCATTCAGAGACGAAATTATCTCAAGTGAGTCGAATGATAAATGTTTATCATTGTCAAGTAAGATGGCGTTGTATATTTTGGCCGAACCCAAAAAATTATCAATATTATTGCCCGTAAAATCAAGTCTGAAATTTCCGGTTAGTGATAGACTGTCATTCGTCCATCCGAGGTTTTTAAGATTCAACCTTGGAACATTAGCATTTAAATTAAGCTGGAGGTCAGCCTTACTGAAATTTATTGAACCTGTAAGCGTATCAACCCTGATATTAGGATCATCAATGCTTGCAGTTCCCGAGAAAAGCCGGTTGTTAAAACTGCCATGAGCAACAATATTGGTATAATCATACCCGTTAAAACTCAATTTCCTAATTTTCCCGTCTAATGCCAGAGAAACATCATTTGCACTGAACCCTTTGCCATCTATTTTTCCATCAAAAGCAATATTGCCTAAATGATTGTTTCCAATGAAGGTTCCCAGTTGGAAATCATCAGTTGAAAGAGTACCAGAATAAACGGCCTTCCCGACTGCGGGTATTTTCATTTGGAGATCAGTTCGCAATAAGCCGATATCTGTTTTTAAAGTACCATAAGTTACAAAATCGTGGATAAACCCCGTGTAACTTCCGGTAAAATTAATATTACCGAAAGCCGCAAGATCAGGATTGGTAATTCTTTTAAGATCCGGGATCAGCCTGGCAAGCTTCTTATAGTTTGTGGTAAACTTCCCTGATCGGAAATCGATAAATGTCTGGTTAATGTCCGGTAGTCCACGCATGCTGATAGCACCCTCCAGGTAATTATTGGAACCTGATTTTATAATCATATTTTTGGCATCTAAGTTATCAATAGTCCCTTTTGCAATTCCGCTAAACTGAAAAATTTCTTTCCAGGCAGAAACTTCCGGGGCGAAATAAGCAATGTCATCACTGCTCACGACGCTATTTTCAAAATGTCCTTCCAGCTCAACCGAATGAATGAAATCCTGAATGTCATCATTAAAATCATTATACCTCATTGCGTAATAATTCCTGAGATGACTGTTATTAGTGATAATATCCAACTTATTAAATTCCATTAATTTCGGTGTAAACCTGAAATCTGTTGCCAGACGTTTAATCACAAAGCCTCCCCTATCCTTCACCGATAGCTGAATATTTGCCTTTAGGGTATCTTCCTCAAAAGAAAAGTCCTTTAAAGTCCCCGCCAGGTCCGACAATATAATGCGGCTATCATCAAATCTGCCGGGAACTGAAGGCTGGTCCGTCTGATTCTCGATGGCTATTCCACCTTCAGTAATTTTAATACTATTAATTTTTACTTTCCAACGACCTGTATTCCACTCAAGACCGGCAGTGGAATCAGGAATTTCGACAGATGTATTCGTAGTGGTATCTTCCGGCCTGTTTCCTTTATAATTATATTCCGAATAAAGGGGATGATCAATATCAATTGAATTGATATGAATAGTATTCTTATTCATATCAAAAGTATCAGCATCAAAATTTAATTTGTTCAGGGAAACGAGCCTGTTTTGACCAACCCATGCATCCTGTTGCCAGATCTTTATTCTGTTTAATTGAATTTCTCCAAGACTTAACCTGGTTGCATTTGAGGAAGTGTCTTTGGGTGAGGAAGGACCTGAAAAATAATCTACCAGGAACTGGTAATTCCATACAGAATCTTTACGATTCAAATTAATAACCGCATCATCCAGTCCAATATATTTTACCTTAATATTGTCTTTTATAAAGAACCAATCGGTGATCCTGATTTTTAATGTTCCTGCATAAAGTAAAGTGTCTTTCTTTTTATCCAACACCAGTGTCCCTTCTAAAAGCAGTTTATCAAAAAGTTCAAGATCAATATGTTTAATGGAAACGGTCGCATGCAGATCTTTGGAAAGTTTGTTTGCCACTTTCCTGGCTAAAAAATTTTGAAAAAAAGTCGTTTGTAGCAGAATCCAAAGAATAAACACAAGCAAAAAAAATGCAAGCAAAATTCTTACGGATATTTTAAACACTTTTTTCAGGGAACAAAATTGAGTTGTAAAAATAAACAAACGACTCCGGTAGTCAATTGAAAAGTAAGTTAAAGATTAACGGTAATTTATGTTTATGACTAATTAAGATTGAGTTAATACCCGGCAGCAGAATCATCTCCACGTTTATCTCCAACACCAATAATCGAGCCATTCGTCTGAACCATGATCACTTCGGTTCTTCCAATACCTTTGGTCATCGAAATCGTATAACCCATCTTTTTTAATGCTTCGACCACATATTTATCAAAAGATTGTTCAACAATAATTATATCAGGAAGCCATTGATGGTGAAACTTGGGCTTGTCTACCGCATCTTCCGGGCTCATGTGGAAATCGATCAAATCCACCAGCGTCTGGTATACACTGGTGGGAATGGTAGTGCCACCGGGTGTTCCCACAATAATCCAGGGTTTATTATTTTTTAAAACAATCGCAGGCGTCATGCTGCTCAACATTCTTTTGTGAGGAGCAATAGCATTGGCCTCAGCGCCAACGGCACCAAACATATTAGGCACTCCGGGCTTTACGCTGAAATCATCCATTTCATTATTTAGAAGAAATCCGGCTCCTGCCACAACTGTTTTGCAACCAAACCACCCGTTTAACGTAGTGGTTTCGGAAACTGCGTTTCCATCCTTATCAATGACGTCAAAATGCGTGGTTTCTTTGCTTTCTTCGGGAATAATGCCTTCTTTTATGTCCTTGCTATTTCCTGCTTTTCCGGGCTCATAATCTTTGAGTCTTTCTTTGAGATAAGAATCGCTTACCAGGGTGGCAACCGGCACTTTCACAAAATCCGGATCACCAAGGTATTTTGCCCTGTCTGCAAAGGCGCGTCTTTCTATCTCTGTCATTAGCTGCACGGACTGTGGCGTTTCAAAATGCATTTTATCAATGTTTTCAAAACTGCTCAACTTCATCATTTGCTCAAGGATTATTCCGCCGCTGCTTGACAAGGGCATCGTAATAACCTTTTTCCCTTCATAATTAAAAACCAATGGTTCCCTAATGATAGCTTTATAATTTATCAGATCATCAAGGGTAATAATACCATTGCCACCTTTCATTTCATCAACAATAAGACGGGCAGTTTCGCCTTCGTAAAATCCTTTTTCGCCATAATCCCTGATCCTTTTTAGCGTATTGGCCAGGTCCTTCTGAATAAGTGTATCACCTTCTTTCCATAAATCATTCTTTACAAAGACAGGAACAGAAGTATTGAGTTTAATAAATTGATTTTTTGTTTGATTATATAAAGATGCTTCTAAGGCAGTGATGGCAAATCCCTTTTCCGCCAAATCAATTGCCGGTTGAATTAACTCCTTAAACGGAAGTTTGGCATATTTCATAGCTGCAAAAATTCCGGCAACTGAACCTGGAACTCCGGCAGCAAGATGCCCGTCCTGCGACAAATTCATTTGCGGATTTCCATTTGAGTCAAGGTACATATCTCTGGAAGCTTTACCGGGAGCCACTTCGCGAAAATCAAAAGCAATATTTTTACCATTCTTTAAGTGAATGATCATAAAACCTCCTCCTCCTATATTGCCGGCCTGCGGAAAAACAACCGCCAATGCCAATTGGGCAGCGATCGCGGCATCAACTGCATTACCGCCCTGCTTTAAAATATTTACTCCTACTTCACTTGCCAAAGCATTTGCAGAAACTACAACACCATTTTTACAAACTACCTTTTTATGAACTTCATACTTATAAGGGTTAAGTTTTTGCTGGGCAAAAGTGAATTGCGCAACAGACACAGCCAGAACCAGGAACGCAGGAATCATTATTTTTTTCATGTACAATATTTTTTCGAATTTAAGTCATATTAAGCAGCCCAAATTTCTTTAAACTAATGTTATTCTTTCATTCAATTAAATTTTTTATTTGAACAGATCGGAAGAGCACACGTCTGAACTCCAGTCACCTTGTACTCTCGTA
>OBLT010001636.1_pt1 | contig 14272 bp, 7 predicted proteins | sample 1518721 | NCBI WGS metagenome assembly OBLT01 (sample SAMEA3539307, study PRJEB22396) | soil metagenome | biome: tundra; feature: field; material: soil | place: USA | collected 2010-05 | depth 0.15 m | reverse complement strand
GCATTCAGCAACAGTAATGGTCCGGCCTCAATAGTGCCGGCTAAGGTGCCGGATCACAGAGGCATTAAGACCTCGGCAACGCGGGCGCGGGCAACCGCCGGATCGGTCTCTGCTAGGGCTGCTCCAACCGAAGCTAGATCGGCATTGCGGTTCTGATCCAAGGTGCAGGTTTGTCGCCATTTTGAATCTTTCCTGTTCGGCTGCTGGTCGGGCTCCTGAAGTTGAAGAGACGCAGAAAATCGTGGTTAGTCGTTCGGCGTAAGCCGTTCCGCAGCGGTGAACCCCTCGCCGTTGCTCACTTATAGTAAGTTAGGGGCCCGTTGAATTCAATCCGCATTAACATACGATGGGGAAACCAACGCGAAGTTGACCCTTACCCATAGGGTCAGATTGGTTTCCTGCCACCGAGGAGGCCCCCGTGCAGCGCTTTCCACACGGCCTCCGAACGCGAGTGTACGTGCAGCCGCTCGTAGATCTTACGGACATGGGAGCGCACCGTGTCCAGGCCGAGATCCAGCGCGTGGGCACAGGCCTTATAACTGTGCCCTTCCGCGAGCATTCGTAGGACCTCCATCTGCCGCACGGAGAGTTGCAGGTCCTCTTTGGGGGGCGCGGCTTGCTGAAACACCAGCACTACTTTGCGCGCGATCGCAGGCGACATGGGAGCGCCGCCCTCATACAGTTCACGGATGCTTTCCAGCAGCCGGGGGGGCGGAGTCTCCTTGAGTAGATAACCGCAGGCGCCGGCACATACAGCACTGAACACCGAATCACTGTCCTCATGCACAGTGAGCATGAGGATGGGCAATTCCGGCATCAACTCATGAATCCGCCGCACGCCCTCAATACCCGACATACCAGGAAGGCCGATATCGGCAAGGAGAACGTCGGGAGGGCTGCTGCTAATCTGATCAAGCGCCTGCTCCATGGAGTCGTACTGGCCGCACATCTCGAACCCCGGTGAACCACCGATCAGCAGGCTCAGCCCTTCCCGGGTGACATGCAGATCCTCAACGAGCGCCACGCGAATCGGTTGCACCACGTCTGCAGTGTAGGCCCAGGGGCGGCATGAGGGCAAGCGCATGTTTATGCGACTAGTATCGGCATCACTCTCGCCGTAGAGTTATTTCAGCTCTGTACGTGCCAATCTGACTCGGCACGGTTGTCTTTTGTCGAAGGGGGGACTCATTTGTGAACACGCTCATTTTGAAGCTTCTCGGGTTGGTGAAATCGCTCGAACCCGCGCCTGGCGCCCCCTCGGGCGCCGTCGGCGATTTTCTCCGCGCCACTGCGGCCAGCGTGATCCAGCAGGATCCCACGCAAGCTGATATCCCGCCTGGCGACGTCGATCCGCTGGTTGTCGAAGCCATTCACGCGGGCGCCGAGCAGGTCGCCGTTCTGAATAAAACGTCCGCCACCCTGCGCCTGAGCAGTGAATCGTTACCGCTCGGGACTCTTGCGGCCCGAGCCGGGGAACAGGTCGCGGAGACCTTCGGCCCTTTCATCGACGCTGCCGGAGGACTGGTGCGAGTTGTGAGTTTCCAATCCGCCCCGTTGATCGCCGTCGTATTCAGCGACCCGCTGCTGCCCCGCGATTTCGTGTTGTTTCTTCTGATTCCTCCTGGTTCGACACCCGACACACCGGATCTCCGCACCTGGACCCTTGCTCCGGGAACCGTTTGGATTAGATCGAGCTTTCTGGTCGCGGGCGCGACCGGCTTCACTGGCCTCCGAGTTTCCAGCGGAACCCTGAAAGTGGCTGCGGGAACGACCTTCAAAGAGTCTAGCATCGTCTTGCCTTTCCAGTCGGCGTGGTCGTTATCCGTCGAACCCGAACTAGCGCCGCCCGCAGGCGCGGGCTCAGACGCTGGGGCTCTTGCCCTGACCCTTCCCACCCGCCTCGACGTGGGATCCAATGCCGCGCCAACTGTGTCTGGCGCCCCGCTGCTTTCCGGTTTCGGGTCCGATCTCCATTTCACCTTGTCCGGTAGTCCATTCTTCGATGGCTCTCAGATTTGCTTCCCCATGCACAGCGCCGAATCCAATTGGTCCATCGCCGGCAATGCTTCGACCCTCGCTGCATTCACCGGCGATTCACCCATTGCATCGGCAAACTTTGCTTTGCCCGTGTCCTCCACGTCCCTCGCCGATATCGGCGAAGCCACACACGGCGGATCGCTGGTTGTTCGGTTGAACGGCGGTCTCACCTCCACGTTTGCCGCCCAGCAGGGTGGGCCCTCCAACTGGTTTGTCAGTGACCTCACCGCCAATGCGCAGCGCGTCGAACTCGAGGGCCTGCAGGCCGATTCCGCGGCCCGCTACGATTTCGATTTCTGGAACACCTCATCGTCGTCGCTGCGATTCAACCAGCGTCCCATCTCCCGGCTACTCTTTCGTAGCGAGCGCGGAGCCATCGATACCGCGGCCATTTTCGGCGGAGCCATCAGCGACAAATGGGATCTGCCTGGCGCCGCCAACGGCCAACCCTTCCCGTTCGAGGGCGCCATCGATAGCTTCGGGCTCCTCTCCAATCCCTCCGGGTCGTGGGTAACCATTTCGGCAACTGCGCCCCCGCCGGCGCCCGATCCGCTGCTCGGCCTCGTGCTCGAGAATCTCTACCTGGTCGTCAAAGCGCCGCGCAAGCTCTTCGTAATCTCGCCCTTCGATACGCCGCCGCTCCTGTCGGCCGGTATCGCAATCCTCCTATTCGATGTCAATCTCGCCGTCCCGACTCTCCCAGACCCATACGCGACCAACCTGCCGCTGGCCGCTCCTCAAGGCGGCGCCGTTCCGCTCGGTCCTGCCATCGTCGCAAGCGGGTTCGGCATCCACCTCGCGTGGGCAGACACCGCGACCCCAACGATTCGCGCGTATCTTAATCTGCAGGTCCAATTCCTGGAGCCTCCCTCAAACGTGCCCAGCGACGTTGACGCGAAAGCTCTCTGGGACGCGTTTCACACTCATATCTCTTCGCAACCGGAGCTCCTTTATCTGCTCGACATGTCGAGCCGGGAACACCTCCTCGGTGTCGCCATCGAGTCGCCTGCGCACAGCTCCGCCAATTTGATCGACAATCGCCTTGCCGTTCCGATGCGCAGTGTTCGCCTGCTCATGCAGCCGCAGGTGCAATGGGAACCGGTACAGATCGAACCCAATCCACAGCTTCCCCCGTTGATCCCGCCGCTCGTCTCAGAGATCGCCCACTCCAAGTCGAATGGCGGTCCTACATTAGTCGGTGCCAATACCGTCACCCTGGTGCCCACTCTGCCGGAACCTGTGACCGCCGGCATTCTGGATGCGATCAGCCTCAACCAGCCCAGTGCCGCTCTTTTCACGCTGCCTTTTGGACTCCAGGCGATGACGCTTTTGAGTCCCCCGGACCCGAGCCCCGCTTTCCTCCATAGGCCCGTCGCCATTACTGAACTTCACGAGCCCGCTTTCGATACTCTTACCGCCGCGCGCCAGTTCCGCATCACGGCGCGTAACAATCCGGCTCCCATTGCGCCCGACGCTTTCTTCTCTCTTCCCGGAATGATGCGCCAGTTGGCGAACCTGCAACCGAATGGCTCGAACTTGACCAGCGTCACGCCACCGGAGCTGACGGGAACGTTGAACTCTCAGTTCGCCAGCTTCGTCCCCCTACAACACGCGGACCTCTCCGGTTACGGTCTCAGCACCTTCAGCCAGTGGGGCGTTACCCAGGACGGCGTCGGCTTCAATAAAGCCGAGTTTCAGGTGCTCAATGGCCGCACCGCCTACGAAGTCCTCCAGTTTCGCTCCATTCTCTATGAGTGTGGTGCGCGGGTGGTCCGCACCGTGATCCTGGAACGCCACCCCTCAGGCCGCGTCTTCCGCACCGATAGTGGGTGGGTGGCCTTGGAGCCGGGCCTGTTCACGCAACCGATATCCTTTGAGAAGGGCGCCGTCCGGTCTTTCCAGAATATCCGGCGGATTCGCATCAACGGCGAAGTCAGGCCGCTCATTGGAGGTACCGCCGTGCAGCCGGTCCTCTTCGACGCTGACGCCGATATCCTTGACCATCCCGGTAGCCCGGTTCCAATCTACGACAGGCCCGGCTACATTCAGGTGCAATTCGCGCCTCCGCCTCCCGTACCTCCCGCCGTGGCCGCGCCGCTCACCGACACACAACTCAAGGCTCTGTTCGATAAGGTTGGCCCCATCGGCAGCCCCGTCGATTGTGTGATTCGCCTCGCCAAAACGCTCGAGATGCAGCTTTCCAGCATCGTCTCCGACGTTGCGCTCGATGACACCGGCAAACAGATCGGCTTTGCCGTCGCGGTAGTCGGCTCTCCCAAGCTCCCCCGCGCCGGACAGTGGAATGTCATGCGCATCGATCCCGCAACCCGCGAGGTCTCTCCCGTCGATCCGCGCCGCGGCGTTCCCGTGGTCCGGGTGGGCTTAGGGGTGTACCGCTTTCGCGAGCCCTCCGATGCGCGGCTCACCAATCCGCGCATCCAGCACGGCCTGCTGCTGTCCACCGAATCCAGCCGCGTCCTGTTCCCGCAACCGTTCGTCAGTCTCGCTCCACCCGGCGGCAAACTGGAATTCGATCTGCCACCCGTTATGGCGGACCCGTATTCCCTCGTTCAGTCCACCGGCCACTTTCCGCGTCCCGGGTTCGGTCTGGGCCTCAAGGAGAAGGCGCTCTTCCACATTGCCGACGACAATCACTGGCGAATCGACGCCCCCGAGTTCAACATCGATACAATTCCGGCTCCCGGCCTCATGCAGGGCGGCGATTGGGGTATCACCCGCGGCTACCAAATTGTTCCGACACCACCCCCACCCCCGCCCGCTCTGCCGGTCATTCCACCCACCACCGTTAATCTCAATATCGATTCCGCCGCCGCCGTCGCCTTGAACATCGCCGTTCCCAGGTCCAATCTCAATCTCGATCTCCCCGCGCCACTCGACAGCATTCTCAAGATCCACACCAACTACGAGGCGGTTGCCGGCGGACTACCCAAACTCGCCGCGCCTACTTTGGAATTCAGCGGCGCCTTGCAAGAACTAACCGATATCCTCAACTCCCTCTCCCAGCTTCTCAACCTTCCGTTCGCGTTCGATGTCTCCATCACTTCGAGTGGCGGCGCCAGCCCATCTTTCGTCGTGCACATGCATCTCAATTTCCGTCTCGGCAAGAGTCCGGAAGATCGCGTCGAGGTCGGCATGGGCAAGTTCTATGGCGAATTCACCGTGAACGGCGAACTCGAAGCCGCGCTCACCGGCATCAACCGGGCGCTCCTGTTCGTCGAATTCAAGGGTGACATGCAACAGGGAATCCTGCCGCCTCTGCTATACGCCGGAGGACTCTTCCGCTTCAGCATCGAGTTGCACGATACCGGCAGCCCCACCATCCAGTTGGGACTCGGCGTGGTCTTCTCCATCGGCGGCGATCTCATCCCCGGCCTGATCGCGGTCGAAGCCACCGTCCACTACGGCTACACCCTGATTCCGGAAACCCTGGACCCCGGCGCCCTCATCGGCATCGATGCCCGCGCGAGTCTGCTCGGCGGATTGATCGGCTTCAGTTTCGGAGTCGAAGCCATGGCCCGGATCCGGCGCAAGCCCGAGGACCGGGGTATCGTTACGATTTGGGCGCAGATTCTCGTCGCCGCAACTGTGCATTTCGCCATCTTCCTCGATGAGGAGGTCCACCTTCAGACCCAGTTCCAGCAGGACATTCCCATGGCGGCACTTTCGCTAATCCCCGGTGTCGGCATATTACCAGCCGCCGCGTCCTTGCTCTAGGAGAAATCGACATGCCTATCGGAACCGCCAGACTCAGCCTGCTTCCCTTTCCGCAATCGTGGGACGGCACGTCGCTCGTCCTCCGGTTTCTTTGCCTGCCCAAAGGCGATCCCCGTGCGCCCCTCGTGCCGGGTCTGCCTGCCTTTGCCACCGCCAACCTGGTCTTTGAAGCGCACCTCATCGGCAGCCTCGCCCGTCTCCCTCTTACGGGCGATGCCACCCCTTCGGGACCGCTGGTCATTGGTCACCCGCCCGATGGCAAGTCCGGTGTTTTCGATGAGCTCGCACGCCAGTTCAACATCGCTGCCGTCCCCGCCGGCCCGCCCGTCCTCAAGCCCGTGTTCCGCAAACCCCTCACCGACAGTTACCGCGCCCTAATCGGCGACCGTCTGCGCTCGCCATTTATCTCCAGCGCCGCCGAGTTCGATTGTGCCAAGCACTCTGGTGCGCTCGATCAACCGCCCGAGCCCGTCGTTCTTTCCGATAGCGTGTCCTGGGGCAAAGTCATCGCCTTTGCCCTCCGCCAGCCTAATCTCGCCCTTGCCCTGGGTCTCCTTCTGGAAACTACCGTCACTCCGGCCGACCCCGCGCTCTTCGCGGCCGGCGGATGGCTGTATCTGGATCTTCACGCCACCAGCGATTGCGCCGCCGCGCCCGGCATCGCAGCCCACTACGCGGCGCGCATCCCCGCGCTCACCCCAGACCCGCGCCCGCTCTTCGCTCCACTCCTTTTCCCCGTCACCGACCTCCCTGGCAACTTCATCGCCGACGATATCTTCCGCGAAGCCGAACGCTACCAGGACGGGCTCGCCAAGTTGGTCCACTGCGCCCAAACCCCAGAGCACGGCGATGGCATTCAACTCGCCTGGGAAGACGAGCAGATCGCCGACTGGTTGAATCGCCAGGTGCAGCGCGATCCCGCCGGCGAACTGGTGGTCGATTCACCCCTCGGCGTATCTGGTTATCGCGTTGACGTACGCCGCGTGGGCGATGCCGCCTGGAACTCGCTCGTCGCCGTTCAAAGCATTGGCGATCTTCAACTCGGCCCCATCTCGCTTGGTAGCTTCCAGGGCGAAGCCGTGGTGGAAGTCTCGCCCGCCCAGATCTCGCCCAAACAGCCGGGCGCCTACTGGTTCCCGTCCTACTTCTCAACCTGGCGTGGCGCCTCGCTCGCCCTCACCGACGCCGACCTCGTTCGCCTCCACGCACGCCCCGACGTGCAGGACGCCGGCACTCCGGCGCACCTCCTGGGGCGCGATAAGAACTTCGTCCCAGTCAACGATAAAGCGGTTCCGCTGCTCTACGGGAACACGTACGAGTTCCGCGTCCGAATGGCCGATCTCACCCGCGGCGGACCCGACGCCACCGTGCCCTCGCCCGAACCCGTACGCAATTCACTCGCGACCGTCACTTTCCAGCGGCGCAAAGCCCCCGGCCCTGTAGAGATCCTTCAACGACCGCCCGACCTCGCACGCCAGGTCCGCATCGCCCGTCCGCGTCTGGGCTATCCCGAAATTCTCTTTACCGGCGCGAAGTTCGCGGATCTCGAACTCGATCTTGATCAACTCTCCGCTGACCGCTCCATTACTCGCGAAATCAGCCTTCGCGATCCCGACGTCCGCACCGTCCAAATCCAGGTCCAGGCCAAGGCACTCGATGGCGACACTGCCGTTTGGCTGCCCCTTTACCAGACCACGCGTCAGTGGGTTGAGGACGAGATGACCCTCGACTTCGACGTGCAGGACCATCCCACCCTGCTAACGCTCGACGTCAACCAACCGGATAATGGACCGCTTGTCTTACCCGCTGCCCGCGATCTCCGTCTCACCTTCACCGGCATCGGGCGTGACGATCCCAAATACTTCGCCACTGCCGAGGCCCGCATCGGCGCCCCAGTGAATGTCGACCTTCGCACCGCCGCCGTCGCCGAATCGCAGCTTCTTACCGAGCCCGATGCCTTCCCGTCGCTGCGCTCCTTTTTCTTCCAGCCGCCGCCCGATAACTCGGTCGCGTCCCCCATCGAACGCCTGGCCGCCGAAGTGAATCTGAATCACAATGGGCCCACCTTATCGGCCCACCCGGACTCCCGCACCGTCATCGCCTGTTCCGCACACCTTCGCCACACCCTCTCGCCCGAAGCTTCCGCCATTACCTTCGCGTCCTCCGCCGATCTGGTTCAACGCTGGGTCAACGTCGTGCAGTTCACTCTCGAGCGCGACTGGACGTGGGACGGCCTCGACCCCGCCGGTATCTCCGTTACCCGGATCGTCCACCTGCCCGGTGGTGATATTCAGGAAGTCGTCGGCGCCATCACCCTGCCCCGCGCGCTCGCTCAGCAGCTCAGAGCCACCGCGCCAGCCGACCCGCGCGCCCCCGTCCGGCAATCCGCCGAGCTCATCTTCTTCGATGCCCTCGATCCCAAGCCCGTTCCGCCGCGCATCTTCCCCTCGGAGATCACGATGGACTACATCCTGCAGCCCGCGTTCAAAGGCATCGGCCCGCCCGGCCCCGTGAACCCCTCCATCCTGCTACCGGTCACCACGCCCCCTTCGCAAGTACCGCGCATCGTTTCCGCTGGCATCGCGCTTTCCGAATACGTGAAGGCGGACGACTACTCCTCCACTGACCCGCGCCGCCGCGCGCTTTGGTTCGAGTTCGCCGAACCGCCCCGCGATCCCGACGACTCCTACTATGTCCGCGTCCGCGCCCTCGGCCCCGACCCCATGCTGCTGCTCCGCGACGCCGTGCCGCCCGAGACAGACGAGACGTCGCTTCCGCTCGATCCCGAATGGATGCGACTGATCACACCTGGCCAGCCCCGTGACGAGAACGGTCTCAATGCCATGCAGCCGCTCCAGCCGTCACCCGCGGCCCCGCACTACCTTGTGCCGCGCCCGGCCAACCTGACCGATTCAGCCCCGGAGTTATTCGGCTTCTTCGTCTACGAAGTCCGCATCGGCCACACCGACTCCCGTTGGTGTACCGCGCAAGGACGCTTCGGCCCCATGCTGCGCATCGCGGGCGTGCAGCATCCCGCGCCCCCACTCGTCTGCCAGGCCGCTCGCACCGCGGCCGGAATCCTTGTCCGCGCCCCGTTCGCCACCCCGGTCATCGACGGCGCGAACGTCCGCCCGCCCTTCCCCGCAACGGACTTGTGGGCCCTGCTCTACGCCCGCGTGCCGCAAATGGATCGCACCACCTTCCGCAATCTGTTGGTCGGGCGAACACGTCTCCAGGCGCCCCACGCTGCGAACGCTCCTCAAGTTGACGGCTCCCGCATCCTCTACGGCGAGGGTCTGATCCCGATCGCCGATCTCACCGCCGCATTTCAAAGCCTCGGCCTGTTCCCCGATACTCCCTTGATTGTCCTAGCCGCCGAACTGTTTGCCGATCCTGTCACGCCGGACCCTCTTGGTGCCGACCTCGCCAACGCTCGTACGATGCGCATCTCACCGCTGTCTGCTGTGCGCGACGCTTGCTGAGGAGTTTTTGAGGTCTGCGAATGCCGGCTGGCCCCCTTGAAGAAACTTGCTCTGTGCCTGAGTATGATGCAAACGCTGAGAGAGATCCGGCAGGCCAACAGATCGTGACGGTGATCGGCGATCTACGATTGCGCTACGGGCTTCATTTCGCACCCGCCTGGAAGCCGGGGCAACCGGGGGGACTGCACCCCACGTTTCATGGTACCGAGCGATGATCGTGTTGGACCTGAACGCGGTGCTATCGATTTAGACGGGCGGGCCCCGCGCCCTCCTGGTAGCAGCAGGCGACCAGGAGGAAAACGGCCCGCAAGCCGTCCACTCGGCGGCCCCCCCAAAACGTCGCTCCCAAGTGAGGACTCTGTCCCATAAGGTAATCTTTTTGGGACAAGGAACGCCAGCGCGCCGTGGTGCCGTGAGGCGAAGAACGGGCAAAGATCCTCCTGCTCGCCTGCTGCTACCGGAGGGTTAACTCAGGAGCGAGGGTCCTTGGGAACGTTGTCTTCCTCCAGCTTTTCGAGCAGCTTCGCAAGTCCGGCACCCCAGGACTGCTCGAATTGGACCGTGTTGATTCTGCTGATTTCGATGGTGACATCACCATGCAGCAAATCGTCGATGTGCAGAGGAATGACGAAGTCTTTCAGCTTGTCCCTTTTCGCCACACCCTGGGCAAAGTGCAGTTCCTTCAAAGGGCCATCTTTGGCATTCGATGTTCGAGAGAGAATGTAAAGCACCTTCGCCGCGCGGGTCTTGATAGCGTCCTCGATGTTGTCCCAGAACACCTCACCGCCAAGAAGCTTCGTAAGATCGCACCAGACTCTGTAACCCTCATTCGCCAGTTGCAAAGCCAGCCACAGCGTAAATTCGTTGTCCTCCGGATTTGCGTGACTTAGGAGTAAGGTGTCCCGTGGCTCCTTGGTCGGTGGACGTTCGGTCATACAATCTCTTTCGCGAGGGCTACGCCTCTCCTTGGTTGCCGTAAGGCGTCTTCGCAATCGCGCGATAGCTTTCATCAAGGTGCGGGCCAAGCAGCATCAAAGCTGCGATGCGGCGTGCTACATCCGTGACGTACCGGGCCTCTTCGACGCTGAGGCTTCTCCCGAGAAGTGCCTTTTCCCGGTAGCTAAGCCATTTCTTGATCACCGCGTATCCGCTGATGGTGAAATCCCAGAGCCTGACGGGGATATTGCGCCAGCAGACGTGCTCGTTCAAGTACACGTCCACGGTCTTTTCTCCGAGAACCGCGACGGATTCCGCAAGGGCCTTGACCTCCACGGGCGTATAAGGCCGCTCTATCGCTTTTCCCTTACCCGGCATCGTGGCGCCCCCCTTCCCTGCATGCCCCCATCCGGCCGTGAGCTCAAGATCACCCTCGTCCGGATTCACCGATCCCTTACCGCCTCGCTCGATTACCGCGATGGTCTGAAGATCCTTGCGAAACGGAGCTTCGGTGACGCCCTTGACTTTGCAGTCGACGTCCAGAAGCGCCGCAATTTCCTTGCCTAGTTTTGCCGAACCCTTGAGCGTTTGCGCACCGGAAGGAAGCGGAATGCGAGGCCAATCCTGGCGGAGCGCACCTTGGTTCTCTGCACGATAGGCGGGGGAATGGAGAATCGCGACGATATGGTAAAAGAGATCGTCGGCAGAAGCGCCAAGCACCGCAAGGTACTTCCGCGCAGCATCGGAGATATTCGGATGCAGCGCCGCTGCGCCGAGGAGATTGCCTTCTTCGTGGATCTGCAGCGGGAAGAAATTCGAGAAGCCGTTGCCAAAATTGTCCGCTACGATTGACGTGACGTAACCACGGTCGAAATCCGCCATCGGTTGCTTCTGTCTGGCCTCGATATAGGGGTTGCCGGGTTGGACGTTCGCAAAGTAGTCGGGAGATCTTCTTCCGAGGAGACCATGTTCCTGCTCCCAGTAGATCCAGCGAAAATCAAACGGCCGGTAACAGTAACGAACGAAGTATTCCTGCTTGAGTCCTCGTTTGATCAAGGCAGCACGGGTGGCGGGGGCATTGAACTGTTGAGTGCTTTCGAGCGCTTTCGGACAGATCTTCCCCATTTCGGAATCCGAAATCGTCGAATCAAAATAGGCCTCCATTCGCTTTACGAGAACTTCTCGATCGATATCGACAACAATGTCGTCGCGCTTTGACTGCACGCCCGGAAAAGAAATGGGCAAAAGGTCCGTGAGGAGGGGGCAGGCGAGATAGCTCGTTCCCACGGTGATCTCAAGAAACGGCAGGCCCAAATCAAGCGATGGGCGGATCTCATCGTAGAGAGATGCGCCGTCATTGTCGGCGGAGGCGAGTAAGTCTGCCCTCTTCGTCTTCCCCCAGATATGACGGAAGCTTACCTTATCCGTTCCCTTCGCCTCAGTGCGGCGAACCATGAGAGCCACGGCCGTTCCGACCTGAATCCCCTCGCGGTTGAACTCCGTGGAAAAGACGCTCGGATCAGGCTGGCCGTCCGGTGTGACCTTTCCGGTTTTGTATTTATCGCCGTTGAGGCAGTCAATCCAGACGTGATCAAACGCTTCCAGATAGCGCTCACGCATGCCGGTATACGACAGACCGTCCAGCCAGGAATAGTTGGAGATGAAGCAGACAATACCCTGGCCGGTTTTTTCCACGATCCGCCGCTCGGCCATGCGGTAGAAGCGGACATAAAGCTCGTTAAGCCCCTGCCCTTGCGGCGCTGGTGCCTTCTTCGTGGTCTTGTATGCGAGCGATAAATCCCTTTCCTCTTCGACGCGTGCGATTCCGGCAAAACCGTTATAAGGCGGATTTCCAAGGATCACGAGGATCGGCGTCTCGCGCTTTACATGATCGGCGGCATCGCGCTCCTCTTCCAGTTCCACAAAGGGCAGCTTCTTGGGCTCCTTCGGAGGTTCCCAGCCTGTGAGCGCATTTGTGAGATACACACCGACGCGCTCCTTCTTCTTTTCCGACAGTGGCGCACCGTGATGCTGAAGCATCAGGCCGATTTGAAGATGCGCAACAACAAAAGGAGCCGGCAAGATCTCGAAACCAAAAACACGCTCCGTCGCGGCTTTCTTAAGGTCGGTTGCCATAAGGGCATCCCCGGCATTCTCACTCAGCGTCTTTGCGATGCGATTGAGCGTCTCCACCAGGAACGCCCCCGTGCCGCAACAAGGGTCGAGCACGTAAACCTGCGGGTCGGCGAGTCCGGCAGGTCGGTTCAGCTCCTCGCGCAATACCCGGTCAACGCGCTCCACCATGTACTGCACGACCTCGCGCGGGGTGTACCAGACGCCTAGTTCTTTCCTCAGCTCGGGATCAAATGCCTCAAGGAACGGCTCATAGAAATACTGCACGGCCGCTCCCTCATCGAACGATGTGAAGAACGAGGCGCGGTCTACGCGGTTAAGCACTGAGCTAGCCCAGTCCAGGACTTCGGGCAGATTGAGCGGTTCGAGATGGCCGGGGTCGGCCACTTCCCGGAAGAGCTTCCGAATAATCGGAACACGCAGGTAATAGTCTGCCAGACGCCAATCAAACCGGGCCTTCTTGTCTGTCGGCGGATGGCTTTTGCTCCATAACACCCAAGCGGAAAACATCCCGTAAAAGAGGGTCTGAATCAGAGTCGAGCGGAAGAAGTGCTCGCCGCGGACTGTGTCAAATTTCATTCCTAGCGCCTCTTCCAGCGCGGTGCGGATCGTAGTAAGCGCCGGTAAGTGTCCCTCCTCTACCCGGAATTTCGCTTCCCGCGCATAGGATGCGAGAAACCAGGCCACTTCTTCTGGACTGGCCAGAGCGGCCGTGTTGAGAAGAACCCGCTTGAGGAATTCGTGGAAGCTTTCGGATATGCGTTCCGCAGTCGCCTTCGCGATATTGGCGGCTTGCCAGAATTGAATCTCGGAAGGCGCGAGCCTGTAGGTCTCCAGTTTCGTCGGTTTTCCTTCGCCATCCTGCCCGATGAGAACGAAGTCACGGTAGTTCGTTACAAGCACCTGACGGTACTTACCCCAGTAACGTGTTACCTGCTCGCCATTGGCGACAACCCAGGCGTCCTCGCCTGTTCCCTTAACCTCCAGGACACCACGGGCGGGATTCGTTCCTTCGGGAATCTCAGCGCCGGCAGAACGCTGGAGCTGATCGGAGGAAAAAAGCCCCCGTCGGGAAGGCCCGCTCCGCGATTCTTGATGTTGATGACGCACCTGACGCGCGGCTTCAGAGTTTTGCCGATTCCGTTGAGCAGATTCGAGAGCGCGGGATAGTAGGACGTTTCCTTAACCGCGCTCCCGGAAGAGCGGATCTCGTGCAGTTCGCGTAGATAGTCTTCCAGAAGGTTCATAGACTGTATGGCACGATCAACGTGTTCTTGCGATCCAAAACACGCCTTTGTGTATTCCGGCTAGTCGGCATGTTTCGCCTTCAATGCGGCGAATGCTTCATAGAGCAGTTGATTCAGTTTTTTGTTGTGCTGGGCCGCATACGTCTTGAACTCGCGCCGGAAGTCTGCGGGCACCTTGAAATTAAGCGGCGTCGCTTTGGACGCCTCCGGCTGGTCGGCTTTCCTCTTCGGTCGCGGCGCAGCCTTCGGGGTTTGAGGGATAGGGGTTTTCGCCATGCGTGTCAGCCTGCCTTTCCTCGCCTTGTAACCAGATCGACGTCGTTGCGGGTGATGGTGTCCTCGTGATTCATGGCAGATATCGAAGGATATAACAAAAGCACGAAAGAACGCAATCGTGTTTTCGTCGCGCTGCCGGGGGCCGAGACAGTGAGTGCTCTTTGTGTTTTAGGCGTGCAGAGCCCTGCGCTGTTTTCGGACGGATAGACAGGGGGTCGCAGAATAGCGCATCTGTGTAAAGCCCAAAAGGCTTTTTGGGGGCCTTGTCGGGGCAGCAGAGCCCTCCTGGTAGCAGCAGGCGACCAGGAGGATATTCGCCCGTTCTTCGCCTAACGGCAGACGAGATGAGGCTTCCCTTGTTCCCCTGTCCCCAAAAGTTCACCTTCTGGGACACGACTCTACTGCCGAGGGGGACATTTTGGGTCA
>OBLT010001635.1_pt1 | contig 14276 bp, 17 predicted proteins | sample 1518721 | NCBI WGS metagenome assembly OBLT01 (sample SAMEA3539307, study PRJEB22396) | soil metagenome | biome: tundra; feature: field; material: soil | place: USA | collected 2010-05 | depth 0.15 m | reverse complement strand
CCATGTGCAGCATCGCCAACATGCCTTTGCAGATCAGAGTTGCGCCGATCACCAGCGCAACAGCGAGCGAAATCTGCGCCACCGCCAATACGTTTCTGAGCCTGCGGCTCCGCCCCGAGCCAACCACAGCGCGCGAGCCTGCTTTCAATTGTTCCACCAGGTTGATGCGCAGGGCTTCCAGAGCCGGAGCAAATCCTGACACAATGCCCGCCGCAACTGCAAGCAACAATGAGAACACGAGTGCGCGGCCGTTCAACGTGATGTTTGACCAGCCTGCCATGAAGCGAGCCACCCGCTCTGGCATCGAGATCTCGCAAATGTGCATGTAGATCGCGGCGAATATCAGACCGCCCGCCCCGCCAAGTAATCCCAGCAGGATATTCTCCGTGAGCAGCTGCCGCATGAGCCGTCCGCGCCCCGCGCCCAGCGCCGCGCGCATCGCAATCTCAGGTCGCCGCGCAATTCCTCGCGCAAATTGTAGGTTGGCAATGTTTGCGCATACTACCAGCAACACGAAGATTGTGGCGCCCTGCACCAGGCTGAAGTACAGATTCGTGAATTCCCCGTTGATTCCGGCGAGAAGAGAGTCAACCTTGACTGACCACCCCTGATTCGTCGCCGGATACGCATGTGACAAGTGGTCCGCGATCGTGTTCAACTCGGCCTGCGCCTGGCCTGGGGCAACCCCCTTGCGCAGTCGTCCGATCACGAAATAGTCGTGATCGCTTCGGTTGCTCAGCTGTGCGTCCGTTGGAGCAAACGGTAGAAAGAAGTCCGCCGTCGACGGATACTGCATCGTCTTCGGCAACACGCCGATCACCGTGTACGTGTGCTGATCGAGTTCAATCTGCCGGCCCAGCACACCGCCATCCAACCCGAAATGCGATTTCCAAAAAGCATAGCTCAGCACCGCTACGCTGTTCCGGCCTGGTTGCGTTTCACTCTGGTCGAACACCCGGCCCATCAACGCGCTGGTCCGCATCACGCTGAAAAAAGATGGCGAAGTAAACTCTGCCTGCACATGAGCCGCATCTCCGGCTCCGGTCAAGCTCATGTCAGCGTCGCTGCGCACGGCCAGTTCTTCAAACGAACTGCTTTGCCGCCGCAGGTCCTCAAAGTTCGCCAATGCAACCTTGTGGGATTCTCCGTGATTCTGCTGCTCAGAGATGGTCACCACTTGATTCAATTCGGGCACGGCCAGGGGGTGCAAGACCACCGCATCCATGATGCTGAAGCCCCCTACGTTCACGCCGATGCCAATGGATAGAGTGAGAACTGCTGTGATCGTGAAGCCTGGAGACTTCCACAGCTGGCGTAGAGCGTATTGCAGATCCTGAATCAAATTGAGCATGGTTTCCCCCGCGCGTACTGGAGTTTTGCAGTCGACAACGTACCTGGGTTCATTGCATTCCTCCCGCCAAATCGATTGGCGGGAAATCGACTGATTGCAAACACCTTACGCCAGATCCGATGCCAATAGCAGGTTTCCATCTGTTCGGAATCGCAATCAACCGTCCGCAATCGAACACCGTGAGTGTTCCTGGTCACACCAAAACCCCTCCGCCTTGACACAACCAGCCAATCCCTTGATGCTTAACAGTTCAAGTCATTGAATTTTAGTGTGTAAAGGAGTGCACGTCTTGCGGGTTTGCGTCTTCTATCACGACAAATGCTTTGACGGAGCTTGCTCTGCCTCATTGTTCACCCGCTTTCACCGCGAGTGCGTCGCCTCTGGTGCAAGCTATGAGTATCACGGCCTTGTCCACCGCGCCGGTGCCCTCTTTGACGAGAGTGAATTCACTGGCGATGAGAACGCCATCGTCGACTTCAAATACTCCGCTTCGCCAAGAATAACGTGGTGGTTCGACCATCATCTTTCGGCCTTCCTCAGTCCACAGGATCATCAGAGCTTTCTCGATTGCCAGAAAGACCCAGTCTGCGGCAAGCACAAGTTCTTTGATCCCGATTACACCTCCTGCACCAGCTTTCTGGCGCACATCGCCTCCACTCAATTCTCCTTTGACACAGCCCCGGTCGCTGAGCTCATCCATTGGGCCAACATCGTCGACGGCGCTCTCTATGAGAGCCCGCAGGCGGCTGTCGAGATGGCAGCCCCGGCCATGAAACTCACGCTGATCATCGAGTCCACGCAGGACCCGGCATTTATTCCCCGGCTCATTCCGCTGCTCACCGAGATGCCGTTGGCCGAGGTGCTCAGTAAGCCCTTTGTTGGGGAATTGCTGCCTCCCTTGCTTGAGCGCCATAAAGAAGCGTTGGAACTAATTCGCGGCCGCGCGGAAGAGCGCGATGGCACCATCTTCTTCGACATCACTGACCATCCGCTCGAAGGCTTTAACAAGTTCATCCCCTACTATCTCTACCCAAACGCTACGTACTCGATTGGGCTCTCCAAGTCTAGTTTCCGCACCAAGGTGGCCGTGGGCTCGAACCCGTGGACCAAGGCCGATCCGGCGAAAATGGTCAATCTGGCCCAGGTGTGTGAGCGTTACGGTGGCGGCGGACATGCCCGCGTGGGCGCCATCAGCTTTTCACCTGACCAGGCAGACCGCGCCCGCGCCGCGGCAGCGGAAATTGTGGCTGAGCTCAGGTCGAAGAACCCCGTAGCATAAGTTGGACACAACCCAGAAACTGTAATCGGAGAGTGACGCGAGTCAGCCTCGCTGTAAGGTAGACTGTACCCGCGGTCACCTTCAGTTTGCCAAGATCCTCTGTATGCATGCAATGACGGGGCCCCTCGGAGACCCCGTTCCAACTGTAGAACCCTCGTTACACGAGGCATGCCAATGCTCATTTCAGAACGCCTGCCGGGGTTGCGGGCTGCCCGTTGGATAGCAGCCCTGGTGTTTTGCTTCATTGCTGCTTCAGCCCACACTCAAGTGGCCCCTTCGGCCACAAAGCAGCGTCATTTGCTCTCCGTGGGCGGCGAATATGCCAATGTCCGAGCCGGTTATCCCTACGGCAGCATTCAGCGTCTTTGGGAGATCGGCGGCTTTGTCGACTACGGCATGGTCAGAGCTATCAGTATCGAAGGTGACATCCGACACCTGCCAACCAACGGCTTTTACCAGGAAACGCAGGATAACTATCTTGCCGGGCCGAAATATACGATCAGCAAATTCGGCAGGCTCCGGCCCTACGCGCAATTCCTGATCGGTCTCGGCAGGCTCAAAGACCCATCCATCACCGGAACCGATAACTTCTTTGTTCTCGCCCCTGGAGCAGGCGCAAGCTTTCACCTAAGCGGCAGATGGTCCGCGCGCGGGGGATACGAGTATCAGATGTGGCAAAACTCGGCCAATATGGGCGGCCAGCACGGTAGCAATATTACGCCCAACGGTGTCCACGTCGGCCTTGTCTTCTCGGTTTTTTAGGGTAGTTAGTCGCTCGACAGTGTTCTGAGCGGCGTGCCATGACGCCTATAGGGATCTTCTGCGGTGGTCTTGTTCCGGGACAGCGGTTTACCCGAGGGCCCCGCTCACCAGGATCAGCAGAACGCCCGCCATCACGTGCACACAGATGAGCCGTCCGGCTACCCCTATCGACGTGTAGTGCCTCTGGAAAAGGCTCCGCGCCAGAAGCCCCTCGATTGGGAACTGCGCATAGAGCATGACATGTGGAAGGTCCCCGAATATCGACCCGCCCAGGTGCAATTCCGGCCGGCCCGACAATACCACAAAGGGAAATACTATCCCCATTCCCCATGGTTGGAATATGGAGAGTCCCTCGCTCATTGCAGGGGCCAGCAATGCTAGAAGAATTCCTACAAGCACTGGCCAGAGCCCAACCAGAAGCCGCTTTGACTGCTTGCGCCGATCCGCTTCAAGCTGGATGTGCAGCTTGGCCAGGCCCGCTTGCAACTGCACCCTGCCCAGATCTGGGCAGGAAGTCATCGCGTACGCGATGCTCTGCTTCCCCGCAGATTTCTTCCCGGATTTGATTGCTGAGATTCCAAACATCGCGTTAACCAAGGAATAAACGAAATATTGTGCCACTTCACCGTTCGAGTAGGCTGCAATAGCAATGCCAACAATCTGTCGCCGTAACTTGCGTAATTTTAACTTCTAATCTTGCCAGCAACAATGCCACTTTAGCGCCAAACCGGCCTTCCCCACCTTGACCTTGGGAATTGCGATTTTCCTCTCAATAAAACCCACAACTAAAGATCATTAGCACATTTCTTCACCGCTGCCAAATAGAATGCAATATGTTCGTGCAGGGAAACATCTAGCTCACATGCCCCCTGGATGACATCCTCGCGATTGACTCCCCGCACGAACGCTTTATCCTTCATTTTTTCGTACACTTGCTGCTTCGACATCCGAAATGGCCCTGCTCGGCTTCACCAGGGCACATGCAGTCAAAAAACCGGATAGTTCATCGCAGGCAAACAGCGACTTGTCCAGATGCGTCACGCGCGGCACGCCGGAGTATCGAGCGTGGCCCAGGATGGCCGTCCGCACCCCGATCGGCCATCCCAGACGCTCCAGTTCTTTGACCCCGACAAAAGGATGCTCCGCCGGTGTTGGGTGGCGCTCGTAGTCAAAGTCGTGGAGCAGGGCAGTCGTCGCATACAACTCGATCATGGCTGAACGCTCTCCGCTGCATGCTCTGCGCCGGTCAGCCCCAGCCGGTCGGCCTCCGCCTCGCCGCAAGCTGTCACGCGCGCTTCCACCGCCAGCGCGTGTTTGCGCAGACTCTCGCTTTGGGTCCATTCGGTAAGCAACGCCCAGGCCTTTGACCGTCCAAAGCCCCCTTGGCTGTACCCGGTCCCCATACTGGCAGCGCTGCTCGCATCCTGCTCGTTTGAGTCACAAAACATTTTATTTTCTCTCCATGTTGCACAATTTGGTTCGTGTTTCTTCCGGGCTTTCAGGGTATGATGGGGAAATCTTAGGATAGAGCCTAAGTTTCCACTTGACAATTATGGTTCACTTCCCCGACAGTACTGCATATCGCGGTGCAAAGAAGCACCACGGAGTTCCTGCTCTGGCACTCCGCAAACGGCCGATGGCTACCATTCTAGTGAGCGTGGAAACACGCGAAGTAGTCCGCTGTGACAACTGCAGTCTGGTTCAATTCAGAACCCTCAACGCCCTTTGCAGAAAATGCCACAAGCCCCTGGATGTCGAGGAGCCTGTGCAGCTGGCGCCGCAGTTGGTGGCCAGCCAGCCAACCGCACCAGCTTCGGCCGAGGCTGGATTGCAGGTTGCTGGGCAGGTGCGCGATATCCGCAAGGCACGCCACCTCAGCCAGCGCCAGCTGGCGGGACGCATGCAGGTGCCCCGTACCTACATCTCCAAGATCGAAAATGGCAAGGCGATCCCCACACTGGGCTCGCTGGAACGCCTCGCCTCGGCTCTCGAGGTGGACCTCTGCCAGCTTGTTCGCGACTCCCGCAGCCGCCGCGACGAAGAAGTGGCCGCCATTCTGGCCGATCCATTCCTCGCCGAGGTTGCCTCGTTGCTCCCGCATCTGGGCTCGATGCATCGCATGCTCTTTTCCGGTGCGGTGCGCGACGCAGCCACGGGTCGCCGCCGCTCAGCATAGAAACTGCCCAGCCGTCAGACTGCCCATTCCTTTGATGGTCTCGGCTGGGTTCGGTTTCGCCGGCACCCGCCCCTGCGACTCCGCTCCGTGCGCTCTGGCGCAGCTTTGAGCCCACCGACAATTGCGGCGGTGGGGCGCTTGTGCTACGGTCGATGGTGCAACACTTGGCTCCGGCTGAGGTGAGATTTTCACCAGGCGGTAAGAGCTCCTTGGGCCAATTGCCCATTGATCCCGTTGCGGTGAATCCTGCTCCGGTGTCCTGACTTCGATGTCGCCAGGGCGCTGACTCCGAAGCCCCAAGAGCAACGTAGAGGCGAGTCCCTTGTATCCAACCGGCACGCTGCGCACTCAAGAGCTGACCTCAGAGGAGCGCGCTGTTTATGCGACGCTGAAACCTGAGTGCCTGCCCCAGCATGTGGCCATCATCATGGACGGTAACGGCCGCTGGGCCGGCCAACGCTCGCTCAAGCGCTTCCTGGGCCACCAGCAGGGAGCTGATGCCGTTCAGCTTGTCACTGAGACCGCATCCCGCATTGGTCTGCCTTGGCTCACGCTCTATGCGTTTTCCCTGGAAAACAATCTTCGCCGCCCCCGCGCCGAAGTCAACTTTCTCATGCGCCTCCTCAAGAGCTACCTGGAGAGCAACCTTGAACGCATGATGGACAACAACGTCCGCATGCGCTACATCGGGCGCACCCATGAATTGCCCGCCGAGGTCCAGGACAAGATGCGCTGGGCAGAGGAAGCCACAGCCCGCAACACAGGTACCACCCTCACCCTCGCTCTTAACTACGGCGGCCGCTCTGAGCTTGTCGACGCCTTTCGCGCCCTCGCCACAGAAATCCAGCTCAAGCGCACAAGCCCCGACCGCATCACCGAGGAAGATATTCACCGCCATCTCTACACGGCCGACATGCCCGATCCCGACCTGCTCATACGAACTTCGGGCGAGATGCGCCTTTCCAACTACTTGTTGTGGCAAGTCGCCTATACCGAGATATACGTCACTGAGCGCCTCTGGCCTGACTTCCGCGGCAGCCATCTTCTCGAAGCCATCGCGGACTTCCAGCGCCGCGAGCGCCGCTACGGCGGACTGGGCGAAGGCTCCAGCGAGGTTGCCGAAGAGGCTGAGCGCGTCAAAATCGCCGCTCATTGATTACTTTGGTTATTCAAAACGCCGTTTTTTAAGATTTCGCGCGTGACGATCTGGCCGCGTTCTGACGAGAATCCAACGTGGAGGTTTCAAATCCCTTGGACAACGATAAGAAAGCGCCGAAGGAAGCGGATTCCGCGGCCAAAGCAAAGCAATTAGCAGAGAAGTTACGTTTCCGGCTGAAAGAGTCAATGGCTCAGCGCGGAGGCTCAGAAGACTTCCTGCATTGGCTGCGATCCGACGGCAAGAAAAGCACGTAATTGATTCACCTCTGTTAGGACCGCTGCAGCATTGATGCCTGGGTTAGCTCTCACCATATCGCCCCACCGCGTCACGCTCATCCCCGCAGTGTATTCTCAACCAGAGAATGAAACGCATCCTGACCGCTGCCCTACTGATTCCCCTTGTTCTGCTACTCGTGTTCCTCGGCCCCAAGTGGCTGATTACACTAGCAGTTGCAGGAGTAGCAGCCTTGGCCGCCTGGGAGTTTCTCGGGCTCACTGAGCGCAGCGGAGCCAGGCCACCGCGCATCGCCGTCCTGGCTGCCATTGGTCTGCTCTTTGCCGGCAGTTTTGAATTCCCTGACCAGACCGCCGTCATCTTTGGCATCCTGTCTCTGGGTCTGATCGTCTACTGCACCTTCAAGCCCCCGGTGGAGCAGGTCATGGCCAACGCGGCTGTCTCCATCCTCTGCCTGCTCTATGTCGGCCTCACCCTTCTTTCTCTGCCTGCTCTTTGCGAAGAAACAAACGGCCCCTCGCTGGTAGCGTTTCTGCTGGTGGTGGTCTGGGCCGGAGACATCACGGCTCTTTATGTTGGCCGCACCTGGGGCCGGCGCAAACTGGCGCCCAAGCTGAGCCCTAAAAAAACCTGGGAAGGTTCGATTGCCTCCGTCGCGGGCAGCCTGCTGGGTGCTGGCGCACTGCTTGGCCTGGCCGAATGGTTGGCCCAATGGAACTCGGCCAAGCTCTCTTACCCGGAGTTCGTCTGGTATTGGCTGGCCCTCGCGGTCGGGTTGAACATAGCGGCGCAGGTTGGAGATTTAGCTGAGTCCGCTCTCAAACGTTCAGTCGGCGTCAAGGACTCCGGCGTCCTGCTCCCGGGCCACGGCGGCGTCCTCGATCGCATCGACGCCCTGCTCCTGGCGGGTCCCGTCTTATGGTACGCTCAGGTTATTCACCAGCGGTTCTGATTGCGTGAATGAACAGTGGTTTTACATGGGCGAGGCAACAGCCGCGTTCTGTGCGCCATCGGACGTTTAAACACTTTGAAGCGACTCGCCATCCTCGGTTCCACCGGCTCCATCGGCCAAAGCACCCTCTCCATCGTTGAACAGTTTCCTGAGCGGTTTCAGGTGGCTGCTCTCGCCGCTGGTCGTAACCTCGACGAGGTCTTCGCTCAGGCAAACCGCTGGCGTCCGAGGGTAGTCTCCGTCGCCACGGCGGAACTGGCCGCAGAGCTGTCTTCGCGCCTGTCCAAGGCCGGCGTGAGCGGCATCGAAGTGGTCTACGGGACCGAAGGCACCGTTGCCTGCGCTACTCTGCCTGAAGTCGACTTTGTCGTCTCCGCCATCGTAGGGGTCGCCGGTCTTGAAGCCACCCATGCCGCCATCCTGGCTGGCAAGCCGGTCGGTCTGGCGAACAAAGAATGCATGGTCGCCGCCGGCGAAATCCTAACCCGCGCCGCCGGCGAACACAACGTCCCAATCCTGCCCATCGACAGCGAACATAACGCCGTTCACCAGTGCCTGCGGGTCGGTGCGCACGCTGAGGTCAAGACCATCTGGCTCACGGCTTCCGGTGGTCCGTTCAGAGAACTTCCTCTTGCCAGCTTCGCTGACATCACGCCCGAGCAGGCTCTCAAGCATCCTACGTGGGTCATGGGCCGCCGCATCACCATCGACTCAGCCACCATGCTTAACAAGGGCCTTGAAGTCATTGAGGCTTGCCGGCTCTTCGACGTCTCTCCCTCCCAAGTGCGCGTCACCGTGCATCCGCAATCCACAGTGCATTCGCTTGTGGAATACGTAGACGGATCGATCCTCGCGCAGATCTCCGTCACAGATATGCGCCTTGCCATCCTGTACGCGCTCGCGTGGCCGGAACGCCCGGTCTCAAATCTTACCTTCGACCTGGCAGCGTTGCGACACCTGGACTTTGCGCCGCCTGATTTTGGGCGCTTTCCCTGTTTGCGGCTGGCATTTGAGGCCGCGGAAAAGGGCGGAGCGCACTGCATTGCCCTCAATGCAGCAGACGAGGTGGCCGTCGAGGCATTCCTCGAAAGGCGCATTCCGTTCATGGGAATCCCGCGTACAATTGAAAAGGTACTCGCATCCACGCCAGAGGCGCATCCCACCACCATCGCCGAGGTGCTCGCCAGCGACCGCGAAGCGCGTCAAACAGCTCGTAAGCTGTTGATTTGAGGTCGGCCACTGAGCAATCAGTTGAAGGAATAATCGTAAATCTATGCATGAGTTTTTGGTTGCTGTAGCTTCGTTTATCGTTTTGGTCGGCTTGATGGTTGTGGTCCACGAATTTGGCCACTTCGCCGTTGCCAAGCTACTCGGTGTGCGCGTTGAGGCCTTTTCCTTTGGCTTCGGTCCCCGCCTCTTTGGATTCAAGTACGGCGATACCGACTACAAAGTCTGCCTCCTACCCCTAGGCGGCTTCGTCAAAATGACCGGCGAGTCTCCGGAGCAAAATCTTGAGGCGCCCGGCACACATACCGAGGAACTGCCAGAAGACCCCGGCGCTTTCACATCCCATCCCCGCTGGCAACGGATGCTCATCGGTGTTGCCGGCCCCATTGCCAATTTCATCCTTGCCTTTGTGTTGATGGTCTTTTACTACGCCGTCTTTAACGAAGTCCCTTCCGTTGAAGTAAAGTCGACGACTGTGGAGTGGGTTCTCGCCGGTTCCGCGGCAGCCAAGGCAGGCATCCAGCCCGGCGACGTCATTCGCCGCTTTGACAATGTCGACAATCCCGACTGGGACGCGGTGTACACCCATGCTGCTCTCGACCCCAACCAGTTTGTTCCCTTGACGGTAGATCGCGGTGGCACAAGCCTGCAGCTCACGTTGCAGATGCCTCCTGAGATCAAGGGCGACGATGTGTCGGGTCTGCTGCCCCAGTATCTTCCCGATCCCATTGCCGTCGATCGGGTTGAGCCAAATACCCCGGCCGAGAAGGCTGGCATGCGCCCCGGAGACGCCATCCTGTCTGTCGACGGTCACCAGTTCCACACCTTGCAATCGCTGGTTTCGTATCTGCAGGCCGGCCACGGCGCCCCGGTTTCCGTGGTTCTGATCCGCAATGGGGTCGCGCTTCCCCCCGTCATCGCCCACCCGGCGCAACTCGACGCGGGCTGGAAGCTCGGGTTCGCCGCCAAGCCCATCGCGTACCGCGATTCTCCGCTCCCGTTGAACGTGGCTGTCATCAAGAGTCTCGACTTCTGTGCAGACAAATCTTTCGTCATTGTCGAGGTGCTGCAGCGGCTCCTCACCCACAAAGTTTCCATCTCGCAGCTTCAGGGTCCGGTAGGGATTGCCCGCGCAGCCGGCGACGCGGCTGAAACCAGGGGCTGGCTCCCCAAATTCGGACTGGCGGGAATGATCAGCCTCAACCTAGGCATCCTCAATCTGCTGCCCTTTCCCATCCTCGACGGCGGCATGATCTTCCTGCTGCTCATTGAGAGCATGCTCCGCCACGACATCAACCTCAACGTGAAGGAGCGCATTTACCAGGCGGCCTTCGTCGTCATCATCGCCTTCTTCGCCTTCATCCTCTTCAACGATGTCACGAGACTCCCGATCTTCGAACACTTAAAGCCGTAAGACAGCGTTCAGGGTTCACCGATCAGTTTCAGATTCGACTCCTGTCACTGAACACTGTTCACTGTCCACGGTCACGAGAAGCCCATGCCTGTTACCACTGAAGTCCGGGTCCGCTATGCTGAAACCGACCAGATGGGCATCGTCTACTATGCCAACTACCTGGTCTGGTTTGAGATTGGGCGCGTGGAACTCCTGCGCTCCCTCGGTCTCGCCTACAGCCAGCTTGAGATCGACCACGATTGCATCTTGCCCGTCGTCAATGCCAGCTGCCGCTATCGCGCGCCTGCACGCTACGACGACCAAATCCTCATCGAGACCCGCCCATCGCTCCTGCGCGGCTCGGTCATCAAGTTCGCTTATCGAGTTCTCCGCAAGGCTCCCGACGGTGAACAGGCCACACTCCTCGCCGAAGGCGAGACGGTGCACGTTGTCTGCGACGACCAGCTAAACCGCAAGCCTCTTCCCGAGCGCTACGAAGCCGCCCTCCGCGCCATCATGGCTCAGGAATAAAACCACTCTTGTTGAGCCGAAAGAATGCACGCAGACCCGGCCCCGGAGTTACTGAAGGCTTCGCATCTGCGAAACCTAAAACGGCTTATACCGAAGGAAGCTTTCCGCCGTCCGGCCCACCCAACGGCACATGGCCAGCATCCCGTCGGCTTCCATCCGCCCGCCCAGCTTGGTCCGCGTTAATGTGCTTGGACTGATCCCGCCAATCTCCAGCGCCACCTCGCGCCACGACAGCCCGCGCACACGCCGCTGCTCATCCATTGCTTCATACAAGACCCGGGCATCAAATCGCATCGGCACGGGCCAAAATTAACCCGACCCTTTTTCAAAGTCAAGCGGGTTCAATGCGCATCATCGAAACAGATTATCCTATCCGCATGAACATGGACCAGCCACAACCAGGGGAGCCGGAATTAACCACCGCCTCCGAACTGCAGGAGATCCTCGTCGAACTCTCCCGACGTGAGCCCATCTTCCATCGCCCCGAATTCGGAACGAGCCGCGCCGACTTCGAGCGATTGATGGCCGACGACTACTGGGAGACAGGCGCATCCGGCCGTCGCTATTCCCGCGACTTGATTCTCGATGTATTGGAGAAGCGTTTCTCCGTTCCCCACGCCGACGTATGGGAGACCAGCGGCTTCCAATGCCGCAAACTGTCAGAGGATACCTACCTGCTCACCTACACGCTGCTCCAGGACAAGCAACGCCTCACCCGTCGCGCAACTATCTGGCGCAGCACTCCTGACGGCTGGAAGATTCTTTACCACCAGGGAACGATCGTGCAGGACGCTTGAAAGGCCTTCTACTGCACCACCACCGCCAGCGCAAACCCGTCATACCCCTTCATGCCCACAGTTTGCAGAACCGTCGCGCTCAGCCGCGGCTCCGCAGCCAGCCGTTCTGTGAAGCGGCGCACACCCTGCACCATGGGATCAGGGCACTCTGCGTCAACCACTTTCCCTTCCCGCACCACGTTGTCGGCTACAATCACCGTCCCCACGCGCGACAGCTTCAGTGCCCACTCCAGGTATTCCGTATAGCTCTCTTTATCCGCATCGATGAAGATCAAATCGAACGGAGTAGCGGCTGAATGTTCCAGAGTCGGCAGGGAATCGATGGCTCGACCCACAAGAATCTCTACCCGATCCAGGACTCCTGCCTTGCGTAAGTTCTCGGTTGCCGTCTTGGCATGATGCGGATCGAACTCTAATGTCACAACGCGTCCGCCCTCAGGCAGCGCCCGCGCCAGCCAGATGGTGCTGTATCCGCCAAGCGTTCCAATCTCGAGCACACTCCGTGCTCCAGACACGCGGACAAGGAAATCAAGAAATTTCCCCTGTAGTCTTGTAACGTCAATCGCCGGCAGCCCAGCCTTCTTGTTCGCCGCAACGGCCGCATCCAACTCGTCGCCAGCCGCAGACGGGGCCACGCGATCGCAAAAATAGCGGTCAACCTCTGCCCAAACCTTCTTCACTGTGATCTCCCGCGGAAATTTACTTGTCGCGCGCCACCACAAAGTCAGGCACCCAAAGCAGGGCGCGCTTGAACTCTGATTCAGGCATCGTTGCCAGCGCCACGCGCGACTGCTCGGCGTAGCGGTCCGCTACCGACATCGCATATTCCACTGACCCGTTGCGGAGCAGAATCTCCTGAATCTGCTGCCTGCTCGCGTTCTCAAAGCTTCGATCGTCCAGAACCCGCTGGATCGTCTGCCGATCGCTGGCCCTGCCTGGATCAAACGAGTGGATCACCGACAGCGTCGCCTTGCCCTCGCGCAGATCGCTGGCCACCGGTTTGCCAAGCACTTCCTCGGTAGCCGTCAAATCCAGCACGTCGTCCACAATCTGGAAAGCCAGCCCCACGGCGCGCCCATAGGCCGCCAGGCTTGCTTCCACCTGTTCGCTCGCCCCGGCAAGCACCGCGCCCAGCCTCATCGAAATGGCAAACAGGCAGGCAGTCTTGCGGAAGATCAGGTCGTAATACTCCGCCTCTGAAACAGCCTTGCCCAGCTTTTGAATCTGCAGCAGTTCGCCCTCGACCATCTGCTGCGTAAGTCCGATCAGCAGGTCAAGAACGCGCAGATTCTTTTCTTCAAGAGCCACCTTGAACGCCTGCATGTAAAGCCAGTCGCCGGCCAGCACGCATTTCTCGTTGCCCCACGTGGTGTTGGCCGAAGGCCGCCCGCGCCGCGTATCTGCGCCATCGATAATGTCGTCGTGCACCAACGTCGCGGTATGCACCATCTCCACCACGGCGCCCAGTCGAATCGCCCCGTGCCCCGAGTAACCAAGCATGTGTGAGGAGAGCAGCAGCAGCGATGGCCGAATCCGCTTGCCTCCGCCTCCCCTCAAGTACTCGGCAATCTCAGTAATGGTGCTTACGCTGGATGCGGCGTCGCGGCCCAACTCCTGCTCAATCGCCACGAGGTCGTCCCGCAGCAGATCGAAGACCTCTCTCGCCGTCGCTATCGCCAGTGTGCTCAAAGCTCTCCGGTTCCCGTGCCTTATCCTACATTGCGTCCGCTGCCATTTGCTTGTCGAACCCTTTCAGAGTCCGTCCCACTGTGGCTCGATTCAAGGTCCGCCCAACCGCAGGTGCTCAGTTCGTGCGGTAGTTCGTAAACTGCAGCTCCAGTCCAAGATCCTTGCCCCGCAACAAGGCAATAATCGCCTGCAGTTCGTCGCGGTCCTTGCTGGATATCCTGACAGTATCGCCTTGAATGCTGGCCTGCGCCTTCTTTTTCGAGTCCTTCACCAGGCGAACAATCTCCTTGGCCTTTTCGGCGGGGATGCCCTGTTGCAGCTTGATCTTCTGCCGCACGCTCTGCCCCGACGCTTGTTCCAGCTTCTCGTAGGTCAGATTCTTCAGCGAGACTCCCCGCTTCACCAGCTTTTGCCCCAGAATCTCCTTCACCGCCTCCAGCTTGTACTCCCCGGCCGAGGCTAGTTGGATCGCGTCGCTGCCCTCCAGCGTGATTTCGGAGTGGGAATCTTTCAGGTCAAAACGCTGCCTGACCTCCTTGATAGCCTGGTCGATGGCGTTGCGCACTTCCTGAATATCCACCTTGCTCACTATGTCGAACGAATTCTCCTGGGCCATCTTTTTCTGATCCTCAATTGTTGTTCTTTTTGCCGCCCCGCACAGTGCCCCCGCACAGCGCCTCTATCAGTTTCCCACGTCTGCCCTGAGACCAAACAGCCGATTGAAGT
>OBLT010001634.1_pt1 | contig 14282 bp, 9 predicted proteins | sample 1518721 | NCBI WGS metagenome assembly OBLT01 (sample SAMEA3539307, study PRJEB22396) | soil metagenome | biome: tundra; feature: field; material: soil | place: USA | collected 2010-05 | depth 0.15 m | reverse complement strand
AATCCGCGGCCGTCTCCTCCCCCCTCTCAGCTGCCGGTCCCTGGCATCCCGGTACAGCAGCCCAGTCCGGGGTGTGGAGGTAACGAGGCATCAGCAAAGGTTTCCTGGTAGTCGCCCATCCGGTCTTTCCCCGCACCTGTGGCCGCCATGACTGGGAGAACGGCCCTTGGGCTCTTCCGTGAGCTTCGCACCCGACCGGTCCAGAACCGGCCACGCACGTCACGGCGGGGACGAGTCGAACACAACCCGTAGCTACATCTCCGACGTCAGCCAGACCTCCTCGACTAGCTCACTCACCACGTGCGACCTCGTGTCGCAATCCATCTCCTCCTCCATGCCGGTTTATCCCGGCGCTTTCCCATCACCCGGGAAACGATCATCCGCGGGCTCGGCGGAACCATCACCTACACGCCCAGGAACGTCACCGTGACGCTGGACCGGCCCGGCCAGCCCCGCATCGCCCGCGCCCTCGCCCTGCTCCTCGCCGAGATCAACACCCGCCCGCCCATCCTGCCCGGCGACGGCCGGCCCATCACCTACACGCAATCACCGTGATTGCGTTGTCACGACCACTGACTGCCGGAGGTCTGAGTACGGCGAGGGCGATGCTCGCTCCGGTGCTCACGACGGTGTCGAAGTGGTTGCCGCGCAGGAAATTGCGGGCCCACACGACGGCCCGCGCCGTCCCGGCCAGATCCCGGGTGCCTGCGAATGGCGCGAAATGGTGATAAATGATTATGACGGCAGATATTGAAATGCATGATCCAGTTGTAAACGCACTGAGCACTGGCACCGGGGCAATCTTATGACCTTTTTCCTGGTACCTGACAGCGCCTATGCCTGCCCGCTGTTCCCGGCTTGGTGAGCACCGCCGCAGCGAACGAGGCGGGCCGGCGGCCAGCAGCGCCCGGCGGCGGCGAGCTCCGCGCGGCACCGCCCCGGACCGCCCGGGGGCTGGCCCGGGGCTGCAAAAACTCCCCCGTCAGGACACCAGACATGCACCAGACTGTAGTTCACGAGCCTGACGGCAGGGCGGTAAGACGATCGCGCGGCCGCACGCCTGGCCGGCTGCGGCGGCCGGAAGAGACGCCCGCCGGAGCACCGGTGTCAGGGTCGGCCGCCGCCACGGCTGAGCAATCGCGACCAGTGGCGGTGCTGTATCTGATGTAACCGCCGTTCGTCTAGCCCCGGCTTCATGGATCGAACGCGGCGGCCCCGGCCTGATGAACAGAACAGATCCCGCTAGTAACGATTTACCAGCTCTTATACAAACTTTGCCTGAATAGACACTGATTCGTATAGCATCACACCTCATTCACCTTGTGCTCGGGACGGCGGATCCGCTGCACGCAGCGGCAGGGCGGGGAACCGCGGTATGACCGCGGTTATGGGAGGAAACAGATGTCGATTCGTCATTTTTCCGTGCGTGTGGCCTTGGCCCTGGCCTTGCTCATCGGCACGGCCGTCACGGCCACCGGGCTGATGGGAGCTACTGCGGCCCGGGCTCAGCAGTCGGTGGCCCAGAATCAGGTCGTCAGCTCGGTTCCGGCGAGTTTCACGCCCAATATCGACGGCGGGGTCGTGTTCTCGATCACCCAAGTCGGATCGTGGATGGTCGCGGGCGGCTCATTTACCAGCGCCACCCAGCACGGGTCGTCCACGGCGACGCCCAACACCGGGATCGTGGCCTTCGACCAGAGCACGGGCGCACTTGACACCGGCTTCGCCCCGACCCTGAACGGCCCGGTCTCAGTGGTGATCGCCGGGCCGACGCCCAATACGGTCTACGTCGGCGGCCAGTTCAGCACGGTCAACGGAGTCAAATCCAAAGGCATCACGCTGCTGAACCTCAGCAACGGATCGATCGTCTCCGGCTTCGTTCCCCCGGTGCTGAACGGCATCGTCGAGTCGATGCGGCTCTCCGGCGGCCGCCTGTACATCACCGGCACCTTCACCTTGACCGGCAACGTGACCCACGACGGGCTGGCCACGCTGAACCCCACCACCGGGGCGCTTGACCCGTTCATGAACATCCAGCTGACCGGGCACCACAACTACAACGGCTCCGGCGCGAACGGCGCGGTCGGCGGGCGGGCGATGGACATCAGCCCGGACGGCACGCGCGCCATCGTCATCGGTGACTTCAAGGACGCCAACGGCGCCGTGCACGACCAGATCGTCATGATCGACCTGAACGGTTCCTCTGCCGTCATCGACCCGAACTGGAACACCAACGAGTTCACCGGCGCCTGTGCCTCCGGCGCCTTCGACACCTACGTCGAGGACGTGGACTTCTCCCCGGACGGCTCGTACTTCGCCATCGCCGCCACCGGCGGCGGCGGCATCAGCCAGAACACCGACGGCAGCCGGTCGCTGTGCGATTCGGTCTCTCGCTGGTCCACCACCGATACCGGTACCGCCGTCCAGCCGACCTGGGTCGACTGGACCGGCAACGACAGCTTCTGGTCGGTGGCCGTCACCGGTACCGCCATCTACCTGGGCGGCCACCAGCGCTGGGTCAACAACCCGAACGGCTCGGACTCCCCCGCGCCGGGCGCTATCCCGCGGCCCGGCATGGCGGCGGTCGACCCGGCCAGCGGCATGCCGCTGGCCTGGGACCCGGGCCGCGAACCGCGCGGCGCGGGCGCCTACGCGATCATGGCCACGCCGCAGGGCCTGTGGGTCGGCAGCGACACCAACTACTTCGGTGACTTCAAGTACAAGCGCGACGAGATCGGCTTCTTCCCGCTGGCCGGCGGTTATACGCCGGCGTCGACGACGACGGCTTCGCTGCCCGCGAACGTGTACGAGGCTGGCGAGCTGCCCACCTCCAACAACACCAACGTCCTGTACCGGGTGGACGCCGGCGGCCCGGCGATCTCCGCGATCGACAACGGGCCGGACTGGATGGCGGACCAGTCAAGCACCGACCCGGGTTTCGCCTTCCACAACAACCAGAGCAACACGGCCGGTTACAGCCAGGTCGCGAACGTGAACAGCACGGTGCCGTCGAGCACGCCCAGCGCGATCTTCAACACCGAACGCTGGAGCCCGACCGACAACCCGCCGATGACATGGGACTTCCCCGTGCCCAGCAGCACCCAGGTCGAGGTCCGGCTGTACTTCGCCAACCGTTACTCCGGCACCAGCCAGCCGGGCCAGCGGGTGTTCGACGTGTACGTCAACGGCACCGAGGTGCTGGCCCACTACGACATCGTGGCCAGCGTGGGTGACCAGACCGGCACCATGCAGGCGTTCGACATCACCGTGCCGAGCACCGGCACCTACGCCAGCGACGTGGACATCGTGTTCGACCACGAGGTCGAGAACCCGCTGATCAACGGCATCGAGATCGTCAAGACCGGCTCCAGCGCCAACCCGCCAGGTACCGACACCGTGGACAGCCTGGCCTACCGGGCCATGTCGGGCAGCCAGATCGGCGCGCTGACCACCGTGCCGACGTCCGGCATCGCCTGGGGATCCACCCGCGGCGCGTTCATGGTCGGCCCGACGATCTTCTACGGCGACACCAGCGGCAACTTCTGGAAGGCCAGCTTCGACGGTAAGACGGTCGGCACTCCGGTGGCGATCGACCCGTACGACGACCCGGCCTGGGACAACGTGCAGACCGGCTCCGGGCAGACCTATCAGGGCGTCAAGAGCGGGTACTACAGCGAGCTGCCCAACGTGACCGGCGCGTTCTACTCCGATGGCCGGCTCTACTACAGCCTGCTCGGCCAGGCCAGCCTGTTCTGGCGTTACTTCAGCCCGGACAGCGGCGGTGTCGGCGGCCAGGAGTTCACCGTCAGCAGCAACGAGAACTTCTCCAACATCGCCGGCATGTTCCTGTCCGGCTCGACGCTCTACTACTCCAACCGCGCGGACGGCACCTTGCACACGGTGGCGTTCAGCAACGGCGGCACCAACGGCACCACCCCGTCCGTCGACCCGACCACCGACACCACCGTGTCCGGCCCGGCCATCGACGGTAACGACTGGCGCTCGCGCGGGCTGTTCGCCTTCGGCAGCCCGACGTTCCCCGACCAGGCTCCCACCGCGGTGGCGACGGCCTCCTGCACCGGCCTGACCTGCTCCTTCAACGGGACAGGTTCCTCGGACCCGGACGGGACCGTGGCGTCCTACGCGTGGAACTTCGGAGACGGGTCGACCGGCACCGGCGCGACGCCGACGCACGGTTACGCGACGGCGGGCACCTACACCTACACCCTGACCGTCACCGACAACCAGGGCCTAGCCAGCACCCCCGTGCAGGGCACCGTGGTGGCGACCGGACCGGCCAATTCGATCGGCTTCACGGCCTCGGCGGACAGCTACAACAAGTCGGGGACGACCGTCTCGGTGACCACTCCGACCGCGGTCAGCGCAGGCAACACCGAACTGCTCTACGTGACGACCACCAACAACACCGCCAACGCGATCAGCGCGCCACTGGGGTGGACCCTGGTCACCACCCAGAATTCGCTGCCCCTGCAGGCGGCCGTCTTCGAGAAGACGGCCGGCTCCGGGGACGCCGGCTCGGTGGTGACGGCCTCGGTGACCAGTGCGGGCCCGATCGCGATCCAGCTGGTGGACTACAGCAACGTGGGATCGGCGGCCCTGGTCACGGCCGGCGCCTCGGATTCCAGCACGGCCTCGCACATCGCGCCGGCCGTGACGGTCGCCAACGGCGGATCGTGGGTGGTGTCCTTCTGGTCGGACAAGTCGTCAAGCACGACCGCGTGGACGCTGCCCGGCGATGTCACCCAGCGGGACCAGACCATCGGCACCGGCGGCGGCCGGGTGACCGCGGCCATTGCCGACAGCAACACGACCGTGGCCTCCGGCACCTATCCCGCGCAGACGGCCACCGTCGGCGCCACGGCCAGCGGTAAGGGCGCGATGATCAGCCTGGTGCTGGCACCGCAGAGCTGACAAGCAGCCGGTCCGGCCGGCCTCGCGCGGAGACCCCGCGCGAGGTCGGCCGTCGCCGTTTCAGCTGACCTTCAGCTGGCCCCCGACCTGGGCGCGCCGTGCTCCGAGACATGCTCGTTGAGGGCCTGCGCGCTGGCCAGGACCACGGTCGGCTCGAACCCGGCCGCGAGCGCGGCCAGCGCCGCGTCGAGGTAGAAGGTCAGGTCCGCGTCGGCCCGGGCGGACCAGCGATCATAGGCGGCGCGGCAGGCCGCCAGGGTGGCCCGGCCGACCGCGAGCGGATACAGCGAGTCGGCCGGCTGGCCGATCCTGGTCGCGGCGAAATCACTGATAGCCCGCTCCCACGCGTCGTAGTGAATGGCCGCGCTGGACTGCAAGGCGGGCACGCCGCCGATCAGGTTCATCCGCATCCGCAGCTCGGGGACATCCTGGGGCCCGTAGTGGCTGGCCGTGACCACGGCGCGGCGGATGGCGTCCATCATCGGCACCTCGGGCGGCACCCCGGCCAGCGCCGCGCGGATGGTGCCGACCTCACCGTCGAACTCGCTCCACAAGACGCTGGCCTTCGAGCCGAAGTAGCGGAAGAACGTCCGCTTGCTGACCCCGGCCTCCGCGGCGATCTGCTCGATGGTGGTGCTGTCGAAGCCCCGGTCGGTGAACAGCCGCAGGGCGATCAGCTCAAGCTCACGGCGACTGGTGCCTGGAGGCCGGCCGCGCCGGCCGCCGGCCGCGTCCACCGCCTTGCCGGTCAGCACGATCGCTGCCTCCAGGGAGAAGAGCCGGAAGAGTTAACCCGGACCAGTCTTGCTTATGGCACATGGTGACGTTAACATGCGAGCTATATTCGTCACCGTGTGACGGAAATCGGGCTGACGAAAGCACTAGCCCATCTGCGCGCCTACCTGCGCAGCTAGGAGAGCGTCATGAGCGAACGCGTCGGGACCGAGGAGCTATCAGTGTCCGTTGTCGTCGTTGCCACCATCACCCCGCTGCCCGAGCACCGCGACGAGGTGATCGCGGCCTTCACCGCGACCATTCCCCAGGTGCACGCCGAGGACGGCTGCCAGCTGTACGCGCTGCACCAGACGTCCGACCGGCTGATCATGATCGAGAAATGGGCTAGCCGCGAGGCGCTGGGCACGCACAGCAAGGGCGCGGCCCTGACCGCGCTGAACCCTCAGCTCGCGGGCAAGGTCAGCGGGGCACCCGAGGTCATCGTGCTGGATGCGGTGCCGGCCGGCGAGGCGGCTAAGGGACAGCTGTAACGGGTATGGGCCCTTCCGCGGATCGCGTCGCGCTCGTCACCGGCGCGGCGCGCGGCATCGGCGCGGCCACCGTCACCGCCCTGGCGGCCAGCGGGTGGCGCGTCGTCGCGGCGGACCGGTGCGCCGACGACCCGGCCCTGCCGTACCCGCTGGGATCCCGCGACGAGCTGGACCGCGTGGCGGCCAGCGCCTGTGCGGCCGCCGGTGACCAGACCGTCGTCGCGGTGCAGGCCGACACCCGTGATGCCGGCGCCCTGACCGCCGCCGTGGGCCTGGCCGAGGATCGCTGGGGCGGGCTGGACGCCGCGATCGCGGCGGCGGGCGTCATCGCCGGCGGCGTGCCCGCCTGGCAGCTCCCGCCCGAGCAGGAGCAGGCCGTGCTCGACATCGACCTCGGCGGCGTGCTGGCCCTGGCCCGGGTGGCGGTGCCCGCGCTGCTGCGCCGCCCGGAGCCGCGACACGGCCGGTTCCTGGCCGTCGCCTCCGCCGCCGCCACCCGCGGTCTGCCGATGCTCGCCGCGTACTGCGCGGCCAAAGCCGGAGTGGCCGGCTTCATCCGCGCCCTCGCCGCCGAGCTGGGCGGGACCGGCGTCACCGCGAACGCGGTCAGCCCCGGTTCGACGGCCACCCCGATCCTGGACGAAAGCGCCCGGATCTACGGCCTGGCCGACGCCGGGGCCTTCGCGGCGCAGCAACCGCTCGGACGGCTGCTTGACCCGGCCGAGGTGGCCGCGGTGCTGGCGTTCCTGGCCGGAGACGGCTCGAGCGCCATCACCGGAGCCGTCATTCCCGTCGACGGCGGGCTGGCGCTTTAGCCAGCCCGGCCCCGGCCTTCGCGGCGCGTGCGGTCAGCTCTCGAGCGCTGCGTCCAGGGTGATGTCGACCCCGGTGAGCGCCTTGCTGACCGGGCAGCTGGCCTTAGCGTCAGCCGCCACCTGGGCGAACTGGGCGGCGTCAAGGCCCTCCACCTCACCGCGGACGGTGAGCTTGATGCCGGTCAGCCGGAAGCCGCCGGCCGGGTCCGGCCCGAGCGAGACGTCAGCCTGCACATCGAGTGCCTGCGGCGTGCCGCCGGCCTGCGCGATCAGCGCGGACAGCTGCATCGCGTAGCAGGCCGAATGGGCCGCCGCGATGAGCTCCTCGGGGCTGGTGGTCCCTCCGGCGTCCTCGGCGGTTCGCTTGGGGAAGGACACCTCATAGGTGCCGATCTTGGAACTCGTCAGCTCGACCTGGCCCACACCTTGCTCCAGGGTTCCGGTCCAGCCAGTGCGCGCGGTGCGAGTTGGCATCGCTTCTCCTCGTTCGAGTTGATCACATGCTCGTCTTCAAACCCTAGTACCCCGCCATCGAGCCAGACAGGATGCGGGGGCTCCCCGAGCGCTCACGTAGGTTGGAGGTATGGCGACCGCGAACCGTCACGGTAAAACAGGCCACGATCTGGGGCCCACGATATTCGTCTTGTTCGGCGCGACCGGTGATCTGGCCAAGCGCATGGTGCTCCCGGCGTTCTACCGGCTGGCCGTCGAGGGCCTGCTGCCCCGGGACTGGCTGCTCGTGGGCAACGGCCGCGGCGACGTGGCGCACGAGGATTTCCGCGCCCACGTCCACCACGTGCTCACCGAGTTCGGCCCGCACCCGGAGCCGGACGCATGGAAGGGCTTTGCCGAGCGGGTGCTATTCGCCGGGGGTGGCTTCAACAGCGGCAGCCCGGGCAGCCTCCTCGACGTCCTGGAGAAGGCGGGTAAGTCTGTGGGCGGCGATCCGCAGCTGGTTCACTATCTCGCCGTGCCCCCGGTGGCCTTTGCCGAGACGACGAAAGCGCTCGGCGGACACGGCCTGGCCAAGGACGCCCGGGTGGTCTACGAGAAGCCGTTCGGCACGTCGCCGCAGGCCTTCCGGTCCCTGGACCGTACCGTCCATTCCGTCCTTGATGAGCAGCAGGTCTACCGGATCGACCACTTCCTGGGCAAGGAAGCAACGCAGGACCTTCATTTGCTGCGGTTCGCCAACGAGCTGTTCGCCTCGATGTGGAATCGCGAGCATATCGAGTCCGTTCAGATCGACGTGCCGGAGAAGCTCGGCATCACCGACCGGCCGGTTTTCTACGACGCCACCGGCGCGGTGCTTGACATGCTCGTCACCCATTTGTTCCAGGTAGCGGCGGAGGTGGCGATGGAGCCGCCGGCCAGCCTCGGCGCCCTCGACCTGCAGGCCGCACGCGAGAAGGTCATCAAGTCATTCCGGCCGCTTGACCCGGCCGAGGTCGTGCTCGGCCAGTTCACCGGCTATCGCGACGTCCCTGGAGTAGCGGCCAACTCCAGCCGGGACACGTTCGTCGCCGCCCGCATGTGGATCGACAATCCCCGCTGGCGCGGGGTGCCGTTCTACCTGCGCACCGGCAAGCGGCTGGCCGCATCCAGGCAGCGGGTCAGCCTGATCCTGCGCGAGCCGACCGGGCCCCTGGCCGGGCAGCTGTCCTGCGACTCGAACGTGCTGTCCTTCTCCCTGTCGGGGGATGGCGAGATCGACCTGTCCCTGGTGGCCAAGAAGCCAGGCCCCGGTCTCGACCTCGATAACGCTCACGCCTCGATCCCCTTGTCGGGCCTGGACGGCGCGAACCCGCTGCCGCCTTACGTCCGCCTGATCCACGACGTGCTCACTGGCGACCGTTCGCTGTTCACCCGGCCGGACGGCCTGGCCGCGGTGTGGAAGGTGGCCGGCCCGCTGCTGGCGAACCCGCCCAAGGTCCAGCCGTACGCCCCCGGATCATGGGGACCGGCTCAGGCCCGCGAGCTGATCGCGCCCGGGCGCTGGCTGCTCGGCCAGTAACGGTACCCGGACCCGCTTGGCCTGATGGCCTGATCCGGGCCGGAATGTCAGGGCTCGGAGGTACCGTGAGCGGATGCTCGAGTCCTTTCATCCCGCGGTGCGGACCTGGTTTGCGGGCCGCTTCCCGGCGGGCCCGACCGAGCCGCAAGCCGCGGGCTGGCGGGAGATCGCCGCGGGCCGGCACACGCTGATCGCGGCGCCGACCGGTTCCGGCAAGACCCTGGCGGCCTTCTTGGTCTGCATCGACCGGCTGTACCGGGCCCATGAGCGGGCCTGCCCGCACGATCTGTACTGCGGGCACGACGCCGCAGGCGCACGCCCGGACGGCCCAGCGGAGGGCCCGAGGATTGGCTCACCACCCGGGACCGGACCCCAGGTCGTCTACGTGTCACCGCTGAAGGCGCTGGCGACAGACATCCAGCAGAACCTGGAAGCGCCGCTGCGCGAGATCACCGCGGTGGCCGCCCAGCTCGGGCTCAGCGCCCCCGCGATCCGGGTGGCGGTCAGGACCGGCGACACGGCCGCCGCCGAGCGGGCGGCCATGCTCAAGCACCCGCCGGACATCTTGATCACCACCCCGGAATCGCTGTATCTGCTGGTCACCGCGGAGCGAAGCCGGTCCATGCTGCGCAGCACCACGACGGTGATCGTGGACGAGATCCACGCCGTCGCCTCGAACAAGCGCGGCTCGCACCTGGCCCTGACCCTGGAGCGGCTCGCGCACGTCGCGGACGAGCCCGTGCAGCGGGTGGGTCTTTCCGCCACCCAGCGCCCGATCGAGACCGTCGCCCGGCTGCTGGTCGGCTCGGGCCCTGACCGCGACGACGCCGGAGGCACGCCACGGTGCGCGATCGTGAATTCCGGGCACCGCCGAGAGCTGGACCTGGCCCTGGAACTGCCCGATGACGAGCTCGGCGCGATCGCCACCACCGGGCAGATGGCCCAGATCCTGGACCTGATCGCCGGGCACGTGAGCAGCCACCGGACCACACTGGTGTTCGTCAACACCCGGAGCATGGCCGAGCGGGTCGCCCATCAGCTGGGGGAACGTCTGGGCGAGGAGCTCGGGGCGCAGGTGGCGGCCCATCACGGCTCCCTGTCCCGGGGGCGCAGGCAGCGGGTCGAGGCCCGGCTGCGCGCGGGTGACCTGCGAGCACTGGTGGCCACGGCCTCCCTTGAGCTCGGCATCGACATCGGGCCGGTCGAGCTGGTCTGCCAGATCGGCTCACCGCGCAGCTTCGCCACCTTCTTGCAGCGGGTGGGCCGTTCGAATCACACCCGCACCGGGACGCCCTGCGGAAAGCTGTACCCGACGACCCGGGACGAGCTGGTGGAATGTGCCGCGCTGCTGCGCGGTGTGCGTCGCGGCCGGCTGGACGTCATTCATGTCCCGGTGCGGCCGCTGGACATCCTGGCCCAGCAGCTGGTGGCCGAGTCGGCCGCCGAGGCGTGGTCAGAGGGTGAGCTGCTCGAGCTGGCCCGCCACGCGGCGCCGTTCCGGGACCTGTCCGAGCAGGACTTCGAGGACATTGCCGACCTGCTGGCCGAGGGGATCCGTACCGGCCGCGGCCGCCGCGCGTACTACCTGCACCGCGACCGGGTGAACGGGACCGTGAAGGGCCGCCGCGGTGCCCGGCTGGCCGCGCTGACGTCGGGCGGGGCCATCCCCGAGCTGGGCGACTTCCGGGTCATCGCCGAGCCCGACGAGGTCCAGATCGGCACGGTGCACGAGGAATGGGCGGTGGAGAGCACGCCGGGCGACGTCTTCCTGCTCGGCACCCACTCCTGGCGGATCCGCCGGGTGGAGCCGGGGACGGTCCGGGTGGTGGACGCGCAGGGGGCGCCTCCCTCGGTGCCGCACTGGCAAGGGGAGGCGCCCGGGCGCACCAGGGAGCTTTCCGAGGAGGTCTGCGCGTTGCGCCAGGCCGTCGCGGACTCCGAGCCCGCCGCGGCCCGGCGCTGGCTGGAGGCCGAATGCGGGATCGGCCGGGCCGCGTCGGACACCATCATCGGTTACCTGCGAGCCGGGCTGGCCGCGCTCGGGGCGCTGCCGACCATGGACACCATCATCTTGGAACGGTTCTTTGACGAGGCCGGCGGGATGCAGCTCGTCGGCCATGCCCCGTTTGGCGCCCGGGTGAACCGCGCGTTCGGGCTGGCCCTGCGCAAGCGGTTCTGCGTGACGTTCGACTTCGAGCTGCAGGCGGCGGCCAGCGATAACGCGATCTTGCTGTCGCTCGGGCCGCAGCACAGTTTCCCGCTGGACCGGGTGCCGAAGTTCCTGGCCTCGGCCACGGTGGAGCAGGTGCTACGGCAGGCGGTGCTGACCTCGCCGTTGTTCCAGTCCCGCTGGCGGTGGAACCTGAACACGTCGCTGACGGTGCTGCGGATGCGGGGCGGCCGCAAGAACCCGCCCGCAATCCAGCGGATGGAGTCCGACGACCTGATGGCGGCCGTGTTCCCCACCCTGGCCGCCTGCCAGGAGAACGTGGCGCCCGGCCCGATGGAGATTCCTGACCATCCGCTGGTCCGGCAGACGCTCGAAGACTGCCTGCACGAGGCGATGGACATCGACGGGCTGCGGGAGCTGGTCGCGGGGATCGAAGCCGGCCGGATCAGCGTGATCACGCGCGACACCACCGAGCCATCAGTGCTCGCCCACGAGATCCTGAACGGCATGCCGTTCACCTACCTGGACGACGAGACGGAGGCCGCAAACCGCCGGAGCCGGCAGGTGCAGATCCCGCGCGGGCTGCCGGTGGACGCCCGCGATCTGGCCCGGCTCGATCCCGGGGCGATCGAGCGGGTCAGGGAGCAGGTCAGGCCGCAGCCCCGAGACGCGGACGAGCTGCACGACCTGCTGATGACGTTGTTCGTCATGCGGCCGCACCCGTCGTGGCGCCGCTGGTTCGATGACCTGGCCGCGGCCGGCCGCGCGGCCGAGTTCGGTGCCCGCGACGGGCCGTTGTGGTGTGCCGCCGAGCGGCAGGCGATCCTGCCGCCGCTGTTCCCCGGCGCGCCGGTCCCGCCGGGGAACCCGCAGGCCTGCGGGTCCAGACCGATGGAAGCCGAGGCCGCCGCGGCCGAGATGCTCCGCGGTCACCTCGATGTCCTCGGGCCGGTCACGGCGGACGACCTGGCGCAGGCCACCGCGCTGCCGATGCCGGACGTCACGCTCGCTCTCATCCGCCTGGAGGAGGAAGGTTTCGCGCTGCGGGGTCGCTTCACCGACCCGGACGGAGCCGAGGAATTCTGCGCCCGCAGGCTGCTGACCAGGATCCACGGCTACACCCGGCAGCGCAGACGGCGGGAGATCGAGCCGGTCACGGCCCAGGACTTCATGCGCTTCCTGCTGCGCTGGCAGCATGTCACCCCGGATACCAGGCGAGAGGGCAGCCGGGGCGTGCTGGCCGTCGTCGAGCAGCTGCAGGGCTTTGAGCTGGCCGCCGGCGCCTGGGAGAAGGCCATCTTCCCCGCGCGGGTGACCGGTTACCGCCGGGAATGGCTGGACGAGGCGTGCCTGGACGGCGGCATCGCCTGGGGGCGGCTGTCGGTCCGCGGGGACAACGACGAACTCCCCCGCCGCGGCGGGCTGGCCCCGTCCCGGGCCACCCCGATCACCCTGACGATCCGCGATGACCTGGCCTGGCTGCTGCGGGCGGCGCGCGGCGACCGCTGCCCCGCCGAGCCGGGGCCTGGCCGGACCAGTGACGTGATCGAGGCGCTCAGGGATCGCGGCGCCCTGTTCCCGCCGGACCTGGCCATGGCGACCGGGCGGCTGCCCGCCGAGATCGAGGAGGCGCTGTGGGACGGGGTGGCCCGGGGCCTGATCACCGCGGACGGCTTCCGCGCCGTCCGGTCCCTGTTCGCCCGCCGCGCCCTGCACAACGCGCCCGGCAGGCACCGGCTCCGCCGCGGCAGCCAGCTCAGCGCGAAGACGTCAGGCCGGTGGTCGCTGCTGCCCGGCTCCGCGCCCGACTGCGACCCGGACGAGCTGGCTGAGGCGGTCGCGGAACAGCTGGCCGTCCGCTGGGGCGTGGTCTTCCGCGACCTGCTGGTCCGGGAGAACCTGGCCGTCCCGTGGCGTGAGGTGCTGTGGGCGCTGCGGCGGATGGAGGCCCGCGGGACCGTCAGCGGCGGGCGGTTCGTCAACGGGTTCAGCGGCGAGCAGTTCGCCCACCCGGACGCGGTGGGCATGCTGCGCGAGATCAGGAAGCGGCCGCCGAACGGCGAGACGATCCAGCTGTCCGCCGCGGACCCGCTGAACCTGATCGGCATCGTGCTGCCCGGCCCGCGGGTCCCGGCGCTCCGGACCAACGTCGTCAGTTACACCGACGGCGTGGTGACGTCGGACGCCGGACTCGGGCAGGGGTCAAGTGGACGGTAACAGGCACGAGGTCGTCAGCACCGACGGCACCCGCATCGGCCAGCGACGGCCCCCTCGGCAGTTACCGGGTTACCTGGTCCGCGCGGTGCGGCAGCTTCCAGCCCGGGCGGACGAAGTGGCAGGTGTAACCGTTGGGGTAGTGCTCGAGGTAGTCCTGGTGCTCCGGCTCGGCCTCCCAGAACGGCCCGGCGGCCGTGACCTCGGTGACAACCCGGCCCGGCCATAGCCCGGAGGCGTCGACGTCGGCGATCGTGTCCCCGGCGACCTGCTTCTGGGCCGCGCTGGTGTAGAAGATGGCCGAGCGGTAGCTGGTCCCCCTGTCGTTACCTTGCCGGTTCTTCGTGCTCGGGTCGTGAATCTGGAAGAAGAACTCGAGCAGATCCCGGTAGGAGATCTTCTCCGGGTCGAAGATGATCTCGAGCGCCTCAGCGTGGGTGCCGTGCCGCCGGTAGGTCGCGCTGGGCACGTCCCCGCCGGTGTAGCCGACGCGGGTGGACAGCACGCCCGGGAGCTTGCGGACCAGGTCCTGCACGCCCCAGAAGCAGCCGCCGGCCAGGATGGCCTTCTCAGTGTGGTCGGTCATGATGCACTCCTGGTGTCGTCGCCCTGCTCGAACAGCTTGCGGTAGTCGCCGTAACCCTCGCGCTCCAGGTCGTCCACCGGGATGAAGCGCAGGGCGGCGGAGTTGATGCAGTAGCGCAGCCCGCCCGCCTCGGCCGGCCCGTCGGGGAACACGTGACCCAGATGGCTGTCCCCGTGCGCCGAGCGGACCTCGATCCGGGCCATGAACAGGCTGCGGTCCCGCTTCTCCACCACGTTGCCCGGCTCGACCGGCACCGTGAAGCTCGGCCAGCCGGAGCGGCTGTCGT
>OBLT010001632.1_pt1 | contig 14295 bp, 24 predicted proteins | sample 1518721 | NCBI WGS metagenome assembly OBLT01 (sample SAMEA3539307, study PRJEB22396) | soil metagenome | biome: tundra; feature: field; material: soil | place: USA | collected 2010-05 | depth 0.15 m | reverse complement strand
ACGAGCAAAATTGGAAAATTCGTTGACCAGATTCTTTAGCTCGTCCACCGATTTAATTATCATTTCGGTACATTCATCAAAAACCTTCTCATCATCACCAAAACGTGAAAGATAGCGTTTACGCAACCGTTGGGCCGAAAGCTGGATTGGCGTCAGAGGGTTCTTTATCTCATGCGCAATCCTGCGGGCAACTTCGCGCCAGGCGGCCATCCGCTGGGCTTTCATGACTTGAGTCAGATCATCCAGCACCAACACGGTACCCATGAAATCGCCACTCTCGTCTCTGAGCATGGTAAGGTGCAGTTGCAATGAAAGCCGTGAACCACGAATGTCCAGTGTAATTTGTCTGTTAATGGTATCCTGCTTAGCTATTACCAAGTCCTTCAGGCTTTCCTTGACAATTTCGAGATGGGTTTCTCGCAGGATATCCCGGAAATTCCTTCCCATAACAGAGCCGGTATTGATATTAAGAAGTTTCTCGGCTGAAGTATTAATGGTGGTAATGACACCATCTCTATCCACCGAGATGACACCAGCTGCAACATTGCGGAGGACTATCTCCATATAGCGACGTCGCTGCTCAATTTCTTGGTTGATTCTTGATAGCTCTTCATTGGAGGTATTGAGTGCACGTTGCTTTGAGCGAAGATCGTCTGTCATCCGGTTGAATGACTGTACCAGCATGCCTATCTCATCCCTCGAATACGATTCAATGTGAACGTCAAGATTTCCATCAGCAACCGCCCGGGTAGCCTCGACCAGCTCCTGAACCGGTTTAGTCATGCTGTTTGCCAGGTAGACACCCATCCAGTAAGCAAAAAATACGATTACAACCGTTATCAAAAATAGCGTAATGATATAGCCGGTTCGTATGGGGTTCTTGAGAATTTTAAGCTGGCGAAATTCGTGGTAGGATTCAGTAATTTCTTTCATCTTGCTAACCAGTGAATACGGTACGTAGTAATTGACAACAACAACACCGACTACATCCTTCTGGTTATATGTGGAATAAACCGGAACGATACCACGAATCAAATCGGCCTTGCCTGCCTGATTGATGCGGGTTAACTCACTTCCTGCCAATCCTACTTTAATATCTTCTGAAGCAGGATTGGTAAACTCGCCCTTTGGCACATCAGGGTTGGAAGCCTGCACCAATTCCTCACGCTGAGCAGAATATACCTCTACTACACCAAGATTGTACTCTCTCTGTTTTTGATGTATCAATCCCTTCAGATGCGGTAAGTTTTCCTGGTTCAAGAGCTTCTGAGTCTTAATAAAACCACTGATTTGGCGGCCATAATAAAGGGCGTTCAAGGCCGAATTTTTGTAATAGGTCTGGGCAACCTCCAGTGATTCGCTCAAAGAAGTTTCAACCTGCGTATTGAACCAGTTGTGAACAGTGTTATTGATAAAGCCTGCTGCTGCAAAAAACAGAAGCATGGTGGGAACCAGCGAGAGCCCGACAAAAGACAAAACAAGTTTGGTGCGCAGTCGTGTGGCGAGCGGATTAGAGCGACTCTCCATAAAAAGCTTAACCACATTTCGTGAGACGAGATAAACCAGGAGAATCACAAGCAGAATTACTATATTTATCACACCAAAAATAGCAATATTACTTCCCATGGGTGCGTCAGCACTCAGTTGTGTCAAACGAATTTCGGCACGGGTAAGAAATATGATCAGAACCAATGCGAGGAAGATAATTATACCCTCGCGGACGCGTTTTTTTCGTTCTTGTGGTGTCAGTCTGATATCCATGGCAAAGAATCATATCATAAGCACACTATGATGCAAATGTGATTGTTGTAATTTTGCATCAGCGACCAGATAGTTTTTTGAATTTAGCAGAGGATTGATGGTACATATTTTGGAGAGTATTTTACAACTCAACACCGTCTGTCACAGCACAACAGCGCAATAAAAAAGGCAAGGGAAATACCCTTGCCTTTGACTCTACCAAACATTAAACCGATACAATTAATCTGCGCTTGCTTCACAGGCCTCTGCAGGCTCTACAACAACAGCGGGTGTTGCTCCAAGTGTAACCTTGGGAGCAATGACGGCCTTTACAGGTTGTTTACGTACTTTCTGAGGTTTCATCTCTTCTTCAACAAGTTCAATGAGCGAAACAGCGGCTGCATCTCCCTGACGAATTCCCAGCTTGACAATACGTGTATAACCACCAGGGCGATCTTTGTAACGTGGAGCAATCGTGGAAAATAATTTAGTAACGACTGATTTTTCACGTATATATGATGCTGCCTGACGTAACGAGTGAAGATCACCACGTTTACCGAGAGTAATCATCTTTTCAGCAACAGATCTGATCTCTTTTGCTTTTGCATCTGTCGTGGTGATTTTTTCATGGTTCAGAAATGAGGTCACCAGATTCCTGAACATCGCTTCACGATGACTGGTGGTTCTACCCAATCTCCTACCGGATTTACCATGGCGCATAACAATAATCCTTTCTTACACGAATAAAACTAATCTAACTATTCTTCTTCTTTTTGCTCACCACGGAGACGTCGCATGAATTCTGGATCTGGGAACGAATCTATTTTCATACCAAAAGTAAGCCCCATGTCGTTCAAAATATCCTTGATCTCATTCAATGACTTCCTTCCGAAGTTTTGCGTCTTCAACATCTCTGCCTCGGTTTTGGAAACCAGTTCACCAATTAGTTTGATACCAGCATTCTTTAGACAATTTGCTGAACGAACGGAGAGTTCAAGTTCTTCAACCGTACGATAGAGGTTTTCATTTACCTTGTCCTTTTCCTCCTGTGACTCCTCAAACAATTGCGGTTCTGACTCCTCATCAAAATTGATGAAAATAGTCAGCTGCTCCTTCATAATCTTGGCAGCATACGCAACTGCATCTTCTGGCTTGGCGCTACCATCAGTCCAGACTTCCACAGTCAGTTTGTCATAGTCAGTCATTTGACCAACACGGGCATTTGAAACGGTAAAATTAACTTTTCTGATAGGTGTAAAAATTGAGTCTATTGGAATAGTGCCAACCGGGGCCTTTTCATCTCGGTTACGGTCAGCAGTAACATAACCTTTACCAATTCGAACGGACAATTCAACCTCAAAATTTGCATCCTTACCACATGTCGCAATGTGATGATCCGGGTTCATAATTTCTACATTATGGCCAACAAGAATATCACTGGCACTAACAAGACCGTCACCTTTATGCTTAATGTGAATGGTTGCAGAATCTGATGAATGCAACTTAAGTCGCACACCTTTCAGATTGAGGATAATATCAGTAACATCTTCAGTAACACCCTGTATAGTTGAAAATTCATGCAAAACACCTTTGATACGAACAGCTGTTATTGCTGCCCCCTGCAGAGAAGAAAGCAGAATTCTTCTGATCGAATTACCAAGAGTTGTACCAAAACCGCGTTCAAATGGTTCGGCGTAAAATTTACCATATGTATCTGAAAGAGATTCTTTCTCTACCTGAAGCTGCTTGGGCTTGATAAGATCTCGCCAGTTTTTATACATTACAACCTCCTCCGGAGAGTAGTGTCCGGTTGTCGACGTTACGGATAGACTATACAGTTGATCCCGCTAATTACTTGGAATAAAGCTCGACGATCAATTGTTCCTGAATCGGGGTGGTAACATCTTCACGAGCAGGCAATCCCTTAAGGATTCCCTTGAACGCGTCCCGGTCAAGCTCGAGCCACTGCGGGATTCCGCGACGTACAACAGCTTCCAGAGAGTCATTAATAGAAATTATTTTTCTACTCTTTTCACGCAACTCAATGACATCGCCAGCTTTTAACTGAATGGAGGGAATATTTACTTTTCTTCCATTAAGCGTAAAATGACCATGCCTTACCAGTAAACGCGACTCGGTACGTGATGAAGCAAAACCGAGACGATAAACTGTATTATCGAGGCGTCTCTCAAGAAGAGAAAGCAGGGTCTCTCCTGTAACACCCTTCATACGATCAGCCTCCGCAAAATAACCGCGGAACTGCTTTTCAAGCAGGCCGTAAATACGACGAACTTTCTGTTTCTCACGCAACTGAACACCATAGGCAGATGTTTTTGAGCGACCTTGGCCATGTTGACCAGGAGGATAGTTGCGACGCTTAATACCGCACTTATCGGTATAGCAGCGTTCACCCTTAAGAAATAATTCCATGTTTTCTCTTCTGCACAAGCGGCATGAAGGTCCTGTATAACGAGCCAATGAAAACCTCCTTAATATGTTTAAAGCTTAATCAGACTCTTCTACGTTTTGGGGGACGACAACCGTTGTGAGGGATCGGTGTCACATCCTTGATAAAACTTATGTTAAGACCAGCTGCCTGAAGAGCCCGAAGTGCAGATTCTCTTCCCGAACCAGGTCCTTTTACAAAGACTTCAACACTCCTGAGGCCATGTTCCTGCGCCTTTTTAACGCAATCTTCTGCCGCAATCTGTGCAGCAAAGGGCGTGCTTTTACGCGAGCCTTTGAAGCCTTTTGCACCGGCAGTTGACCAAGCTATGACATTACCAACAGGATCGGTAATGGTAATTATGGTATTATTAAAAGTCGCCTGAATATGAGCAACACCATTGCTTATATTTTTGCGCTCCTTTTTTTTACGAACAACTTTCTTAGCTGGACTTGCCATTCGAATTCTCCACAGAGCTAAATAGAATTATTTCTTCTTGCCGGCAACAGTTCGAGCAGGACCCTTACGTGTTCTTGCATTTGTTTTGGTGCGCTGGCCCCTTACAGGCAAACCTTTCCTGTGTCGAAGACCTCGGTAGCATCCAAGATCCATAAGACGCTTGATATTCATTGAGATTTCACGGCGTAAGTCCCCTTCGACTTTACAATTGCGATCAATTTCATCTCGCAGCCGAGATACTTCAGCTTCTGTCAATTTGTCCGTACGTGTATCCGGATCAATTTTAGCAGATGAAACAATGCTTTCTGCGGTTGATCTGCCAATGCCGTAAATGTAGGTAAGAGCGATCACTATGTGCTTATTTTTGGGTAAATCAATACCTGCGATACGTGCCAATTGATAATCCTCCTTTAATTACTCATCCCTGACGTTGCGAATGCTTGGGGATGTCGCAGATAACACGGACCACACCCTTGCGCTTAATAATTTTACATTTATCACAAATCTTTTTCACTGAAGCTCGTACTTTCATGTAGCTCTCCTTCACGCATTATTAACGCGTGTCAAAATTTCAGGCCCGTTTTCGGTTATTGCGACTGTATGCTCAAAATGAGCTGAAAGGCCACCATCACAAGTTACTACAGTCCACCCGTCCTCCAACACCTTAACATCATGCGTCTTTTCATTAATCATTGGCTCTATGGCCAGCACCATGCCAGGTTTTAGACGTACACCAGTCCCTGGTTGACCGTAGTTTGGAATCTGTGGGTCTTCATGTAGTTTTCTGCCAATTCCATGTCCAACAAAATCACGTACAACTGAATAACCACGTTGTTCCACATAAAATTGAATTGCATGCGAGATGTCAAAAAGTCTGTTACCAGGAACTGCCTTGGATATCCCCGCTAAAAGAGAATCCTCTGTTGCCTGTAAAAGCAATCTTGATTCAACAGAAACATCACCTACTGGCAATGTTATCGCTGCATCACCATAAAATTCATCATACAATATTCCGAAGTCAAGACTGAGTATGTCGCCCGACTTCAAAGGGACTTTGGATGGCATGCCGTGTACTACCTGGTCATTTGGAGAGCAACATAACGCACTCGGATAATTACTGTATCCTTTAAAGGCTGCTTTTGCTTTGCGCTTAAGAGTTTCTGCGCATGCAAAAGCTTCCAGATCGTATGTAGAAACACCAGGCGTAACTTGTTCTGCCAGAAGACAGAGGATTTCAGCAACCATTCTGCAAGGTACTTTCATCCGTTCAATCTCTCGCGGAGATTTAAGAATGATCACCAGCCTGCCCCACTAGCACTTCTTTAATCTGATGCTGAATGTCATGAATAGAGCCACTGCCATCTATATACCGCAACAGTCCCGCCTGTTCATAATAATCTTTAAGTGGTGCAGTTTGCTTGTTATAAACATCCAAGCGTTTTGTTACGGTGTCTTCTTTATCATCTTCACGTTGCATCAGGGCAGCATGACATGAGTCACATATTCCTTCAAATTTTGGAGGATCATTGACTATATGGTAGCCTTTTCCGCAAGATGAGCAAGTACGTCTGCCAGATAGGCGCTGTACTATCTCAGTACTATCTACATCAAGTGAAATAACGTGATCTATCTGTTTATTCAAGTCGCAAAGTATTGAATCAAGTGCGTCAGCCTGTGGAATTGTCCTAGGAAATCCATCCAAAACAAAACCATTAACACAATCTGAACGTACTAGTCTTTCACGTACAACACCCAAAACTACTTCATCAGGCACAAGGCCGCCTGACTCCATTATCTGCTTGACAACCAAGCCCAAAGGAGTTTTTTCTTTGACAGCAGCACGCAACATATCACCAGTTGATATTTGCGGAATTTTGATGCTATCGACAATAAACTTCGCTTGCGTCCCTTTGCCGGCACCCGGGGGACCAAACAGGACAAGATTCATTGTTACTTTCTCCCCCTGATACGAACGCCCTTCAGAAAACCTTCATAATTACGTGTTATCAGGTGAGATTCAATCTGTGCCACGGTATCCATACCAACACCAACTGCAATTAACAGGGCTGTACCGCCGAAGTAAAATGGCAAGTTGAATTTTCCAATTAAAATAGAAGGCAAAACACAGACAATTGAAATATATATAGCACCTGCAAAAGTTAGTCGAGTTAGAACACTGTCCATAAAATCAGAAGTTTCTTTACCTGGCCTAATCCCGGGGATATATCCGCCATGTTTCTTTATGTTCTCGGCCACATCAACCGGGTTAAAAGTTACAGCCGTGTAGAAATAACAGAAAAATATTATGAACGCAACAAAAAATATATTATATACCCAGTTACCAGGTGTAAGACTCTTGGCAGCCTTCTGAACCCAGGGAATATTTATGAAGTTTGCAATGGTAGCGGGAAACATGATTATGGAAGAAGCAAAAATTGGCGGTATTACTCCTGCCATATTCACCTTCAATGGTAGATGCGAGGACTGGGCGTTGAATGTTTTAAGTCCTACTACTCGCTTAGCATAATGGATGGGGAGGCGGCGTTGACCACGCTCTACGAACACGATTCCCGCAATAACCGCAAACATGATTGCAAGTATAAAAATGATTACAAACAATGATAGCTGACCAGCATTAACAAGTTTGATGGTGTTGCTAATAGCAGTCGGAATTCGACAAACAATTCCAGCAAAGATGATCAGAGAAATACCGTTTCCTATTCCTTTTTCTGACATTTGCTCACCAAGCCACATAATAAATGCAGTTCCAGCAGTAAGCGTGATCACTGTCAGCAAACGAAATGACCATCCTGGGGAAGGAACGACCATTTCTCCCGCAGGCCCGCGCATGCTTTCAAGCCCTATAGCTATACCAAGGCCCTGAACAACACTCAACACCATGGTTCCATAGCGCGTATATTGGATAATTTTTTTCCGTCCCGACTCCCCTTCTTTAGAGAGCTTCTCAATTGCAGGGACAACCACTGTCAATAACTGAAAAATAATCGACGATGATATATACGGCATTATTCCTAATGCAAAAACAGAAAGTCTCTCCAATGCTCCGCCAGAAAACATGTCGAACAAACCAAGCAGAGTACCTTGAGCCTGTTTAAAAAAAGAGGCTAAAGCAATTCGATCAATACCAGGTGTTGGTATAAAACATCCAATACGATAAACAGCTAGCATTCCAAGCGAAAACAGTACGCGTTTTTTCAACTCAGGAATCTTGAATATATTCTGGAGTGCTTCGAGCACTAGAGAGTCTCCTCAAACGTGCCACCAGAGGCAATAATCTTGTCTTTGGCAGACTGGCTGAATTTAGTGGCATTAACTTTCAACGATTTTGACAAATCACCATTTCCAAGGATCTTAACCGCGCTGCATGAGTTTTTAATCAGGCCTTTGGAAACAAGTGCCGCAGCATCAACAATTGACCCGGCATCAAATACTTCAAGCTGTTTGAGATTTACAACCGAATATTCGAGGCGGTCGAGTGGCGTAAAACCACGCTTGGGAAGACGGCGTTGCAAGGGCATCTGGCCACCTTCAAAACCGGCTTTAATGCTTCCGCCTGAGCGGGCTTTCTGTCCTTTATGACCTTTTGTAGAAGTCTTTCCGTGACCTGATCCAGGACCACGACCAATACGTTTTCTGTTTTTTGTTGAACCCAGTGCCGGCTTGAGAGTATTCAATTCCATTATACACACCCCTTTTACTGTACTACGTTCAGCAGATGACTAATTTTTGAAATCATACCACGTATTTCCGGTGTATCCGTATGTTCTACCGAGTGGTTGAGTTTTTTCAGGCCAAGGCCTGCAACTATATCGCGATGTTTTTTAGGCCTTCCTATAGTACTCTTGACTAACATTACCTGTAACTTGTTGCTCATGGTACAATCACCTCAATGAAAATTTATTCTGATATTCCGCGACGAGCTGCAATTTCCTCAGGAGTCTTTAGCTGCTTTAATCCGGCAAATGCAGCTTTTACAACATTATGCGGGTTATTTGATCCAAGACATTTTGACAAAATGTTATTAATGCCAGCTGCTTCAAAAATAGCACGGGCAGCGCCGCCCGCAATAACTCCAGTACCTGCAGATGCTGGCTTCATGAGAAGCTTTCCAGCACCAAACTTACCTTGTATTTCGAATGGAATTGTCTGGTTCTGATTCACAGGGACTTTAATAAGATTTTTCTTGGCCTGTTCAACTCCCTTGCGAATTGCCTCGGGTACTTCGTTAGCCTTGCCAAGACCATATCCAACATGTCCACTGCCGTCACCAACAACGATAAGTGCAGAGAAGCTAAATCGGCGTCCGCCTTTTACTACTTTGGCAACACGACTGATATGAACAACACGGTCAGTAAGATTCAATTCTGCGGCATTAATTCTACTCAATGAAAGCCTCCTCTATTGCTTTAGAAAAGAAGCCCACCCTCGCGGGCGGCGTCTGCTAGTGCTTTAATTCTGCCATGATACAAAAAACCGTTGCGATCAAAAACAACGGACGTAATTCCCTTGTCGATAGACAAGCGGGCAATCTCCTTGCCAACGTGAACCGCAGCCGTAACATTACCGGTATATGTGAGATCATTTGCACTCGAAGACATGGTTGAGCATGCTATAAGGGTAATGTTCTTTGAATCATCAACAAGTTGGGCATAAATATGACGAGAGCTTTTGAATACATTGAGACGAGGTCGTTCTGATGTTCCACGAACCTTTTTTCGTACTCGAACCTGACGTTTACGCCTGGTGATTGTTTTAATTGAAGTCTTGGCCACAAAAATCTCCTTATAAAGACTATTTCTTGCCCGTTTTACCGGCTTTTCTCAGTATAGTCTCGTTTGCATATTTAATGCCCTTACCCTTATATGGTTCAGGTCCGCGAAACGATCTGATTTTAGCAGCGGTCTGACCGACCATCTCCTTGTCATATCCTTTCACAGATAGTTTTGTCATTTTTTCTACATCAATGGAAATACCTTCAGGAATCAAAAAGTTGATCGGATGTGAATAACCGAGGCTAAGAACAAGCTCTTTACCCTTAACTTCGGCACGATAACCAACACCATTGATCTCAAGATCTGTTTGGAAACCTTTTGTAACACCGGTTACCATATTATTTATCAATGTACGGGTCAAACCATGAGCTGCCCTTGAACTCGTGACCTCATCATTCCTGGTAACTTCAAGTGAGGTCTCACATATGTTCAGTGTAACACAGGGCATAATCACGCGACTAAGTTTTCCATTAGGCCCCTGAACAGTAAGAACAGAATCAACGAAATTGATCTTGACAGCTTTTGGTATTTCTATGGGAAGCTTCCCTATTCTCGACATTTCTTAGTGCTCCTTGATCTTGATAATTACCAGATGGTGCAGATTAGCTCGCCGCCAACGCCAGCTTTTCGAGCAGCATTATCAGTAATGACTCCCTTAGATGTTGACAGGACAGCAACCCCAAGACCACTCTTTATGACCGGGATATCCTCAGACTTTACATAGACACGTCCGCCCGGTTTGCTGACACGCTTTATTTCATTGATGACACTGTCCTTTTCATCAATGTATTTCAAGTAAACCCTTAGTACCCCCTGAAGGTTATCAGAAATAACCTTATAGTTCTTAATAAAACCTTCCTGCTTAAGAACATTTGCAATACTAACTTTCAGGTTAGATGAAGGGATATCAACTTTTTGCAGCTTAACCATGTTAGCGTTTCTAATCCTGGTCAGCATGTCAGCAACGGGATCTGTCATGGACATCTTGAATAACTCCTATCTATTTCTTCAAACTAAAATATAGTTACCAGCTGGATTTAATTACACCAGGTATCTGTCCCGCAGAAGCATACTTACGAAGACAGATTCTGCACATCTCAAACTTGCGATAAAAGGCTTTCGGCCTTCCACATATTTTACAGCGGCTGTGCGCTTGAACCTTAAACTTCGGTTTGCGCTGCGACTTGATTATCATTGAAGTTTTTGCCACGGAAATCCTCCCGGAGTTGTCTTAGTTCCTGAACGGCATGCCCATATACTTAAGAAGTGCTTTACCTTCTTCATCAGACTTGGCACTTGTCACTATAGTAATGTTAAGGCCTTTAATTTTATCAACGGAATCATAATTGATTTCCGGAAAGATCAGCTGTTCCTTGATGCCAAGAGTATAGTTACCCTTTCCATCAAAGGCTTTACCAGAAACACCCTTGAAGTCGCGAACCCTCGCGAGTGATACATTCATGAGTCTATCCAAAAATTCATACATTTTTTCACGACGTAAAGTCACCATACAGCCAATCGGCATTCCCTGACGAAGCTTAAAAGTAGCAATAGACTTCTTGGCCTTTGTAATAACAGACTTCTGCCCCGAAATGGCATTCAACTCAAGAGCAGCTGAGTCAAGTATCTTTATATTCTGAATTGCCTCACCAAGTCCCATGTTCAGAACAATCTTTGTAATTTTGGGAACTTCCATTACATTCTTATAATTGAAATCAGAACGTAATTTAGGAACAATATCAGCCTTGTAAATATCTTTTAAACGCGACATGTTGTTAATGCCTCCAGTTTATTTCTGAAGAGAACTTCCGCATTTAATGCAGATTCTCTGTTTTTCACCATTATCCAGCTCTTTCTTGCGCGTTCTGACCGGTTTTGTACATTTTGCACAAAAGAGCATCACATTGGAAATATGAATGGGTGCCTCTTTCTCCTGAATACCACCCGGCTCATTACCTTTAGCCTTAAGATGGCGTTTGACCATATTCAGACCTGCAATAACAACACTGTCCTTCTTGGGCAATAACTGGAGCACCTGGCCGGTCTTGCTTTTTTCCTTGCCGGCAATAACCATTACTGTATCGCCCTTACTGACATGAGTTTTCGTGGCTTGCATCAATTTCTCCGATTCTGTTTAGAGTACTTCAGGAGCAAGGGAAATGATTTTCATAAACTTCTTTGCACGCAACTCCCTGGCAACAGGGCCGAAAATACGTGTTCCCACAGGCTCTTTCTGATTGTTAATAACTACACCCGAATTATCGTCAAAACGTATATAGGAGCCGTCAGGTCTCCCCAACTCTTTAGCTGTCCGGACGATAACTGCCTTGACTACATCGCCCTTCTTGACTTTGGAATTCGGAAGAGCTTCACGGACAGAGGCAACGATAATGTCACCAATACCGGCATATTTACGTTTTGAACCGCCCAGGACTTTAATACAAAAAAGTTTCTTGGCACCCGAGTTATCTGCTACATCCAGTATTGACTGCATTTGTATCATTACGCAATACCCCTGTCCTAAGAAATGCTTTCGATGACCTGCTTAAGGCTCCATCGCTTATCTTTGCTGAGAGGGCGGCATTCAATAATTTGAATCCGGTCTCCTACTTTGCAGATGTTCTGCTCATCATGAACTTTATATTTTACACTACGCTTGATATATTTATTGTAAACTTGATGTTTTACCAGACTGTCAAGCCTTACTACAACAGTCTTCGCCATCTTATCGCTTACCACAACGCCTATTTGTGTTTTTCTGTGACCACGTTCACTCATCTATTGCTCCTATGCCTTGATCTCAGTAATTAAGGTGCTTACCCTAGCAATATCCTTGCGGATACTCTTCAGCTTGGATGTATTTTCAAGCCTGCCGGTGTGCAGCTGAAACTTGAGATTAAAGAGCTCCTGAGTAAGGTCGCCCTGCTTTTTGACAAGTTCTTCGGCAGATAATTTGCGCAATTCACTAGGCTTCATGACTTACCTCCCTGGCTATAAACTTGGTAGAAAGAGGCAATTTATGAGCTGCAAGCCTGAGAGCTTCACGTGCAATTTCTTCAGTCACGCCTTCCATCTCATACAGAATTGTACCGGGCTTCACAACAGCAACCCAGGAATCAGGAGCGCCTTTACCCTTGCCCATCCTGGTTTCTGCTGGTTTAGCAGTCAGAGGTTTATCAGGAAAAACTCTTATCCAGATTTTTCCGCCCCTTTTTATGTAACGGGTCATGGCAATACGTGCTGCCTCAATCTGACGGGAGTCAAGCCAACCGCATTCAGTTGCCTGAAGACCAAATTCACCAAATGAAAGAGTTATGCCACGACACGGTGTGCCGCTCATTCTCCCCTTCATTTGTTTTCTATGCTTTACCCTTTTAGGCATTAACATTGATACATGCTCCTGTTGTGCAGATTAAAAGTGTTACTGACCAGGCAATATCTCGCCCTTGAAGATGAGAACCTTGATTCCTATGAGTCCGTACGTTGTCATTGCCTCGGCGAAGCCATAGTCGATATCGGCGCGCAGTGTATGCAGAGGCACCCTGCCTTCACGATACCACTCGGTTCTGGACATTTCGGCGCCGCCAAGACGGCCGGAACAGGTAATCCTGATTCCTTTTGCCCCGAATTTGAGCGCTGAAGTAACGCTTTTTTTCATGGCACGTCGAAAAGCAATTCTACGCTCCAACTGGAGGGCAACATTTTCAGCAACAAGCTGAGCATCAAGTTCAGGCTTTCGAACCTCATGAATATTGATAAATATTTCTTTAGAAGTGAGCGACGCAAGCTCCTTCTTTATGGTTTCAACTTCAGACCCTTTTTTGCCAATGATAAGACCGGGTCTGGCGGTATGAATATTGATCTTGGTTTTATTGGCAGCTCGCTCTATCTCAATCTTTGAAACACCAGAGTTGTAGAGGCGTTTTTTAAGAAATTTCCTGATTGCGATGTCTTCATGCAAAAACTTTGCATAATCGGCTTCTGCATACCACTTGGAGTCCCATGTTTTGATAACTCCAAGTCTGAAACCTATTGGATGTACTTTCTGTCCCAAACTCCACCTCCAGAATAATAAAACTACTTCGTATCGGAAAGAGTAACAGCGATATGGCTGGTAGGCTTACGAATCTTGCTGGCACGCCCCATGGCGCGTGGCACAAAACGCTTCAACACAGCACCACCGTCTACGTAAATCGTTTTTACAAACAGCCGGTCAACATCGGACACTCCCTTTTGCTCTGCATTGGCTACCGCAGAACGCAATAAGGTTGTAACAATCTTAGCCGAAGGATTAGGCATGAATCTCAAGGTATTAAGTGCTTCCTGAATACCTTTTCCCCGAACAAGATCAACCACGAGGCGGGTCTTCCTGGGAGAGAGTCGTATAGATGTAAGTTTAGCGCTGGATTCCATGTAAATTCCCCTTACTACTTCTTAACTTTGCTCTTTTTATCGGCTGCGTGACCGTGAAAGGTTCTCGTCGGCGAAAACTCACCCAGTTTATGCCCTACCATGTTCTCCGTGACAAACACAGGGATAAACTTGCGTCCGTTGTGAACTGCCAAACTCAAACCAATAAAGTCCGGAGTTATTGTTGAGCGTCTCGACCAGGTTTTAATGATCTTTTTTGAGCTTGGGCCTTCAGCCAAAACTTTTTTGTTCAGATGACCATCGACGAATGGACCCTTTTTTATTGAACGTGCCATAAAATGTCAGCCTCTCAATGTTATTTGCTGCGCTTCTTAACGATAAATCGGTCTGAAGACTTGTTAGTTCTGGTCTTATAGCCTTTGGTAGGAATACCCCAGGGAGTGACAGGATGACGACCGCCAGATGTACGGCCTTCACCACCACCAT
>OBLT010001631.1_pt1 | contig 14295 bp, 11 predicted proteins | sample 1518721 | NCBI WGS metagenome assembly OBLT01 (sample SAMEA3539307, study PRJEB22396) | soil metagenome | biome: tundra; feature: field; material: soil | place: USA | collected 2010-05 | depth 0.15 m | reverse complement strand
GGATGACCGGCACGCTGATCTGCGACGAAGACGGCCTCTACGATCCGCGGAACTTCAACGACCGCCTGCTTCTGGGCATGAAAGGGCAAATGCCTGAAGCTGAGCTCCATTTCATCCGGGCCCGGCTGCGCGGCGGCATCGTGTCCAAGGCCCGCCGCGGCGAGCTGATCACCCCGCTGCCCGCCGGCCTGGCCTACGACGCCGCCGGCCACGTCATCCTCGACCCCGACACCGCCGTCCGCGCAGCTATCACGCACCTGTTCGCCACGTTCGCCGCGACCGGGTCAGCGACCGCGTGCGTGAAGGCGTTCAACGCCGCGGGCCTCAGTTTCCCCTGGCGGCACCGGGCCGGGCCGCGTAAGGGCGAGACCGACTGGAAGCCGCTGGCCCACCACGTCGTGCTGCGGATCCTGCACAACCCCCGCTACGCCGGCGCGTTCACCTTCGGCCGGCACCGCGACATACGGCTGCCCGGCGGGAAGCTGTCCCGCACCGCCCTGCCCCGCCAGGAATGGATCTCCTTCATCCCCGGCGCCCACCCCGGATACATCACCCTGGACCAGTACGACGCCAACCGCGCCCGCCTCACCTCCAACGCCGCCGCGCACGGCCGCGACCGGGCCGCCGGGCCGCCCCGCGAAGGACCCGCGCTGCTGCAGGGCATCATCATCTGCGGGACCTGCGGGCGGCGGATGACCGTCCGCTATCACCGGCGCCGCGGACGCGAACTCCCCACCTACGTGTGCCAGCGCGACGGCATCGAGCATGGCCACCGGATCTGCCAGGCCGTCCCCGGCGCCGGCCTCGACGAGCGGATCGGGCAGCTGCTCATCGACACCCTAACCCCGCTCACCATCGAAGCCGCTTTCGCCGTCGAGGCCGAGCTCCAGCACCGCGCCGATGAAGCCGGCGCGCTGCGCGCCGCGCACGTCGAGCGCGCCCGCTACCACGCCGACCTGGCCCGCCGCCGCTACCTCGCCGTCGACCCCGCCAACCGGCTCGTCGCCGGCACCCTCGAAGCCGACTGGAACACCGCGCTGCGCGCCCTGGACCAGGCCCAGGACGCATCCGACCAAGCCAGCAAGCACGACACCGGCCAGCTCACCGACACCCAGCAGGCCCGGATCCGCCAGCTGGCCACCGACCTGCCCGCGATCTGGAACGACCCCGCCACCCCCGCCCGCGAGCGCAAGCGCATCGCCCGGCTGCTGCTCACCGACGTCACCATCACCCGGACCCGCGACACCATCACCGCGCACGTCCGCCTGCCCGCAGGACAGCACCACACCCTCACCACGCCCGTCCCGCCCACCGCCGCCCAGATGCGCAAGACCCCCGCCGAGGCCGTCACCGCCGTCGACGAGCTGCTCGATCACCACACCCACGCCCAGATCGCCGGCATCCTCAACGACCGCGGCCTGACCAGCGGCGAAGGCCGCCCCTTCCACCCGCTCATCGTCTGCAACATCCGCGACGAGTACCAGCTGCGCAGCCGCGAGCAGCGACTCCGCGACGACGGCCTGCTCACCCTGGCCGAGATCGCCGGCCGCCTCGGCGTATCCACCGGAACCGTCAAGGCCTGGCACCACGCCGGCCTCATCACCGGCCACCCCTACAACGACAAAGGCCAGTGCCTCTACCCGCCACCCGGCCAGAACCCCCCGACCCGCACACAGGGACGCAAGCTCAGCCAGCGAAGCCCCGCCCGCCGCACTGCCCCCGCAGGCGGCACATGAACCCGCCGGAACTGCCGGACCCCACCGCGACCGTCACCACCAGGACAACAACACAACACCCCGCATCGACCCGAAGAGGTGCAGTGTGAAGCCCACTGTTTCGACTCGGGGTCGGCTGCCTCACACCAGTCCGGCCGGATAGGTAGTGGGCCGCGAAACGCACGTAGTCCGCGGTCGGCACGACCTTGTTGGCGACCACGCCGCCTTTCAAGCAGCCCATCCGGTCGGCGAGCACGACCTTCGGGACACCGCCGAGCTCCTCGAAGCACTCCGCGAGCATCGCCAGCGTCGTCTCGGACCGCTCGTTGCCGGCGAACCGCACGAACCGGACCCGCGACCAGGCCAGCACCGCACAGAACACGTGCAAGTTCCCGGCGGAGCCCCAGTCGGCGACGCTGCACCCGGCGGGGCCTCCCGCCGGGTGCAGGGACAGCCCGAGGCCGGAGCTGCCATGCCAGCCGGGGCCGGAAAGGAACACGCTGCCGGTGTACTGGCGGCCCCGGTAGGTGAACGCCTGCCCGGCTGCCGGGCAGGCCCGCGCGTGGCCGCGCCCGGTGAACTGCACCGTGACCAGGCCGGCCCGGGTGGCGATGTCGACGGCGATCCCGTCGCCGTCATCGCGCGGCCCGCCGGCTGCTGTTCCCGGCGGCGCCGGGCCGGCGCTGCCGCCTCGCGGGCTGCCGGCTGCCCGGTCACTCACCGGGCAGCCCGCTGGTGCAGGGCAGGAACTCGGTGTCGGCTTCCAGGCTGGCCATGCCGTCCGGGGTGCCGTAAAGGCCGGGGTCTTCGGCGATGATGTCGGCCCACAGGGACCGGATGACGGCAGCCTTGCTGGGGAATTCCTCAGGCTTGGCGGCGGAGTCGCTGCGCCGTGCCTCTCGCGTGCAGTCCCGGCAGTCCGCGCGGTGGACGCGGAACTCGCCGCTGACCAGGTAGGCCCGTATGAGCATGTGGTTTCTCCTCGATCAGTCAGTTACGGTGCGGTTGCGGGGTGCTGAAGCGCTGCGCACAGGCCGCAGTCACTTCGGGTTCCATGCGTTGTGGAGCTTGCGCAGGACGTAAGCGGCGAGGGCGTCCCGCTCGGCGCTGGTACGCAGCGGGCCGGCCAGCTCCAGCAGCGGGGCCAGGGCCTCGTCCAGGGCGCTGCGGCGGGCGGCGTTGCGCTCGGCGCGGATCATCTCCAGGCGGGTCTGCGCGACGGTGTGCTCGGCCCAGACGGCGCGGCGGGTAGCCTCGCCGGCGGCGGAGCCGGCGTAGGCGGGGGTGCCGTGCAGCGTGATGGCCTCGTCGTGCCGGGAGACGCTGACGGTGTACTGGCTGCCGACGGCCATCCGGGCTCCAGCGCGGGAGAAGAGCAGTTCCTCACCGCTGGTGTCGAGCCAGGCGTGCACACGCTTGCCGCCTTTGCCAACGCGGACGCCGCCGTAGGTCCACACCTCGGTGGCAGGCTCCGGTGCTGCCCGGGTCATGATCCCGGCTTCTGCTGTATCAGGACGAGGTCCCAGCCTTCGGCCTGCTTGCCGGTCCAGACGCGGTTGGCCCTGGCCAGCCGGGTGGCGGCCAGGATGCCGTCGTAGGCCAGGCGGCTGAACTTCAGCCGGCCGCCCTCCCTGGCGAGCGTGCGCAGCACCACGTCCTCGTCGGCCTGGTGGCTCATGTGCCGTCGTCTCCTTCTCCTGTTTCGGCGGGCTGCCCGGACGCCGGGGCCTCCCGGTCGGCCGGGAGGGGGGGTGCCGTGCTCATCGAGGCGTACTTCGGTGATGCCGCCGCGTAGCAGCACCCAGCCGGCCCGGTCGACAAGCAGGGCGGCCTCGCCGACCACGACCAGATCGGCGACCTGGACCGACCTCAGCCGCCGCTGGTAATACAGGCGGGACAGCCGGGCGGTCTCGTCGTCGCGGGGGTGGCCGTTGGCCAGCGCGAACGCGTCCTCGGCGATCGCCTCCGGGGAGCGCCCGCGCGGCGTGGCCTGGTAGGTGAAGACGCGCACCATCGGGTCGCCGGGGGTGAACCCGTCCAGCGGGGCGGTGTGCCGGCCTGCCTGGTCGCGGGTCACGTTGTGCCAGATGCTCACCGTGACGCCGGTCATCGCCGGCTCCCCCGCCCAGGTGCCCGCTGGCGTGCTGCCGGGGCCGGGCCGAGGTGCGGCCGGCTGCGGATCGCCAGGGTTTCAGCTTCGGTGAGCACGAGGCAGGGCAGGTGCGTACGGCCTTGCACGGTGGCCTTGTACAGGCGGTGTGTCCCGTCGTTATGGCCAGAGGTTGAGCACTGTCCGCTGTTCAGTCCTTACTCGCTGGGCCAGGTGGCTGACGGCCGGTCCCTTACGTGCTCACGCGCAGGATTGCGTGCCGTATCTCACTGGCCGGTGCGAAGGACTCCCGCAAGGGTGCTCACGTCACCCAGAGCGGTGGCTCCTCGCCCGACTGTTGCGGCCGTTCCACGAACCAGTCAGCCGCAAGTGGGCCACTCGGTACCTGCTCAGAACGGACAGCACCTTGGCGGCTGATGCGCACGCTCAGTGACGACGCTGCAGGATGTCGCAGATCTGCCCGTGCATCCTCCCTGCCGAATACGTGCGGCTCTGCATGCTCAGGCGGTAGCGCCGCGCTGGCCACAGATCAGCCAGTTTGGGGCGTCCCCGGTCAGCGCTCTCGAGATCACGAGCGCCGTTCTCGACGTTGAGCCGAGCTCGACCCACCTCCGGCTCGGACAGGAACGCCGAGCAACCTTACAGTCTGTATCCAGGGGTTGCGGAGGATACGTGTCCACTGTGAAGCGATGAGGTCTCCTGCGGCTGGTCCGGCCGCCCTCATGCCGGCGAACAGCGAGGCACGGTTGCTGGTCGTTGACGACGAGCCGACGATCCTGGAGCTGCTAGCCGGCTCCCTGCGGTTCGCTGGCTTCGACGTGGTGACTGCCGCTAGCGGCGTCGAAGCCCTGCGGGTGGTGGCTGCGGCGAGGCCCGACCTGATTCTGCTCGACGTGATGATGCCCGATGGTGACGGGTTCGAGGTGATCCGGCGGTTGCGGTCCGGTGGGCCCCGTGTCCCGGTTATTTTCCTGAGTGCCCGGGGCGCTGTGCATGAACGGGTGACGGGGCTTGTTCTCGGCGGAGATGACTACGTCACTAAGCCGTTCAGCCTGGTGGAGGTCCTGGCCCGTATCCGGGCGGTGCTGCGCCGCAGCGGCGGGGAAGCGGAGGCCTGCTCGCGGCTGGTCGTCGCCGATCTGGAGCTCGACGAGGACAGCCACGAAGTGCGGCGGGGCGGTATGGTCATCGCCCTGACGCCGACCGAGTTCAAGCTCCTGCGCTACCTGATGGTCAACGCCGGACGCGTTCTCAGCAAAGCGCAGATCCTCGACCACGTCTGGGATCACAGCTTCAGCGGTGATGGGAACGTCGTTGAGCCGTGCGTCAGCTACCTGCGGCGCAAGGTCGACCGCTGCGAGCCGCGGCTGATCCATACGATCCGCGGCATGGGCTACATCCTGCGGATTCCTGCGCCGTGAGTTCGTGGCCCGGCAGCCGACTACGGAGGCTGCTGGCAAACGCATCCCTGCGGGTGCGGGTCATGCTCGCCGCCACGGTGCTGGTCACGATGACCAGTGCTGCTATGGGCTTGCTGAGCACGACACTGCTGCGCGGTTACCTGTTCGGCCGGGCTGACGCGCAGCTCCTCAGTTTCGCGTCGGCCCTCAGGTCCGTGCCCGGCCGGCCACCCCCGCGGTTCCCGCGCGGCGGGTCGGCGCAGCTGCCCAGTTTGTTCCTGGTCGAAGCGGTCAGCGCCGGGGGCCGGGTCCAGGTGATGGGTGGGTCGGTGCACGGCGTTTCCCCGCCGGAACTCTCCGCCGCGCGCCTGAACGGTCCGGCGCGCCCGTTCACCGCGGCCGCTACGGGCGAGCCGGGGCACTCCTGGCGGGTGGTGGTGCAGCCGGAGGCCGGCGGCCGGCACGTGGTGATCGCATACAGCCTTGATGCCCTGAACAGCACTGTCAGCCGTGTGGAGATTGCCGAGGCGGCAGCCGGAGCCGTCGCCATCATGCTGCTGGCGGCCGTCGGGCTGCCGCTGGTCCGGGTCAGCCTGGCCCCTCTGGCCCGGATCGAGGACACGGCCGAGGCGATCGCCGCCGGAGACCTGTCCCGCCGCATCGACCCCCCCGCCGCGGACACCGAGGTGGGCCGCCTGTCCGCCACCCTCAACACCATGCTTGGCCGGATCGAGGCTGCCTACCGGGCCCGGGAAGAAGGCGAGGCGCGTGCCCGCGATTCCGAGGACCGGATGCGCCGGTTCGTCGCCGATGCCAGTCACGAGCTGCGGACACCGCTGACCTCGGTCAGAGGTCTGGCTGAGTTCTCGCTGCAGCAGGGAGAGGCCGCCAGCCGCGCCGAGCTGAGCCGGCTGATGACCCGCATCCAGCAGCAAGCTACCCGGATGGGACTGCTGGTCGAGGATCTGCTGCTGCTGGCCCAATTCGATGAGGACCGCCCGCTGGACCGGCAGCCAGTCGACCTTTCCAGCGTCGCGGTCGAGGCCGTCCAGGTTGCCCGCGCAGTCCAGCGCGGCCATCCGCTCACCCTGCTCGCCGCCCATGACCTAGTCATCGTCTCGGCCGACAGCGCACGCCTTCGCCAGATCATCGACAACCTGATCAGCAACGCGTTCCAGCACACCCCGCCGGGCACCCCGGTCACCGTCGCCGTGGACACCGCTGCTGGTTACGGCCAGCTCACCGTGACCGACAGCGGACCGGGAATGACCGCCGAGGAGGCCTCCCGCGTGTTCGAGCGGTTTTACCGCACCGACCCCGCGCGCAGCCGCGCCGGTGGCGGCAGCGGGCTCGGCCTGTCCATCGCCGCTGCTCTCGTCGACGCTCACCAGGGGACGATAACCGTCGACACCCAGCCAGGACGCGGTGCCACGTTCCGGGTCCGGCTGCCGCTCGCAGCCGCTAGCGGCACAACTGCGGATGACGCGCCGGCCGTCTTAGCCGACTTCCTCGCGCAGCAGCCGGCATCTGACTCTCCCTCGCCGGCGGCTGCTGACAGCTTGCCCGGCGGCAGACCCCGGCCAGGGCCGGGTTCAGAGGTCAGGAAAGCGGCAGCCGACCGCAACGAGATCGCAAGCCTCGCGCGATGAACTACCGGCATCGGGCCGCCACGCCCGCCGGCGTGATCCGTGAAGTCATGGATTCGGTCCCGTATCCAGGAAGGACATAGCGTTGCCCAGCCTCGCAGCCAGCCGAGCTCCGGCCCGCGTGCTGATCTCGCTGCGTATCCTCGTGCCCCTGCTTCTCGCCGTGGCCACGGTTAGCGGTTGCGGCGCAAGCACGACGTCGCCCGCGCCCGCGCCCGCGGCTTCCGGTACCGGCGATCCCCCGGCTGGAGGGGGCTTCAGCTCTTCGGTCGGCCAGTGCCTCAAGCGGCACGGCGTGGATCTGCCGAGCGGGGGAGCGGGAGGGCAGCCAACCGGGCAGCCGCCCGCAGGGGCGGGGGCGCAGCTACCGGGCGGCGGGAACTTCAGCAAAGCACTCAAAGCCTGCGGGGTGACGCTTCCGCAGGGCGGCTTCGGGCCCGGCGGCTGACCCCGGGCGGACGACGTGCCGCCGACGATCCGGACCAGGGCATCGCAGCCTCGTGCTGGCGCCCTGGCATTACCGAACAGCCGGTGCTGTGAGACCACACGAGGGAGAGGAATCCGTATGTTTTTCACGTATCTGCGGCGCGAGCTAACCTCGATTCTCGGGAGGCGGGCGTGAGCCCGCCTCTTCGTTGCGCGTCGGCGGCTGCGGGCATCCGCGCTGGTCGCAGGGTTGCGCGGCCCGAGTACAGCGCTGAACTCAACTCGTATTGCTGAGAAATCTCAATCGATACGCGGAGCTGTATCCAGACATCAGCCTCGCTTTCGGCCTCCACGATTCCTGGCAGATCCCTGCTCACAGCATCTTCACCAGTGTGCCGCCTCTGGCACGCCAGTGCTTTCAGGTCTACTCTGGAACCGAGAATTTCAGCAATACATGTTGAGGTGACTGGCGATTGAGGACGGGAGCAGAGTTCTTCACCGCGCCGTCCGGCTCTGCCCAGCGCCGGTACGAGGCGATGCGCGCCTACTTCGTCGACGAATGGCCCGCTGCCGCCGTCGCCGACCAGTTCGGGTACTCCACCGCTAGCGTGCACCAGATGGCCACGCTGCTGCGAACTGGCCGGATGCGCCTGTTCGCCGGCGCCAGGCCCGGCCCCAAGGGCCCGACCAAGGCAACCGGCCCGGTGCGGGAACGAGTGCTGGCGCTGCGCCAGCGGCGGCTGCCGGTCACCGAGATCGCCCGCATCCTCGCCCGTGAGGGAACTCCGATCTCCGCGCAGACCGTCTGGAAGATCTGCGATGCGGAGGGACTGGCCCGGCTGCGCGGCGACGACGCCGCGGCCCGCGGCCCCGCCACCACCCTGGCGCCGGTCAAGGCCGCCGCCCTGGGCGGCTGGCCGGCCGAGGCCCTGGATCTGCGCTGTGACCACGCCGGACTGCTGCTGCTGGCCCCGGCCATGGCCGAGGCCGGGCTGCACGAGCTGATCAGCGGCGCCGGCTACCCCGCCACCGCCCGGCTGTCAGCCTGGCACTCGATCGGCACCCTGCTGCTGGCCGCGGCCACCCGGGTGCCCCGCGCCCACCACATCGACCGCGTCACCGACGACGAGGGCCTGGCGTTCTTCCTCGGCCTCACCGCGCTGCCCAAGGCCACCCACCTGTCCACCTACTCCTACCGGGCCCGCCGCGAATCCAGCCAGCAGCTGCTCACCGGCCTCATCCGCCGCCTGCGCACCCTCGGCCTGGCCACCGGCGAGGAAGGCTTCAACTGCGACTTCCACGCCATCCGCCACCACGGCGACGACCCGGTGCTGGAAGAGCACTACGTACCCGCCCGGTCCCAGCGCACCCGCTCGGTGCTCACCTTCTTCGCCAACGACCACGCCTCCAGCGAGATGGTCTACGCCAACGCTGACATCACCAAGACCGAGCAAGCAGCCGAGATCATCGCCTTCGCCGATTACTGGCGCAACGCCACCGGATCAGACCCCGGGCTGCTGGTCTTCGACTCCCAGCTCACCACCTACAAGGTCCTCGACGAGCTGAACGCCCGCCGCATCCGCTGGCTGACGCTGCGCCAGCGCGGCAAGGCCGAGCTGGCCCGCCTGGCCGCGCTGCCCGCCAGCGGATGGAAGCACCACACCATCGACCGGGCCGGCCGCTACCGCCACCCCCGCCTGCACGAAGACCAGGTCACCCTCAAAGGCGTCACCGCGCCGGCCCGCCAGATCGCCATCACCAACATCGGCCGCGACCAGCCCACCCTGCTGATCACCAACGGCCATGACACCCCCGCCCGCGACCTGTTCGCCCGCTACGCCGAGCGGATGCTCATCGAGAACGAGCCCGGCGCCTACATCTCCGGGTTCAGCCTCAACGCGCTGTCCTCGGCCGTGCCGCTCAACGTCGACCTGGACACCACGCTCACCGTCGTCGCCGGCAACCTCTACCGCCTCTTCGCCCGCGGCCTGCCGCGCTACTCCCGCGCCACCCCCGACACCATCTGGCGGCACTTCCTCGACGACTCCGGCATCCTGCACATCACCCCAGACGCCGTCACCGTCGACCTCACCCTGCGCAGCCACCACCCCGTCCTCATCGACGCCGGCTTCGCCGACCTGCAGGTCCCCATCCCGTGGTGGGACAACCGGCCGCTGCGCTTCCGCTTCCCGCCCCGCTGACCTCAACCAGGCACCACCGCAGCGGCGCAACGCCCAGGCCAGCCAGCAAGGACAGACCAAGCACCGCCCAGGACCTCAATCGGATTTCTGCACCGAGAATCGAGGCTAAGCCGCAGGAGACGCCAGGCCAGTTTCATCGCCTTGGGAATTGCGGTCGGGATCGGCCTGGTTATCACAGTGACCGCAGCATCGGCCGGGGTCAAGGACGCGCAGGGCACAGTTCTGCACTCCCTGTACGGGGTCGGCACCGATGTCACGGTCACCAAGTCAGCGACTCTGGGCTCCGGCGCCCCACCAGGGTTTCGCGTCGGGGGCGGGTCCGCCAAGGCGGGCACGAAGTTCACCAGAGACAATCTGGTCGAAGCCGGCATGGGGACGCTGGAAGCGTCGTCAGTGTCGGCAATATCTCACCTGCGGCACGTCTCCGCGGCCGCGGGCGGGCTGATCCTCTCCGACACGCGACTCTCGGGCACGATCCCGTCGTCAACCTCGGGCGGCTTCGGCGGCGCTGGTGGCGGGGCGTCATCGTTCAAGGTCAATTCGTTCAGCGTCGACGGGGTCGACCTTTCCGAGGGCAAGGTCGGCGTCCTGAGCTCGGGAAAAATCACCTCCGGCCACACCTTCACCACCTCCGACGCCAACACCGATGACGCCCTCGTGTCGTCCGATTACGCCATCGCAAACAGCCTCAAGACGGGGTCGGCGGTCACTATCGCCGGGACGAAGTTCACCGTCATCGGCATCGTCACGGTGCCGGCCGGCACCAGTTCCACCGATATTTACGTCCCGCTGGCCCGGGCGCAGGCACTCGCCGGTCTTAAAGGCGAAGTGAACACGATCTACGTGGCCGCCGACAGCGCCTCGAACATCAGCAGCGTTTCGTCGGGAATCTCGTCGCTGCTGCCCAAGGCCACCGTCACCACCTCCAGCAGCCTGGCCAGTGAGGTGAGCGGCTCGCTGTCCAGCGCCGGCAGCCTGGCCAACAACCTGGGCAAGTGGCTGGCGGTCGCGGTGCTGATCGCGGCGTTCAGCCTGGCCGCCCTGCTGATGATGGCCGCCGTCTCGCGCCGGGTCCGGGAGTTCGGCACGCTCAAGGCGCTGGGCTGCAAGAGCCACCGGGTCGTCGCCCAGGTGATGGGCGAAGCGCTGGCCATGGGCCTGATCGGTGGGGCCGCCGGGGTCGCGCTCGGTTTCGGCGGTGCCGGCCTGGTGGATGCCCTGGCCCCCAAGCTGACGGCCTCGACCGGCGTATCGGCAGGGTCGGCCACGCCCGGCGGCGCGGGCTCGTTCGGCCCGCCCGGGGGGAGTGGTGGCGGCTTCCGCAGGCTGGCCGCCAGCGCGGAGCACACCGTGACCGTCCACCTGAGCGCGCCGGTGACGGCAGAGGCGGTCCTGCTCGCGGTCCTGCTGGCGATCGTCGGCGGCCTCGCCGCCGGCTCGCTTGGCGGGTGGCGGGCCGCCCGGCTGCGCCCGGCTGCAGCGCTGGGCCGGGTTGAGTAAAGCAGCGACAGCCAGACGAGAGAGGAACCCATGTACAAGCTCACCGGCGTAACGAAGAACTATCAGAAGGGCCGCGGTACGGTGCAGGCCCTCCGGGGGGTCGACCTGGTCATCGAGGACGGCGAGTGGCTGGCCATCCAGGGCCGGACCGGACACGGTAAGTCCACGCTGCTGATGATCCTCGGCGCCCTGGACCAGCCCACATCAGGAATCGTCGAGTTCGACGGACAGGACCTGGCGGAACTCAGGGAAACCCAGCTCACAGCGGTGCGGGCCGCCTCGATCGGGTTCATCTTCCAGACCTTCAACCTGATCCCCACCCTGTCAGCGCAGGAGAATGTGGAGATCGCACTGGCCCCGCGGCGAACCACCCCGGCCCAGCGGCGGACGCTGGCCTCGCAGGCGCTCGCCGATGTCGGACTGGCCGACCGGAGCCGCCACCTGCCCTCGGAACTGTCCGGCGGCCAGCAGCAGCGGGTGGCAATCGCCCGGGCTCTGGTCAAGGGACCCAAGGTGCTGCTAGCCGATGAGCCAACCGGCAACCTGGACGAAGGCACCCGCGACGACATCATCGCCCTGCTCGAAAGTCTCTGGCGCGACCGCGGCCTGACCATGGTGATGGTCACTCACGACAGCGCGGTCGCCCGCCGCGCCCAGCGACTCGGCATCATGAAGAACGGCCGCCTGTCCCTTAAGCAAAACACCAGAAGTGATTCATGAGGCCATGGATGCGTTCAAGGGGGTTGCCACACGCTGAATGTGTGTTAATGACGTTAAACGCCGGGCCGGGCTCGGTGGCATCAAGGTCATGGCGGGCCACGATGCGTCCTTACAGTCCCGCAGGCCTGCGGCAAACCCCGGCGGTCCGGCTAGCTTGCAGGATCCTACCCTTCTTTATAAGGGTCTTCCGGCCCTGAGACAGAGTGCCTGTTATGCGTAACAGCGGCGGCAAAGAGTCCGGGCTCGAGAGCCGCGCATATCGGCGGAACTGCGGCGAGAGCTGATCGACGAGGGGATGCTCGACTACTGACTTCCTCGCCGAGACACCGTGCCACCTCGCTGGTTGCCTCAGGTGGCGTCCTGACATTGGGCATCCTGAGAACGGCGATGTCGGGGGTAGGAGCAGGCAGCGGCAGTTACGGACTGTACTCGCCCCCCGCGGATGGGCCCGCCACCATGTTTGCTCCATGTTTGCTCGGATGTCCCGGTACGGGCCGGTAGCGGGCGGCACCACGCGGCAGCCGGTCTCCCGGTTTGCCGTACAGCCCGGCACGTCATAGCATGAGCCGGCACACGCGCCGCTAGCTCAACTGGTTAGAGCAGCAGACTCTTAATCTGCGGGTTCGGGGTTCGAGTCCCTGGCGGCGCACCCGAAGGTCCACAGGCGCACCCCGAAGATCTTCATCCTTGACCGTTTCCAGGGGCAGTTCTGGCGGCCGCATTGAGGACTGCGTGCCCGTCCTCTTAGTCCTCTGCTGCAGCGAGGCGGAGGGTAAGGAGCAGTTCGCTGTAGCGCCTCGAAGCGTCGCTAATCAGGTTGCCCACGAAGAATCTGGTGAGTTCTCGTTTCGCCGTTCTGGCGAGATCGCTGTGCTCGATCGCGTCCAGGGCCCGGCCGACGAGCGGCAGCAATTCCTCGTCGGCGACGTCAGGCAGGGGCGGGCCGGTGAGGGTTCCCAGCCCGGGCACGGCCGCGATCCGCTGCCGCAGGCCGCGCTCGTGCTCCACGTCGCGGAACTGGCGAGCGGCGTCCCGGCGCCCAGCTGCGGCGAGGTCATCGGCGCTGACTCCGACAACGCGAGCCATCCGGGCCAGGGTCTTTGCGGTCGCCCGGATCGGGACCACTACCCCGGTCCCGGCCTTCTTGTGACCGCGCTCGACATCGCTCCAGTGCGAGGGGCTGATCCCAGTCTTCGCCGCGGCCTGCCGCCGCGACATTCCCGGGTCCATGGCCTCCCGGCGCTGGCGGATAAGCTCCGCCTCCACAGGTGGCACAGGATGAGCACTCTCCACTGTTCCTACACTTTCAAGATCAACATGCACGTCTTGGAAGCCATCTGTCGAGCAGGCTTTCACGTAGCCGATACGGGACTCAAACTGCAAAGACAGCAGCATATGGGCCGTCAACGGGGCTCACCCGCACTGGATGTTTCTTTATGCACTGTGCGAACACTGCACAATATATGACGATCGGGAGCACCGTCAACGGAAGCGCGACATGCTGGGCCATGGAGGCGCCCGCCAGCGAGGGCGGACTGAGGGGCCGCGAGCTAAACCTGGGCGGCGAGGCCGCACGCGCATACTGCGAGCAGGTGACTTCGAGCGCGCTTACCGGACGATCACGCCGGATTGGGACATGGGCCGGCCACAGCGCGCCTTCCTGGACTTAGCCCGGTTGGGGGCCATCAGCGGCAGAGTGCTCGACGTGGGCTGTGGCACCGGTCAGCATGTGCTGATGGCGGCAGCCATGGGCCTCGACGCCATCGGCATTGATGTCTCGCCGACCGCCATCGGTGTCCTGCGGCCTGGTGGCCGCTATTTTATGCTGTGTTTCAGTGACAGCAGCCTGGCTACGGAGCCGCGCGGAGGATCAGCCAGCAGGAAATCAACGCCACCTTTGGTGGTGTCTTGCATATTGACTCGATCGAGCCGGCGCGCCAGGAGGAAAAGCTGCTGCCGGCCGGCCTGCAAGCGTGGCTTGTGAAGATCACCCGGGCTGGTATGGCGTTCAGTTGATGCCGTGCTGCGGCTGGATGCGCGGCTTGGCAACCAGTTCGGGGACACCTTCCTGCTGTTCGCCTGCTACGGCGTGCCGCTGGTGGGTGCCGGAATCTCGCCTCAATTAGCCGTTACGTCGGACGCTTCCACGACCACCAGATGACCCGTCCCATTCAGGGTCGCCAGGTCGATATCGGCAATGCAGCGCACGGGGTCATCGTTCAATATCAAGGTTCCTTCGACGTGAAGAGTGCCGCTGCCCTGGTCGAAGTCGGCCGCGCTGAGATCGGATCTGGCCTGGTCCAAGCGCACGCCCAGCTCGGTGCCGCCGCGTGTCTCAGTGAACTTGATGAGCACATAACCCATTTCTTCCACCCGCTGCCGCAACTCTTCCAGCGAAGGCTCTGCCCCGCCCACCGTTACCGGGTTGTCCCCGCTGGCCAGTCGCTGAGTCAAGTCATTCATGGATTGCCCCTCAAAAGCGATGGTTTGCTGCTGGGATCCGGCCGACTGGCTACCCGGAAGTGTCTTGGGCAAAGATCACGAGGTTCTTTTCCTGCGACGCCTCCAGGAAGAGGC
>OBLT010001630.1_pt1 | contig 14297 bp, 10 predicted proteins | sample 1518721 | NCBI WGS metagenome assembly OBLT01 (sample SAMEA3539307, study PRJEB22396) | soil metagenome | biome: tundra; feature: field; material: soil | place: USA | collected 2010-05 | depth 0.15 m | reverse complement strand
TGGCCAACTGCGATTGTTGCACCCCACAGTCGTGCTGCGGCCAGGCATGCTGCCACCACCATAAGTAGGACAGACCTCCTGGCCTGTCTGGCGGGGCAGGCCACCCGGTCTGCCCCGCCTGTTACCAGACTGATTTAGTCGCGAATCGCGTTTTCGAGGATGGAGGGCCCGGCCTGCGCTCAGTACTCCACGAGGAGGGGTTGCGCCGGAGGGGTGCTTGAGGCGATGGAAGCGATCACTGTCAGCGAGGCGGTGGCGATGATATCCACGCCGTTCGTGACATCCGCGTAAATATATTGGCCATCCGGGGTAAGGGCAAAAGCTCCGACCGTCAGGCCCGGCGCGTCTTTGGTAACCGTGAAGGTTTGAACGCCGACCGCTCCAAACCCACCCGCCAGCATCGTGTAGAGGGTGCCGCCGTCGGGCGACATCGAGAGGTTTCCCGCTTGGATGGACGCCGTGCGCAGCGTGGTTCCGGTGCGAAGATCGATTTCGAGCAACTTGTAGGGTCCGTGGTAACCGTATTCGACGGCCACATAGCCCTTGTGGTCGGCCGGGGAGACGGCGAAGCCGTTGATGGCGACGCCGTGAGATATGGGGAATTGCGTTTCGAGCGTCATGCCCTGGGTATTCACCACGGCGATGCCGGTGTGAGGATTGGGACAACCGCCGCTACAGTCAAAGTTATACGGCACGTACAATTTGTTTCCGTAAATCGCGGGTTGCACCACTCCGGCCTGATTGTCGCCGGCCGGGACGGGTACCTGGAGATTCGCACCCGTTTGCATCGACACGGGGTCGAATTGCAAAACCTCGAAAGATGACCCGAGGTTCGTCAAAAACGCATAGCCTTGGTCCGCGAACAACATCTGACTGGCGTACGCTGGCAGGTGGATGTAGCCCTCGGTCCGCAGAGTGACAGCATCCAACACATCGACGTTGTCCAAAAAATCGGCTAAGAGAATGAGCTTGTCCTTGCGGTCATATGCACCGGAGGCAGGATACTCGCCGGAAGGGGCCGATACGGCGATCGCCTGCGAAGGCTCCGCGGCGGTCGCCGAAACCATGGAAGGGAAGCCTCCACCGGTCAGAAAGGCTAGCTGGCCGGTCACCGGGTCGAGTGCGAACCAAGAACCTTCGGGCGAGGGGTAGGTGGCTGTGATCATCTGCGTGGCGGGATCGAATAGCACGACGTTCGAGGCGCTCAGCCAGTAAAGCGTTCCACTTGGCGCAACCGCAATCTGGCCCCCGGGAATGACGGGAGCCGTGGTTCGAACCAGCGTGCCTGTGTTCAGGATAACGAGCGATGTGCGAGTTCCCAGGTACAGCTGCGATCCGTCGGGCGATATGGCGAATGTTTGGACCGGCGAGCCAATGGAAACCGACTGTGTTATCTGGAGCGTAGCGGTATCGACAAACACGACAGTCGCGTTAGAGTAATAGGGAAGCACTGGAGAGACTACGTACAGCACCGAGCCATCCGGGGAGAGTGCGAGGGCCCCGCCGCCGCCAGAGATAGCCACACTGCCGATTTGTTGGAGAGTCGACGCCTTAAACACGCTGACCCCGGATGAAGTGTTGCAATAGACTTTCCCGCCGTCCGGCAGGATTGCGTTACAGGTTGACTGTACGTCTAATGTTACGGTCGAAGTGACCGGGTTGATGACCTGGACGTGACTGGCCTGGGTGGAGGTGTTCTGATAGGTGACGTAGATCAGCCCGGACTTGGGATCGACCGAGAGACCGCCTCCAATCGCATTCGTTGTGGTCACAGGCCCCGAAATCGTTCCAGTGCTCAGGTTGATGTGGTCGACTCGGATCGACTGCGGTGCCTGAGAGGGATACAGATTGCTGAGCACTACCGCGTGTTCCCCGTCCTCAGAGATCGTCAGCGTGCTGCCGTATCCCCAGCCGCTGCCCGACAATGGGGGGCTGGTGAATTCGTGCTCGAACTGCCCGGTCGTGCCATTCATCACTGTCATGGCGTAGAGGATGGAAGTGCAGCACCCTGGCAGTACCGCGTGGACGGCGGCGGACACCGGAACGGCGCACAGTGCCGCGACCAAAACGACTCGAATGTTTCGCAAGATGACCTCCTCTCAGACAATCATAATATGATACCATACGTGTGGAACCTCTGCGGGGGAACTGTTACGCTTGTGTTACCATCAGGATCCGGCCCCAGCCGTGAAGACCGTCTTCCACGTGGACATGGACGCGTTCTTCGTGTCCGTCGAAGAGTTGTTCGATCCCGCGCTCAAAGGTAAGGCCGTGGTGGTGGGCGGCCGGCCGAACGAGCGCGGCGTGGTGTCCGCGGCGTCGTACGAAGCCCGCAAGTTCGGCGTGCACTCCGCCATGCCGCTGCGCACCGCCGCGCGCCTGTGCCCGCACGCCATCTTCGTGGATGGCCACCCCACCCGTTATCGCGAGTACTCCGCCCGCGTGCACGAGACGCTGAACCGCTTCTCGCCGCTGGTCGAGATGGCCTCCATCGACGAGGCCTATCTCGATATGACCGGCACCGCGCGCCTGCATGGCCCGCCGCTCGCCGCCGCCCACGCCCTGCACGAGACCATGAAGGCCGAGACCCGCCTCAACTGTTCCATCGGCATCTCGACCGCGCGCCTGGTGGCCAAGGTGGCCTCCGATCAAGCCAAGCCCAATGGCGTGCTGTGGATCATGCCCGGCTCGGAAGCCGCGTTCCTGGCCCCGCTGGACGTGCGCAAGATCCCCGGAGTCGGTAAGGTCACCGAAAAGAATCTGCACATGCTGTCGATCCGCAAAGTTGGCGACCTGGCGCGCCTGGACGATCGATACCTCGAAGAGCGCTTCGGCAAGTGGGGACTGGCCCTGGCCGGCAAAGCGCGCGGCCTGGATGCGGGCGGCTGGTTCGATACCGAAATCGGCGCGAACTCCGATCCCAAGTCGATCAGCCACGAGCACACCTACAACGAAGACACCAGCGATCTCGCGGTGCTCGAATCCACGCTGGCCCGGCTCTCGGAAATGGTCGGGCGCCGCTTGCGGGAAAACGGCCTGCACGCGCGCACCCTCCAGCTCAAACTGCGCTATTCGGATTTCTCCACCATCACGCGCGCGCATTCCGTCGAGCGCCCCACGCAGCTCGATACCGAGATCTTCGACCAAGCCCGCGCGCTGTTCCTGAAGAATTGGAAACCCGGCGCGCGCGTGCGCCTGCTGGGCGTGCATGCCTCTTCCTTCGAAGACGTGCACGATCAGTTGGACCTGCTGGACGAAGGCAAGCACGAACGCTGGCAGCAGGCCCTGGCCGCCGCCGACCGCCTGCGCGACAAATATGGCGACTCCGCCGTCTCGCTGGCCGCCGGACTGAAGGGCGGCTTCCGCGAGCGAGTGCACGATGCGCAGACACATGATGCGCGCAAGGCGCCCCCGCCGCGTCGAAGCTAGGGTCGCCCCCTCGCCCGCTCGCCCCCTCGCCCGCTCACCCGCGAGACCAGTACACTGAGAGGTATCCATGCCGGCGCCCATCCACATCATCGGCGGAGGTCTGGCGGGTTCCGAAGCCGCCTGGCAGATCGCGGAGGCCGGACTCACGGCCGTACTCCACGAAATGCGGCCCGTGCGCCCGACCGCGGCTCACCAGACGGATCGCCTCGCGGAACTGGTCTGCAGCAACTCACTCAAGTCCGAACAGGAAGACTCCGCGCCCTGGCTGCTGAAGCGCGAATTGCGGCGTCTGGGATCGCTCGTGCTTCAGGCGGCCGCGCAGGCCCGCGTTCCCGGCGGTCATGCGCTCACCGTCGACCGCGACGTTTTCTCGGCGGAGGTGACCCGCGCGATCGCCGCGCATCCGCGCATCGAAATCCGCCGCGAGGAGGTCCGCGAAGTGCCGGACACCGGCATCGCCGGCATCACCATCGTCGCCACCGGCCCCCTGACCAGCGATGCGCTGGCCGAGGAAATCGGACGCCTCACCGGTTCCGGCCGCCTGTTCTTTTACGACAGCATCAGCCCGATTGTGGAAGCCGATTCGGTCGATCAAACCATCGCTTTCCGGGCTTCGCGCTACGACAAGTCGCTCGATGGCACCGCGGATTACCTCAACTGCCCCTTCGACCGCCCGCAGTACGAAGCGTTCGTGGACGCCCTGCTGGCCGCCCAAACCGTCTCCTCCCACATCGCGACAGATTTGCCCGATAAAGCCGTGCCCTACTTCGAAGCTTGCCTGCCGATCGAGGAACTCGCCCGCCGCGGCCGCGATACGCTGCGCTTCGGCCCCATGAAGCCCATGGGATTGATCGATCCGCGCACGAGCCGCCGTCCCTGGGCCGCCGTGCAGCTCCGCCAGGAAAACCTGCGCGCCGATAGCTTCAACCTGGTCGGCTTCCAGAACCATCTGAAGTTCGGCGAGCAGGCCCGCATCCTGCGCATGATTCCTGGACTGGAACATGCGGAGTTCCTCCGCCTCGGCCAGATTCATCGCAACACCTACATCAATGCGCCGGCCCTGCTCTCGCCCACCCTGCAGTTGTGCACGCGGCCCGAAATCCTCTTTGCCGGCCAGATTTCCGGCGTGGAGGGCTACGTGGAAGCCATCGCCACCGGCCTCGCGGCGGGCCTGCACGCCGTGGAACTCGCATCCGGCGGCCGTCCCCAACCATTCCCGCGGGAGACCGCGCTGGGTTCGCTCTGCCATTACATATCCGGCGCCGATCCCCGCAACTATCAACCGGCGAATATCACTTTCGACCTGCTGCCGCAGCTCGATGAAGCGACCCGTCACAAGCTGCGGCACGACAAACACGCCCGCCACGCGGAAGTCTGCCGCCGGGCCGCCGAAGCCATGGACCAGCATCTGCACGCGCATGTCTGAACTCGAACTCGAAATCGGACGGTACCTCGAAGAACTGGCGCGCGCGCAAGCCTCGCCGCACACGCTGGAGGCCTACGGCGGCGACTTGCGCCAGTTTCTGGAATACTTCACACCCCCCGAAAGCCAACCGCCGCCGCTCGCCCAATTCGGCGTGCTCGAAATCCGCGAGTGGCTGGCGGACCTGTATAGCCGTCAACTCAGCGCGGTGTCCATCCGGCGCAAACTGGCGGCGGTGCGCTCGCTGTTCCGCTTTCTTTCGCGGGAAGGCCTGATCCGCATGAATCCGGCGCGCCTGGTGCGCACGCCCAAAGCCCCCCAGAGCTTGCCGGATGTGATGACCGCGGAGCAGGTGAACGGACTCATCGACGCGGTGGCCGCGGACAAGTTCGAGCGCGCGCATCCGGCCCGCGACCGCGCCATTTTCGAGTTTCTCTATGGCTGCGGCATTCGCGTGAGCGAACTGGTAGGGCTGAATCTGGAGGATATCGATCGCGCCGAGCGCTGGATCCGCGTGCGCGGCAAGGGGAAAAAGGAGCGCCAGGTGCCGTTCACTTCCCAGGCCGCCACTGCCCTGGATCGTTACCTGCCGGAGCGGGGCGCGGCGCCCCGGGAGCGCGCCATCTTCCTGAACCACCGCGGCGGGCGGCTCACCGCGCGCGGGGTGGGCGGCATCGTCAAGCTATACGGCATACTGGTGAACGGCGATTCCTCCATTCACCCGCACAGTTTCCGCCACGCCTACGCCACGCATCTGCTGGCCGACGGCGCCGACCTGCGCGCCATACAGGAGTTGCTGGGTCACGCGCGCCTTTCGACCACCCAGAAATACACTCAGGTTTCTCTCACCGATCTGATGGAGGTTTATGACCGCGCCCACCCCAAAGCCTGATGAGAAATCGCCGCCCCGCCGCTTCCGCCTGCCGCGATCGGCCGCGCTGGCTGCCAGCGCTTGCCTGGCCTTCGCGATCTTCGCCGTGGCGCTGATCCGGGTGCTGCCGGTGCCTCACACGAAGGCCGACTACTTGATCGTCGGCACGTTGGCCACGTTGGCGGCGCTGATCACTATCTTCGCGGGGCTGGTAATGGGACGGCACAAGACGTAAGTTGTACTACTGTCCATCAGTTTTTGTGGGGCAGCCAATCATGGCTGTGGGGCAGACCTCCAGGTCTGCGCGGGTCCTCCAGGACCCGCTAAGCTAAGTGGCGCTGAGGCTTCAGTCCCATTATCCCCAAACCTTCATCGCATCGTAATGATATCGCAGCAATCCTGGCCTATAAATATACTATGGGCCCCAAAACAAAACTGCTGCCGCTTGTTCTGGCGTTGGGCTGCTGTCCAACCATCTTCGCCGAACCCGCCGGCTCGTGGCGCGGCCCGCGCGTCATCATCGTCGGCGTGGACGGGCTGAGCATCGACGGCGTCTCCACCGCGCGCGTGCCCCGTCTCCGCGAGTTGATGGCCCGCTCGGCCTGGACTCTGGAAGCCCGCGGCGTCCTGCCTACCCTCAGCAGTCCGAACTGGGCTTCGGCGATTAACGGCGCCTCGCCCGCGCAGCACGGCATCACGTCAAATGGCTACCTCCGCCACATGGTCGAATTCCAGCCAGTCTGCCGGACGGATGACGGCAAGTTTCCCACCATCTTCGGACTCCTGCGCGCCGCCTACCCGGCCAGCCGCATTGCCGTGTTTCACGATTGGGATGGGTTTGCGGATCTTCTCGAGAAGCATGCTCCCGACGTGCTGCGGCATGTGGCAGGCGCGGCCAAGACCACGGCGGCGGCCATCGCATACTGGACGGCAAACCGCCCCGCGCTCATGTTCATCCACCTGGATAACGTGGATCACACAGGACACGCCCACGGCTGGCTCAGCAAGGAATACTACAAAGCCGTCGAGGACGCCGACGGGTACGTGGGCCAGGTGCTGGATATGGTCGATGCGCTCTCGGTTCGCGACTCTACTTACATCTTAGTTACTTCGGATCACGGCGGGACCAAGCACGGCCATGGCAAGAACTCGCTTGCCGAGATTCAGATTCCGTGGATTCTCGCCGGTCCGGGCGTGACACCCGCCCAGATCGCCGTTCCGGTCAACATCTTCGACACGGCGCTGACCCTGGCTTGGATCTTCCATCTCGAGACCCCCGAGTGCTGGATCGGCCGCCCCGTCCTGACGGCCTTCCGTCCGTCGCTGGTCGCGGCGCACACCAACGCCGCCGCGCGTGCGCCGCTCCCGGATTGCGCGCAGGGCCGGCAATTGACCGGCGCAGTCCTCACCGGCCAGATCGATTGAAGGTCCGCCTGCCCCCGCCATGCCACGCCCAAAGATCGACCTCATCTACATCGACGCGGGTGGCGGCCATCGCGCCGCTGTCACCGCTCTCGATGCGGTCGTCCGCGAACAGCAACGGCCCTGGGAAACGCGGCTGCGCAATATCCAGGACCTCCTGTACTCCATCGACGTCATCCGCAAGCTGACCGGCATTCCGTTCCAGGAAGTCTACAACATCATGCTGCGGAGGGGCTGGACCCTGGGCACCGCCCAACTGATCCCGCCTATGCACCTGGCCATCCGCATCTTTCATGACGCGCAGGTGCGCGCGCTCGCCGGGCATTGGAGCCAGGACCCGCCGCACATGGTTGTCTCGCTGATCCCGCATTACAACCGGGCCATCAAACAAGCTCTGGCGCAAGTGTGTCCCACCGCGGCGCTGGTCACGATCCTCACCGACATCGCCGACTATCCGCCCCACTTCTGGATCGAGCGCCAGGACCAGCACGTGATTTGCGGTTCCAGCCGGGCCGTGGCGCAGGCGCGCGCGCTCGGTTATCCCGAAAGCCGCATTTTGCGCACGTCCGGAATGATTCTGAATCCGAAGTTCTACGCGCCGCTCCCGCTCGATCGCGCCGCCGAGCGCATCCGCCTCGGACTCCGCCCGGACTTGCCCACCGCGCTGGTGTCGTTCGGCGGGCAAGGTTCGATGGATGCCGTGAAAGTCGCGCGGGCCATCAATCGTGGCCGGTCCGAAGTCCAACTGATCGTTCTCTGCGGGCGCCACCAGGAAGCTTCCCGGAAGCTGCGCGCGATGCGCCATCGCGTGCCGGTGCACGTTGAGGGCTTCACCACCGGCGTCCCATTTTTTATGCGCCTCGCCGATTTTTTCATCGGCAAGCCCGGCCCCGGCAGCATCAGCGAAGCGCTGGCCATGCGGCTGCCGGTGATCGTCGAGCGCAATCCGTGGACGCTGGCCCATGAGCGCTACAACGCCGACTGGATCGTCGAACAGCAGGTCGGCATGGTAGTCGGCAACTTCTCCCATCTCGGCGATGCCGTCGCGGAATTGCTGTCGCCCGCGCATTACGAGCGCTACCGGACCAACGCCGCCGCGCTCAAAAACTCCGCGGTCTACGAGATTCCCGAACTGCTCGCGAAGGTTCTCGACGGGGCGCAAAGCCACCGCCTGAACCGAAGGCGAATTGTCTCACTTCCACCCCGATGACGCCCACCCGTTCCCGACTTCCCGTCTGTGGGTTCCCTCCCGGCCCGGGCCTGCCTGGAACCGCCGTCCATCGCGGTCACAAGCTTCAACAATATATTTCGGCCACCGCATCCCAGGGCAACCAAACCATTTACTAACGCACCACCCTGCTTGGTAGGGCCTTCCCTCACCACGCGCGCTCTATTATTGAATCGGGTACGGGCACTTGATCCCCGCACCCAAAAAGGTGAATTACATATGTTGATTTCCGACAAACAGGAAGAAGCCAACCAGCAGAATGCCCAGCACTCCACCGGTCCGAAGACTAGGGAGGGTAAGGAAGCCGTGCGCCTCAACGCCCTCACCTACGGCCTGCGTGCCCGTAACCTCATCCTCCCCAGCGAAGACCCCGAGGAATACAAGCAACTCTGGGCCGATCTCGAAGCCGAGTGGCAACCCCAGAACCGCACCGAACGGATGCATCTGGAACAGATGGCCACCTCCCAATGGCTGCTGGCGCGGTTTGCCAAAAGCGAGAGGCGCATCTATGTGTGCGAAAGTTCAGTCGAGAAACAGTTGGCCCTCCTGGACCGCGTTTCCACGCAACGCACGCGCCTGGAGCGTTCCTTCTCGAGTCTTGCGGGAGCTGAAGCAGTTACAACGGGAGCGGCAGGCCCAGCGCCAGCAGCAGCAGCCCGCGCCAACCGTGCAGGCCGCGCAACCGCCGGTTCACCGGCCAGCCGAGCCAAAGGTTACGCACCCCGATTATCTGATGCCGGAAGGACCGGAGGACCACCCGGCCTTCCGCTCCCCCGCCACCCCCGATACCCGTTAGCAACCTGACCCCCTGATCTTTGACAACCGGACAAACGACCCCAACTGATCCGCAATTAGTGTCCCTGCGCCAGCCTCGAACACAACCCCAACCCCCGGCCCCTGGCCCCGGCGCGCAAAGCCCGCACGGCGCACACGGCCACCCATCACCAACTATCTCTTTTATATTCAATAATGTGGGCTTTGATCGTTCAGGTAGGACAGGCCTCCTGGCCTGTCTCAAACACAACCACCAGCCACTAGTCACCAACCGCCAGCCACGGCGAGCGAAGCGAAGCTCGCCCCGTTGTGCTACTATCGTTGCAGGCTTAACATGATTGAAGATCTGCTCCAACCCAGGCACTTGCTGATCATCCTGGCCATCGCCCTGCTGTTCTTCGGCCCGCAAAAGCTGCCGGAGCTCGGAAAGGGTCTGGCCCAAGGCATTCGCAGCTTTAAGGACTCGTTGAAGAGCGTGAATCCGGACGATTCCGCGCCGCACGATTCCACGCCGCCGCATAAAGACTAGCTTCGCCCGGCACATGACGCTCACCCGAAGAGATGCCCTCGGCTTGCTCGCGGGAAGTCTCGCCGCGCCCGTCCTTACCAAAGCCGCCACCCCTTTCGAAGCCACCCGCGAATCGCTGAAGCAATATCAGGTTCCCGAATGGTTCCGCGATGCCAAGTTCGGCATCTGGGCGCACTGGGGTCCGCAATCGGCCGCCGAAGACGGCGACTGGTACGCGCGCAACATGTACATGCAGGGCAGCGAGCAATACAAATATCACGTCGCTACCTACGGCCATCCCAGCAAGTTCGGCTTCAAGGACGTCATCCCCACCTGGAAAGGCGACAAGTTCGACCCGGACCACCTGGTCAGCCTCTACAAGAAAGCCGGCGCGAAGTACTTCGTCAGCATGGGCGTGCATCACGACAATTTCGACCTCTGGAATTCGAAGCACACGCGCTGGAATGCGGTGAACATGGGGCCGCGCAAAGACATCGTGGGAATGTTCCGCAACGCCGCCATGCGCGAAGGCCTGAAGTTCGGCGTGAGCGAGCACCTGTGGATCAGCTACAAGTGGTTCGCCGTGAGCCACTCGAGCGACCAGACGGGGCCGCTGGCCGGCGTCGCTTACGACGGGACGGACCCGGCCAACGCCGATCTCTACCACGAAGCCGCCTGCGCGCCATTCGCGAAAGGCGAGCTGCAGTGGGGGCCGGACGGCATCCCGGATTCGTGGCGGCGGCATTGGCTGCTGCGCATTCAGGATCTGGTGGACCAGTATCAGCCCGACCTGCTCTACACCGATGGCGCGCTGCCGTTTGAAGAGTACGGCCTGCGCCTGGTGTCGCATCACTACAACGAAAGCGCCAAGCGGAACGGCGGCAAAGTCGAGGCGGTCTACACCAGCAAGCGCCGCGAAGATTGCGAAGTCGGCACGTGCGTGCTGGACGTGGAGCGCGGCATCGTGGACAAGATCTGGCCCAACCCCTGGCAGACCGACACGTGCGTCGGCGAGTGGCATTACAAGCGGAACGCGAAGTACAAGTCGCCCAAGACGGTGATCGATATGTTGTGCGATATCGTGAGCCGCAACGGCAACCTGCTGCTGAATTTCCCGCTGCCCAATTCAGGCGAGCTGGATGCGGAGGAGCGGCGCATCCTGGCGGAGATCACGGATTGGATGGCGGTGAATAGCGAAGGCATTCACGGCTCGCGCCCGTGGAAGGTGTTCGGCGAAGGACCGGGCACGCAGGTGAAGGCGGATGCCGCGTTCAACGAGGGCGGGCGCAAGGATCTGACTGCGGAAGATATCCGGTTCACGACGAAGGGCAAGACGCTGTATGCCTTCGTGATGGGCTGGCCGGCGCAGGAGGCGGTGCTGCGGTCGGTGACCGATAAAGTGGAAAACGTCCAACTGCTCGGCTACCAGGGCACAGTGCGGTGGACGCAGGACGCGACGGGACTGCGTGTGCCGATGCCCCCGATGCCGCCCTCAAAGCACGCCGTCACCCTGAAAATCACGTTCGGGTAGGACAGGCTTCAGCCTGTCAGGGCGAGCGTCGCTCGCCGTAGTGGCGCACGCTTTAGCGTGCAGCGGCGAACTTCAGTTCGCCGTTCTGTCGGCTGAAGCCGACAGCAGCACGCTGAAGCGTGCGCCACAAGCAGAATGTAGAAACTCAAGGAACAGGCTTCAGGCTGTCAGGCTTTCCATGGCGCGACGGGTTTCCTCAATCCGCCCGTGCCCCAGCCGCTCGCGCAGTTCCTGCGCGGCTGTGAGGCGTTGCCGGGCCAACTCGCGCTCGCCGAGGCGCAGGTGGGCGATACCGCAGAAGTGCAGGCCGTCGGCTTTTCCCCAGGCATATTGGCAATCCGGGTGTTCGGAGCGGTCGAGCGCTTCGCGGGCGTTTTGCAGGGCTTTGCGGGGGTCGCCAGCGGCGAGGTAGGTTTCGGCCAGGGCTAGGCGGAGGTCGATGGAGAATTTTCCGAAGCCGCAGGTGTCCGCCAGGAGAATTCCGGCTTCGGCTTCGGCGATGGATTGAGGGTAATCGCCGAGGTGGCGCTGGAGTTCGCAAGCGGCATGGAAGCAGCGGAGTTGGAGTTCGACGCAACCGGAGCGGTTGGCGAATTCGCGGGCGTCTTGCAGGTGACGGGCAGCTTGGGCGGGATCGTCCGGAAGGAGCAGCCCGGCGAGTAGGGCGTCGCACCTGCAGATAATGTCGTTCAGGGCGCTCCGGATCGCGAACTCGCGGTTGGCTTCTGTCTGGCGGAGTGCTGTTGCCGGGTCGCCAGTGAGCAGCCGGCACTCGGCCTCCCAAATGCCGTACACCGTATTCAGCGGCTTGAGTTTCAGGCCGGTGGCGCGCTGAAAGTCGTCTGTCGCCGAGGAGATGTCCCCTAGAGCGAAGCGTGATGCCGCTCGGCATCCAAGGGAGACTGTCGTCCCGGCGTCGCTCTCGGCCTCTGCTGAGAGCGTCAGCGCGTCCTCCGAGAGCGCCATTGCTTGGCGGAAGTGTCCCGCGAGCATCTCGACTTCCGCGAGGTTGCATGCGCTGGCGGACCCATGTCTTTGATCGGCGGCTTCGGCATTCAATAGCCGGCAATGCTTCAACGCTGAACGGGCTCTGGCGAGATCCCCGAGGTTCTTGGCGAAGATCCCGAGGCTGGCGACGAGCCTAGCCTGTTCGTCCACGGACATTTGGTGCTGTATTGAGGAAAAATCGTCATGCGGGACGAAGCGCTCCAGAATGCGCAGACCGCGGGCGTTGTCTCCCAGCGCCTTGCCGAGGTTCAGGTAGCCCCGCAACCCAAACCGATACAGATCGAAGGCCCTTTGAACCCGCCCGGCGAGCAACGTCTGTTCGATCAAAAGTTCGTATTGATCCAGAAGGGCCGCATCCCTCGGCGGCTTGTTTGGCCGCGGCTTCAGGCCGAGTGCCAGCCTGGAGCGCACCGACTCATGGATCGACGCGGGCCGGGCTCCCACTAGATCACGGAAGAATTCGCGCAAGAAGGGATGCGCAGAGTAAACGCTCTTCCGAACTGCCTCATAGCGGAACACCAGTCCGAGCGCCTTGAGCCTTTCCAGAACCTTGATCAGTTCGTGATCAACGAGTCCACTGAGTGCGCCGGCCACACTGCCGCCGGACTGGCCGATCCAGCCGAGCAGTTCGACCTCGACCCCGCGCGGAAACAGGGACAGACGGGCCAGCAGGTCGCGCTCCACCGGTGTGAGCGCCTCGGCGTACTGCTCCAAGATGCGATGCAGCTTGCGGGCCTTGTGATCGCCGGACTCCTCAGCGTCGGCCAGCGAGAACTCACGTCCACCGAAAGTGCCTAAATACGATCCCAGCACTGCGACCGAAAGCGCATGATAGAACCCGCCAATATTCAGTGGCTCGATCACCTTCGCCAGTGCAACATCGTCGCCCTTCACACCCCACGCCCGCATCACATCCAACGCCACCGGCAGTTCCAGATCGTCGAGCACGATAGCGCGGTGCCCAGCGCCGGTCCAGCCATCGAGATCGACTAGCGGAAATCGGGAGGTCGCCAGCGCGCGGGCGTTGCCCACACCGCCTGCCAGCGCCCGCACCAGGCGTTTGAGTTGCAGGTCTTCTAGCTCGCCGCGGCGCGCCCTATCACCTTCGCTCTGGACGCGCTCAAGCCCATCCAGCACCAGCACGTGCGGCGCGTCGCCGGAAAGCGCAAGCTGCAGGCGCTCCAGCATGCCGCCGGCGGGCGCGTCCTTCTCGCCCGTGAAGTAGGTGTAGGCGGCGCGCAGAAAGGCATCGGTATGGGTATCTTCGTAGAACGACCAGACGAAGACTCCGGCACGGTCCGATAGCGTGGCCTCGTGCAGAGCCTTGTTGACGAGCGCCGTCTTGCCTGTGCCGCCCGCTGCCACAACCGAGATGACGCGGTCCGGGGTGACGGGGGATTGCAACCAGTCCTTCAGCTCCTGGAGCTTAGCCTCGCGTCCGCGGAAGTGCTGGGCGGGCTGGAGCGCGTGGCAGAAGAGAGGCGTCCAGACACGGGCGGTGGCGGTCGGCCGCGGCGCGAAGTTTGCGAGTGTGGCTGTGACATACTCCGCCAGTTGCTCCTGGCTGGCGAAGGTCTTCCGCGTGGTTTCGCGGCCAAGGTAAGTCTTGAACTCCTGTAGCTTCTGAACCGCCTTGACGATTTCGGCGGCTTTTTCAGGCTCGCTGACCAGCCTGTCCTGTTCCTTGACCTCCGTCCACGGCGCTTTGGGATCGACCAGGAAGGCAAATACCGGCTTGCCCGCCCGCTTCGCCGCATCCACTTCGAGCCAGGTGATGGAGCGCTCCCCATCGCCGCCCAGTTCCAGAGGCGGCACGTAGCCGTAGCGATGCGCCACGATGCAAACGACCGCGTCCGCTTCGGCCGCCATCCGCATGCATTCCGGCGCAGGCGCGCCGCCGAGCGCGGAGAAGGTCTCCATGGCGATAGGCAGGTTCTCCAGACGCAACACGGCGTCGCGAACCTTATCACGATAGCCAGTCAGATCGATTGCGGTCGATGAGATGAAGATGCGGAGAACGGGACGTGTGGCGGGCACAGGACTACTGGGCTTGCCGGGCGGGGTCCGAAGACTCCGCCCGGGTCGCGTCGAACATATTTGACC
>OBLT010001628.1_pt1 | contig 14304 bp, 13 predicted proteins | sample 1518721 | NCBI WGS metagenome assembly OBLT01 (sample SAMEA3539307, study PRJEB22396) | soil metagenome | biome: tundra; feature: field; material: soil | place: USA | collected 2010-05 | depth 0.15 m | reverse complement strand
TGCATCGCGCTGCTGATGGGCAGCCGCGAACGCTACCAGCAATACTTTGAGGAGAATCCTGGCACTTACTACCGGTCGACGGGCTGGCTGGAGCGCGGCCAAGGCTTGCAGCAGTTGACCCACGACACCATCGGCTTCGACGAGCCGCTGGAAGCCATGATCCGCAAGTACGGCGAGGACAACGGACGCTACCTCTATGGCGAGCTGACGCGCTACCGTGCGCAGTATTCGAAGCTCACGTTCATCGAGACTGGGCTGGAGGCGGGCGGAAAGTTCATCGCCGAAGCCGCCGCCGAAGCGAAGGACAAGGGCTGGAGTTTCGAACGGCTGCCGGGCGACCTGGCGTGGCTGCGGCGCATGGTCGAGGGCCAGTGGGCGGAAGCCGAGTTTGTGGTCGCCGAGCCCGGCCAGCGCATCGTGGCAAGCTATGACACAGAGGTAGTGAAGGTGCAGTAGGTAGGACAGGCCTCCTGGCCTGTCCTTATCGACAGCCTGGCAAGCCCACGCCGGGCTGGAAAAGACGGGCTACGAGCGGGATGGGGTAGGTTGGTGCAGCAGGCTGTGAATGCCGCTACTGCCACGTATGAGATGATGGTCCGCCGGTCTGAGAACCTCCCTCGGCAGACACAACGCGTTAGGTTAAGCTGAGTCAAGTGGATACCCACTTCACACCAAATGAAACTGACGAAATCTAACATGGAGACGTTCCTCGTCACCGGAGCCACTGGTAACATCGGTAGCCGGGTTGTCTCTCAATTGCTTACCAAGGGCGCCCGAGTTCGCGCACTGACTCGTAATCCGGAATCTGCCAACTTGCCGCTCGAAGTCGAAATTGTGCGCGGCGATCTGTCTGACCCGGCTACTTTCGACCGATGCCTGGATGGTGTCGACGCGGTGTTCTTAGTTTGGCTCGCGCCGGTCGCTGCCGCCGCTTCCGCCTTGGCGCAAATTGCAAAATGCGCCCGGAGAATTGTATTCCTCTCGTCGCCTCACCGCACGCCGCACCCCTTTTTCCAGCAACCCAATCCGATGGCAACGCTACACGCAGAGATCGAGCGTTTGATTCAGACCTCGGGCCTCCAGTGGATTTTCCTGCGGCCGGGGGCGTTCGCCATAAATGCCCGAAACTGGTGGGCACAGCAGATCCGGCAAGGCGATATCGTACGCTGGCCTTATGCTGCCGCCGCCACCGCACCAATCCACGAGTGCGATGTCGCATCGGTGGCGGTGCGCGCGCTGTGCGAGGACGGGCACGCCGAAGCGGAATACGTATTAACCGGGCCTCAGTCTCTGACCCAAAAGGAACAGGTAAGCGTGATTGGCGACGTGATCGGTCGTCCCCTGCGTTTCGACGAGATACCGCCGGAAGCGGCGCGGCGTGAGATGTGCGCTCGCATGCCTGCTTCCATCGCAAATATGCTGCTCAACGCGTTTGCCGCCGCCGTCGGTCAACCCGCATTCGTCACATCCACAATTGCGCAGATCACTGGAGCTCCGGCACTCACGTTCCATGACTGGGCGATTGATCACGTTGCCGAGTTTCGTTAGACGATGATTGGTATTGAGGCATGACTGGCAAACAGCGCATTCTCGCGAAGCTCCACGGCGAACCTACCGATTCGCTGCCGCTGATGCCGATCACCATGATGTTCGCCGCCGACTTGGCCGGCGTGCGCTACGGCGACTACGCGCGCGATCATCGCGTGTTGGCCGATGCGCAGGTGGCTGTCGCGGACCGTTTCGGCTTCGACCATGTGTCGGCGATTTCGGACCCGGCCCGCGAAGCCTCGGACCTGGGCGCCGCGGTGGAGTGGTTCGACGACCAGCCGCCCGCGATTGTGGAGAGCCGCGCGCTGCTCGATGCGAAGAACAAGCTGGCGGGTCTGCGCCTGCCCGATCCGGCCGCGCCCGGACGCATGCGCGATCGCGTGGAGGCGGTGCGGCTGCTGGCGGAACGCACGGGCGCGACGCGGATCGTGGAAGGGGGGGTAGAAGGGCCGTGCGCGATGGGCGCCGATCTGCGCGGGCTCAACACGCTGATGCTGGATTTCTTCGACGACCCGCCCTTTGTGGAAGCGCTCTTCGAGTTCACGGTGCGCATGGAAGTGGAGTTCGCGCGGGCGCAGGTGGAGGCGGGCGCGACACTGATCGGGGTGGGCGATGCGGCGGCTTCGCTGATCGGGCCCAAGCTGTATGCGCGGTACGTGCTGCCCTGCGAGCAGCAGTTGATCGCCACGATCCGCGCGCTCGGCGTGCCCGTGCGGCTGCACATCTGCGGCAACACCAAGCGCATCGTGGAAGGCATGGGGCAGACGGGCGCAGATATCGTAGACCTGGATTTTCTTACACCGCTCGGCCACGCGCGCCGCGCCATGCGGCAGACGCAGGTGCTGCTCGGCAATATCGACCCTGTGCGGGAGTTGCGCGACGGCACGCCGGCGTCGGTGGAAGCGGCGCTGGCTGAGTGCTACCGGCAGGCGGGCGCGGCTTACATTTGCGGCGCCGGCTGCGAGGCGCCGCGCGGCACGCCGCACGCCAACCTGGAAGCCATGGCGCGGTTTGCGCGCAGCCGCTCGTGAAGCTCGAACTCCATCCCCGCGCGCGCCAGACTCTGGCCGATCGGCTCTTTGCGGCGGGCGTCGAATTCCCCTGCGGCGGCGAGAGCACCTGCGGCGGCTGCAAGGTGCGTGTGCTGGAAGGTGAGGTGCCGGTCACCGCGGCGATGCGGGACGCGCTCAGCGAGGAAGAGATCCGCGACGGCTGGCGTCTGGCCTGCTGCGCGTCGGCGGCGGGACGCGTGGTGGTCGAAGTGGAGCAGTGGTCGCTGCGCGTGCTCTCGGACGAAGTGTCCGTGCCCATCGAGCCGCGCGCGGGGCGGGGCGCGGCGATCGACTTGGGCACAACCACGCTCGTGGTCCAGGTGGTGGATCTCTCGAGCGGCGAAGTCCTGCGCGTGGAGACCGCGCTCAACCCGCAGGCGCGTTACGGGGCCGACGTGATGACCCGCCTCGAATACGACCTGCACCGGCCGGGCGAACTGGGCCGCCTCATCCGCGAAGAGCTGGGGCGGATGCTGGGCGGCGAGCCACTCCGCGAGGTGCTGGTGGCGGGCAATACCGCGATGCACCATCTCTTCTGCGGCCTGGATGTGAAGCCGCTGACTCACGCGCCGTTCGTCTCGCCCACGCTGGGCGGCTACCGCTTCGGGAGCTCGGACTTGGGATGGCCAGGGCCGGCCGAATTCCTGCCCTGCCTGGGCGGATTCGTCGGCAGCGACCTGCTCTGCGGCATCGTGGCCACGCGCCTGGATGAGCAGACGCGGCCCCGCGCGCTTTTCGACATCGGCACGAACGGCGAGGTGGTAGTGGGGTCCGCGCAAGGGATTGTGTGTGCGTCGACGGCGGCCGGCCCGGCGTTTGAAGGCGGGCGCATTGGCGCGGGGATGCGGGCGGGCACGGGCGCCATCGACAGTGTGCACGTTCGCGACGGTGGGCTCGCCTGCCACGTTATCGGCGGCGTCGCGGCGCGCGGCGTCTGCGGCAGTGGCCTCGTGGACGCGGCGGCGTGCGGCCTCGAACTGGGCCTGATCGCCGCCAACGGCCGCCTGACCAACGCGGACAAACGCTTGCCGCTGGCCGATGGCGTCGCACTGGCGCAGAGCGACATCCGCGAGCTGCAACTGGCCAAGGGCGCCATGGCGGCGGGCCTGCGCATGCTCGCCGGCGGAGGCGTCGACAAGCTCTGCCTGGCGGGCGCGTTCGGCAATTACATCCGCCAGGCGAGCGCGCGCGCCATCGGACTGCTGCCCGCGGACCTGCCTGTGGAGCCGGTGGGCAACAGCGCGCTGCGCGGCGCGCGCATGCTGCTGCTGGCACCCTCCACGCGCCAGGCGCGCTTGCGGAAGATTGCGGCTCTGTCGCGGCATGTCGAGCTCGCCCGAGACCCCGATTTCCAATATCTCTTCGCCGAGATGATGGCGCTCGCCAGCAGCACCTTCCAATCTTGACAAAGGCTCCTTTTACTGTATACTGTCTATGTACAGTAAACAGTGACCCAACCGTGACGAACGCCGCTCAAATCCGCATCGATCTGGATTCCGCTGCGCCAGTCAACCGGCAGATCGTGGATCAGCTTCGCACGCTGCTGGTGGAAGGCGTGGTGGCGCCGGACGACACGCTGCCGTCCGTGCGCCGCCTGGCCATCGATCTGGGCGTGCACTTCAACACGGTCGCCGACGCGTACCGCACGCTCGCCGAGGAGGGCTGGCTCGAAATCTCCCATGGGCGCGGAGTTCGCGTGCGCAAACGGCGGGCGCCCCGCCCGGATGAAGAGACGCTGGCCATCTTCCGCCGGCGGCTGCGGCAACTGGTCGCGGAGATGCGCGCGCAAGGGCTATCGCCGGCCATCGTCGCGCGCGAACTGGCGTCGCTGATGGAGGCTGTAAAGTCATGAACGGCGATTCGATCGCGATGTTCGTTTGCGTCTTGCTGATCGCCGTGCTGCTGCACTGGCTGCCCTTGTGGCGGCGCAGCAGCCTCTGGTTTGGAGTCACCGTGGCGCCGGATTTCCGCAACACGCCGGAAGCCCTGCGGGTATTGCGCCAGTATCGCATCGAGATGTGGACCCTCTCGCTGGTCGTGTCAGTTCTCTTGTGGGCCGGAGTTCGCAGGGAAGCCAATTGGACGCTCGCGGCTGGCCCGCTTCTGCAAACTCTCGGCGCGGTCATCGCGTTCGCCCGCGGGCGCAACCGCACCAGGCCGTACGCACGGCATCCGGCGGGAACCCGCGCCGCTTCGCTCGCCGCCGCGTCTGAACATCTGCCGGGAGGAGCCGTCGGCATTATCGTTCCATACGCCATGCTGGCCGCGGCCGCCATTTTCCTGCAAGCGAACTGGCAACGCTTGCCCCGCCGGTTTCCGGTGCACTGGGGGCTCAACGGAACTCCCGACCAATGGGCCGAACGCACCTGGCGCAGCGTGGATGGTCCGCTGCTGGCGGGCGTCCTGGCGATCGCCTTGGTGCAGTTGCTGGGCTTCCTCATCGTGGCCGCGTCTCCCCGCGCGCGGATGGCCGAAACGGCGGACTGGACGGCGCGCTTCCGCCGCGCCAACCTCCGCCTGATCGTGGCGATGGGCTGGACCCTCGCCGCGCTCTTCGCCGTTCTGGCGCTGAACCCGTATCTGTCGGGCGGCGATTCGCTGGTCATACCCGCGTGGCTCATGGTGGCCGCGATCCTGGTGGTCACGGCGGCCTTTATCTGGCCCATCGTCCGCATCTGCCAGGAGTCCGGCAGCGGCAGCGATGGCACGCCGGATGAGTGTTGGAAACTGGGCCAGATCTACTACAATCCGAACGATCCGGCGCTGCTGGTGGAGAAACGATTCGGCGTCGGTTACACCATCAACTTCGGCAATCGCGCATCCTGGCTGCTGGTCGCGCTGCTGGTCTTGATCATTCTCGTTCCACTGCTGCTCTGACGGCGGTCTCGATTCGATAACAAGAATCGGATGGCGCCGCGCAAGGCCAATCTCCTATACTCGACTCGATGGACCACAACGCCCCTGCATTCAAGCCTGCCCTGCAAGTTGCCTTTCAATCCGCTCTGGTCCACCTGGAGACTTTGGAAAATCAACCCGTTCCCGCCACCGCAAGCTTATCCGAGCTGCGGAGCAGACTGGCGAAACCTCTTAACGATCACGGCCTCGATCCGCAGGAGGTGGTCCGCGATCTGGTCCGCGACACGCAGGGCGGGATAGTTGGGAGCGCAGGCGGACGATTCTTTGCATGGGCTGTCGGCGGCTCCGTGCCGGCGGCACTGGCGGCGGACTGGCTGACCTCGGCACGGGATCAGAATGCGGCCTTATATGCATCTGGCCCTTCGGCCGCGGTAGCGGAGGAGGTTGCCGGCGTTTGGCTGAAAGATCTGCTGGGAATTCCGGCCTCGGCTTCGTTTGCTTTCGTGAGTGGATGCCAAATGGCGCTCTTACAAGAGAGAGGCTGGGATGTTGAACGGAACGGACTCTGCGGTGCGCCGCCCATCCGGGTTTTGGCTTCGAACCGGCACGGCTCTGTGGAGCGCGCGATTCGCCTGCTGGGGATCGGCGAAGCCAACGTGGTCGATCTCGAATTGGACGACAACGCGCGGATTACGCCAGCGGTGCTCAGCGCCGCTCTTACCGCTGCGCCTGATGCGGCAACGATCGTCCTGCTGCAGGCAGGCGACCTTAACTCGGGATCTTTCGACGACTACCGCGCGGTGATCCCCGTGGCCAAGCGGCACGGCTCTTGGGTGCACGTGGATGGCGCATTCGGACTCTGGGCTGCCGCCAGTCCTCGTTATAGGCACTTTCTAGATGGCGTTGCGGAGGCCGACTCCTGGGCTACCGATGGCCACAAATGGCTCAACGTTCCTTATGACTCCGGGTATGCGTTCGTGGCCCGGCCGGAGGCGCACCGGGCGGCCATGTCGGCGGGGCCGAGGCTTTGCCACTTACGCTGCCATCCGGCAACTGGGCCGCCTTGGGATAGCGGGAATGATCGACCGTTGTTGCGAGCACGCGAGAACGCTTGTGGAAGGAATCGGGCGATTGGATGGGTCGGAGGTGCTTTGGCAGCCTCGCATCAATCAGGGGCTGGTGCGCTTCCTCGACCCCCGGCCGGGAGCCCACGAAGAGGACCATGACCACTTCACCGATTCCATCATTCGGCGAGTTCTGGACAGCGGTGAGGCCTTCTTTATGGGAACGAGCTGGCTTGGGCGCCGCGCGATGCGGGTGAGCGTCTTGAATTGGCAAACTTCGCAAGCCGAAGTTGAGCGGGCGATAGCGGCGATCCAACTATGCCTGACTTCGGCGAGATCCGCGCCGGCGACCCAGGCGGAATCCAGCCAGGGTGATGGTACTCTGTAGGGCATAGCTCAAGACAGCGGAGATTCCCAATGTCGCGCGCGCTGCACATGGTGGTGGAGCGCTTCAAGAACAAGGACGCCGTGGCGGCTCTCGAGGGCTTGGTTGCGAAGTTCGAGCGCTGCTATCGGGTGATGGAGACCCATGACCGCCGGCTGCTCGCGGCTGTTGCCGAGCCGCGACCGTCAGGGAGCGGTTTCCCAAAGAAACGGTTAAGCACGCAGGCCACCTGACGGCGCGCCCACGGGCCGCGAATCTGCGACAATCAGTCCTATGCCCTGCCTCGTTGTGATTGTAGTGCTGGCATTTCCGCGGGTCGCGCTGGTGGCGCTCTGGCTGCTCACGAACTACCTGCAACGCGCCTATCACGGATTGCTGATCCCGTTGCTCGGTTTCTTTTTCCTGCCGCTGACCACGCTGGCCTACGCCTGGATGGTCAACACGCACCGGCCCATGGAAGGCGTCAACCTGATCATCCTGATAGTAGCCGTGATCATCGACCTCGGCGGCTTGGGCGGAGGCGAGTACCACCGCCGGGGCCGCGACTAGCCGTATGCCCGCGAAAGTCGCCTGCTTTTTGGCGTGCGCTCTCCGTCTGCGCGCAGGACCAGCCGCCCGCCATTCGCCAAGACAATGTGCCCGAGCTATTCCACGGCGTTCAAATCGTGGGATCGATCCCCACCATTATCGCAACGTCTCACCGCAATGCTGCGGCACGATCAGGTGGGTGGCCCCGCGCTGAGAGGCGGCTATTACTTCTTCGAAAAGCGCGGGGCTGAGCAAGAGCTATGGTCGATTTACCGGCGCAAGGCCACCGGCGGCCCCGACGAACTGCCGATAGATCCCGCGCCGCTGAGCGCGGACCACCGCACCAGCGTTGGCCTGGAGGGCGCTTCAGAGGACGGCAACCTGCTCGCCTATTCCGTTCGGCAGGGCGGCGAGGATGAGACTGAAATCCACATTCTGGACGTGCGCAAGCGCCAGGGCCTCGGCAAGCGCGACGCAGGCAAAAGGCTCTACTATCACGCGCTGGTTCCCGGCGCCGCGAACGACACAGAAGTGTTCGGCGAGGGCTTCGGACCGGATACCTGGATTGCGCCGGTCACGTCCGAGAATGGACGCTACCTGTTGATCGTCGTGCAGCATGGCTGGGCCAAAGGTGAACTCTATTTTCAGGACCTTTCCGGCAGCGGACCGCCGCGGCCCGGCAACTAGCCGAGCGAGACGGCCTCGAGGTCCACGGAACTTACTGGGTTCTTACACAGTTCCACGAATTGGAACTGCTCTCCTCAAGCGATCTCCGCGGTTCCTTTGCATCGTTGCATCACCGTGGAATTCGACTGCCATGGAAGACCGTGAGTGAGTTCTTGTCGCGAATCGGACAGCAGCCTTTATAGCGCCCTCTACTCGTGCCGCAAGGCGACAGTCGGATCCAGCCTCGCCGCCCGCCGCGCCGGGATATAGCTGGCCGCCAACGATACGGCCGCCATGGCCGCCAGCACGCCGCCGAAGGTGGTCCAGTCGGTCGCGCTGACGCCAAAGATCAGGCTGCTCAGTAGCCTCGCTATAAAGACCGAGCCTGCCAGGCCGATGCCGAGACCGATGCCTGCGAGCAGCATGCCGCGGCCCACCAGCATGCGCAGCACGGAATCCCGCTGCGCCCCCAGCGCCAGCCGCACGCCGATCTCGTGCGTGCGCTCGGTCACCGCATAGGCCATCAGGCCGGAGACTCCGATGGCGGAGAGCGCCAGCGCGATCGCGCCCAGAATGGTCATCATCACCGCTACGTACGACAACCCCAGCACCGCATCCGTCATCACGCGGTCGAGCGTCTTGATCTCCGCCAGCGGCTGGTCGGGATCTACCTTCGCCACTTGGCTCCGCACCGCCGGCACAACCCGCATGGGATCGCCGTGCGAGCGGACCGCCAACGTCGTCCAACCCTCCGGCGCCTGCCGGTAACTCTGGTAGAGCACCGGCGGCGGTTCCTTGTCCAGCCAGTCATACTGGATCTCGCCCACCACTCCCACGATCGTCAGCCAGGGCTTCTCCGAATCCGCCGCGTCGGCTTTGATGCGTCTTCCCAGCGGGCTCTCGCCCGGCCAGTAGCACCGCGCCATGCGCTCGCTCACCACCGCCACCGGCAGCGACTCCGCGCCATCCCGCTCGCCGATCGCGCGTCCTTCGCGCAGAGGGATTCGCATCAGCGAAAAGTAATCCGGGCTGATGGTCTCCAACTGTGCGGACCGGTATTCGCCCTTTTCGACCGGCACACCCTCAATGCCGAGTTGCACGATGTGTCGGCCGTCGCCATAAGGCAGACTGCGCACGATGGCCGCCGACTCGATCTCCGGCACGGACTGCAACCGCTCCAACACCTGCCCGTAGAACGCCGCGCGCTTCTGCGGGTCTTTATACTTGCCCTCCGGCAGGTTGATCTGGATGCTCAGCATGTGCTGCGGATCGTAGGGTTGCCGCACGGCCAGCAGCGAGTTCACGCCTGTGACCATGAGGCCGGCGCCAGTGAGCAGCACCAGGGCCAGCGCCAGCTCCGCTACCACCAATACGCTGCGCACGCGCTGCCGCGCACGGCCCGCGGAAGTTCCCCGGCCGGACTCCTTCAGCGTTTCGTTCAGATCCGGCTTCGAGCTTTGGATGGCGGGCGCCAGGCCCGAAACAATGCCGGCAAGCACCGCCAGGCCCAGGGCAAATGCGAACGCACGCGCGTCAAGCTGGATCTCATACCAGCCGGCGATGTGGCGAGCGATATCCGCCGGCATGTAATGCAGGATCAGATCCACGCCCCATTCGGCGAGGGCCAGGCCGGCGGCCGCGCCCACTAGCGAAAGCGCGATGCTCTCCGTGAGCAACTGCCTTACGACGCGCCAGCGTCTGGCACCCAGCGCGGTTCGCACCGCAAACTCCTTCTGCCGCGCGGCCCCGCGCGCGAATTGCAGGTTCGCCACGTTGGCGCAGGCGATCAGCAACACGAACATTACCGCGGCCATCAGCATCACGGTGTACCGGTAAGTGAGGTCGCCGGTGACAAAGTACTTGATGGGAACGACCTGCGCGTCCCAGCCGCGGTTGGTCTCGGGATACTGCTCGCCCATGCGGCGCGAAATGGCGGTCATCTCGGCGGAGGCTTGGCGGATCGATACGTCGGGTTTCAGCCGCGCCACGATCTCCAGATAGTGACGCCCGCGCACCTGGCTCTCCTGCGGATCCATCGCCCAGGGAACCCACATTTCGACGCTCACCGGAAAGTTGAACTTCTTATCCATCACGCCGATCACCACGCGGCTGAGACCGTCCAGCTTGATGGTCTGGCCGACAATCGTGCGATCCGCGCCGTAGCGCCGCTTCCAGAGACCGTAGCTGAGCACAACGGTCTGGTTCGGGCCGGCGCGCTCCTCTTCCGGCAGGAACACGCGGCCCAGCATGGGCTTCGCGCCGAGCACTTCGAAGAAGTTGGCCGCGGCGCGCGCGGCCATTATGTGCTCCGGCTCGCCGGTGCCGGTCAGGTTAGCGTCATCCCACGTGTAGGGTGAAAGCACAGCGAACGACCGGCTCTGGCGTTTCCAATCGAGATAGTTGGCCGGCGATACGCTGGTCCATTCGGCCGTCTGGTGTGGCGCACGCTCCATCAGGACGACCAGATTCTCCAGGTTCGGCAGGGCCACCGGCTTTAGAAGGAAGGCATCCGCCACGCTGAAGATGGCCGTGTTGGCGCCGATACCGAGCGCCAGGGCGAGCACGGCCACCGCCGTGTACCCTTTGCTTCGGAGGAGCATGCGAAATGCGTAGCGAAGATCTTGCAGCATAATGGATCACAGAGCGGGTCCTGGAGGACTCGCGCAGACCTGGAGGTCTGCCCCACTTATGTGAATTTGACGCGTCGGCCGTGCGCCATCGGCATGATGCAGATGGTGCCGTTCACATTCTTCAGATCGATGTAGGTCCCGCCGCCCTTCAGCACGCCGTGCAACTGGCTGCCGGCGGAGTGGTCCTGGCTCACGGGAATGCCGAAGTCGTTGTCGATGCCGCCCGTGACGTTGCGCGCATTGAATTCGGCTCCCGCGTCGTAGGGGATGGAGAGTGAGATGGGCCCGTTCACGGAATTCATGGAGATCGTCTTGGCATCGCTCAGACGCTCGAAGGTGGCTTCCAGCTTTCCGTTCACCGTGGAAAGGCGCACGTCTCCGGCAATCTTTTCCGCGCGCACGGTTCCGTTCACCGACGACGCGTTGATTCCGCCGCTGACGCCTTCGATATCCACCGCGCCATTGATCGCTTTGATCTCACTCAAGCGCGCACGACGCGGCACCATGACGGTAAACTCCACGCTGCCGGGATTCGTGGTGGAGCCGTCGCCGTACCTGGTGCGGATGCTGATCGAATCGGTGGTCGAGTCGATGGTGACGCGGGCTTCGTTCAGCAGGCCCCGGCTGGAGGCGGTCTTGACGGCTGCGATGCGCACTTCATTGCGGTCCCAGGCGCGGATGTGCACATCCCCGTTGATGTTTTGGAGCGACACCCGTCCACGCGCCGAAAGAGGATAAATCCGGCTGGACTCTTGATGGAAGTTTCCAGTTGCCGGCAGGCTGACTGCGCCTGCCAGCGCCAACAGGGCGCTTGCGAGTAGCATTCTCCCTCCCTCCGATTTCAAGCCGGCTGAAAGCCGGCTGCGGGCAAGATTGCCCGCCCCACAAGAACAGGGCCTTAATTCCGCGTTGCCTCGTAGCTTTCCTCGACGATACGGCCGTCAAACAGGCGGATGGTGCGGTCCGCGAACTGCGCGTACCGCGGATCGTGGGTCACCATGCAGATGGTGGCGCCATTGCGGTGCAGGTCCTTCAGCAAATTCATGACCGCTTCGCCGTTGGCCGAATCCAGGTTTCCAGTCGGCTCATCCGCCAGCAGGATCATCGGATCGCCGCCCAGCGCCCGTGCCACCGCCACGCGCTGCTGCTGACCGCCCGAGAGCTGCGAAGGATAATGCTTCATGCGGTGCGACATGCCCACCCGCTCCAGCGCCTCCTGCACGCGCTTCTTGCGCTCGGCCGACCCCATCCCGCGATAGGTCAGCGGCAATTCCACATTTTCATACACCGTCAGATCGCCGATGAGGTTGAACGCCTGGAAGATGAAGCCGATCTCCCGGTTGCGAATCCGCGCGCGTTCCGAAAGCTTCAACCCGCTGACCGGCCGGTTGTTCAACGTGTAGGTGCCGTCGCTCGGCGTATCCAGCAACCCCAGAATAGCCAGCAGGGTCGACTTGCCGCAGCCCGACGGCCCGGCAATCGAAAGATACTCGCCTTTCTTCAGATCGAGTTGTATCCCGGACAGGGCGTGGGTCTCAACCTCGTCGGTCACGAACACCTTCGTCACACCGTCCAAGACAATCAGCGATTCTTTTCCGTTAGTGCCCATTTCATCTCCAATACGTTTCGTTCGCGGGTTTAGTTCAGTTTTATTCGCTCGTAGGCGTCCCAAGCCGACATATCCGACAAGATCACCCGGTCGCCCACATTCAGCCCGCTTTTCACCTCGATAGTATTCACCGAAGCGCGGCCGAGCGTCACCTGCACGCGATTGGCGTACTTGCCCTCCGGCTCCATCTTGAACAGGCTGACCTTGCTATCCGCCTGCCCGAACACCGGCCGGCCCATGTAGACCACATCGTCGAGCCGCATCAGCTCGATGGTTCCATCCACGCTCAAATCCGGACGGGCGCCCGCCGGCAGCGGCCCTTCCAGCCTGCAATCCACGGTCACCGTTCCGGCCAGCACCGCCGGGTCGATGCGCGAAACCTTGCCCTTCACCAGCCCATTGCGCGTGTCGATGACGGCCGGCTGGCCGATGGTGACGTCCTTGGCCTGGGTCTCCGCGATCTTGAGCTCGGCCTTCAGGTGCGAGGGTTGCGCCACCTTGCCCAGCGCGGTACCGGCCAGCACTTTCTGCCCTTCCTCCACCTTCTGGGCTTCCGGCAGCGCCTGCAGCATGCCTTCCGCACCGGCCCGCACCTTGAGCTCCTCCACCTGCTGCTGTTTCAGCTTGTACTGTGATTCAAACTGGTCGACCTTGACTTTCTGCGCGGCCAACTGGGCTTCGACCGACTCCTGGTTGATGCTGAGGCGCTTTTCCTCGATCTCGTTGCGCGTGGATAGCTCCTGCGCGGTCACGTCGGAAATCTTGGCATCCACCGGGGCCACCAGGCCCTCTTTCACCAGCGCGTCGTCGCGTTCGGCCTTGAGTTGCGCGGTATGGTAATCGGCGGACACTTGCGCGGCGTTGGCTTTCAGGTCCAGCCCTTGCTTTTCCAGGGTCACCCGCAGATCGGTGTAAGAGGCTTGCGCGGCTTTGAGCGTGTATTCGGCATCCAGCAGGGCGGTCTGCAGCTCCTGATTGCTCATGACCAGGATGATGCTGTCCGGCTTCACCGGTGTGCCGGGTTTGATGAGGATCTTCTCGATGCGGCCGTCCGTTTGGGCGGGGATTAGCAGGGTATCTTCGGGGACCAGCGTGCCCAGGCCGCGGACTTCGAGGACCATGGGACCGCGGCGCACCGAATCGGGCCACAGGGTGGAGAGTTCCACGCCGGGCGCGGCGGGCTTCAGCCGTCCTTTGAAGATAAACGGGACTCCCACATAGTACCCGACGGGCACCAGGAGGACGAGTATCACTAACCCGATGATAATGCGCTTGATGAGGCGTTTCTTGGCTGCGTCTTTTCGAGGTACATCCATGTTCGGTTCCACGGAGGGAGAGGCACGGCGCCTGCCAATCGTTCCGGGGCTGGTAACATTATGACTCCTTTGGGGGAAAAAGGTTAGGGGCGGGGGGCGGGGAATGTGAAAGTGTCCGGTTTTGGGAATGGACGTTCCGGGAGTGGACTGGGGGTTAGGCGGTGGGGGATTGGGCGATGATCTCGCGTCGACGACAACGAGATCCCGACCGGCCTACCGCGCCGCGTGCCGCGCCTTACCCTTCGGCAACTTGGTTGCGGCCGCGGGCCTTGGCTGTCTCGGAAAACGGTTGAGCGCAGACTGCACCATATACGCCGACCGCGTCATGCCCGCCTTGCCTGCCATCTGGTCGATCAACTCCACCTGCTTGGCCCGCGCCGTGATGTTGATCCGCACCGTCCGCTCCGCCTCTGGCTTGACATGAACCAGAAACGCCACCGCGTTCTTCATGGCAGGATCTTCCGCCAATGCGTCCAGCGTCGACGGCTCCGGGATGGTCTCGCCGTCCTCAGCCATTCCAGCAATGTGCAGCGCCAGTGCTTCGGCAGCCATGCGGTGCGCCTCCTCCAGCGTCCGGCCAGCGGTAATGCAGCCAGGAAAATCCGGAAAGCTGACGCCGAAATCGGAGTTCCGGTCCTTGTGCAGATATG
>OBLT010001627.1_pt1 | contig 14305 bp, 1 predicted proteins | sample 1518721 | NCBI WGS metagenome assembly OBLT01 (sample SAMEA3539307, study PRJEB22396) | soil metagenome | biome: tundra; feature: field; material: soil | place: USA | collected 2010-05 | depth 0.15 m | reverse complement strand
ACCACCGAGATCTACACTCTTTCCCTACACGACGCTCTTCCGATCTAGCAGCAGGTGCCGCACCCCGCGCCCGGCCACCAGGTGCCGGGCCAGCGCCGCGCCGATCCCGCCGGTCCCCCCGGTGATCAGCACCGTGCCGTCCGGATCCCAGCGGGAGGGCAGGGGCTCCGCCGCCAGCCGGGTGAGCCGGGCCACCCTGATGACACCGTCGCGCACCGCGAACTGTGGTTCGTCCGTGGCGAGCACGTGCTGCAGGGGCAGCGGGGCATCCCCGAGCAGATCGATCAGGACGAACCGGCCCGGATGTTCCGACTGGGCCGAACGGACCAGACCCCAGACAGCGGCGGCCGCGACGTCTTCGCCCGTGGTCGCCCCGCGGGTCACCAGCACGAGCTGCGGGCCGGCGAAGCGCTCCTCCGCCAGCCATTGCTGGATCAGGCCGAGCACGCGGGCGGCCTGCTCGCGGGCGGCTGAGGGCACGTCGCTGCCGAGGCCGCGGACTGGGACAAGCACGGCGGTTTCGGTCCCGGTGACCTCCTCCAAGGAGTTCACCTCGGTGCCCCACTCGCTCGAGCCCAGGCACACGCAGCCGGTGATCTCGGCGGTCCGCACGTCGGGTGCCGGGATCCAGTCCACACCGAACAGCGAACCCGCCGCCGCATCTGGTGCCTGCTGCTCCTGACGGACCTCCAGGGTCACTGAATCCGCCGACAGGACGGGCCTGCCCTCGGCGTCTGCCACCGCCAGGGATACCCGGCCCCCACCGAGCCTGGCCAGGCGGGCGCGGACGACCGAGGCGCCGCAAGCATGCAGCGAGACACCCGCCCAGGCATGCACGGCCAACGTGTCAGCGGACGGAGTCCCGGCCGGATCGCCGTCCACGCAGAGCATCCCGGCCGCGCGCGCGACCGGTTCCAGCAGGGCCGGATGCAGTCCGAACCGGCGGGCATCACCAGCCGACGCGGGCAGGGCAGCCTCGACGAACAACTCGTCTCCGCGCACCCACATGGCGCGCAGCCCGGGCCGCTCGGAACAGTCGACCACCGCGTTCTGCGGCGGCCACGCGGTCGCGTCGAACTCGGCGATCCGCTCGCCGTCGACAAGCACCCCGGTGGCGTGCTCGATCCAGCGCTGCTCCGGATCATGCAGCGGCTGGGAATACACCGTCACCGGGCGGGCGCCGGCCTCATCTGGCGGGCCAACCCATACCTGGATCATCGTGGCGGACTTCTCGCCCAGCACCAGCGGACGGCCGAGGGCCAGGCGTTCGACCCGGTGACAGCCGACCTGGTCGCCCGCGTGGATCGCCAGCTCGAGGAACCCGGCGGCGGGAAACACCCCGGTGCCGTCAGCCAGCCATGGGTGGGTGGTCAGGGACAGCAGCCCGGTGAGGATCACCCCGTCCGAGCCCGCCAGCGCCACCGCGGCGCCGAGCAGCGGATGTCCGGTCGGCGTCAGGCCAGCGGCCGCGAGGTCGGCTGTGCTCGGGCTCAGCGTGGGCCAGTACCGTTCGTGCGTGAACGGATAGGTCGGCAGGTCGATCCGGCGGGCGCCGGTCCCGCCGAACCACGCTGTCCAATCGACGGGCACGCCCGCCACGTGCAGCAGCGCGAGCGCGGTGGCCAGGGCGTGCTCCTCGGGATGGTCCTTGCGCAGCGCTGGCACTATCACGGCGTCGTCCAGGCTCTGCTCCGCCAGCGCCGCGAGCGCGCCGTCCGGTCCCACCTCCAGGAACGCCGACGCGCCGGCGTCCCGCAAGGTCCGCACGCTATCGGCGAACAGGACCGTGTCGCGCACCTGCCGAACCCAGTAGCCGGGGTCGGTGAGAAGCTCGGTGGTAGCGAGCTCACCGGTCACGGTGGACACGAGCGGGATCTGCGCAGGCCGGACCGCGATACCCGCGGCGACCCGCTGGAAGTCGGCCAGCATCGGCTCCATCAGCGCCGAGTGGAACGCGTGGGAGACCGCCAGCCGCCGGCTGTCACCGAACCGCTCGGCGATGGCGAGCACGGCCTGTTCGTGTCCGGAGATCACCACGGACGAGGGGCCGTTGACCGCGGCGATGGACACCCCCTCGACCAGCGACGGCCGGACCTCCTCCGCGCTGGCCCGGATCGCTGCCATCGCGCCGCCCGCCGGGAGCGCCTGCATGAGGCGGGCGCGGGCGCAAACCAGGACACACGCGTCGGCGAGGGAGAGCGCGCCGGACACGTGGGCGGCCGCGATCTCGCCGATCGAGTGCCCGGCCACGTAGTCGGGCTGGATGCCGAACGATTCCAGCAACCGGAACAGTGCCACCTCGAACGCGAAGAGCGCGGGCTGGGCGTACCCGGTATCGTCCAGCGCTGCTTTGTCCTGCCCCCACATCACCTCGCGGATGGGGCGGTCGAGTCCGGCATCTAGCCCCGCGCACGCCTCGTCCAGCGCCGCGGCGAACACGCCGAACCGGAGGGACAGCTCCCGCCCCATCCCGAGGCGCTGCGCCCCCTGGCCAGAGAACATGAACGCTGCCGACTGGCCGTCCGCTTTGCCCCTGGCCACCTCGGCCACGCCGTCTGCGCTGGCGAGCAGCACGGCACGGTGCTCGAACACCGACCGGCTGGACGCGAGGGAGAACCCTACGTCCGCGACGTTCGGCGCCTGGATCGAGGTGATCCGGTCGAGCTGGGCGGCCAGAGCCTGCTCCGAGCGGGCCGACACCGGCCAGGGGGCCATCACCGGCGACACGGCCGGTTCCTCGGACGGCCCGTCACCCGCCTCGACTGATTCGACTGATTCGACTGATTCGAGGATGATGTGCGCGTTGGTTCCGCTGATCCCGAACGACGAGATTCCCGCGCGCCGCGGGCGAGCCAGCTCGGGCCACGGGACCGGCTCGGTGGCCAGCTCGACCTTTCCCGCCGACCAGTCTACGTGCGAGGACGGCCGATCGGCGTGCAGTGTCGGCGGCAGAACGCCGTGTCGCATCGCCATGACGATCTTGATGACGCCGGCGACGCCGGCCGCGGCCTGCGCGTGACCGATGTTCGACTTGATGGATCCAAGCAGCAGCGGCCGATCGCGGTCCTGCCCGTAGGCCGCGAGCAGCGCCTGCGCCTCGATCGGGTCGCCGAGCGGGGTGCCGGTCCCGTGGCCTTCGACCACGTCGATATCCTGAGGGGCCAGCCCCGCGCCGCGCAGGGCCTGCCGGATCACCCGGCGCTGCGAGGGCCCGTTCGGCGCGGTGAACCCGTTGCTCGCGCCGTCGGAGTTGACGGCCGAGCCGCGCACCACGGCCAGCACCGGGTGCCCGTTGCGGCGGGCGTCCGAGAGCCGCTCCAGCACGAGCAGGCCCGCGCCCTCGGACCAGCCGGCGCCGTCGGCTGAGTCGGAGTACGCCTTGCACCGGCCGTCAGGAGCCAGCCCGCCCTGCCGGCTGAACTCCAGCAGCGACCCAGGCGCGGACATGACGTTCACGCCGCCGGCCAGCGCCAGCGGGCACTCCCCGGCGCGCAGCGCCTGCGCGGCCAGGTGCACCGCCACCAGTGAGGAGGAGCACGCCGTGTCGACCGTCACCGCGGGCCCCTCCAGGCCCAGCGTGTAGGAGAGCCGACCAGACATGGCGCTGGCGGCGATGCCGGTGCCGATATCGCCGGTCGCGTCGGCCAGCGACCGGATCAGGAGGTAGGCGTAGTCCTGGCCGTTGGTTCCGACGAAGACGCCGGTCCGGCTGCCCCGCAGGGAACCGGGGGCGATCCCGGCCCGCTCGAACGCCTCCCAGGAGGTCTCAAGCAACAGCCGCTGCTGCGGGTCCATCGAGATGGCCTCGCGAGGGGAGATCCCGAAAAAGGCGGCGTCGAACCCAGCCACGTCATCAAGGAAGCCGCCGCCCTGGCTCACGATGGTGCCCCGCTCGTCGACCCCCGCCCCGCGCAGCGCGTCCAGGTCCCAGCCGCGGTCTTCAGGGAACCCGCAGATCGCGTCGGAGCCGGAACTCACCAGCTCCCACAGGTCCTCCGGCGAGGTGACGCCACCCGGGTAGCGGCAGCTCATCGCGACGATCGCCACCGGTTCTGAGGCGGCGGCGCGAAGTTGCTCGTTCTCCCGCCGCAACTGTTCTGACGTCTTCATCGAGGCGCGGAGCGCCTCGATGACCTGGTCGGCCGTGCTCATGGGTTAGCTCCGTTGTCCGACACCTGATGGGACACCCCGTTCAAGGCGGCTCGCACGAGATCGTCCACTTCCATCTCGTCGATCGACTCGCCGGGTTCGGCCGGGGGCGCGGTAGCGCCACCGGCAAGCGTGAGTAGTTGCGCCAGCACGCCGGTCTCGCGCAGCCGCGCGACCGGGACGCAGGCCAGCAGTTTGCGGATCTCGCCGTCGTCCGCGTCCGGATCCTCGCCGCCGGCGGCACCGGGATCGAACTCTCGCAGCAGGTGCTCGGCCAGCGCGGACGGGTTGGGGTGGTCGAACACGAGGGTGGCGGGCAGCGTCAGGCCGGTCTCTGCGTTCAGCTGGTTGCGCAGCTCGACCGAGCTCAGCGAGTCGAAGCCGAGGTCCCGGAACGCCCGGTCGGCGCCCACCGACTCCGGCCCGCCGTGCCCGAGCACGTCCGCGGCCCTGGCCCGGACCAGGTTGAGCACCACCGCCATGCGCCGGGCAGCCGGCAGGGCGGCCAGCTCACGGCGCAGGCCGCCGGCCGTCTGGTGGCCGGCCGTCTGGTCGCCGCCGCGGGCCAGTTCGGCATAGCCTGGCAGGTCTTCCAGCAGCCGGCTCGGCCGGATGGCGTTGAACGTCCGGATGAACCTGCCTGTCTCGATATCGGAGACGACCGCCGTGGGATCGGCCGCCATGACTACGCGACGCAGAGCCAGGACGGCCAGATCCGGGTCGAGCGGCTGCACGCCGGTGCGCCGGGCGGCCGCGAGCGCGCGGTCGTCGGCGGCCATCCCGGCACCGCCCCAGGCACCCCACGCGATCGACGTGGCCGACAGGCCGCGGGCCCGCCGCTGCTCGGCCAGCGCGTCCAGCGTGGCGTTGGCGGCGGCGTAGCTGGCCTGCCCGGGGTTGCCGATGACCCCGGCCGCCGAGGAGGAGAACAGCGCGAACACCCGCAGATCCAGCTCACGGGTGAGCTCGTCGAGCACCAGGGCCGCGGTGACCTTGGAGCGGAACACGTCCGTGAACCGTGCGGGGGTCAGGCCGTCGATCACGCCGTCATCGAGCACGCCCGCCGCGTGCACCACAGCGGTGAGCGGTACCTCCTCCGGGATCGCGGCCAGCACGGCGGCCATCGCATCCCGGTCGGCCGCGTCGCACGCCACGATGGTGACCTGCGCGCCCAGCCCGGCGAGGTCGGCTTGGAGTTCGCCGGCTCCCGGGGCGTCCGGGCCGGAGCGGCTGACCAGGACCAGGTGGCGGGCACCCGCACCGGCCAGCCGACGGGACACGTGGGCGCCGAGCGATCCCGTGCCGCCGGTGACCAGCACCGTGCCGGCCGGATCCCAAAGGGCGGCCGGCCGGCCGGGCGGCCCGGGCACCAGCCGGCGGGCGAAGATCGCGGCGGGCCGGACCGCCAGCTGATCCTCGCCACCGGGGCGGGCGAGGACGCCGACCAGCCTGGCGGCGCACCGGTCGTCGAGTACCTCGGGCAGATCGATCAGGCCGCCCCAGCGCCGGGGATGCTCCAGCGCGGCGACCCGGCCAAACCCCCAGACGGCGGCTTGCGGCCAGCCGGGCACGGACTCGGTGCTCGCCACCGCGACCGCGCCGCGGGTAAGGCACCAAAGCGGCGCTTCGATCCCGGCGTCGCCGAGCGCCTGGATCAGCGTTGCCGTGAGCGTCAGGCCCGCGGGCACGCTGCCGCCGGCCTGCTGGGCCAAGGCGAGCAGGGACACCACCCCTGTGAACTCGCGGCCCGCGGCCCGCAGCGACCCGGCCAGCGCTTCCCGGTCGGGCAGTGCTCCGGAGTCGGAGGCCACCTCGAGATGCACGGCGCCCGGCGGCAGCACTCCGAGGGCGGCGGCCACCCAGGGGTCGCCGGCGTAGCCGGACGGTACGACGGCGAGCCAGGTCCCGGACGGGACGCCTGGCGGGCCTGCGTCCACCGGCCGCCAGATGATCCGCCGGCGCCAGCCGTCCACCGTGTCTTGGTCGTGGCGGCGGCAGCGCCAGTCGTCCAGCGCGGGCAACACCTTGGCCAGCGCGTCGCCGTCGACATCCAGGGTTGCGGAAAGCGCCTCGAAGTCCGCCTCCTTGACCGCGGTCCAGAACTCGCCATCCTCGGTCGGCGCCGCGGCCGGCCTGTCATCGGGCCAGAACCGCTGGTGTGAGAACGCGTAGGTGGGCAGCTCGACGCGGCGGGCTCCCGACCCGGCGAACAGCGCGGGCCAGTGCGGGCTCAGTCCGTTGACGTGCAGCCGGGCCAGGGCGCTGACGAGTGATTCCTCCTCACCCCGGTCACCCCGCAGCACGGGTACCGCCACGGCCGCGTCGATAGTGTCCTGGGCCATCGCGCACAACGTGCCGTCGGGGCCGAGCTCAAGAAGCAGCCTGACCCCGCGCCCGGCCAGCGTTCGCGCTCCGTCGCCGAACCTGACCGCCTGGCGCACATGGTCGACCCAGTACGCGGGGGTGCACAGCTGCCCGGGGGCGGCGAGCTCGCCGGTCACGTTCGCGATCAGCGGGAGCGCCGGGGCAGCGTACGACAGGGTGGCGGCGACCCGCCCGAACTCCTGGAGCATGGCGTCCATCTGTGCGGAGTGGAACGCGTGACTCACCCGCAGCCGGCTGGTCTTGCGGCCGGCGCAGGTCGCGGCGACGCGCAGCACCGCGGCCTCGTCGCCGGAGATCACCGTGGCCGACGGCCCGTTCACTGCCGCGATCGACACGCCATCGGTCAGCCGCGCCGTCACTTCCTCCTCGGTGGCGCCGATCGCGACCATCGCGCCGCCCGCCGGCATGGCCCGCATCAGCCGCGCCCGGGCCGCGACGAGCGCGCAGGCGTCCTCGACGGAGAAGACGCCCGCCACGTGCGCGGCGGCGATCTCCCCGAGCGAATGCCCCATGAGGTAGTCAGGCCGCAGCCCCCAGGATTCCAGCAGCCGGAACAGCGCCACCTCGACGGCGAACAGCGCGGGCTGCGCGAAGCCGGTGTCGTTCAGCGCGCTTTCGTCGTCTCCCCACATCACCTCGCGAAGGGGCCGGTCCAGTTCGGCGTCCAGGCACGCCAGGACCGCGTCCAGGGCGTCAGCGAACACCGGGAAGCGTTCGTACAGTTCCCGGCCCATTCCGAGCCGCTGCGAGCCCTGCCCGGAGAACAGGAACGCCGACCGGGCTCCGGGGGCGGCCCGGCCGCGCACCACGCCGGGCGCGGTACGGGCCGTGGCCAGCGTGTCCAGGCCAGTGAGCAGATCCTCGCGGCTCGCGGCCAGCACGGCGGCCCGGTGCTCCATGCTCGTCCGGGTCGTGGCCAGCGAGAATGCCAGGTCGGCGAGCCCGGCGTCGGGGCGTGCCGTCAAGTAGGCGAGCAGCTTGGCCGCCTGTGCGTGGACGGCGTCCGGGGTCATGCCCGACAGCGGGACCACCGTCGGCCGCGGCACAGGCGCGGACTCGTCCACCGAGGCCGGGGCGTCTGGCACGGTGACGGGCGCCTGCTCCAGGATAGCGTGCGCGTTGGTGCCGCTCATGCCGAACGATGAGACACCGGCCCGCCTCGGCCGGCCGGTTTCCGGCCACGCCACCGCCTCGGTCAGCAGGTCGACCGCGCCCGCCGACCAGTCGACGCGCGATGACGGCCGGTCGACGTGCAGCGTCTTGGGCAGCACACCGTGCCGCATCGCCATGATCATCTTGATCATGCCGACCACGCCCGAGGCGACCTGGGTGTGCCCGATGTTCGACTTGACCGACCCGAGGAGCAGCGGCCGCTCCCGGTCCCGCCCGTAGGTGGCCAGCAGGGCCTGCGCCTCGATCGGGTCGCCGAGCACGGTCCCGGTCCCGTGCGCCTCCACGGCGTCGACGTCAGCCGCGGACAGGCCCGCGTCGGCCAGCGCCCTGCGGATCAGCCGCTGCTGGGCCGGACCGTTCGGGGCGGTGAGGCCGTTGGACGCGCCGTCGGAGTTGATCGCAGACCCGCGGACCACGGCCAGCACCTGGCGACCGTTGCGCTCGGCGTGCGAGAGCCGCTCCATCACGAGCATGCCGACGCCCTCGGACCAGGTCGTGCCGTTGGCCGAATCTGCGAAGGACCGGCAGTGCCCCTCGGGCGAGACCGCCCCGCTCTCGCTGAACTCCTCGAACGCCAGCGGGCTTGACATGACGGCCACCCCGCCGACCAGCGCGATCGAGCATTCACCCGAGCGCAGCGCCTGCATGGCCAGGTGCAGCGCCACCAGCGAGGACGAGCACGCGGTGTCGATCGTCACCGAAGGGCCGCCGAGGCCGAAGATGTAGGACAGCCGTCCGGAGATCAGGCTGGCCGACTGCACCATCGTGCCGAAGCCGAGCCGGCTGGGGGGCGGCCGGTAGTCGCCGCTGCCGCCGCCGACGAACACGCCGGCGTCGCTGCCGCGCAGTCCGGCAGGCTCGATCCCGGCCCGCTCCATCGCCTCCCAGGAGGCCTCGAGTATGATCCGCTGCTGCGGATCCATGAGCAGGGCCTCGTTGGGCGAGATACTGAAGAATCCGGGGTCGAAGTCGGCGACGTCTTCCATGAAGCCGCCGTACTGGGTGACGCAGGGGCGCCGGCCGTTGCCGTCCCCCCGGCGAAGCCGGTCCAGGTCCCAGCCGCGGTCGGCCGGGAACCTGGTCATCACGTCCACCTCGCGGCGCAACAGGTCCCACAGGTCCTCCGGGGAGCGCACCCCACCGGGGAAGCGGCAGCTCATCCCGGTGATCACCACCGGATCATCGTCATCGGCGACCCGGGCCGGCCCGGGTACCTCGGCCACCGTGGGCTCGGCCGCCCCGAACAGCGTGGCCAGCAGGAAGTCGGCCACCGCGCTGGCCGACGGGTAGTCGAACACCAAGGTGGCAGGCAGCGGCTCGCCCGCCAGCGAACTCAGCCGGTTGCGCAACTCCACCGCGGACAGCGAGTCGAACCCCAGGTCGGTGAACGCCCGATCGGGAGACGTTTCCGACCCGCTGGCGTGGCCAAGTACGACGGCTACCTGAGCGAGTACCAGGTCAAGCAGCGCCTCGCGGCGTTCTGCCCGGGGCAGCCCGGCCAGCCGCTCGGGGAGGGCCGCGGCGGCTGCCGCCTTCCGCTGGGCGGGAACACGGACCAAGCCCAGGAACAGCGGGGGGATCTCACCTAGGGCCCGCAGCGCCGCCACGTCCACCCGGGCCGGCAGTACCGCCGGCTCCCCTGCCGCCATCGCCGCGTCGAACAGCGCCAGCCCCTGCTCCTGCGAAAGCGGCGGCAGCCCCGACCGGGCGATCCGCTCCAGGTCCGCCCCTGACAAGGTGCGGGTCATCCCCCGCGACCCCTCCCACGGCCCCCAGGCCAGCGACACCCCGGCCAGCCCAAGCGCCCGCCGGTGCCGCGCCAGCGCGTCAAGGAACGCGTTCCCCGCCGCGTAGTTGGCCTGGGCCGCGCTGCCCAGCGTCCCGGCCACCGAGGAGAACAGCACGAACGCCCGCAACTGTGACCCGGCGGTCAGCTCGTGCAGGTGCCAGGCCGCATCCACCTTCGGGTGCAGCACCCCGGCCAGCCGCTCCGGCGTCAGCGATCCGAGCACCCCGTCATCGATCACCCCGGCCGCGTGCACCACCGCCGAGACCCGGTACCGGCCAAGCAGCCCGGCCACCGCCTCCCGGTCGGCCACATCGCACGCCTCCACCGCGACCTCGGCGCCCTCGGCGCCCAACTCAGCGACTAGCTCGGCGGCACCATCGGCCGCGTGCCCCCTGCGGCTCACAAGCAGCAGATCCCGCACCCCGTGCCGGGTCACCAGATGACGGGCCACCACGGCGCCCAGTCCGCCGGTCCCCCCCGTGATCAGCACCGACCCGTCACCCGCCCAGGCCGGAGCGGCCGGGGAACCGGCCGGGGAACCAGGCACCCGGGCCAGCCGCCCGGCCAGAACGTCTCCATCCCGCACCAGGAGCTGCGGCTCATCGATCGCCAGCGCCTCAGGCGGCACGTCAGGGGAACCGTCATCGATGTCGATGAGGCCGAAGCAGCCAGGATGCTCGACCTGCGCGGAGCGCACAAGGCCCCATGCCGCCGCCCCGGCCAGGTCCGCGCCGGCCACCGCCCCCCGCGTCACGAGCACCAGCCGCGACCGGGCGAACCGCTCCTGCCCGACCCAGTCCTGCACCAGGCCCAGGACCCATGCGGTCACCGCGTGAACCGACTCCACCACACCGCCCGAACCGGCGACCGCGGCCACCACCACATCCGGCACATCGGCCAGCGACGCCAGGTCGGCGTGGCAGGCGGCGTCCAGGCCGAGATCGTCGGAGCCAAGCACGGCCACAGATCCAGGGACCGCGCCGGTGACATTGGCGCGAACCCAGTCGAGGCGGTACAGCGACTCCTGGCCCGCCGCGTTCAGCCGTTCCGCCGAGACCGGGCGGCAGGCCAGCTTCTCGGCCGAGGCGACCAGCGCGCCCTTGGTGTCCGCGACAGTAACCGACAACGCGTTCTCACCGGCCGGCGCCAGCCGCACCCGCACCGCGCCGGCGCCGCTGGCGTGCAGCGACACCCCGGTCCAGGAGAACGGCACCTGATTCCAGGTGTCCTCATCATTGCCTGGAGCCGACAGCGCGCCGGCGTGCAGGCAGGCGTCGAGCAACGCCGGATGCAGCCCGAATCCCGTGCCTTCGACCCCGTCGGGCAGCGCCACCTCGGCGAACACCTCATCATCGCGCCGCCACGCCGCCCGCAGCCCCTGGAACACCGGCCCGTAGCCGAAACCGGCCTCGGCGAACCGGTCGTACACATCCGCGGCCTCCAGCGGCCGGGCGCCTTCCGGCGGCCACGCGACGGCGTCGAACTCCACCGGACGTGCGCCAGGGCCAACGGTGGCAAGGGTTCCGCTGGCGTGCAGCGTCCATGGCTGCTCGTGCGCGCTGTCCGGACGCGACCGGACGCTGACGGCGCGGCGATCGGACTGATCCGGTGGGCCCACCCAGACCCTTACGTGGACGGCGCCCCCCTCGGGCAGCACCAGCGGGGTGGTCAGGGTCAGTTCCTCGACCCGGTCGCAGCCCGCCTCATCACCGGCCCGCAGGGCTAGCTCAAGCAGCGCCGTGCCCGGCAGCAGGATCGATCCCATGATGACGTGATCGGCGAGCCAGGGGTGCGACTCCACCGAGAGCCGGCCCGTGAGCACGAACTCACCCGTGTCGGCCAGGTCCACCGTGGCACTGAGCAGCGGATGCTCGGCCGAGACGAGCCCGGCGAAGCGAACATCGCCGTTCGGGACCAACGTGCCGGCCGGCCAGTAGCGCTCGCGCTGGAAGCCATAGGTGGGCAGGTCCACCCGCCGGGCACCCGATCCGGCGAAGAACGCCGCCCAGTCGACGCCGACCCCGGCGACATGCAGCCGGGCCAGCGCCGTGATCAGCTCGATCATCTCGGGCCGGTTTGCGCGCAGCGCCGCCACGGCCACCACGTCCGGCACATCGTCGAGGCTCCGCTCGGCCAGTGCCGCGAGCGCGCCGTCGGGACCCAGCTCGAGGAACGCCGTCACGCCGTCGGCGGCCAGCGCCCGCACCCCATCGGCGAAGCGCACGGTCTCGCGCACGTGCCGGACCCAGTACCCGGCGTCGCAGACCAGATCCCGGGTCGCATGGCCGCCTGTCACGTTGGACACCAGCGGGATCTGCGGCGGTTCGAACGACAGCCGCTCCGCCGTCCGCCGGAAGCTGTCCATGATCGGATTCATCAACGGCGAGTGGAAGGCATGGCTGACCCGCAGCCGCCGCGTCCGGCGGCCGCGGGCCGCGAACTCCCCGGCGATCGCCTGCACGGCAGCCTCGTCGCCCGCGATCACCAGCGCGTCCGGCGCGTTGACCGCCGCGACCGACACGCTATCGGGCAGCCGCGCGGTGATCTCGTCCTCGGTGGCCTGGATCGCGATCATGGCCCCGCCGACGGGCAGTCCCCGCATGAGCCGGGCCCGCGCCGCCACCAGCGTGCACGCGTCGTCCAGTGACAGCACCCCGGCCACGTGCGCCGCGGTGATCTCACCGATCGAGTGGCCGGCCACCGCGTCTGGCCGGATCCCGCACGACTCCACCAGCCGGAACAGCGCCACCTCGATCGCGAACAACGCGGGCTGGGCCAGCCCGGTGTCGTCCAGCGCCGCCGGGTCCCCGCCCCACATGGCGTCCCGCAGCGGGCGGTCCAGCTCGATGTCCAGCCGGGCCGCCACGGCGTCGAACGCCTCGGCGAACACCGGGTACCTGGCGTACAGTTCCCGGCCCATCCCCGGGCGTTGCGAGCCCTGCCCGGAGAACAGGACGGCGATCCGGCGGCCGTCGGCCGGGGCCTCGCCGCGCGCGGCCTCGGCCACGGTTTCGCCGCTGGCCAGCAGGACGGCCCGGTGCGCGAAAACCGACCGGCCGGTGGCCAGCGAGAATCCGATGTCGAGCGCGGACGGCGCCGGCTGCGCGGCTGCGTAGGACAGCAGCCGGCCGGCCTGCGCCTGCAACGCCGCCGCAGACTTGGCCGATACCGGCCAGGGCACCAGGTCCGGGGCGGGTCCGCGGCGCGCGACCGCGAGCTCCTCGGCCGGCGCCTGCTCGATGATCACGTGCGCGTTGGTGCCGCTGACGCCGAAGGCCGACACGCCGGCCCGGCGCGGCCGGCCGGCTTCCGGCCACGGCTGGGCTTGGGTGGCCAGGCAGACCGCGCCGGCCGACCAGTCGACGTGCGAGGAGGGGGCGGCAACATGCAGCGTCGCGGGCAGCTCGCCGTGCCGTATCGCCATGATCACCTTGATGATCCCGGCCGCGCCGGCCGCCGCCTGGGTGTGCCCCAGGTTCGACTTGACCGAGCCGAGCAGCAGCGGCCGTTCCCGGTCCCGGCCGTAGGTGGCGATCAGCGCGTGCGCCTCGATCGGGTCGCCGAGCGTGGTGCCGGTGCCGTGCGCCTCCACGGCGTCGACGTCCGCCGAGCACAGGCCAGCGTCGGCCAGCGCTGCCCTGATCACGCGCTGTTGCGCCCGTCCGTTCGGCGCGGTGAGCCCGTTGGAAGCGCCATCGGAGTTGACGGCCGAGCCGCGGACCAGTCCCCAGACCGGGTGCCCGTGCCGCCGTGCCTGTGACAGCCGTTCCAGCACCAGCACCCCGATGCCTTCCGACCAGCCGGTGCCGTCGGCGGCGTCAGCGAACGCCTTGCACCGGCCGTCACTGGACAGGCCCCCGGCTGCGGTGAACTCCACGAACGCGTCCGGGCTTGACATGACGGAAACCCCGCCCGCCAGGACCAAGGAGCACTCCCCGGCGCGCAGCGCCCGCGCCGCCATGTGCACGGCCACCAGCGAGGACGAGCACGCGGTGTCGACCGTGATGGCCGGGCCCTCCAGGCCGAGGGTGTAGGCGAGGCGGCCGGACAGCACGCTCGCCGTAGTCCCGGTGGCGGCGTGGCCGCGCACGTCAGTGGTGCCCTGGCGGAGCACCGACGCGTAGTCCTGGCCGTTGGTGCCGACGAATACGCCGGTCCGGGTGCCGCTCAGCCCGGCGGGGTCGATCCCGGCCCGTTCGAGCGCTTCCCACGAGGTCTCAAGCAACAGCCGCTGCTGCGGGTCCATGGCCACCGCCTCGCGCGGCGAGATCCCGAAGAACTCCGCGTCGAACCGGCCAGCCCCGTCGAGGAAACCGCCCTCCAGGGTGGCTGAGCCGCCACGGGCCAGCGCGTCCAGGTCCCAGCCGCGGTCGGCGGGGAACCCGGAGATGGCGTCCTGTCCGGCCGCCAGCAGCCGCCATAGGTCCTGCGGTGACTCGACGCCGCCGGGGAACCGGCACCCGATGCCGACGATCGCGATCGGGTCGGCATCGACGGCCGCCGGGCCCGGCTCCGGGGCAGCCGCCTCCGGCAGCGAGCCGAGGAGCTCGGCGAGCAGGAACTCCGACAATGCCCGCGGGTTCGGATAATCGAAGACCAGGGTGGCGGGCAGCCGCAGCCCGGTCGCCGCGGCGAGCGCGTTGCGCAGCGCGATGACCGTCAGCGAGTCGAAGCCCAGGTCGCTGAATGCCTGGCCGGCGCCGACCGCATTGGCGTCGGCATGACCGAGGACCGCGGCCGCGTGGCCGCGGACCAGATCCAGCGCGCAGCGATCGCGGGCGGGCCCGGCCAGGCCGGCCAGGCGCTCCC
>OBLT010001621.1_pt1 | contig 14341 bp, 18 predicted proteins | sample 1518721 | NCBI WGS metagenome assembly OBLT01 (sample SAMEA3539307, study PRJEB22396) | soil metagenome | biome: tundra; feature: field; material: soil | place: USA | collected 2010-05 | depth 0.15 m | reverse complement strand
AGAGAATCAGATCGTAGAAGTCAAAAATCCAGGCGGCGAAGGCGAGCGCGACGATTCGCAGATGAATCGCGCCGGCCGCGCGCTGGTTCATCAGCAGTTCGCGCGGATTGCCCGGGACACCGGGCTCGGGCGGCTGTATATCGGCGACTGGCTCCATGGAGTCGGGTATGGTTGGCTATCCTTGCCAGTTGCGACTGTCAAGGGAACGCGCCCGGCGGCGCCTCATTTTGACTCCGCGAAGGCGCAGCGGCGCGCTTTCGCAGTTCGGAGGAGTAAATGTTCAGAAGGTTTTTTCGATGGATTGTTCGAACGGTGGTCACCTTCGCAGTGCTGTTCGCGATCGTCGCCATCTCGGATTACATCTCGCATCGGGTGCAGCCCAACTCTGTTCTGGCAGTTGAACTTCACGGATCGGTTGTCGAGCGCGGCGGCAGCGGCCTGCTCGGCCTGTTGAGTAAAAATCAGACGGCGCTCAACGAGCTGCGCAATGCGATCGACCAGGGTGCGAAGGATCCGAAGATCGTCGGCCTGGAAATCAAGGTTATCAACCCCGAGATGGAACTGGCGCAGGCGCAGGAGATCGTCGAACTGATCCAGTCGTTCAAGAGCCACGGCAAATGGACGACCGCGTATATCGAGACCGCCGGCGAATCGGGCGCGGGCAATCTGCCCTACATCGTTGCCAGTGCCGCCGATGAAGTCTCGCTGATGCCGCAGGGAGACCTCAACCTGATGGGAGTGCAGCTGCGCGAGCTGTTCATGCGCGGCACGCTCGACTGGCTGGGGATCACGCCGAATTTCGCCTCGGCGGGGCAGTACAAGAGCGCGGCCAACATGTTCACCAACAAGGACTTCACGCCGGCGCAAAAGGAAGAGGACGAAGCGCTGGCCGGAAGCCTGTTCGATCAGATCGTCGCGGCAATCGGGGCCGAGCGTAAGCTCAGTCCCGACGCGATCAAGACCTTGATCGATCAAGCGCCGTTGAATGCGGACGCGGGCCTGAAGGCGCGCCTGGTGGATCGACTCGAGTACGAGGACGAATTCAGCGAGCGCGTGAAGCACCACGGCGGCTCGCTTCACAAGGTGATTGACTACACCAACTACGCACGTGCGAGCCTGTTCTCCAACTTTGGCGGCGGAGATAAAATCGCGGTGATTTACGGGGATGGGGAGATCCAGCGCGGCGGCGAAGGCTTCAATCCATTTTCAGGTCCCGACACCGAAGCGATGACTTCCGACGACATGGTCAAAGCGTTCAAGTCCGCGCGCGAGGATGACGACGTTCGCGCCGTCATTTTGAGGGTCGATTCTCCCGGAGGCTCGATGCTCGCGTCGGAACTCATCGGCCGCGAGGTCGAGCTCACGGCGAAGAAAAAACCCGTGGTCGTCAGCATGTCGGGATACGCCGCTTCGGGCGGATACTTGATATCGATTCCAGCCGCGAAGATTATCGCCGAAGCCGGCACGATCACCGGCTCGATTGGCGTGCTCGGCGGCAAGTTCAACGTCTCGCCCGCCGTGCAAAAGATTTATGCGAACACCGACGCGGTGAGCCGCGGAGCAAACGTCGGAATGTTCGACATGTGGACCGACTTCACGCCCGCACAATCCAGGCAGTTCCAGGATGAGATTATGCGTGACTACCAGTACTTCCTGAAACTGGTCGCGGCCGGCCGCCATATCACGGTCGAGCAGGCCGATGCGGTCGCGCAGGGACGGGTCTGGACAGGAGAGCAGGCGCTCAAGATCAAGCTGGTCGATTCGCTTGGCGGACTCGATGACGCGATGGCGGCCGCGAAAGGATTGGCGCGCCTCGCTCCCGATCAGCCGGTCGGAATCATCGAGCTTCCTGAGCTGCCGGGTCTGCTGCAATCGTTGACCAGCGGCAAGATGGCCGCGTCGCTCACGCAGCGCCCGGCTGCGCGAATCGTCGAGCCGGTCATCGAGCTGATTCGCCTGGCGCTCAGCGGTCACGCGATTTTCAGCGCTGCGTATTGCCCGGTGGTGCCGATGCTCTGATCGCCGACCAGGGCCGGAGGCAAGCCAGTGGATTCGCAACTCGAAGGATTTCTCAATTTGTTGGGTGAAGCCGAGCGCGCCGGTGGCCGCGTCCTGCACGATCTCGCCGAGCTGGCCCATTCGCTCGAGCTGCGCGAGATGCTCAAGAAGGTCGGCCACGACGAAGGCTACTATGCGGGAGAGTTGGCGGCGCACGTGCGCCGCCTGGGCGGCAGTCCATCGACGAAGACCGGCGATTTTGTCGAGAAGGTGCGCGCGGTCGGAGATTTTCGCGGCAAGCTCGAGTTGCTCAATCGCGGCCAGCGATGGGTGATTCGCAAGATCGAGGAAAACGTCGCGACCGCGGGCGATGCCCCGCTCAAGGCATTTCTGGTCGTGATGGCCGATGGGCATCGGGTCAATATCGGCGCGCTCGAAGAGGCGCTGAAGGAAGGGCTCGTCTAACCGGAGCGCGCGGCTTGCCGATCGTGGGGTTGGCGGCTGCAATACGTTCGGAGAAAGTCTCGTGCGGCAAACAATCATCGGGCTGCTGATGGCGGGGTTGACGGCGGCGTTCTTCTACTGGGTCGCAAGGCGCCGCTACAAGTGCCCCTACTGCGGACGCGTCGTCAGGTATGACGACGTCAACTGCCCACACTGCGGCAACGACATGAAGTATCTCCATCGCGCCGGTCCCGAGGCGGTTCCCAGGGCGGCGGCGGACCTGCGGCCGACCAGGCGCCGGCCTTCCGGCGGCCGCTCTTCGCGGAGATGAGGGCAGCTCGGGCGCGGCGCGACCGGCACATTGCTCGAAGATCGCGGCTACATGCCCGGCTGGGCGTGGCAGCCGGAGCAGATTCCGTACAGTTCCATCTTGTGCCGGGTCAGCGTCACGCCGAGATCGCGGGCGACGATGTTTTGCATGCGCTCGATCGCGGCGTTCTCAAACTCGATGATCCGGCCGCATCGCTCGCAGATGAAATGATCGTGATGGCGCTCGCCGACCGCTTCGTAACGCGCCTGGCCCTCGTCAAAATGGCGCTCGTACAACAGCGCGCATTCCTTGAGCAGGCGCAGCGTCCGGTAAATCGTCGCATAGCCGACGTGCGGGTTGATCTTCTTGACCTTCGCATACAGTTCCTCGGCGCTGATATGATGCCCGAGCTCGAAGAATACCCGCGCGATGTCGTCGCGCTGACCGGTGGACTTCAGGCCGCGCTCCTTGAGCCGGACGTGGAAGGCGCGCATCCGCTCTTCCGCGCTGATCGCAGGTTTGCGATCGATTACGGTGTGACCAGCCGACGTGGTTTCGCCGGTACGCGGCATCTCAGTACTCAGGCTGGGGCGTCTCCGAGGTGAACGACGCGCCGTGCCGCGGGAGACAGGTACAAGGATTCGAGATCGCGCCAGCGCAGCGCTTCGGCAATCACTTCGAGCTGCTCGGCGGCGGGCTGATCGCGATCGATAATGACGAGGTTCTTGTCGCGCAACCGGCAGGCGCCGCCGCGCGTGCGGTAGCCAATTTCGCGCATGATCTTTTCACGACGGACCTCGAGCCCGACGCGCTCGGCAGCCTCGCTGAGTTCGTCTACGATTCTCATCATCCGCGCCTCGCTAAGTTCGCTCATTTCACCCGCCTGCTTGCGCAATCGATTGTGGCTGCGGCCGCGCCCCCTCTTGAGGCAGCACCGCGCGGCATGTTATCGCGGTAATTGACTCGGAGGTCACCCACTTGATCAAGAAAATCCTCGTCGGCATCGACACCTCCGAGCACTCCCACAACGCACAGGCGTACGCCTTCTATTTTGCCCGAATCTTCAGTGCGTCGCTGATTGGATTGCATGTCGTCGATATCGTGTCGATCGAAGGGTCCTTCTTCCATGATATATCAGGTTCGCTCGGGCTGGAACCATATTTGGATTTCTCGTCCAAGATGCGCGAGGTACTGACCGCCCGGGGCCGCGGCGTGCTCGACGAATTTGCCGCTGCGGCACACCGCGAGAATCTTGCCGTCGAGACCGTGCTCGACATGGGAATCGTCGCCAACCAGATTTGCGAGCGAGCGCGCAGCGCCGATCTGCTCATGATCGGCCATCGCGGCGTCAACGAAAAGTTCTCGACCGGGCTTTTGGGTTCGACGGCGGAAAGCGTCGCGCGCAAATCTCCACGCCAGATGTTGATCTCGCCGAAGCGATTTCGCGAGGTTAAACGTCCCGTGCTGGCGTACGACGGCAGCGAACGGGCATCGCGCGCGATGCGCTCGGCGGCGGAAATCGCCAACGGCCTCGGGGTTCCGATAACCGTCATTACCTGCGCGCGCGATCCCAAACTCGGCGAGCGGACTCTGGCCGAAGCGCGCACCTACTTCGAGAACTACACGCCCAAGGCCGAGTTCAAGCTGCTGCAGGGTCACGCCAACGAGGAAATTGTGAAGTTTCTCAAAGAGCACGATGCCGACCTGCTCTTCATCGGCGCCTACGGGCACAGCAGGATTATCGAGATGGTGCTCGGCTCGACCACCGAGTTCGTGCTGCGCAACTCGCCGTGCCCGGTGTTCCTGGCGCGCTAGGCTTGCGGTTCCTCGGCGCGCTGACGGATGAAGCGGGCGAGCAACAGGCGCATCGATTCGATCGGCTGTATCCCGATCATCGGGAAGTCGCCCAGGATAAACGTCGGGAAACCGAGCGCGGAAAACTCGTCGGCCTCCCGCTTGTGCTCGGCAATGCGCACGGACATCGCTCCGCTGTCGAGCGCCGCGCGAAACTTCGATCGATCGATCCCGGCGCGCTCCGCAATCGCGTCGAGCACCCCGCGATCCGCGATATCGGCGCCTTGCTCGAATGCCGCGCGAAAGACCCCGTCGTGATACGCCGGGAAAACGCCCGCGTCACGCGCGATTTCCGATCCTTGCAGCGCGGGCATCGAATCGAGCCAGCTCGGCGGCGGCGCGACGCGAATGCCCGTCTCCGCCGCGACGAGCAGTACTTTTTGCCGCTCGCGCTCGCCCAGCACGCGGCCGGGCTTGAAGCGAAAATCGCGCGTCGCGATAGGCACGCCCTTCCACAGCGCCTCGAAGCCGAGTTCGTCCTCGAGCTCGGCGACGATTCGCCACGCGATGTAGCAAAGCGTCGAGGCGTAATCGAAGTAGATTGGAATGCGAATCCGGCTCATGTTTTCGCGATGTCATCCGTTCGCGCTGACTCCGATGATCTCCCGTTCAAGCATCGCCTGCAATTGGCTCGGGCAGCCGGCGCGGCGCTTGCGCGGCTCACGCGGCGCGCACATTCTTGATGCACAATGTCTTCAAATCGCCGGCCAGTTCTCAAATTGGGTGTCGTTGACTTCGGCGTCGAGAGCGCGACGCTGCCCGGAGGCGTGCAGGTCGATCTCGCCGTCATCCGCCATCCCGGCGCGAGCGCGATCGTCGCACTCGATTCTGATCCCGACCTGAATGTTGCGATGCTGCGTCAGTATCGGCACGCGATCGGCGGCTGGATGTGGGAGATTCCGGCGGGATGCCGCAACGCCGGCGAGGATGCGCTCGAATGCGCGCGGCGCGAACTCGGCGAAGAGGCCAGCGTCGCCGCCGCGCGATGGGACCATCTTGGGTCGATTATCACGATTCCAAGTTTTTGCGACGAGCGAATCGAGCTGTACCTGGCGCGCGAGTTGTCAGCGGGAGCGGGCACGCTCGATCACGACGAGGTGATCGCCGTCAGCCGCGTGCCGTTCGAGGAAACGTTTGCGATGATTGGTCGCGGCGATATCGTCGATGCGAAAACAATCGTCGCGCTTTATCGCGCCCGCGACTTTCTCGAACTGGAGCGCCGCGGCTAAGACCCCGCCTGACCGGCGCATCCATTGCGTATGAACAGTGAGCGGCGCTGTGCGCCGCACCCCTGCTACTGGATTACTACTTCGTCCGGAAACAGGAACGTGGTGGCGCCGTCGTCGAATTGCACTAGATACATGCGCCGGTCCAGATTATTTACCTCACGCAGGATGCGTGGTTGTTCGCTGAATCGACTGCGCCCGTCGTGGTCGCGCACGGGCTTCTGCAGCTTGCAATGCCTTCCGACTAGTCTTTCTGCGTTTATGCTGCTCACCATATTTCCACCCCTCCACTTCCTCCCGGTAATTCACCGCCGCCCCTATCCCACGCTAATACTAGCAATCTTCGAGCCTAATATTTAGACGTCTGGCAGGGGGTCCGCGTTTCACTTATCCAGAGCTGTGGAAAACCTCGCAAATCAATGGTTTTCCTGTTTCGCGAAGAGATTTGAGCATCGACGCCTTCTCTGCGTTCCAGATTCGAGAAAATGCAGTGCCCCAATTCAGGCACCTGTTTGCTAAATTCGGGTCGTGATATTCAGATAAGCACGCGAAGATAAATCGCGAAAATCCGCGTTCCGGAGCGATCCCGTGACGAAACCCGGCTCAGGAAAGAACTAATCAGATGCCCACAATGTATCCGCTGATAATGGGCCGGCGCGCGATGCTTGCGACGGAGCACTATCTTTCCGCCGCTGCCGGTGCGCGGATCTTCGCTGGCGGCGGAAACGCCATCGACGCTGCCGTCGCCGCAACATTCGTCGAGGGCGTCGTCAACCCGCACATGCATACGATCGGCGGCGAGGCGCCAATGCTGATTTATTCGGCAGCTGCCCGCCGCGTGGTCGCAATCAACGGCAATACGATGGCGCCACAACGCGCGACGATCGCCCATTACCTGTCTCTGGGTCTCGAGCTGATCCCTGGGACCGGGCTGCTTGCCGCCGGTGTCCCCGCAGCCTTCGACGCGTTGGTGACTGCGCTAAGAGATTTCGGGACCAAATCTCTGGCCGACGTTCTCGAGCCGGCGCTGGAACTTGCGGGCGACGGTTTCCCGATGCACCTGGGACTGTCTGGAGAGGCTGGCGGCCCTGACGATGCGGTCGCCGGAGCGGGCGCGTCGATCCGGAGCAACGCCAGGAGGTTCCTTGCCAAATGGCCGTCTTCAGGGCGCGTTTATCTGCCCGATGGCAAAGTCCCGCAGCCCGGAAGCGTGCTCAAGAATCCTGCGCTCGCCAACTTTTTCAAGCGTGTGCTCGATGCTGAGTCAGCCGCAAGGAATCGTGGGCGCGAGTCCGGCCTCGACGCTGCGCGCGACCGCTTCTATCGGGGCGACATTGCGCGCGAAATCGTCGCCTGGTCCGACGCCAACGGCGGCTTGCTCGCGGCCTCCGACCTCGAGCGCTTCACGACTCGAACCGAATCGCCCGTGAGCGCGGACTATCGCGGCGTCTCGGTCTTCAAGTGCGGGCCATGGTCGCAGGGTCCGGTCTTCCTTCAGCAGCTCAAGTTGCTCGAAGGCTTCGAGCTGGCCGCGATGGGCCACAATTCCGCCGACTACATCCACGCCGTCATCGAGGCCGCCAAGCTCTCGTTCGCCGATCGCGAGGCTTACTACGGCGATCCTGAATTCATCGACGTTCCCCTTGCCGGATTGCTGAGCGATCGTTATGCGGGGATTCGCCGCGAGCTTATCGACTCCGGGCACGCCTCGATGGATCAGCGGCCGGGCGATCCGATTGCGATGCGTGCGTTGCGCGACGGTCCCGCAATCGGCGCGCGCCCATGGGGTGCGGGCACGATTCACGTCGCGGCTGCCGACCGCGCCGGCAACCTGATCGCCGTCACCGCCAGCGGCGGATGGATTCCCAGCTCGCCGGTGATCGACGCGCTTGGCTTTCCGCTGGGAACGCGGATGCAAACTTTTTATCTCGACGCGCGCCATCCCAACGCGCTCGAACCCGGCAAGCGCCCCCGCACCACGCTGTCGCCGTCGCTCGCGATGCTGAAAGGCGAGCCGTACCTGGCATTCGGCACCACCGGCGGCGATCAGCAGGATCAATGGACGCTGCAATTTTTTCTGAACGTGGTTGAATTCGGAATGGACTTGCAGGCCGCGATCGAGGCGCCCAAGTTTTCGACGCTGCATTTCCCCTCGACGTTCTCTCCCCACGACAATCGCCCCGGAGTCTTGCGCATCGAGGACCGAATCCCCGCGAGCGTGCGCGACGCACTCGCCGCGCGTGGCCATCAGATAGAAGTCCGGCCGCCGTGGTGTGAGGGTCACGTGCTCGCGGTGCAGATCGACACGAAAACCGGCGTGCTCGCGGGCGGCGCCGATCCGCGCGGTCAGGCCGCGCCGGTCATGCCCGCGCACGTGATCGGCTGGTAGCAGGGTGCCGGGGCCATCGCCACCGGCGCGGGCCCCCGCACGTTTTTGTGTCATCCTAAGCGCAGCGAAGGATCTCGCGCGCCAGCGCGTGTTGCTCCAGCACCAATTCCTCGGCTCGTGCCGTTTCGCAGCGCTGCACGAGCACGTCGCTCGCAACATTCGACAGCGCGGGAACCAGGGATGATCTATTCAGCCTGACGCCGGCGCGCCCGCCGTGCTACGTGTACCTCATGGACAACACCCAGGATGAAATCTAGCGGTTCTCGGCCGCCCGAGGGCAACGCCGCAGCGCGTTTCAACGCGCTCAAGCACGGTTTCTTCGCGCGCAGCGTCGCAAACGCGAAAAATAATTCTGACGGAACAAAGCTAGCCCTAGTGTATGGGCCGCCACTGCACCACAACAGAGAGGGGCAAGATCCGATCGGACATTCCAATGCGGAGTCGTCTTACCTATGATTTTTCGGTGAAAAGGTGAAAAAGCGATGGTCAAAATCGCGAAAAGTGCGACGATCGCAGTCGCTCTGGTCGCGCTCGGCATCGCGCGAGCGGGCTTCGCCGCCGAAGCGAACACTCCCTTGAAAATTGACACTGCAAAAATCATCGACCTCACTTACACCTTCGACACGTCGACGATCTATTGGCCCGGTGAAAAAAGCTTCGTCCATCAGTTCGAGAAAAACGGCGATACTCCTGCCCCCAAGCATTACTTTTACGCGTTGGCAAATTACGCGGCTCCCGAACACGGCGGCACGCATACCGATGCGCCGCGCCATTTCAACCGCAATGGGATTACGCTCGACCAGGTTCCGCTCACCGATTGCATCGGGCCCGCCGCGGTGATCGATTTTTCCGCGCGCGCCGCCAAGGATCCCGACGCGATGCTGAGCCGCGATGACATCAAGGCGTACGAAGCCGCCAACGGCCGGATTCCCCACGGTGCGATCGTCGTCGCGCGCTCGGGATGGGGCAAATACTGGCCCGACAAAAAACGCTACATGGGCACCGACAAGCCCGGCGACGTTGCGGATCTCCGCTTTCCGGGCTATTCGGCCGAGGCGGTGGGTTTCATTTTGAAGAATCGGCGCGTCGTGGCAATCGCGATCGATACCGCGAGCATCGATCCCGGCAACTCGAAGGATTTCCCGGTGCATCGGCTCTGGCTCGGCGCGAACAAGCCCGGCTTCGAAAACCTGGCCAACGCGGAAAAATTGCCGGGCACCGGCGCGACGATATTCTGCATCCCTATGAAAATCGGCAGCGGGACCGGCGGCCCGACCCGGATCTTCGCCGTGATGCCGAGACGGTTGCGGCAACCGCAGAAGATGAATATTCGTTTATGATGCGGCACAATTTCGGACATGGGTAAGAATTCCATGCTACGCTCCATGTCCGAGATGGTTGATCGCGCACGCAGAAGGTAGAAAACTGGCGGCGGCCAAATGAACTCGCCTGCTGTTGGCTGGAGGAATGTCGCAGCCGTTGGCAGGCATGAAAACTGCTCCCCGTGAAAGGAGGAAGCTCGTGCGGACAAATGTGGCGTCGTTAATTAAAGGTCTGCTCGTGGCGATTGTGATCGTGGCGGTCATGGGATGCTCGGGACAGCCACTCTCGACACGTGAGAAGGGCACGTTCATCGGCACCGGACTCGGAGCCGCAACCGGTGCGATCATTGGCGCCTCGGTCGGTAACCCGTTGGCAGGTGCGGCAATCGGCGGCGGCATCGGCGCGCTTGGCGGATACGTAGTCGGCAACGAGATGCAGAATCAGGAAAACGCCAACGCTCAAACTCAGACGCAGATTCAATCGCAGCAAAAGCAGATCGAGAATCAGCAACAGCAGATTCAGCAATTGAAGAGCCAGAGCGAGACCGAATAGCAGGCGGAGAAGGGATATGCGCAAACATCCAATTGCGACAGGTACATTCGCCGTTGCCGCGCTTTTCCTTGCCGCCGGATGCTCCGGGTCGCCGATGTCCACGCGCGAGGAAGGCACTCTGGGCGGTGCGGGTATCGGCGCGGCCACCGGCGCGATTATTGGCGCCGCGGTCGGCGCACCACTGGCAGGCGCTGCTATCGGCGCCGCAGCGGGAGGAGTAGGCGGCTTCGCGGTCGGCAACGCGATGCAGAATCAGGAGAACGCCAACCAGCAGACCCAGACACAGGTCCAGCAGCAGCAACAGGAATTGGAACAACAGCGTCAGCAGATTCAGCAATTGAAGTCACAGCAGGAAACCGAATAGCTCGGCTGACGTATAAGCATTGGAAGATGGAGGTTCTCATTATGCGCAAAAGTATTGGAATCATCATGAGTCTGGCGCTGGCGGGAACGCTCGTTCTTGCAGGGTGCGCAGGGCAGCCGATGTCCACGCGTGAGGAAGGCACTCTCGGCGGCGCGGCGCTGGGCGCAGGCGGTGGTGCGCTTGTCGGGATGGCCGTGGGCCATCCTCTGGCGGGTGCCGCGATCGGCGGTGTTCTAGGCGGTGGTACCGGCTATGTAGTCGGCAATTCGATGCAGAATCAGGAAAACGCCAACGCGCAGACCCAGCAGCAGGTGCAGCAGCAACAGCAAGAAATCGAGAGTCAACGTCAGCAGATTCAACAGCTCAAATCGCAGTCGGAAACCGAGTAATCGGACAGCGAGATCGGCTGAAAAGGGCGGCGCCGCATTCGGTGCCGCTCTTTTTCTTTTTCAGCCGGCCTGATTCACGCAGGCTTGCACAGCTTGCATGCTCTCAGCCCGGCGTGTCCCGCGCACTTGGCATCCGCGAAGATCAGCATCTTTGCCGGATCCGCGCGCCGCGCCGCCGAGCAGTCGGGTCGGCAGAAGATTCCGGTGCGTCGATGCCCCATCACGGCGCGCGTCGGCAATCGCAGGTCGCGCCCGACTTCGAATCCCTCCGCGCGCAGCAGCTTGATCTTGTTGTCCACGCCGCCGCCGTAATTGCCGATCGTTCCGTCGGAGCGAATCACGCGATGACACGGCACGAAGATCGGGATCGGATTCGACGCCATCGTGTTGCCGATCGCGCGCTGGCTGTCGGGCTGTCCAACCGTCGCCGCCAGCCCGTGATAGGTGATCACCGCGCCGGGCGGAACTTTTCGAAGCGAGGTGTACGCGCGGCGCTGGAAGTCGCTCTCGACCAGGCTCAAATCCACCGGATGCGCCGTCGCACTGAAGTCGCCCTCGAACACGCGATCGATTTCCGCGCCGATCCGGCGGGCACTCGCCTCATTCTCGATCAGATCGAACTTCTTGCGCAGCATCGCGAGCGTCCGCTCGCCCTCGCTTATGAAGAGGAAGTGAATTGCCGCGAGGCCGCGGTCGCTCTCCGCGATCAGCAGACGGCCAAGTGGCGAAGAAATCACTCCGACCCGCGCTTGCGGCCGCCGCAGAATCTGCATCGCGCGCTCGATGCGAGGCCGCGTCTGTCCGATCATTGCGTCGAGCACCCGGTCGTCGATCGGCGCACTCTCCTTCACTTGCGTCGCCATTCGATTGGTCTTCATCTTGATCACTCGTCCAGCCTGAGTTTCTTCAGTTTTTTCACTGCCTGATACACGCTTGCCCGCGCGCTCTCGGCCGAGCAATTCAGCGCCGTGCCGATCTCCGTATATTCGAGCCCCGCGAACTTGCGCATCATCAATGCCTGACCCTGCTTGCCGGGCAGCCGCGAGATGGCTCTCTTCAAGTGAAGCGCGCCCTCGGGTCCGCCATTGATCTGATTCGGCGCGTTATCGGCCGGCGCTGCGCCGGCCGGATTCTCGTTCGCGATCACACGCCCGCGGCGCATCCTGTCCCGCGCGCGATTGCGGCACAGGTTCGATGCGATTCGAAAAATCCACGGCCGCAGTCCGTCTTCCGATTGCAGCGTGGGGTAGGCGCGATAGGCGCGCAGCCACGTCTCCTGGAACAGGTCCATCGCATCCTCGCGATCGCCGGTCGAGCGCATCAGGAAGCGCATGATCTCGCGTTCCATGCTTTTCACCGCCGCTTCGAACGGCGGCGGAATCCCCATTTCGTATGCCCTGCCCATTACGATATCTATAACCCCACTCGAGCCGATTCGTGAATCGAGCCGGGTCGCGCCGATGCCGTTGGTCCGCAACCGGCGCGCTGCATTTGACGCGAGCTGTGATCCTGCGATCATCGTGCTGGCGCGCAGCCTCGACTACCGGGCGATCGCGCGGAGGTCTCTATGGATGCGACTGTCTGGATCGCGCTGTGGGCAGTTTTGTTCCTTGCCAGTCATCTGATTATATCTTCATCTGCCGTTCGACCTCGGTTGATAAGTGCGGTCGGCGAGCAGCCCTATCAAGGCATCTATTCGCTAGTCGCGTTCGCGACGCTGGGACCGCTGATCTACGAATTCGCGCGCCACAAGCACGCCGGCCCATTGCTTTGGGCTCTGCGCGCGGTGCCCCCGTTTCGAGAGCTTGCGTGGTTGCTGATGTTGACGGCGCTCATTGCGTTGGCCGGGAGTTTCATCACTCCGACTCCGGGCGGAATCGGCGCGCCGGAGGGCGGGAGTCAACCGCGCGGCCTCCTGAAGATCACGCGGCATCCGGGACTCGTTGGATTCAGCCTGTTTGGAATTGCGCACATGCTGATGAACGGACGGGCCGGCGACGTGATTTTCTTCGGGCTGTTTCCTGCGCTCTCAATCATCGGCGGGATGCATCAGGACCGGCGCAAGATTCGCGAACTTGGCGATCGCTATCGCCAGTTCCTCGCGAAGACCTCGTTCGTGCCGTTCGCGGCGCTAATCGGCGGGCGCGTTCGATGGGCCCGCGGTGACATGCCGTGGGCGGCGATTGGCGTGGGCGTAGTGCTGGCCGTTGTGATCGTCGCGCTGCATCCGATCATCTTCGGCGGCCATCCGCTTGGTTAGGCGGGTCGCGCTGGCGTGTTTGCTGGTGGCGGAAGTCTGAACAGGCGGCCGGCGTTCGCAATCACCTGCGCGCCGAGCGCAGCGGCGTCAACGCGTCTGAGATTCGCGAGCGTTTCGAGCGTGCGATTGACGTAGGCCGGCTCGTTGCGTTTGCCGCGATACGGCTCGGGCGCGAGATAAGGTGCGTCCGTCTCCACCATCACGCGATCATCCGCAACGATCGACGCGGCCTCGCGAACCGATGCGGAATTCTTGAACGTGATGATGCCCGAGAACGAGATGCACAGTCCGAGCGCGAGGAACTCGCGCGCCGCGTCGCTATCGCCGGTGAAGCAATGAATCACGCCGCCGCGCGGTGGAATCCCGATCTCGCGCGCGATCTCGACGAGCCGGCGCTCCGCGTCGCGGCAATGAATCACGATTGGCAGGTCGAGTTCGGCGGCGAGCGCAAGATGCGCACGCAACGACGCTTCCTGCGCTTGCGGCGGCGAGTGCATGTAGTGGAAATCGAGTCCGCTCTCGCCGATCGCGACAACTTTTTTCGACGCGGCGAGCTCGCGCAATTGTGCGATTCGTTCGGGCGTGCAATCCCGGGCGTCGTGGGGATGCACGCCGATGGCGGCGAAGACATTTTGGTGACGCTCGGCGATCTCGACGGTCAATCGATCGTTGTCGATCGGTCCGATCGCGCCGACCGAGATGATCTGAGCCACGCCGGCATCGGACGCGCGCGCGATCACGGCTTCGACGTCGTCGCGGAACTTTGTGTCGGCGAGATGGCAATGTGTATCGACAACCGTTGTCATTGAAATTGAGCGCGGATTCCGAAGCCGGCGCGCGGCTTAGCTGCGGGCTTTCTTGTCGATGCGAGGGAACAGCGGCGTCGTCGGATTTACGCGATGCCCCGGCTTGATGCCATCCCCATATGGCGCGCGCGCGAGTTTCTCATCGACATTTAGCAGGCCGAGAATCTTTTTCGACGCTACCGGCATGAACGGCTCGAGCGTGTCGGCGACGACCCGCAATCCCTCGACCAGGTTGGCCAGGATTTGCGCGACGCGCGGCAGCTTGGCGGGATCTTTGGCGAGCGTGAACGGCGAGGTCGCGACAATATATTTGTTGGCCGCGTCGAGCGCTTGCCAGATGGCTTCCAGAGCGCGATTGAACGCGAGTTCCTCGACCAGGGGCGCGACCCGCGCCGGTATCGAGGCGAACGTCTCGGCGAGCGCAAC
>OBLT010001619.1_pt1 | contig 14344 bp, 13 predicted proteins | sample 1518721 | NCBI WGS metagenome assembly OBLT01 (sample SAMEA3539307, study PRJEB22396) | soil metagenome | biome: tundra; feature: field; material: soil | place: USA | collected 2010-05 | depth 0.15 m | reverse complement strand
CCCCGGCCGCCGCGCAGCCCGCGGCCAGGCTGGCCGCGCCGCCGGCGTTGACGGCCAGCGCCTGTTCCTCGGCGGCCTCGGCGTCGTCGACGGCGGTCCAGGCCGCGCAGTTGACGACCACGTCGGGCCGGCTCCAGGTCATCGCGTCGGTGACCGCGGCGGCGTGGGTCACGTCCAGCCCGGCCCGGTTCATCGCGGTGACCGGCTCGCCGCGGGAGGCCAGGGCGGCCACCAGGTCGGTGCCGAGCATGCCGTCGGCGCCGGTGACCAGCCACCGGGTCATGGCATGCTCCCGGTAACGGCCGCGGCGGGCCGCTTCAGCGGTTCCCGCCAGCTGCGGTGGTCCGCGTACCAGCGCGCCGTCTCCTCCAGGCCCTTGCGGTCAGGGACCCGCGGCGCGTACCCCATGTCCCGCAGGGCACTGTCATCCATGCAGTAGCGCCGGTCGTGGCCCTCGCGGTCCAGGACGGTCACCGCCGCATCCTCATACCCCGGATACCCGCCGGACAGCATGGTGCGCACGTAGTGCGAGCCGATAAATCCGGCCCCGCCTGTCACTAGGATTCTCACGCCGCCTCCGTGCCTGACGAACCGATCTGGGCTTACGAGCTGATCTGGACCTTGCTGTGGTCACCGAGCACCAGCCGGTGGGCCTGGCATACCCGGGGGGCGGGGGTCACCTCGACATGGTGCCCGATGAGGGACGCCTCGATCCGGCGGACCCCGCGGATGGAAGCGCCCCTCAGCACGATGGAGTACTCGATCTCGCTGTCGTCGATCACGCAGCCCGCGGCGACGGAGGTGAACGGGCCGATGTAAGAGCCGGTCACCTCGGTCCCGGCGCCGATGATGGTCGGCCCCAGGATCCGCGACCCGGTGACCCTGGCTCCGGCTTCGATGATCACCCGGCCGATCAGCTCGCTGGCCGCGTCCACCTCCCCGGCCACGGCCGGCTCGGCGGTCTCCAGCACGACCCGGTTGACCTCCAGCATGTCCGCGACGTTGCCGGTGTCCTTCCAGTACCCCGAGATGATCGTCGAGGTGACCTTGCGGCCTTTGAGCATGAGCCACTGAATCGCCTCGGTGATCTCCAGCTCGCCGCGCGCCGACGGGGCCAGCGCCGCGACCGCCTCGTGCACCGCCGGGGTGAACATGTACACGCCGACCAGCGCCAGGTCGCTCTTGGGCTGCTGCGGCTTTTCCTCCAGGCCGATGAGCTGGCCGTCGCCGTCGAGCTCGGCCACCCCGAACTGGTGCGGGTCCGCCACCGAGGTGAGCATGATGTGGGCGTCCGGCCGGGAGGCCCGGAACTCCTCCACCAGGGCGGTGATGCCGCCCACGATGAAGTTGTCACCCAGGTACATGACGAAGTCGTCGTCGCCGAGGAACTCCCGGGCCACCAGGACCGCGTGCGCCAGCCCCAGCGGGGCGGACTGGCGGATGTAGGTCACCTCCAGCCCGAACGCCTGGCCTGAACCTACCGCGGCCCGGATCGCCGGCTCGGTGTCACCGACCACGATCCCTACCTGGGTTATCCCGGCGTCGCGGATCGCCTCCAGGCCATAGAACAGCACTGGCTTGTTCGCGACCGGGACTAGCTGCTTGGCCGAGGTGTGGGTGATCGGCCGGAGCCGTGTTCCCGAACCCCCGGCCAGAACGAGGGCCTTCACGGTCTGGAAGCCTATCGCGGCGGGCCGGCCACTGTGGCCGCGCTGACCTGCTATGGCTTGGTCAGTACCACGATGAGCAGCCCTGACACGACCAGCAGCGAGCCCACCCAGGTCATGACGTTGGCCCGTTCATGCAGGACGAGGATGCTCGCGATCAGGATGACGAGATAGCCAACCGCATTGAACGGGTAGGCCACGCTCAGCGGGACCCGGGACAGCGCGGCCAGCCAGGCGATCGCGGAGACGCCGAAAACGACCAGGCCGAGCAGCACCCACGGCGAGGTGGCCGCGCGCAGCGCCAGCGATCCGCCCGACTGGGCCGCGCGGGACGTCGCGATCTGCATGCCGTGCTTGAGCATCACCTGCCCGGTCGCCGCCGTCGCGACAGCGAAGAGCAGCAGCCCGATGCTTGCGATGGTCAAGTGACGCCTCCCTGGCTTGTCCTCCGGACGCTCCGCCTCCTGCGCCGGCCTCCCGGCTGGACGCGTATCGCGGCGGAGCGGGGCATCCGCATCAGGTGACTTCGACATTCGCCGTTCCCCGTCCGCCTGGTCCGCCACCCGCCCGGCAAGCACCCGGGCACGTCGGTCTCCCATGCTAGCCGTCGGTACGAGCCGATTCCCTGACCTGGGCGGCCGGCTCGGCCGCGGTGCTGGCCGCCGGGACCTTGGCCGGGGCCAGGAAGGGATCGACGTCGAGGTAGGGGTACTGGCGAAGCCCGTGCTTGCGGAGCCGGTACTGCCCGCTCGTTTGCAGCACGCCGAGACCGTACTTGATGCTGCGGCGCAGGTTGATCGACGACGCCTCGGCCTGGTAGCGGGTCGGGCAGGACACCTCGCCGATCCTGGCGCCCGCCGAAATGGCCTGCGCGATGATCTGGTTGTCGAAGACGAAATCATCGGAGTTGCGCTCGAAGGGCAAGCCGGCCAGCAGCGTGCTGCTGAAGGCGCGCAGGCCGGTGTGATACTCGGACAATTTCTGCTGCAGGAAGATGTTCTCGACGCCGGTGAGGAAGCGGTTAGCGACGTACTTGTAGCGGGGCATGCCGCGGGCCACCGAGTTCTGGGCCAGGATGCGCGAGCCGAGGACCATGTCGTATTCCCCGTAGGCGATCATCGAGGCCATGGCCGGAACGAGCAGCGGTGAGTACTGATAATCCGGGTGCACCATGACGATGATGTCCGCGCCCAGGTCGAGCGCCCGCCGGTAGCAGGTCTTCTGGTTTCCGCCGTAGCCCAGGTTGACGTCGTGCAGAATCGGCTCCAGGCCGAGTTCCCGAGCCAGGGTCACGGTCTGGTCGGTGCTGGCGTCGTCGACGAGGACGATCTCGTCGATGACATCCCGGTCGAGTTCAGCTACTGTTCGTGACAACGTAACTTCGGCATTGTAGGCGGGCATCACAACGCTTATCCGGTGGCCGTTAATCATGCCGCCAGTGTATGGAACGCCGGACCGCAACGGTCGGCAAACGATCCCGGTCGCAATGGTTTCGAGCCCATCGTGCGCCGCATGCGAGCCCAGCGCGGCCTGGCTGGGTCAGGGAATGTCGCCGGGCACGGCCGACGGGGGCTGGCCCAGATCGGCCAGCAGGTTGTGGTTCCAGACCATGATGGTGAAGGTCTTGTAGTGGTAGGTGTGCGCCGGGGGCCCGGCCAGGGCGATGATGTCGCGGCGGGGGATGACGGCGGTGTTGCCGCCGTCGGCGGTGTTGGTCACGACGAAGTTGGCGTAGCTCTGCCGGGGGTCATACCAGGACGCCTCCGACTCGTAGGCGCGCTGGACGGCACCGGAGTGCCGCCAGGTGACCGTCCTGACCGCGACGCGGCCGCCGCTGTCGAGCGTGATGATGTTTGACTCGGTGTAGGTGCCGAGCCCGGTGACCAGGTGGTGGGCCTCGAGCCAGCCGATGACCGGCTGCTCGCTGTCGGCGACAGGGGGTTGCACGGCTCCGTACCCGAGGGCGGCCGCGTAGACCGCGAGCACCACCGCCAGCACCGGCTCCAGCCGCGCCCGGATGAGCGGCTCGGCCAGCTGGCGGCCCGCCAGCACCGCGCCCAGCGGCAGCACGGCGGTGATTTCCCTGGTGTCGAACCACGTGCTCGGGACTGTGCTGAAGATGTAGGCGGCCAGGTTGAACACGATGCCGGTGGCCAGCACCGGGACGATCAGGTCGGTGGTGGAGAAGAAGCGCCGGTACGCCCGGCAGAAGCCCCACAGGGCCAGGGCCACGCCGGCCAGGTGCACCAGGGCGACGGCGAGCGCCACCCCGGCCGGCATGCGGACGAAATCGGCCCCGTACAGGTTGAGGATGCCCTCCATGGTCAGCACGACGTGGCTCGGCAGGGAGCCCACGGAGGCGATCTTGGTCGGCAGGGGGAGGGGCGTGTACCCGCCCAGGTGCTTGATCACGCTCACGATCAGCGTGGCCAGGCCGAACGAGACGATGCCTGCCGCCGCGAGCCAGATCTCGAACCACAGCGAGGCCAGCCGCCTGCGGTCACGGACGAGCGCCCAGAAGACGCGCAGGCCGCACACCGCGGCCAGCGGCAGCGCCGCCGTGAACACGCCGATCCGGTCCGAGACGATGACCCAGGTGAGCATGACCGCGACCGCGGCCGGGATATACCAGCGCCGCGGCCCGCGGTCCAGCACGATGAAGACGAGCAGCAGCGGGACCTGGGTGCCGATGTGGTCCGGCTGCTGGATCAGCAGGTGCACGGCGTTGCCCAGCTGCGGGGCGAGCAGGATGCCGGACGCTGTCAGCGCCCGGACCACGCCTTCCCGCCCTGTCGCCCGGCCCTTGGCCAGCCAGCCGGCCAGCAGCACCAGCAGCGTGTAGGTGAGGCCGGCCGCCACGTTGATCACGTTCGCCCCGAGCCCGATGATCTTCTCCACGATCATGTACTCGGGGATCTCGGTGGTGTAGTACGACACGTCCCCGACGGTCCAGCCGCGCAGCAGCCAGTTGCCGTGCAGCATGTCCCACGCCTGCAGCGCCTGATCCGAGCCGTCGGAGTTGTCGGGGATGGTGCCAGAGAGCCGGACGTAACAGACGAACAAGACGACGGCCACGACAGCCAGCCCGGCTGGCCAGGCCCACCGGGGCAGCCGGAAACGCCCGGCTTCTGCTGCTGTCAGCGATTGGGCGGGGGTGTCGACGCGCACGCTCTGACCGGGCATCTCACCGGCCGCACTGGCTGATCCCTCGGCCACGGAGCGACCCTAGCAGAAGCGCGGGAGCAGACGGACATTGCGGGCGGCGGCTGCCCGGCGACGGCTGCCCGGCGACGGCTGCCCGGCGACGGCTACATGTAGCCCGACGCGATGGCGTCGCCGATGCAATGCACGCGCAGCGCGTTGGTCCGGCCGGGCGTTCCCGGCAGGCTGCCGGCCACGATGACCACCTTGTCGCCCTTCTGGCACCGCCCGATGTCGAGCAGGGCGGTCTCCACCTGCCTGATCATCTCGTCGGTATGCCGCGCGGGCGGCACGATGAAGGTCTCCACCCCCCAGGAGAGCGACAGCTGGCTGCGGGTGGTCGGCTCCGGCGTGAACGCCAGCAGCGGGATCAGCGACCGGTACCTGGCCAGCCGCCGCGCGGTCTCGCCTGACATCGTGAAGGCGACCAGCGCGGTCGCGCCGACGATCGCGCCGACCTCGGCGGCGGCGCGGGCGATGGCTCCTCCGGTGGTGGTGGGCACCCGGGTCAGTGAGGGCGCGGCGTGCAGGCACTCGCGTTCGGCGGCGACGATGATCCGGTCCATGGTGGCCACCGCCTCGACCGGGTACTGGCCGACGCCGGTCTCCGCCGACAGCATCACCGCATCGGCGCCGTCGAGCACCGCGTTGGCCACATCCGAGACCTCGGCCCTGGTCGGCCTGGGCGCGGAGATCATGGACTCCAGCATCTGCGTGGCCACGATGACGGGCTTGGCTTTGTCCTTGGCCAGGGTGATGGCACGTTTCTGCACCATCGGCACCTGCTCGAGCGGGAGCTCCACGCCCAGATCACCGCGAGCCACCATCAGCCCGTCGAAGGCCTCGAGCACCTCCGGCAGCGCGGCCACCGCCTGCGGCTTCTCGATCTTCGCGATGAGCGGCAGCCTGGCCCCCATCTCGTCCATGATCGCCCGGACCGGCGCGGCGTCGTCCGGCCCCTGCACGAAGGACAACGCGACCATGTCGGCTCGCAGCTCAAGCGCCCAGCGCAGGTCCTGCTGGTCCTTGACGCTGAGCGCGGCCACGTTGAGCCGGGCGCCCGGCACGTTGAGGCCCTTGTGGTCGGACACCGGACCGCCGACGAGGATCCGGGTCCGCACCCGCTCGCCCCGGATGGCCACGACCTCGAGCACCACCCGGCCGTCGTCCACGAGTATCTGATCACCCGCCCTGACGTCGGCGTACAGGCCAGGGTAGGTGGTAGACGCCTGCGCGTCGTCCCCGGGAATGTCCTCACCGGTGATGGTGAACTCACGGCCCGCTATCAGCTGGACCGGGCCCGGGGAAAAGGTGCCAAGGCGGATCTTGGGCCCCTGCAGATCGACCAGGATGCCGACAGTGCGTCCGGCCGCGTCCGAGGCGGCCCGCACCGCCTGGTACGCCGCCAGGTGGTCAGCCTGGGTGCCGTGGCTCATGTTGAGCCGGGCCACGTCCAGGCCGGCCGCGACGAGCTGGGCGATCTGCGGCCGGCCGCAGGAGGCGGGCCCGATGGTGCCGACGATCTTCGCCCGACGACTCATGATCGTTGCCTTCCAGCCGGTCGTTCGCAGCAGAGGTATAGACCAATGCTAGCCCTTGCGGTCCCATTATGTGACCGGCATCACCAGGAATTAACTGAATGTCCATCAGCGTTTGCCGCGGCGGCGCGGCTTCACGGTATTGTCACCGTCACCCGGCATCCTCACATCATGCGCATGCTGCCCGCCGTCGCGGTGCTGGCCGTGCTGGCCCTGGCCGGCCTGGGCCTGATCGCGGCGTGCAGCGCACCGCCCGCGGCCGGACATCCCGCGAGCGCGGCGCCCCGCACCGTCCCGGCCACCACCGCGAAGGCCCGCCCCGCCCCCAGGCCCGTACCCACGCCGAAGGTCACCTTCACCCGGGTGCGGAGCCCGGACGGATCCGTGGTGACGGTCGCGACCTTCCGCGGCCCGGTGCAGTACGTCCTGCATAACGGCAGCCAGGACCCAGGCCCGGCGGCGGCCGGCCGGGTGCGGGCCGGCCCGTCCGTGGGCGGTGCCGAACGCAAGCGGCTGCTGGCCGCCTTCAACGGCGGTTTCGAGCTGGCCACCCTGGTCGGCGGCTACGAGCAGGAGGGCCACGTCATCAGCCCCCTGCGCCCGGGCTACGCCAGCCTGGTGATCGACCGCTCCGGCCACGCCCGGATCGGCGTCTGGGGGCACGGCGTGCCCGCACCGGGCGAAGCGGTCTACAGCGTCAGGCAGAACCTGTCACCGCTCGTGATGAACGGCCAGCCCGCTCCGGCGGCGGCGGACTGGCGGCTGTGGGGCGCCACCCTGGGCGGCGGCGAGTACGTCGCCCGCAGCGCCCTGGGCCAGGACGCCTCCGGCGACCTGATCTACGCCGCGAGCATGTCCACCACTCCCGCCGACCTGGCGGCCGCGCTGGCCCGCAGCGGAGCGCGGATAGCGATGGAACTCGACATCAACCCCGAGTGGGTCCAGCTGGACGCGGCCAGCGCCCCGGGCCGAGCGCTCGCCGCCAAGATCCCCGGCCAGCGCCGCCCCGCCCGCCAGTACCTCACCGGCTGGACTCGCGACTTCATCACCGTCATCGCCCCGCCCCGCTAGGTCATGGTCAACGGACCGTTCCCGGTGGTCTGCTACCGCGTCCGCAGCGCCGGACCTGAATGCCGGGAATGATAAGAACCCGCGTTCCGGGCCGCAAGCATTTCCCTCGTCCGCGAGATCGCCCTTCCGCTGAGCGGCAAGCGCGTTCACCAGGGCCGTTCGGGCACGCTCGTCCCCACGCAGCAGGTAGTTGCGCCAGGCGTAGCCGGCGGGGCAGACCTGTTCAACGCGTTCACCGTCCGGGAGGTCTGCCTCGGCGGGCTACTGACGACCGGCCGGGCCGCAAAGGCAGCCGACCACGCCATATGTGCGAATGACGGCAGAAGTCACCGTGCAAGCGATAACGACACAGATTGTCCGCCTGGCTCCTGGGAGAAGCCAGCCTGTACGAGGACGAGGAAACGACGGCAGGTTCCCCGAGGAGACCCTGGTCGAAGTCCGCTACCCCCACCGCAAACAGGAAGAGCAAAACGAACGGCCGATGGTCGTAGACCGCCGCCACCCCTCATGGGCGGAGGTACATGCCGAGCATCAAGAGCGCGCGCGGGTACTTGCCGACATGCTGATCCGATCGTGGAAGTCCCGATTCTCTCGCCTGATCACTTATCAAGCCCCGACGTCAAGTAGCCGGACCGAGCCCCGCGCCGGCCAGGCGAACTCCAGCCGCGCCGACTCGTATTCCGTACGGTGCAGCAGCAGCAGGTCCCGGGCCGCCCGGAACGCGTTAGTGCCCACAGTCATGCGCGCATCGTCGCACATCGCCATACCGCCATGATGATCGTTTACGTGCCCGGGGTGACCAGGCCGGACTCGTAGGCGAGCACCACGGCCTGGACGCGGTCGCGCAGGGCCAGCTTGGCCAGGATGCGCGCCATGTGCGTCTTCACCGTCGCCTCGCTGAGCGTCAGCGCCGCGGCCAGCTCGGCGTTGCTCAGCCCGCTTCCGACCAGGGTGAGCACCTCCAGCTCGCGCGGCGTCAGCACCGACAGGTCGACGGCGCCCGACGCCGGCACCCGCGGCGCGAACCGCTCCACCAGCCGCCGGGTGATGGACGGCGCGAGCAGCGCGTCGCCGGACCGCACCAGCTGGACGGCGGCGACCAGGTACTCGGGCGTCACGTCCTTGAGCAGGAACCCCGACGCCCCGGCCACCAGCGCCCCGTACACGTACTGATCCAGGTCGAACGTGGTAAGCATCACGACCCGGACGTCGGATCCGGCGCCGACGATCTGCCGGGTGGCCTCGAGCCCGTCCATCACCGGCATCCTGATGTCCATCAGCACGACGTCCGGCTTGTGCTCGAGCACCGCGGCCACGGCCTCCTTGCCGTTCGCCGCCTCGCCCGCCACGTCGAGCCCGGCCGACTCCAGGATCAGCCGGAACCCGCTCCGGACCAGCGCCTGGTCGTCGGCGATCATCACGCGCACTGGCTCAGGCACCCGCGAGCTCCTGCTGGGGAAGCGGGATCGTCGCCCGCAGCCGCCACCCGCCGCCGGGCCTGGGGCCAGCGTCGACCGCCCCGCCGTACAGGGCGACCCGCTCCCGCAGCCCGAGCAGTCCCCGCCCAGGCTGCCCGTCTCCGCCGGTCCCGCGTCCGTCGTCACTGACCGTTATCACCAGCTGGTCAAGACGACCGCTTATCCGAACGACGGTGGGTGCTTGCGCCGAGTGACGCAGCACGTTCGTGAGGCCTTCCTGGACGATGCGGTACACGGCCAGGTCAAGCCCGGGCGGCAGGCCGCCCGGCGGCAGGCTGGAGTGCAGCTCGACGGGCAGCCCCGCCGCCGACACCCGCTCGACCAGCGCGCTGACGTCGGCCAGCCCGGGCTGCGGGGTCAGCGGCGCGTCGCCTGAGCCATCAGCCGCCCCGGGGCCGACCCGCGGAGCCAGCAGGCTGAGCAGGTTCCGCAGCTCGCCCATCGCGGTCCGGCCGCTCGCCTCGACGGCGAGCAGCGCCTCCTCCGCGAGCCCCGCCGCGTCTTCTCGCGGGCTGCCGAGCACCTTACGGGCGGCGCCGGCCTGCACCATCATCACGCTCACATTATGGGTGACCACGTCGTGCAGCTCGCTGGCGATCCTGGCCCGTTCCAGCTCGATGGCACGCCTGGTGGCGGTCTCGTGCCCGGCCTGCACTGTCCGGAGCCGCGCCGCCGAGTCGTCGGCCCGCCGCCGCCACTCGCGCATGCCGAGCCCGGCCGCCGCGGTCGGCACCACCACGATCAGCGCGGTATACCGCTCGGAGATGCTCGACGGGCTGTCCGGGAACGTGAGCACGGTGGCGAGCGCGCCGGCCAGGGCGACGCCGACCGCCAGCTTGCGGTGCGGGCTGTGCACCACCGCGCTGTACACCGCGAGGATCGCGGCCCCGAACCCAGCCGGCGGCACGTGATGGGGCAGCGCTATGGCGGCGGCGAAGATGATCGCGCACGCGGTGACCGGATACACCCGCCGGATTGCGAGCGGCGCCGCCATCAGCGCGACCCCGGCAAGCAGCCACACCGACGGATACCAGGCGGGCTCCGGGAGGCCGCCGCCTGGCAGGACGATGGTGATGCGGGGGACCGCGAAGGAATCCCCGTGGGCGCGCGAGATCGTCTCGCTGATCGCCAGGGCAGTGGCCGCCGCGGCGATCACCGCGTCCAAGGCGAGCGACCATGCCGGGACCTGCGGCCGCTCCCCGGCGGCGGATAGCCTGGCCATGGGATGATTGTCGCACTTCGCGGGCGTGATACCGCCGGCCGTTCGGAGTATATGCCCTACATCCCCGGGATGACGGTCAGCTAATTACGGTAGCCAGGTTCCGTTTCGAGGCGGATGTGGCGGGGGGCCGCGGCGGCGTACGGTCGCGGCATGGAAGCGCTTGTACAGCTGGATCACGTAACGAAAACATACGATAGCGGGGCGGCGTCGGCGGTATCCGACGTCAGCCTCACGGTAACGCCCGGCGAGGCCGTGGCGATCATGGGGCCGTCCGGCAGCGGGAAGTCCACACTGCTGAACCTCATCGCCGGCATGGACCGGCCGACCACCGGGGAGATCCGGGTCGGCGGCGAGCGGGTGGACAAGCTCAGCGAGACCAGGGTGGCCCGGTTCCGCCGGAGCCAGGTCGGCATGATCTTCCAGTTCTTCAACCTGCTGGACGACATGACGGTCATCGACAACGTGCTGCTGCCGGCCCAGCTGGCCGGCCTGCCGTCCGCCAAGGCACGGGCGCGCGCCGAGGAACTGCTCGCCGCGCTGCGGATCACCCAGCGTAAGGATGCCTACCCGGCCCGGCTGTCCGGCGGGGAGCGGCAGCGGGTGGCGATTGCCCGGGCGCTGGTGAACCGGCCGGCCGTGCTGCTCGCCGACGAGCCGACCGGGGCGGTGGACTCGGCGACCGGCGAGGAGATCGCCGAGCTGCTGCTGGACCTGAACGCGTCCGGGCAGACGCTGATCCTGGTCACGCACAACCCGGAGCTGGCGGCCAAATACACGCACCGGGTGGTCTCCATCGAGGACGGGCGGGTCGTGTCAGACACGGACTCGGGGGCACGGCGGTGAAGGCGATCATCCGGGCCGCACGGGGCGGCCTCGGCGGCCGGCGGCTGCAGGCCGTCGTGATCGGCCTGGTGGTGCTCGCCTGCACCGCCGCCTCGGTGCTCGCCGTCGGCATGCTGGTGGACAGCCAGTCGCCATTCGACCGCGGCTTCGCCGCCCAGCACGGCGCGGACGTGACCGCGGACATGTCCCTGTCGGCCGCGTCGTCGGCTCAGCTCGCGGCCACCTCGCACGTGTCCGGGGTTACCGCCGTCGCGGGCCCGTTCCCCGAGACCATGGTTGGCGCCAAGTTCACCATCCCCGGCGTCAGCGGCACCGGCAACATCCAGGTGCACCTGGTCGGACGGTCCTCGCCCAACGGGCCGGCCGATGACCTCACGCTCAAGTCCGGGCACTGGCCGACGGCACCGGACCAGCTCGTCTGGTCCCAGGCCGGGCCGGTATCCGGAGGCATTCAGCTGGGTTCCACGGTGACCATTGCGGGGGCACCAGGCTCGCCCGCACTGACCGTGGTCGGCTTCGCCAACTCGATCACGAACACGGCGGACGCCTGGGTACTGCCCGCGGAGATCACGGCGCTGTCCAGCACCGGGTCTCAGCCGCAGGCGCAGATGCTGTACCGGTTCTCCAGCGCCTCGACGGCGACGGCGATCAACGCCGACGAGAGCGCGCTGAAGGCCGCGCTGCCGGCCGGCACGGTGCAGGAAACCGCGTCCTACCTGGACGTGCGGACCTCGGAGCAGAGCAACGTGGCGATCTGGGCGCCGTTCATCATCGCCTTCGGCATCATGGCGCTGGCGATGTCGGTGCTGATCGTCGCCAACGTGGTGAGCGGCGCGGTGATCGCCGGCACCACGAGGATCGGGGTGCTGAAGGCGATCGGCTTCACCCCGGCCCAGGTGACCGGCTCGTACGTGCTGCAGGTGGCCGTGCCGGCCCTGGCCGGCTGCCTGGTGGGCGCGGTCCTCGGGGTCCTGCTGGCCATCCCGATCCTGTCGCAGAACGCGAGCGTGTACGGGGTGGGCTCGCTGTCCATCCCGCTGTGGGTCGAGGTGACCGTGCCGCTGGTGATCCTCGGCCTGACCGCGGTCGGCGCCATGCTGCCCGCGCTGCGGGCGGGGCGGATGAGCGCGACACGGGCGATCGCGACCGGCCGCGCGCCGCGCGCCGCGCACGGCTACCTCGCGCACCGGCTGCTCGGCAAGGTGCCCCGGGTGCCGCGCGCGGCGACGATCGGGCTGGCGGCCCCGTTCTCCCGGCCGGCCAGGACCGCGGTAACCGCTGTGGCGATCATGTTCGGCGCGGTGGCGGTGACGTTCGGGGTTGGCCTGTCCACGACGCTGAACCGGGTCTACGTGGACCTGCGGCTGGCTGACACCGCGCCGCTGCGGCTAAACCCCGCGCCAAGCGGCCCGGTTGCCGTCCAGCCCGGACAGGGCAAGAAGGTGATCGGCACCGGCGGGTCGCCCAGCGCGTCGCCGGCCGAGCAGCAGGCGATCGCCGCCGCGCTGAGCGCCAACCCGGACATCGCGCACTGGGTGCCGGAGACCGACGCGACGGTCGGTGTCGCCGGGCTGTCCCAGCAGGCTCAGGTGACCGCGTTCGACGGCGACGCTAGCTGGACCGGGTACCCGATCATCAAGGGATCGTGGTACTCCGGCTCTGGTTCGGTCGACGTCAACACGACCTTCCTGACCGATACCGGCACCTCGGTGGGCTCGACCGTCACCCTGGCGGCCGGCGGGCGCTCGGAAACGGTGCGGATCGCCGGCGAGGCGTTCGCGAATGACACCAGCGACCCAGGCGTGCTCATGAGCGGGTCCGACCTGGCGCGTATCGATCCGGGACAGGCGCCGACACAGTACTACGCCGGCGTCAAGCCGGGCACCGATCCGCAGGAGGTCGCGAACGCGCTGGACGCCAAGCTCAGCCCGAACGGCCCCGGCCCGGGTACCGTCGCCGGCATCCAGGTGACGCCGAACGACAACGGCCAGCTGATCGCGGTGGTCACGCTGATCGCGCTGCTCACCATCCTGCTGATCGTCGTGGCCGGGCTCGGCGTGCTGAACACCGTGGTGCTCCAGCTCCGCGAGCGAGTGCACGACCTTGGCGTGTTCAAGTCGGTCGGCATGACGCCGCGGCAGGCCATCGCGATGGTGGTGTGCTCGGTCACGCTGATCGGTCTGCTGGCCGGGATCGTCGGGGTCCCGCTTGGCGTGCTGGTGCACAACGGCGTCGTGCCCGTGATGGGCCACGCCGCGAACACCGACCTGCCCGCGGCGGTGATCTCGGTGTACTCCTGGTGGCAGTACATCCTGCTCGGGCTCGCCGGGCTGGTGATCGCGGTAGCGGCCGCGCTTGGCCCGGCCGGCTGGGCCGCGCGGACCCGCACCGCGTTCGCCCTTCGCGCAGAGTAAGGAACTCGGCGCGGCCCGGCCAGCCGCCCGCGCGCGTCACCCGGATGGCACGCGCGGGCGGCCGGGCGACTGGCCGTGCGCTCATCACCGTCCACGTCCACACCGTCCACGTCCACCAGCACAGACCCGTGCGCCGACGCCATTGCCGGGGCATACGGGTGGCGGCGGATCGTCTCCCTTGACGCCCGGCGCGACACCCACGTGCTCGTACACGCGGTGGCACAGCCACTCCGCGTCCAGCGCCGCGCCAAGCAGACGGCCGCTGCGGTCCTCAATCCCGACGACGATCGCGCCGCCGGCAGGAGTGTTCGCCATGCAGGCGACTTCGTTGGCCAAGTGCCGGGCCGCCTCCTTGAAGTCGATCTGCTCCCATTCAATGGCATCGGGCAGCACGCCAGCCCCAAGCTTGGCGAGCGCGCCATCGACGAGCACCGCCAGCCTCTCGCGAGCCTCGACCTGATCGGCTCCAGGACTAAACGACGGCACCGGCACCCGTCCCGACGATGACTATCTGATTAGCCGGCACTTAATCTGATAGCAACCGGGAGAGCTGGGCCGTGACTTTTCCGAAACGGCAGCCCGAGGATGCCCTGCACACTCGTGACGGATGGAACCCAGCCAGCCTTCCAGTGTCGCGACCTTAACAGTAGGATTTGTGAGCGCCAGCAAGAGCCGCCGGGCAAGCCTTAATGACACAGGTGCGGCGGACTCAGCGGAACGGATTGATGACCCGGATTCCAGCGTAGTCCTGGCCCTCGCCTAGGTCTTCGGACAGTACTTCTGCGCAGCCCATCGCGCGTGATGCCGCTATGATCGCGGAGTCCCAGTACGAGAGCTGGAACCGCTGGCGCGTGTCCAGGGCCGCCATCAGGATCGCGCTCGTGACGTCCTGGACGGGGAAGCGGCGGAA
>OBLT010001616.1_pt1 | contig 14352 bp, 12 predicted proteins | sample 1518721 | NCBI WGS metagenome assembly OBLT01 (sample SAMEA3539307, study PRJEB22396) | soil metagenome | biome: tundra; feature: field; material: soil | place: USA | collected 2010-05 | depth 0.15 m | reverse complement strand
GGCGTAGCCGGTCGTCGTAGATTGAGTTCGACACGCGAGAGATCGTGGAAGGAATCGCGGCAACTGCCGATCAAATCGAGGATCCGATCAAGCCGGCGTTCGCCACCCGGAATCTGTAGGGTCGTTTTTGGTTCCAGGCGAAACGCGCGTAGACCCGCAATGGGAAGCGGCAACAGAGAGTTGGGTTCAGAATGATCAGCCGCTCAATGCTAGCTACATGACTGTATTTGCTTGAATCTAAATAGTTTGTCCCGAAACCTGGGAATCCATTGAGCCGATTGCAGGACATCAGCACGTCACGAAAAAGCTGAATTTAATTTGATCCCAACTTTCTGGGCGCACACCGGCTAGGCGCGTGCAGCCAACAGGGCACGCGTGGGCGATACAATACGTTTCCAGGCAAGGAGGGTTAACATGGCTACGACGTTTGGCGGCGTTCAGCGTTTTCGCATCGGCGTGAGACTCGGACCAGGCACGATTACTGCTGAGCCCGACCCGGCCCAAGTTGACGAGGGCACTATTGTTGAGTGGTGTGTCACGCCCGACTCTATAGACCCCGTGCTCCGTCGGCTGGAGCGCCAGGGTTGGATACGCTCCGAATGGAAGAACTCGGGGAACAAAGCAGCGTGCGAAGTTCTATGCACTTACGGAAGGGGGGCGGCTGCAGACTGGCCGGCGAGCGGGAACATTGGAGCAGGTTTTGCACGGCGATCGAAGGCCTCTCAAATCCTGAGCCAAGAGAGGGCTAAGCCGCAGCAGGAGACCAAGGAAAGTTGATTCTCTGCCGCGATGGGACGTCGTGGGAGCAACAATGGTGGCCGGAGCAACAATGAGAGAGGCTGCGGCGCCTCCGTTCGCTCCAACAGTTGGGTTCAAAATCGGGTTCAATTAGCGCCCACCACGCCGAATATGCCGAAAGAATGGAGTGCTGGCCAACTGTAGAATCAATAGCATAGGGCTGGATTCCAAAATGACGAATCAGCCGCTCTACCAACTGAGCTAGGGTGGCTTGCCTTTTGTTACAATAACTTACGGATAATAGTAAAAACGGAATTTCGTCTTATGCTAGGTTTGTGCTAGGCATTGTCCGACCCTGCTGGGTTGCTTGTTCGTCAACTGTGGTCACCAGCAGCTCCTCAAACAATGATGGCCTAGCCGCTCACTTGTGGAACGAACGGCTCCAACAATGCAAGCGGCGTCCGATAGATGTTTCCCGCTGAGGTGCACTTAAACCTCTGGATTTCATCGTATATGAAGCTGTGGGAAACTATAGCCTGAGCCATAACGTGCTTAACTTCAGGCCTGTGGAAGACGAACTCGCACATACTGAAAAACAGAAACCAAGAGCAGATATTGTCTGACGGATAATGCACGCCGCCCATAACGCGCCGGTCGCCAACGTCGACGGCCCAATGGGCAAGCGCAGCGATCATATCCTGGTCGGGAGCCCGATGCTCGTCTAGGACTCTCTCAATTACGGTCCCAACCGCGATCAGGCTCTGGAGGCAATGGCCTGAGCACATGGATGGAGTCATCGCGCTTGTGGCCTCAAGGTAGACAAAATTGTCGATTTTGAACCGCAGGGCCATTTGACATGCCCGCGCACGCTGCAGTTGGCTCTTAAACCAGTAGTTGACGGGAATCTCCTTGGTATCCTCGCTGGTGTCGCAAATGCTGCTGATTGTTTGTACGGTCGCATCAGTCGCCTGGAAGTAAGAGCCGAAACCCTGGTAGATTTGTTCCGCATCATTATGATCCTCCTGGACGAACAACTGGCGATTCGTAAGAGGGACTGAGGGAGCGGACGGGAGCGTCGGCATCATGTCGAAATGCAGCGTTGTATGAGGGTTTTGAATCTGTAACATCAACTTGAGGTCCGCGTCCGTGAGTTCCTCCATAAACCTTGCGCTCTCGCCGACCCAAGAGTGTGTTCTCCGATCGTATCGCGGCCACAAGAGTCTGTTGATGCGAGCCAGGTGGTCGTCCCGCCATTTTTCAAAATGAGCTTGCCGTTGGGCAGTGCTATCGCCCGTGGTGCTCCGCCAATCGGACGGGAACCCCTTTTCGATCTCCCCGTGAATATCGTCATACAACTCGCCCCATGCAGGAAGTGGTGCGATAGGGACAGGGATGGAAACTGCTTCGGACGTTTCGATTTCTGAACTCATGATCTCTCCTCGCTAATCGTCTGATCTCCGGCGCACCACTGAGCCCACATCCAGCGGTATGCTGCTTCTACGTCGCGTGCCAGCCTTTTTCCGTCCAGCAGCGGAGAGCCCAGCATGCGCTGGCGCATGCCATCTCGCATACAGGATAGCTTCGCCGGATTCCCGGCGAGTTCGCGGGCGGTTCTTACATACTCGGCGGGACTTTCCGCTGCCAACTCGCCAAGTCCAACACTGTGCAGCACGGCAGTGCCCGCACGCGACGCGTGCCGGTCGCCCGACAGCGCAACCACCGGCACACCCATCCACAGGCACTCGCACGTGGTGGTCTGGCCTTGGTACGGAAATGTGTCGAGAGCGATATCGGCGGTGGCCATAAGCGCCATAGTCTCCGTTTGCCCCCGCAGACCTCGGAACCTTAAGCGCTCTTCGCCGACACCGCGCTTGCCGAACTCGGCAATGAGTTCCAGGCGCACGAGAGAGGACGGGTCGTCAAGGGTATTGTCGATATTCTGAATGAGCAGCCGCGAGCCAGGCACTTGTCGCAGCACTTCCGCCATGGCGTCCCAAACTCCTGGGTTCATTTTGGCACGCCTCTGAAAAACGCCGAACGTGATCGACCCGTTGCTCAGAAAGGGCGATGGCGTTGGCTCCGGAGAGAATTCCGGAACGGTGTACGCCAGGTAACCCGTAGGCAACCGGAAGGCTTGCTCGGTGTATTGGGCTTCGTCTCCGTGTGGGCAAACCCATTCATCCGTGAGAATGTAGTTGATTTCGGCGATTCCCGTGGTCATCGGGCAATTCGGGTATGTAACTTGAACTGGAGCCGCCCGCTGGGCGAATACGCCCAGCCGATTGCGTGGGAACATACCGGAGAGGTCAACGAGAATCTCGATCCGATCGTCATGAATCATGTCGATGACTGCTTCGTCCGTCAGATCGCTGCAGTCCCTCCAATGGCCCAGCCGCGAGTACCATTCGGTTCGGCGATCGTAAATGCCTCGTGTGTGGTAGCAGAACATTTCGACCGCGCCGGCGTCGTGGTTTCCCAGCAGTGGGGCCAGGAAATGATGCCCGGCGCCGTAAATGAATTCGCCAGTCAGGTATCCCACGCGCAATGGGCGAGACACATTCACCGGCTGCCGGCAAGAGGGTCTCTGGGAAACGCCGCCGCGTGGCAAACGGTCGCCGAAAGCCTGACAGGCGGCGCGAATGGATTGCCACGTCTCGTCAAGAGAATAGAGCAAGAGGTATAGATAAAATGTCTGAAGATCCACTGTGGACCGGCCTGCCTCGATCAATATGCGGGCGTGTTTGCCGGCCCCGGGCAGATCTCCGATATTAGAGTAAGCCAGAATCAGCTTGCCCCGGCTCTCCGCATCGTTCGGGTCGAGACTCAAAAGCGTTTCCAGATGACGCCGCGCGCCTTGGTTGTCTGCGCGGTCGAAACACAGATTCCCTAATAAGCGGTAGGCGTCAATAGCTCGCGGATCGAGTTGCAAGGCCCGTTCCAAAATGCCGGCCGCATGGTCGAACTCCTGTTGTTCGATTCGCGCTCGCGCTAGTCCGCATAGCGCTCTAACCGAGTCCGGCGAGTGACCCAGAAAATCGGCATACACCAACTCGGCTGCGGACCAGTGACCCGCCGCGGAGTGCACCGCGGCCAGGTCGAGGCGCCACGCCTTCGGGCTCGCATCGTCCTTCGTAACCTGCCCGAGAATCTCGACTGCTTCACTATAGTCGCCGCAGCCTGCAGTGGCGATCGCGAGCGTGTGCAGCGCCGATCTATTTTGCGGATTCGAAGACAGGAACTCGAGGAGTTGCCGGCGCGCGACATCCGTTTGGCCACTCAGCAAAGCTTTCCTGGCGTTCGCAACGCCATTCGTATTTTGAGCACAAGGGGACATCGCGCGCCTCTGTTACGGTTTCACTTCCAGGTAGAGGTTACCCTCTTCATCCGTTCTGACCTGCAACGGATGCACGTGCTGCGACTTGCCCTTCACGCCTAACACGAGATCCACCGGGCTGGTCAGGTGATGGGTAGTAATATTCCATTCCGTCTCGGAAATTGGGCTGATTGTTCCCTTAAAGGGTTCGATTTTGTAACGTTTCGCTTCAGACATATTTTCTCCTCTCAATTGGTTTGGTTCTTCGGGTCTTTAACATCATGGTGTCTTTGCGCAACGCTGCCACATCCAGCGGTACGCCGCTTCCACCTCGTGCGCAAACCGTTTCCCGTCGAGGAGCGTTGACTGTAACAGGCACTCCCGCATGCCATAGCGCAGCCGGGCAAGCTCCGCCGGCGCGTGTGCCAGATGGCAGGCTATCCTTACGTAGTCATCCGGAGTTTCAGCAACCAGATCGCTCAACCCTACGCGCTGCAGAATCGACGTGGCAGTACGCGATGCATGGCGCTCGCCGGAAAGTGCAACTACGGGTACGCCCATCCAAAGACATTCGCACGTGGTGGTCTGCCCTTGATATGGAAACGTGTCCAGGGCAATGTCGGCGGAAGCCATCCACGCCAGAGTTTCCGCCTGAGGCCGGTAGCCCCGGAAGATCAGCCGCTCTTCTTCGATGCCGCGCGCGCTAAACTCCGCAACGAGTTCGTGGCGCAGGAGTGAGCGAGGGGCATCCAGCGTACTATCAATGTTCTGAATCAGCAGACGGGAATCGGGCACTTTCCTCAGCGCGCGCGCCACACAATCCCAGACGCCGGAATTCATTTTGGCGCGCCGCTGAAAAAGTCCGAACGTAATGTAGCCGTTACTGAGAGAGGGCGGAGGAGTTGGCTCCGGAGCGCAGTCCGGCGGCGCGTATGCGCAGAATCCGGAAGGCAGGCGAACGGACTGCTCGGTGTATTGGGCTTCCTGCCCCTCCGGACAAACCCACTCATCCGTCAAAATGTAATCGATTTCGGCGACTCCAGTTGTCATCGGACAATTCGGATACGTGACCTGGACCGGAGCCACGCGTTGCGCAAATACGCTTAGGCGTTGGCCCGGGAACATCCCGGATGGGTCTACTAAAATGTCGATGCGGTCTTCCCGAATGAGATCAATGACGGCCTGGTCGTTTAAGTCGCTGCACTCCCGCCAATGGCTCACCTGGCGGTACCACTCGGTCTTGTCGTCGGATATGCCTCTGGTGTGGTAACAGAAGACTTCGACGGCCTTGGCATCGTGATTCGCGAGCAGCGGCGGCATGAAGTGAAACGTGGGACATTGGATAAACTCGCCGCCCAGGTATCCGACGCGCAATTGGCGCGTGGCATCTTCTCGCTGGATGCGCCGCTCTTCTTGAATCTGTCCGCGCGCGAGCCCGTCTCCAAAAGCCTGGCAGGCAGTTCGGATCGATTGCCACGTCTCGTTCGGCGAGTAGAGAAGGCGATACAGGTGGAATGTTTGAAGCTCGGTAGTTGCCCGTCCCGCATCGATAATGATCCGGGCTTGCTGAAGGGTGGTATCCAGATCGCCGAGGGCGGAACAAGCCAGAACCAGTTTGGCCCGGCTTTCGCAATCTTCAGGTGCGAGGCGAAGCAGCCGTTCCAGGCGATGCCTCGCCAGTGGGTAGTCGCCGCGGTCAAAATACAACGATCCGAGAAGGCGGAGCGCCTCGATTGTCCGCGGTTCCACTTGCAGAGCCTGCTCTAGAAGGGCGACCGCTCGGTCGAAGCGCCGCTGTTCCGTGCGTGCTTGCGCCAACCCGCACAGCGCCCTCACGGAACGTGGCGTATGCTCCAAAACCGCGGCGTACAGCGACTCGGCGCGGGCCCAGTCTCCGCATCCCAGATGAATTGCGGCGAGATCAAGCCGCCATGGTATCCGGCTTGGATGAGCAGTTGTAATCCGATCCAGTATGGCAATCGCTTCCCGATGATTGCCGCAGGCTGCCTCAGCAAGTGCGAGCATATGCTGGACAGACGGGTCGTCGGCATTCACAGCCGAGGCTTCGATAAGGCGCGCACGCGCGATATCCGCGTGGCCGTTCAGCAGCGCATCTTTCGCGCCCGCAACCGCATCGAGTTCCTGAGCGTAACTGGACATCGCGCGCCGCGTCTTAGGTTTGCACTTCCAAATAAAGGCCGCCCTGTTCGTTCGTTCTTACGTGCAAACGATCGGGGAACGGCGGCGCGTCCTTAGCGCCTAACACCAGGTCGCGTGGATTGGTAGAATGGTGGGTTGGCGGCAAAGCCGCACTCCATTCGTGTTTCGAGGCTGCGCCGAAGGACCCGCTGCCAAGCTCGCTCTCGTTATGTTTGGTCTGCGACACGTTAGTTGTTCTCCTTTTGAAGCTACGTGAGACGTAGTTTCCGCAGTGCAGCCTGAAATCTAGGCTGCCCTCGAAGATTCTCCAGAAAGATATTGACTCTCAGGTAAATGACGTAGCCGTCGCGCTCCGAAATGCTGCGATCCACCAGATCCATGGCCTTTGCGGTATCGTTTTGAGAAGCGTATGCCATGGCGATCATGATGGGCGAAAACTGGCGGGCGTCCATGGCGCGCTCCAGATCGTATAGGTAGGGCTTCGCGCGTTCGGAATCCCCTCGCAAGGAGTGGATGAGCGCCAGCATGCTGGTGGACATCTCGCGACCGAAAGCGGGCGTCCGCCGCTCGATGGCGGCAACCATTTCCGCTTGTGCGAATGCTTTCTGGTAGTAGCTTTCCGAAGCCGGCGGCGGCGAGTCGTGACCGAGGCGGGCATAGGCCTGGCATAGGTTGTGCCGGGCAGTGGGTAGCTCCCGGTCTCCGATTTGTTTCTCCAGGAAATCCGCGGCCTGACCGACCCGCCCCGCGAACATCAACGCCATTCCGTAGCCGATGATGGCGCGCCGGTCGTATGGGTCCTCGGCGAAGGCCCGCTGCATCTCGGAAATTGCTTCGTCGAAGCGCGCAAATTGCAGAACGAGCCCCGCGCGCCAGCGCCTCGCCCGCGGGAACCTTGGCTTCAGGCGCAATGCCTGGTTATAGCTGGCCTCCGACCCTTCCCAGTCCCATTCCAATTGCCTAACGGCTGCCAGCGCGGCATGTGCCTCTGCTAAGGTTGGATCCAACCGGACCGCGAGGTCGGCATAGTGGCGGGCCATTTGCCCCAAGTGTTCGTCCGAATCGGCGGCAAGGCCGCGGAGTGCGAGGTGCGCTTCGGACAGCGACGCGTACGCTATCGCGAACCGGGAATCCTCGGCCACAGCCTTTTCGAAAAACTGAATTGCCGTGCGCACGCTTTCCGGCGACGCTTCCTGCAACAGGTTGTTGCCGCGCAGATAATAGTCGAACGCCACCGGGCTGGCGGTTGGAGATGCGCCCGGCTTGCCGGAGGCGCCGCCGCCGATCCAGGCAAGAAATGCAGGCGGCCTGTCGCGGGCAGCCAGGTACTTTTGCAATTGCGTGGCGGCGCCCTCCGCAATTTCGCTCTGAATCGAAAGCAGGTCCTGAAATCTGTCGCGGCCGAAGTTCCGCGACCATACTGCCTGGCCGCGCCGGTTGTCGACCAGGCGAACGGAGAGCCGTGGTTGGCCATCTTCGTTCTGAAGCGTTCCGGCCAACGCGAACTGTGCAGCGGGAGGCGTCAACGATTCGGCCTGGGAGGCATAAATACGGATGGCGTTTATATTCTCCAGCGCCGATAGGCGGCGCACCACCTCGGATGTGGTTCCCTTGGCCAGGTATTCCAGGGTCGTATCCTTCGTCCCATTCTCGATATCGAAGACATTCACGCTGACGGGTCCGTTGCGCTTGAGGACGGCCACGGTAGCGGCGGCTGTCGAGGCGGTTGCCGTTAAAGCGGCTCCGGCCAGGAACGTACGGCGCCTCATCCACAGGAACGGCGGAGTCTTATCCAGGAGTTCGCGTATCGCGCGAACGGTTGGCGGCCGGCGGGCCGGTTCGCGCGATAGGCATTGAATAATGGTGTACTCCCAACAGCGATCGAGCCGGGCACAAAAGCGCCGGGGCGACGGCGCGTCATCGTTCAACCGGCGGGACGCAATCTCCAGAGGGCTGGTCCCGGTGAAAGGCAACCGCGCCGTGATCATCTCGAATAGGACCACGCCAACGGCATGAACATCCGACAAACATGTGGCCTTTTCTCCGCGGAGTTGCTCCGGTGACATGTAAGCCGGAGTCCCCGCAAAGGGATTGGATTCCAAGGTCGACAGGAGATCTCGTCCAGGCTTCGCCTCTCGCGCCAGACCGAAATCCATTACTAACGCAAGCTTGTCGTCGTCCACCAGCATTACATTGGCAGTCTTGAAATCGCGGTGGACGATACCTTTCTGGTGCGCCGCATCCAGCGCAGCGAGCATTTGATCCACCAGCGGCCGGGCCACTTCAGTGGAAAACGGCCCCTGCGCGCGAAGGCGCTGCGCCACCGTTCGGCCGTCCAGGAATTCCATGGTCACGAAGGGGGGGGAATCGGAATTCGCGGCCGGGTGAAAATCGTACAGCCGGCACACGTTCGGATGCGTGACGGATCGCGCGGTATTCACCTCGTTCTTCAGCATTGCCACAGCCGATCGATCCCAGACGAGCCCAGGGTGCAGAGTTTTGACGGCTACAAATATCGATTGCTCATGATCGAACGCGCGGTAAACCTCGCCCAGTCCTCCTGCGCCCAGGAACCCAACTATCTCGAAACGCCCATTCAGTTTACGGCCCGGTTCCAACGCGTGCGGTACGCAAATGCCTGGACCCGGCAGCCAACATGGCTTGAACAGATCCGGCCCCTTATCCGCGGATGCGGACAGAAGATCGTCAACAAGGTCATATAGCTCCCGGTCGCTGTGCTGCAACCGCTCTAAGAGTGCGGCTCGGTCCGAAGGCGGCAGACTCATAGCCTCTAAGAATACAGACTTCACCGCTTCCCAACGCGCGCCCGTCATAGTTCACTTAGTTATAGCGGTCTCCGGCTTTAGTTGGGGACACGCGACGCGAAATCTTCTTTCCAGCCAGCGCCGCGCAAGCTCTAAGTGACGGTCAATGGTCTTCTCGGACACGCCGCGCGCCTCGGCCACGGCAACGATTGGTATCCCTCCGAAGTAAACCATCTCCACGAGCTCGGCAAGGGCGGAATCGAAGTCCGCCAGTTGCTCGAGACCCTCGTGCACCAAAATGATCTCTTCAAAGCGGTCTTCAGTAGGAAGGAGCAAATCCTGACAGTCGACCCTGGCGCCCTTCGGAGGCCGCTTTTCGGCACGTTGGGCACGGATGTAATCGATGAACCGGCGCCGCAGCAATCGTCCGGCCACGCGGAAGAAATGCGTCCGGTCCGTCCAATCGATAGAACGAATGCGGAGGAGCTCAAGCAAAACCTCATTCACCAATGCCGTGGCTTGCAGGGAATAGTCCTCTGACTGAGCACGCACGACGCGCCGGGCAATGCGTTGCATTTCGGCATAAACAGCATCGGCGAGAGGGGATTCGGCGGTCGTGTCTCCCGCGGCCAGCCGCTGCAGATACACCGTGATCTGATCGAGGTTTGGATTCGCCGAATCCATGGGATAATATTGTACCTCACAAATCTGCGCAACTGCGCAAGAAGGTCCAGCAAAGGCCCCTAGCCGTGGCCGTAGGGTGGCAGAAAAGACCCGGCGCATTGGGCTAAAAACTTGGGTTGAGAGTCGGGTTCAAAAGCGCCCGCCACGCCGAAATATGCCGAAGAATGGAGTGCTGGGCAACTGTAGAATCAATAGCGTACAGCTGGACTGCAAAACTACGAATCAGCCGCTCTACCAACTGCATGCCGGCCCGAGCCGGGTCCGTCTGGGAACTCCTGGTTGGCGAGCCGATAAGAACCGTCGGGGGGGGCGCTACAGGTTTGTCGCTAAGTTAGGGAAAAAATGGAGGGGAGGCGGGACCGGAAGCGCGACGGCCAGAAATGGGAAAATGACGTAAATTGAAAATACAAGACTATGGCGTCTGCGGCGGCGCATCCACGTGCAAGGAAATCAGCAGCTCCCGCCGCTACCCGCGCAAGTCGCCTCTCAAGGCAGTAGAAAGTGGATGATCCATTTCGGGACGAGTGGTCGTGAGCGCTACGCGCAGGCCGCCCAATTCGTCGGCGGCTTTATCTGCCTCTCCCATGCCGCCCTCGGCGATCAAGCTCTGAATCCGAAATCGGTTTGTGCCATCTCCAACTGCGAATGCCGTGGGGACGGCATCGAGCACGTCGCCTAAACATGTGGCGGCGCGGGTGACGAGCGGTTTTAGGAGTTGCGAAGCACTGTCCTGGTGGATAATCAGCAACTTCACCCGCTCGCGCAGCGCCGGGTCATCGGCGAGGCTGGAATCGAAAATGCGCTCGTGCTCCGCGTTCTTGAGCTCCAGAGCCTGATCGGAGATGTTCTTGATACGCTTCCGCTGGTCCGAGGTGATGGAATCTTGGATGTGCTTCGAGTATTTGTCCTAATGTAATGCGACAGACTGCTAGCTTCGCCTTGGGGGGGGAAATGACAGGCCGCAAAAAACGATGGCCTATCCCCGCTATCTCATGGTCACGGTTGCGGCGGTGGTGGAGAGGCCTCTAACGAGCTTGGAGCCTTCCGGCAGCAGGTGGAGCTTCCGGGCGCGGGCTTCGAGCAGGGTAGCTTCCGCGGCTACGGCATCGTTAACTTGCGCGACCAGCGCTTGGGCTTCCTGCAAGGCCGACACCGCGAAGACGGGGCGCACCGAATAGATATAGGGAACGCCGGTCGACGCGGACTTGTCCACGTATTCATTTTCCTTGCCCCTCCACACGATCGAAGGGCGGCCGCCCAGCCCCTTGCGCAATACTTCATACCCAATTACTCTCTGCAACGGGATGCGAGCCCACCGCACGGCGACGCCGGCTGGAGACGGCTTGACGTCAACATGGCTCACCATCATGGTGGTGAGGAGCGTGGGCAGCTTGCCATCCAATTCTCTTTTCGGGAGCGATTCCTTGCGGAATGGTACACCGCCTCCGAGTTGCGGCGGTTGCCAGTATTTCAGATTGGACCAGTCGTCGTACCCCTTTAAGACACCGATGCAGCCGTCGCCGTTGACGTCGGCCGATATGGTGTCGGATGGAAGCGACGCCGGCAAAGGGCAGGCATCGGTTCCGGAACTGGCTTGCGCGCACTTCCAATCGACCGGACAGCTGAGGTTCCACACTAGGCTGTAGGAGTCGATGTTATAACTGGTTGGCGTGACGCCGTCCTGGCATGCCGGGAGGGTGGTCGGCGGCGTACCGCAAACATGGGCTGTTCCATAGCTGGTCAGGCCGGCAACGGAACTGATGCCATCTCTCTGGCTGAGTTTGCTCTCATCGATTGGCGCGACGGCGTTCCTGGAGTAGTCGAAGTGGCCGTAGGCGCTCAGGTTGGCTATGCCGACGCGTTGAAACATATAGTTCATCACACTGAGATAGTTTGGCTTGTAACCTATGTCGTCTTCGCCGCCGTGGTTGAGTCCGAGGTTGTGCCCCAGCTCGTGCATGAAGGTTCCGGACTGATCTTCGGCCGAGCCGACCTGATCGTCGAGTACCCCGAGCGACACCAGGAATTCGTCCCCGGGAATGCCTTTGGAGAGACCCGTGTTGGACAGGCCCGTCATGCTGTGAATGAAAGCACAATAATGAAATCCCTTGCCGAAGAGACTGCCGTAGTCGCCGGTGCGCTGCTTGCGGATGTTGTCGAACGCGGTCCAATCGTAGTGGATCTGATTGTCGGCGCCAATGTAGGTAGCCCCTAGCTGGGCCTGCTCCGGAATGGGTTGGTCCGGCCAAGTGATCTGGTCTGCCCAGATGAGGGCCAGGGTGACTCCTTTGTTGTCGTCCACGCCGGAGCCCAGGAAGGAGCGGACGACGCGCTGTAAGGGGGCGGTCTCCATAGCGTGGGCGCTCGGCGGAGCGGCGAAGGGCACCGGGTATTTGTCGCCCGAAGCAGTAGGACGATGCGTATGCCCGGCCCCCTCCATCCAGTCGACCCACACGATAACCGCTTTCCGGCCTCGCTGCACACCCAAGCCAGCGAGGTCGATGTGCTTTGTATGGCTATCAGGCCAGGTGACGGTTACGCCGTTGACTTTCCAGTCATCGGGGATGCCATCTCCATCGGATTGCGCCAGGCAGGCAGCGGCAAGCGCGAGAGCGAGCGCGAGTGCCGCGAGCGTTGGCTGTATTGTTAGTCGTGTGATGCGCACGGTGTACCCCCGGATTCCTACTTGGCCGCTCCCGCTTTATTGGGCGTGGTGATGGTTGGCGCCGCGGGGGCATTGGCGGTCTTGGCGGTGGTGGAACTTGTTCCGGCAATACTGCTGAAGTCTTTGGTCTGGAACGTGATTCCAATGGCGAAGCGGCTGGTCCATCGGTTAGTGGCGGTGGGTGTTCCGGCGCTGGAAGGCACCGGCGTTCCGGGAGCGTAGCCGGCGGGGAAGTCGGCAAACTGACCGAAGTGGAAGCCTGGGCTGATATAGAGCCGATGCCAGAGATGGGCGGAAACGCCGGTGAAGAACCCGAGCGTAGAGACATTCGCGCCGCCGCCGCCGAAGGCGATGACCGGGCCGGCCGAGAGGGCCAAGCCCACCTTATAACTATCCAACCAGGGAATTGCGTAGTTGAACAGAGCCACGGCGGCCGGCCGCACGCGCGAATTATTTTGCACCGTCAGCACCGGTGAGGTCGGACCGGGCACAGCGGTGGAACTGTAAGTCCGCGCCCCCAACGTGGTAGCCATGAATCCGGCCGAAAGAGTGAGGATGCCGGAGCCGGGTGTAATGGTGAACGTCTTACCGCTCGATGTGGTGGCAGCCATGAGTTGCGCCGGAGGGGTGGCTGGATTGATCTGACCAAGCCCGATGTAGTACTCGTACACCGTGACGCTGCACTGCTGGCCGGGCGCCAGGACGCAGGTCTGCGGCTGAGTTTCATGCGGGCCGTTGGCGCGCGCATCGACGGTCTTGATCGCATTGTAGACAGGAGTAAAGGCGGGCGGCGTTTGGGCGTCAAGAGTAGCCTGGCAGCTTGCCGGGTTGGTCTGCATCGTTTTTGTAATACTTTGCAGCGGCGCGAGCTTTTGCCATGCAGCCAGAGAGTTGCCAAGCGAGATACTGGCATAGCCGGAGCCGGACTGGGTGGGATTGAGATTGGGCTCCTTCTGAATGGCGTCTTCAAGATTGCCGAGCTGCGTTTTGAAGGCCGCGCAAGGATCCACACCGCCGCCGGCGGCTGCAGCGGGCTTTAGAAGAGCCTGCAAATTGGCAAAGTCGTCGGTAGGCGCAGTGCTTACGGCGGCGTTTACTGCGTAGGCGTAGAGAATGTCATTTACATGCGTCACCTTGATGGAAAGCGTGACGGGACCATAGAGATTGGACGGGGCACCGACCGGGGAGGGGTTGGGACTGGACCAGTCGATGGTTACGGTTTGTTGTGCCCATATGTTGAGCGCCAACGCGAAGATCACGCAGGTGGCAAAGGAAATCGGCCGCGGACGAAGCGTGAGACAGTTTCGTAAGCGGCAGCGGAATGGAGTAGACGGCTTCATTTACGAGCTCCTCGTGTTCAAATTGCCGGTGCCATCGGACTGAGTGAGCTGGATGGCAAAAATGACCGGTCATATTGATTAGCGGAACACAGGGAGAAATCGGGACAGGGAAAGGAGCTGTTTTTTTTTGGAGGCTCACGGCGCTTGCCCAGAGTTCCTGCGCTGCAACGGAACGCACCACCGGTGCCACTGCCGAGCGTCGCTTTTCGTTTTCGGGACCGGTTATGGATTGCCAGTGCGGACGGCTGGCAGTCAAGGCCTAGAAGCGCCAAGGAACCAAGGGCATTCCTGCCGAATGCCATACCCTCCGATGAAACGTCCAGCCTGGGACCAAATGCAAGGCTTAAACGTTTGCCGCGATGGGACGTAGCCGGAGCAACTATGAGACAGGATGATCCGGTGCCTGAGCTCGCTCCAAAGTTGGGTTCAGAATCGGGTTCAATTAGCGCCCGCGACGCCGAATATGCCGAAGGAATGGGGTGCTGGCCAACTGTAGAATCAATAGCATACGGCTGGATTCCAAAATTACGAATCAGCCGCTCTACCAACTGAGCTAGGGTGGCCCGTGCTTTTGATTCTAACAACTTGCAGCGGATTTTGGCAAATCAGTTCATCAGCCGCTCAACGATGCTTGTGTCCCCGAGGCGCGCGGCGGCCTCCTGGGCGACAAAGCCGTCAGCGTGGTCT
>OBLT010001614.1_pt1 | contig 14357 bp, 8 predicted proteins | sample 1518721 | NCBI WGS metagenome assembly OBLT01 (sample SAMEA3539307, study PRJEB22396) | soil metagenome | biome: tundra; feature: field; material: soil | place: USA | collected 2010-05 | depth 0.15 m | reverse complement strand
AATTATATATAGCAGAAGGAAAAGCCTTTCTTTCTGCCCAGGTTTCCAAAAACCAATAGCAAATACTGAGAAGGTCCTTTATATATACAAAATCCCTGAGTTGTTCACCGTCACCAAATTCCTTCTTGTGCGATTTAAATAGTTTTACAAATCCTTTTTCCCTGATTTGGTTATAAGCGTGAAAAATGACGCTGGCCATTCTTTTTTTATGATATTCATTGGGGCCATATACATTAAAAAACTTCAATCCTGCCCATGCAGGAGGAAAATCCTTCTGCTGAAGCACCCATTTATCAAATTCGTTTTTTGAAACACCGTATGGGTTTAGTGGTTTTAAATGCTTAATAATATCGTGTGAATCGCTGTATCCAAACTCTCCCATGCCATATGTTGCGGCAGAAGATGCATAAACCAAGGGAACTTTTTGTTCCGTACAGTATTTCCAAACCTTTTTCGAATATTCCACATTAAGGTGCTCATGGATGGAATAGTCAAATTCTGTGGTATCTGTCCGTGCCCCCATGTGGTAAACAAATTCTATGGCAGGCTGATGCTTTTCGAGCCACTCAAAGAAGACTTCCCTTTCAACTTTTGCGGAAAATTTCTTACCCGATAGATTGGGTTCTTTTTCAGCTTCTGAAAAATCATCCACCAAAATAAGATTATTGAAACCTTTCTGATTTAAGAAGCCCACAATGCAGCTGCCTATAAATCCTGCAGCGCCTGTTATTACCATATTTGAATTCTTATCCATTTATTCCGGAAGGTACATTTTGAAATAATTCCCAATTGCATTATCATACTTTTCGCTCCATTCAGTTATATTTCCCCAGTTTTCATTTTCCATCAAAATATCGCCGGAAGTAACAAAACCTATTTTTTCAAAAGGGATTTGAAGTTCAGTTTCAAATAAATCTGCAAGACCTGGTTTTACAGAAACAATAATCCTGCCCTGTGCTTCCCCAAACCAATAGGCATCCCTGCGAATATCAGACTTTTGCTGAACAACATTAAAACCCAACGATCTGCTACATGCACTTTCAAACAGGGTAATAAAAATTCCTCCTTCACTTACGTCGTGCGCTGATTGAATTAATTTTTTGGAAATAAGATCGATAGCGGCATGGTGTAATTGAAATTCTTCCTCAAGGTTAAAATATGGAACGGGAGAAAATTCAATACCACATATTTTGTGGAGGTATTCGGAACAGGCGATATCATTTTTGCTGCAACCTAACAAATAAATGATATCGCCCTCATTCTTAAAATCAAGGGTCATTCTGTTGACTGCGTTTTCCAAAAGACCTACCATTCCGATTGTCGGCGTTGGGTAAACGGGGCCGGTGGGGGATTGGTTATAGAAACTAACATTACCACCTGTTACGGGAGTATCAAATTTTAGACAAGCCTCCGACATGCCTTTAATACTTTCCATAAATTGAAAATAAACTTCGGGATCATAAGGGTTCCCATAATTAAGGCAATTGGTAACCCCCAGCGGTGTACCCCCGCTGCAGACGATATTTCTTGCTGCTTCACTTACTGCAATCATGCATCCGATGTATGGGTTTGCAAATACATACCTGCTGTTACAATCTGTTGTAAGTGCAAGGGCCTTGGAAGTTCCTTTCACGGCAACCACAGCTGCATCGGAAGGGCTATTTGTGGACAGGTTAGCTGTTCCTACCATACTATCATATTGGTTATAGATCCATTTTTTGGAAGCAATATTTGGTAATCCTATCAATTTTTCTGCCACTGATCTTAAATCAGAAGGTATCCGAACCGCCTTAATATCGAACGACTCAACTTTTTTAAGATAGGCAGGCGTTTTGAATGCTCTTTCATAAACCGGTGCACCGCCTCCCAACACAAGGCTTTCGGCCGGCATTTCTGCCTCCAGCTCATTATTCATATAAAACCGGAGCACATTCCCTTCAACCACTTCGCCAATTTGGGAACAAGGCAAATCCCATTTCTCAAATATGGATATTACTTCCCGTTCCCTGCCTTTCTTAGCGGTTAACAGCATACGTTCCTGGCTTTCGCTCAGAAGCAGTTCCCATGCTTTCATGTGTTTTTGTCGCGTGGGTACTTTATCAAGGTATATATTCATACCCACACCTCCTTTTGCACTGGTTTCAGCTGTAGAACAAATGATGCCTGCGGCTCCCATATCCTGCATGCCAACTACAGCCCCGGTAGCGATTACTTCAAGGCAGGCTTCCAATAACTTCTTTTCCTGGAAAGGATCTCCGACCTGCACTGCAGGAAGGTCATCTGCGCTGTTCTCTGTAATGTCTGCAGATGCAAATGCCGCTCCGCCCATTCCATCTTTGCCTGTTGCACTACCGGCTATAAATACCGGATTCCCCTTCCCGGCCGCCGTGGCGCTAACGGTTTTTCCTAACCGAACCACACCTGCGCTCATAGCATTTACCAAAGGATTGGTGTGATAGCATTCTTCAAAATAAATTTCACCTCCAACAGTAGGAACGCCAAAACAATTCCCATAATGACCAATACCATGAACGACTCCGCTTAATAGGTGCTTCGTTTTTTCATTTTCAAGATTTCCAAATCTTAATGAATTCAGTGCGGCAACCGGACGGGCGCCCATAGTAAATATATCCCTGTGGATTCCCCCAACGCCTGTAGCTGCTCCCTGAAATGGTTCTATAGCTGATGGATGATTATGACTTTCTATTTTAAATACTACACCGAGCCCGTCACCTATATCAATTAGACCTGCGTTTTCTTCCCCTGCTTTTACCAAAAGCCGGGAGCCTTCCCTGGGCAAAGTTTTCAACCATTTTATTGAATTCTTATAACTGCAATGCTCGCTCCACATGACAGAATAAGCGCTCAATTCTGTAAAATTGGGAATACGTCCAAGTATAAGAACAATTTGTTCAAACTCTTCTTTTGTAAGACCAAGTTTTTGGGCAGTTTCAACGGTAGTTTCCATATATAACTAAAAAGGTAAAATTACAATCTCCTCAGCTTTATAGGTGAAAAAGATGATGTAACAATTTTAACTAACTTCCCACAATTAAATCCTGATGTTTGCACTACTTGCTTTTTTTCTTCTACCTGGTCCTTTTTTGCTGGCTAATAATCCGAATAAAATTTTTTAAGAACTCAGGAATGGACGGGCGCATCCTTGTCGGATTATTTTTAGTCAGGGTAATTGCAGGGTTAATAAACGGTTACATAAATCTATATTATTACCAGGGTACCGACACTGCGGGATTTCAGCTTATGGGGATAGATGAATACCATTTACTTTTTCACCAACCCGCCGAATATTTTACCAACATTTTTCAAAGCGGCCATCAAAGTGGCTATGGTAGTTTTTTAGAAAGCTCTAATTCCTTCTGGAATGATACCAGGAACAATATTATTGTGAAAATGCTCTCAGTTTTTGATATTTTCAGCGGCTTGAATTTTTTCATCAACTCCTTAATATTTAATTTTCTGATATTTTTCGGAGCAGTGGGGCTCTACAGAGTATTTGTTGATATTTTGCCTGCGTCCCGTATAATTTTAATGATCTGTATATTTTTATTGCCTTCCACTGTTTACTTCAGCAGTGGAATTCATCGCGATGGCCTCATTTTCTTGTCGCTTTCGATGATTATCTATTATATGTATTTTATGATAAGGAGAAAGCAATATTTATTAAGAGGGATTTTGTTTACACTGTTATACATATCCTTAATAATACTACTTAGAAATTTTGTTTTCATTATACTTTTTCCTGCCCTGCTGGCGTGGTTTCTTGCAGAGCAAAAACCCAATTATTCTTTTTGGGTGTTCCTGGGTGTCTATTTTTTTATTGGAACCTTGTTTTTCTGTTCAGGTTTTCTGCCGCCGGCTTTCAATCTCCCTTTGCACGTTTCAAACCGCCAAATAGATTTTATTTTGATTGCAAGACGGGGGGCATCAGCAATAAATATTAATCCTCTTTATCCAAATTTCAGAAGTTTTTTGAATAATCTGCCCCAGGCACTCAACCACAGTTTTATGCGCCCCTACCTTACGGAGCATCTCAGTTTTTTGTACACACTTTCCGGTCTGGAAATACTCTTTTATGAAATATTAATCTTTCTGTTCATCTTTTTCAGAAAAAAGATCGTCTCTGTTTATCCCCTGATTTATTTCTGTGTTTTTCTTACTATTTCCACGTTCCTCGCTATTGGATATACCATACCAATTATTGGAGCCATTGTCAGGTACCGAAGTATATATTTACCTTTTTTATTAATTCCTGTGCTAAACTATATTGATTGGAACAGGTTGAAAAAATTGTCATATAGCATAACTTCATAATATTAGATTTTTATCCACAGTTATCAAAATTTTAACCACATTTGACAAAATTTCCTTGTTATTCTCAGTGATAAGACCTTTTTTTGCTGTTCTAAATCAAAAAAAATGCAATCCTTAAGACTAAATGCTCTTTACGCCTTAATTTCCAATTCCGGACCTGATAATGCTCCCGGAGCTAAAAAGATCACCGGAATTTTCGGAGAAAATGTCTTCACCCTTCAGAAATCAAGGGATTTTCTGAGTGATGATGCTTATAAAAGTCTGAAGTCTTCCATAAAAAGCCAGAGTAAAATTGACAGGAATATGGGGGACCAGATTGCTTCGGGCTTAAAAGCCTGGGCAGAAGCTAAAGGCGTAACTCACTTTACACACTGGTTTCAACCATTGACAGGAGCTACAGCCGAGAAACATGATTCTTTTTTCACATTAAAAAGCGATGGTACGGCGCTTGAAGAATTTGACGGCGATGCGCTGATTCAGCAGGAGCCGGATGCCTCCTCTTTCCCAAGTGGTGGAATAAGAACAACATTTGAAGCCCGCGGCTATACTGCGTGGGATCCTTCCTCTCCACCATTTATTATTGAAATTGGCCACGGCAAGACATTATGCATACCAACAATATTTGTTTCATATACAGGTGAATCACTGGATGCCAAAACACCACTTTTAAAAGCTTTGTTGGCACTTGATAAAGCCGCGATAGATGTTTGTCAATATTTTGATAAAAACGTTACCGCTGTAACACCTACTCTGGGTTGGGAGCAGGAATATTTTGTAATAGATGCAGGCCTTGCAAATGCCCGTCCGGATATAGTAATGACTGGCAGGACCGTATTTGGACATGCGCCTGCAAAAGGCCAGCAGTTAGAAGATCATTATTTTGGTTCAATACCCGAAAGGATCTATGCATTTATGAGAGATTATGAAGAAGAAGCCTACAAACTCGGAATTCCTCTTCGCACAAGGCATAATGAAGTGGCTCCATCTCAGTTTGAGTGTGCTCCTATCTTTGAAGAAGTGAATCTTGCCGTGGATCATAATACATTGCTTATGGATGTTATGACCCGCGTGGCCAAGACCCATAATCTTGTAGTATTGCTTCATGAAAAACCATTTGCCGGAATTAATGGCAGCGGCAAGCATAATAACTGGAGCATGGCTACCAATACAGGTGTTAATCTTCTGTCACCCGGAAAAACGCCTAAGACGAACTTAATGTTCCTCACCTTCTTTGTGAATACTATCAAAGCAGTTCATGATCATGCTGATTTGCTCAGGGCATCCATTGCTTCAGCAGGTAACGATCACAGGTTAGGCGCAAACGAAGCTCCTCCCGCCATAATTTCAATATTTATCGGGAAATATTTGTCTGATGTTTTGTCCCAGATAGAAAAAAGAGTTGGCGACAAATTCGATGAACAGGATGAAGCCATTTTAAAATTGGATATTCATAAAAGCATACCGGAATTGCTGCTTGATAATACTGACAGAAACAGGACCTCTCCTTTCGCCTTCACCGGTAACAAATTCGAATTCAGAGCTGTTGGCTCCGCTGCTAACTGTGCTCAGCCAATGACTGTATTAAATACCATTCTGGGTGAAACGCTGGCACAATTTAAAGTGGATGTGGATGCACTGATAGATGGTGGTGAAAAGAAAGAGGTGGCCATTATGCAGATCATTCAAAAATATATTGTTGAAAGCAAGTCAGTATTATTTGAAGGTAATAACTATAGCGAGGAATGGGAAAAAGAAGCAGCAAAGAGAGGCTTGCCAAATGTAAAAACAACTCCGCTTGCAATTGATGCTTTTGTGACAGATAAAGCAAAAAAATTGTTTGAACACCATAATATTTATACCCATAGCGAACTGGAAGCAAGGCATGAAATATTACTGGAGAACTATGTGAAAAAAGTTCAGATTGAAGCCAGGGTAGTTGGTGATCTTGCTACCACTTATATCCTTCCTGCGGCCATAAAATATCAAAATGTACTGATCTCCAATATTAAGGGTTTAAAAGATATCGGTATTAATGAAAGCGGTTATGTAAATCAAAAACATATTGCCACTAAAATTTCGGAACATATTTCTAACATAAGCTCTGATGTTGAGGCTATGATAGAAGCCCGCAAGGTAGCCAATGATATATCTGATTCGCGTGATAAGGCTATAGCCTATTGCGATAAGGTAAAACCATTCTTTGACAAGATCAGGTACCATGTAGATAAATTGGAATTGCTGGTTGATGATGAATACTGGGAATTACCAAAGTATCGTGAAATGTTGTTCTTAAGATAAAACAACTATTTTCTTAAATTCGAAACCCTGTTTATTTAGCCAGGGTTTTTTATTTGTAATTGCAGGTTAGCATTCCCCGTTGTTATTACGTTTGAAAATAAAAAAGTATTGACAGATACCGGCAATCTTATATCTGCCTTATTACTCTCATTCAAAAAATTCGTGGAAGCTTTTCTCAAAAAAATATCTATTTTAGAATTGTAATTGCTCCGCTTAAAAAAGTATTATGAAATATGCATCCTTTCTGCTCCTGGTTACTCTTGCATCCATTGCATGCAAACCTTCAATGCATTATGACACGATCATCCGAAATGGGATGATATATGATGGCAATGGGGGCGAACCTTATAAGGCAGATATTGCGATTAATGCAGATACCATAGCTTTTATAGGTAACCTGAAAAATGCTCATGCATATAATGAAGTTGACGCCAGCGGGAAGGCGGTGGCACCGGGATTTATTAATATGATGGGACATTCCGAAGAAACCCTTTTCCAGGATGGCAGGGCCCAAAGCGATATAAGGCAAGGCGTAACAACTGAAATTTTTACTGAATCAAGTTTTGGCCCTTTGAATGCAAAGATGAAAGAACAATTACAAAAGGGACAAGGTGATATAAAATATAATGTAAACTGGAATACCCTCGGTGAATACACGAATACTCTGGAGCACAATGACATTTCTTGCAATATTGCATCTTTTGTAGGGGCAGGTACGGTAAGACAATACGTAATTGGCGAGGATGATAAGTCTCCAACTGATGTACAACTAGACAGTATGAAAATATTGGTAGATTCTGCTATGGCAGAAGGCGCTTTAGGTGTTACTTGTGCCCTTATTTATCCTCCCGACAATTTTGCAAAGACTGAAGAGTTGGTGGCTCTTTCAAAGGAAGCGTCAAAATATGGCGGCACTTATATCAGCCATATCCGCAGCGAAGGCAACCAATTAATACCAGCAGTAAACGAAATAATTACGATCGCCAAACAGGCATCAATCCCTGTGGAGATTTGCCACTTAAAAGCTGCCGGCAAAGACAACTGGAATAAGATGGATAGTGTGATAACAATTATAAATGCTGCGCGCAGGCAAGGTGTTAACATCACAGCAGATATGTATACGTATACCGCAGCGGCTACAGGACTAACATCCTGTTTTCCTCCCACATTGCAGGATGGGGGATTTGGGAAGCTGAGGGAGCGTCTTGAAAATCCTGCCATAAGAAAAAAGATGATCACGGCTATGCATACTAACGCAAACGACTGGGAAAATTTATATTATGGTTCAGGCGGTCCGGAAAATATTTTATTGCTTCAGTTTAAGCAGGATTCATTGAAAAAATTTACAGGCAAAACAGTAGCAGAAGTAGCGAAAATCCGTGGTACTTCGCCGGAAGAAACTGCCATGGATCTTATTGTGCAGGACAGCACAAGGGTTGGGGTAGCTTATTTCCTGATGGATGAAAACAATATAAAAAAGGAGATTGTGCTGCCCTGGGTAAGTTTCGGAAGTGATGAAGGTTCTTATACACCCCAAGGGATATTTTTGAAATCAAATGCACATCCGCGTGCCTATGGATGCTTTGCCAGGGTGATTGGTAAATATACACGGGATGAAAAACTATTAAGCCTTCAACAGGCTATTTATAAACTGGCGAAACTTCCCGCCACACATATCAAATTACAAAAGAGAGGAGAACTAAAGGCAGGCAACTATGCTGATGTGGTGATCTTCGATCCTGCTACGGTACAGGATCATGCTACCTATGATAAGCCTCATCAATATTCAACAGGTGTAGTTGATGTTTTTGTAAATGGGGTACAGGTTTTGAAAAATGATGATCATACAGGAGCGTCGCCGGGAAGGTTTTTAAAAGGCCCGGGATATCATAGAGTAATGTAATATTTCTCCACTGCCTTTGAATGCAAGTCTGAATTTTTTTCCCAAGATGAGATAGTTTTAAAGAGCCCCGGCATTTAATTGCCGGGGCTCTTCACTTCCCGCTTTTTATTTCACTTTGGCTTTCGCCTTATCATGTTTATTTACCTCATTCCTGAAAACCACCATACCGTCAAACACATCTACTAATACGGGATGAGACTTATCAATTGAACCGCTCAATAATTTCTTACTCAAATCATTTATGATTTGTTTTTGTATCAGCCGCTTCAGAGGCCGTGCTCCAAATTGCGGGTCAAAGCCATTTTCAGCAAGATAGTCTGTGGCATAATCGCTGAATTCAAGCACTACGCCACTTTTAAATAACTTGGCCTTCAGATCATTGAGCTGTATTTTTATTATTTCCTTTATTTCTTTTTTCAGCAGCGGCTGGAACATAATCACCTCATCAATTCTGTTTAGAAATTCAGGGCGTATCGTTTGCCGTAATAATTCCAGCACTTCCCTTCTAGTTTCTTCCACCACTTTTTCTTTGTTTTCCTCAGAAACATTCTCAAAATTTGCCTGGATGATATGGCTGCCCATATTGCTTGTCATAATGATGATGGTGTTCTTAAAATTAACCACCCTTCCCTTATTATCGGTAAGCCTTCCGTCATCAAGCACCTGCAATAAAATATTAAATACATCCGGGTGAGCTTTTTCAATTTCATCAAGTAAGATAACACTATATGGTTTACGTCTTACCGCTTCCGTTAGCTGACCGCCTTCATCATAACCCACATAACCGGGAGGGGCGCCAACCAGCCTGCTCACTGAATGCTTTTCCTGGTATTCGCTCATATCGATGCGGGTCATCATCCGGTCATCATCAAAAAGGTATTCGGCAAGCGCCTTCGCCAGTTCCGTTTTACCGACGCCGGTTGTGCCCAGGAAAATAAAAGAGCCTAATGGCTTTTTGGGGTCGTGCAAACCTGCACTGCTTCTGCGTATTGCATCAGCCACGGCTTCTATGGCCTCATCCTGCCCAACCACTCTTTTATGCAATTCGTCTTCCAGGTTCAGCAGCTTTTCTTTTTCACTCTGCATCATTTTATTTACCGGAATTCCTGTAGCCTTTGCAACGCTTTCAGCAATATCTTCTGCATCAACTTCTTCTTTCAAAAGTCTTTTTTCACTGATTTCGTCGAGCTTCGCCGTATAATCATTAATGATCTTTTCCTGGTTCTGCAGTTTACCATATCTTATTTCTGCTACTTTACCATAATCGCCTTCACGCTCAGCCTTTTCAGCAGCCATCTTTAGCCGCTCTATCTCAGCTTTTGCGCTTTGAACCTTTTCTACAATTTCCTTTTCCTGCTGCCATTTTGCTTTAAAGGTATCCCGCTGCACTGAAAGGTTGGAAATTTCGGTATTTAATTCTTTTAATTTAGCAGTATCCTTTTCTCTTTTTATAGCCTCTCTTTCTATTTCAAGTTGCCTTATTGCCCTTTCCAGCTTATCAAGATCCTCAGGCATAGAATTCATTTCAAGCCTTAACTTAGCGGCACTTTCATCAATCAGGTCAATTGCCTTATCAGGCAAGAACCTGTCAGTAATATATCGATGTGATAATTCAACTGCTGCTATAATTGCTTCGTCTTTAATACGCACATGATGGTAGGTTTCATACCGGTCCTTCAAGCCTCTTAAAATAGATATTGCATCCTCCACACTCGGTTCATCCACCATCACTTTTTGAAACCTTCTTTCAAGAGCTTTATCTTTTTCAAAGAATTTTTGATATTCATTTAAAGTGGTTGCTCCAATTGCCCTGAGCTCTCCCCTGGCCCAAGCTGGTTTTAAAATATTTGCAGCATCCATTGCGCATTCACCACCACCGGCACCGACAAGAGTATGTATTTCATCAATAAATAAAACGATTTCACCATCACTTTCGGCCACTTCTTTAATGACCGATTTCAGACGTTCTTCAAATTCACCTTTATATTTTGCACCTGCAATAAGCTGACCCATATCCAATGCAAAAATTATTTTGGATTTTAAATTCTCAGGAACATCCCCGTTCACAATTCTGTGGGCAATCCCTTCGGCAATGGCGGTTTTTCCCACACCGGGTTCACCAACCAGGATTGGATTATTCTTGGTTCTTCTTGATAAAATATGCAGGGTTCTTCTGATTTCTTCATCGCGGCCAATCACAGGATCAAGCTTATTGCTCCGGGCAAGTTCATTCAGGTTTTTAGCATATTTATTTAAGGCATTGAACTGGGTTTCCGAAGTTTGGGATGAAACGGTGGAACCTTTTTTTAATTCTTTGATAGCAGCTGTAAGGGATTTTTCAGTTAGACCAGCGTCTTTCAAAATTTTGGAGGCATTATCGTTGCCCTGCAAAATTGCCAGCAACAAATGCTCCACGCTTACGAATTCATCGTTGAAAGTTTTTAAAGTAGAGGAGGCCTTAAGCATCACATTATTCAAATCCCTACTGATTACGTGTGCCGGCTCTCCATCGCTCATCTTTGGGAGTTTTTGCAGACTTTCATTTATTTTGGTTTCTACAAAATTTACATTTACATTATTTTTTTTAAGCAGATAGTCCACAGGGCTGTCATCATCTGTTATCAATGCTTTTAACATGTGTTCTACCTCGATATTAGGATTTTTTTCATTGTAGGCAAGCAGTTGCGCCTTCTGAAAAATCTCCTGCGATTTTATGGTTAAATTACTTGGGTTCATATGGAAAATCTTTAATTTATTTAAACCAAAACCGCAAATATTAATCCAACAATAATGATAGAAATTATGTCTCATTATTGGCAACAAAACTGCCGCAAATGCAGCCTTGTTGCCACTTCCCTGTTATTGTTGCAGGTTGGTTTGGCCCGGGAAGGTTTGATAGAGCGGATGATTGGCTAAAAGACAATTTACCTCAAATGGGAGGAAAGGCGACATTGGTTGTATTAAAAGATGGGAAGATCTTATGTTACAAATCAGAAAAAGAATCTTTCACCAGGGCAGAAAATGGCCATAAGGTATTTTGCCCGCAGGCAAAAGAAAGACCTTAATGAGGCCTTGCAGAACTATTCTTTCACAACCAAAGAGCCCATAGCAAGCAATACTTAATGGTTGAGAGCAGCAGTATTATGTCCGGCTTATTCGGGAGTTTTCCATGGATTGACAATACAAGAAAATATGCAGGCTTTCTCTTTGTTGTAAACCTGAAACAAAATAACCGCTATCAAATGTTCACGAATCTTAAGGCAATTGTTGACAAAGCCATCGATAATTACTATCATTAATTTCCGCTCAGCTTCAGCTTAAAAAAGAAACTACTTTTGTTTGCAACAATGTCGATTACGGAAAAACATACGGCTTTTGTAAAATCAACAGCACAAAATTTGGGTTTTAATTATTGCGGCATTGCTAAAGCACAGTGCCTGGAAGATGATGCCCGAAGGCTCGAAGGCTGGCTTAATAAAGGTTTCCAGGGAAGCATGGATTATATGAGCAAATATTTTGACTTTCGGACTGATCCTGCTAAACTGGTTCCCGGTGCAAAAACAGTAATTACCTTGCTGATTAATTATTATCCTTCTCAACTACAAAATCCCGGATCGCCAAAGGTATCGAAATATGCATATGGAAAAGATTACCATACTGTAATCAAAAAGAAATTAAATGTTTTTTTACAGTTAATAAGAGAAAATATAGGTGAAGTCCATGGCAGGGGCTTTATTGACAGTGCCCCGGTTCTGGAAAGAAGCTGGGCTCAAAAAAGCGGACTCGGATGGATCGGTAAAAACGGAAACCTCATAACCAAAAATAATGGGTCCTTTTTTTTTATTGCTACATTGATCACTGACCTTGAGCTGGAAACTGATGATCCTTTTTTCAAAGATTACTGTGGCACCTGCACAAAATGTATTGAAAGCTGCCCAACGCAGGCCATATTACCCGATAAGGTAATTGACGGAAGTAAATGTATTTCTTACTTCACTATTGAGTTAAAAGATTTGCTGATCCCCGAACAAATGAAAGGGAAATTTGAGAATAATCTCTTTGGTTGTGATATTTGCCAGGATGTTTGTCCCTGGAATCGTTTTTCAAAACCAACTACTGAAGCGTCATTCAGGCCAATACACGAAATCCTTCATTTCAGTAAGAAAGATTGGGAAGAACTATCAGAAGAATCTTTCAAAATCATCTTTAGCAACTCCCCTTTAAAGCGTGCAAAATACAAAGGAATACGAAGGAATTTAAAATTTATTTCATCCAAATAATAATCCGGGAAGAATTGAACCTAATTTTACCAAATGGATCTGAAACAAAAAGACCTTGAATATATCTGGCATCCCTATACGCACCAGAAAAACCGGCCACCTGCCATCCCAATTGTAAAAGGAAAGAAAACGCTTTTGTATGACCAAAACGGGAATACCTATATTGACGCGATTAGTAGCTGGTGGGTAAATATTCATGGGCATGGAAATAAATACATTGCCAAAAAATTATTCGAACAGGCCAAAAAACTGGAGCAGGTAATATTTGCAGGATTTACCCATGAACCGGCAATCGAATTGGCAGAAAAATTATTAAAAATATTCCCCGGCAATTTTACAAAAATATTTTATAGCGACAATGGCTCCACTGCAACAGAAGTGGCCATTAAAATGGCCTTACAATACTGGTTTAACAAGGGTGAAGCAAAAAGAAATAAGATACTGGCCTTTCGTCATTCTTATCATGGGGATACTTTTGGAGCGATGAGCGTTAGTGAAAGAGGAACATTTACCCTCGCCTTCAGGGAAAAATTATTTGAGGTAATATTTATTGACACCCCTGATGACACGAACCTCAAAGTGCTGCAGCATGAAATTGATAGATATAAAAATGAAATCGCCTGCTTCATCTATGAGCCCTTGCTGCAGGGCGCAGGAGGCATGAGAATGTATGAAGCAAAAAATCTAAATTCTCTATTGTCTTTCCTTAAAAAGGAAAAGGTGTTATGTATCGCAGATGAAGTACTTACCGGATTTTACAGGACAGGTAAATTTTTTGCAGGGGACCATTTGCAAGAAAAAGCTGATATTATCTGCCTGAGTAAGGCATTGACAGGCGGAACGATGGCTTTGGGAGTAACAGCCTGCACGCAGGAAATACATGAAGCTTTTATTAGCGACGATAAAACAAAAACATTTTTCCACGGACATTCTTTTACGGCTAATCCATTGGCTTGCAGCGCTTCCCTGGCCAGTCTCCATCTCCTGCAAGAAGGTAGGTGCAGGGAAAGAATTGAAACAATTTCCCGGCAGCATGATGCTTTCTTAAAAAGAATATCCCGTTTTGCAAAGAAAAAAGTCATTAAGAACCTGAGAAAAACAGGAACTATTTGTGCTTTTGAGATATGCTTGCCTGAAACCGATAATTACCTGCAGGATATAGGTGTTACATTTTCAAAATACTGTTTAGAAAATGGAGTTTTTCTGCGTGCACTTGGAAACACGGTTTATATAATGCCTCCGTATTGCATTACAAGCAAGGAGCTCAGGAAAGTCTATAGAGTAGTTGAACAGTTCTTACATTCAATGCTGCAAAAAGATTAGTGACTATTTTTCTCAGCAGCTGCCTTTATATTCCTGATTGTAGCTTCATATTCGGGTCCGGTAATCTTATCCAGGAAAATACCAACCAGCTTCTTCCAGGGATACCAACCCAGGTCTGTATTTACATTCAACGTCAGGTTCGTTTCCTGTGAACGGCCGGGTACCACTAAAAACTGGAAGCTTTCCTTTTGCTTTTTTACGTCCGGGAAGAAGATATTTAC
>OBLT010001612.1_pt1 | contig 14371 bp, 13 predicted proteins | sample 1518721 | NCBI WGS metagenome assembly OBLT01 (sample SAMEA3539307, study PRJEB22396) | soil metagenome | biome: tundra; feature: field; material: soil | place: USA | collected 2010-05 | depth 0.15 m | reverse complement strand
AAGTTCGATCGCAGGAAGGACGGCGGGCCGGCGTACGTCAGCGACGACGTGCGGGCCAGCACCTCATCGAACAGCGCGCGCATCTGGGTCCTGGCCAGCTGGGCCCCCAGGCAGAAGTGCGGCCCGTGGCCGAACACCAGGTGCGGGTTGGGGTGACGGTGCAGGTCGAAGCGGTCTGGATCAGCGAAAACGGCGTCGTCACGGTTGGCCGAGGTGAAGGAGACCACCACCTTGTCCCCCGCGCGGATACGCTGGCCGCCGAGTTCGCACTCGGCGGTGGCGGTCCGGCGGAACATCATGACCGGCGTCCACCAGCGCAGCATCTCATCGGCCGCGCCGGGCATCAGGGCCGGGTGGGCGCGCAGTTCGGCCTGGGCGTCCGGATGATCGAGCAACGCGATGCAGCCACCTGGCAGGCCATTGCGCAACGTCTCGTTACCGGCCACCGCGAACAACCAGAACATGTTCTCGAACTCAGCCACCGACACCTGGCCGCCGCCCTCATCCGCCTGGCTGAGCAGGACCGACATCACGTCATCCCCGGGGCGGCGGCGTTTTTCCTCCGCCAGCAGGTGCGCGTAGGCGTACAGGTCGGGCAGGCCCTCGCGGGTACGCGGGTCGGGCATTCTGCCGTCGCGGTCCGGGACCGGCCGCATGGCCAGCGCCTCGGCGGCCATCGGCGTGCCCGCGGCCGGGTCGAACTCGGCCGAGGAGGAGTAGTCGGGATCCTGGTAGCCGATGACCCGGTTGGACCAGTCGAACAGCAGCCAGCGGTCCTGCTCGGGCACCCCGAGCACATCGGCCAGGGTCAGCAGCGGCAGGTCCGCGGCCACGTCCTTGGCGAAGTCACATTCACCCCGCGAGGTGACCAGGACGCGATCGCAGATGGCCCGGGCATGACCGCGGATGCGCTGCTCGAGCTGGGCGACCGCCCGCGGCGTGAACGACCGGCCGAGCAGCCGCCGTAGCCGGGAGTGCTCCGGCGGGTCCATGTTGAGCATCATCCGCCGGACGTAGCCGAGCGCCTGCGGCGTGGCCGGGTCCCGGATCTGCGTGGCCCCCAGGGAGGACGAGAACAGCTGCGGCCTGGTCAGTACCGACTCCACCTCCGCGTGCCTGAGCACGAGCCAGAACCCGGGACCTTCGGGCCAGCCCAGGACGGGAATTTCGGCCACCCACGCGACCGGGGTGTCCCGGCGCAGCGCCGCCAGGGCGTCGAAGGGCACCCCGTCGACGTAGGTAGCGGGGTCAAAGACGACCTCGGTGACCGGCCGGCCGGGGACCAGGGGATGGGCCGCCGCGCTCATTCCCGCCCCAGGAACTCCTCGATACAGGTCGCGAGCGCGACCGGCGTCTCGAACATCGGGTAGTGCCCCGCGTTGGCCAGGACCGTCAGCTCAGCCCCGGGAAAGAAGGCCAGCCAGGTCTGCTCCATCACCGCGGCGGACAGCGCGGGGTCGGTCTCGCCCACGATCACCTTGACCGGCGTGCCGTGGTCCGGCTTGAGCGAGGAGGAAAAGTCGTCCTTGGCCCACGACCGCAGGTACGCGCCGACGGAGGAGTGGTCAAGGGAATGCCGCACCACCTGGTCGATGAAGGTCTTCGTCAGCTTGTTCCCGGTGGTGAAGTCGATGATGGCGGCCCGGTTACCGGCCTGGGCGGCCGCGCCGGAGAATAGCGCCCAGCCCTGCTCGTCCATCGGCACCGAGGTGGCCGGCACCGGATTGATGCCGACCAGCTTCCGGACCCGGTCCGGGGCTTGCAGCAGGACCTGGTGGCTCGCCATGGTGAACTCGCCACCGGCCTGCTGGCGGTCGCCGTACCCGCGCAGGTCCATGAAGACATAGGTGAAGGCCGATCCGTCCAGATAATCGGGCAGCGAGCCCCAGCCGCGGGCCGAGCCGAACCATCCGTGCAGGGCCAGGACGTGATGATCCCCGGATCCGACGGTCAGCGGAGAATGCGCCATCTTGGCCTCCCGGTGTGAGCACCATTGCTGCCATCGCTGACTTTAGCCAGCCGGGACGCGCCCCGCACCTGGGCGGCCGGTGAGCGGGCCGCGCAGGGCGAGCGCGGCCAGGATCGTGACCGCGCCCGCGATCGCCATCGCGGGCCCCGCGCCGACGGCCAGCGCCAGGCCGCCCGCGGCCGACGGGGTCAGGCCCTGGCCGCCCATCGCCCCGGTCGAGTTGAGGCCGAAGGCCTGCGCTCGCCTGCCTTCCGGCAGGCTGTCGAGAAAGGCCCGCTGGATGCCGAGCTGGTAGGCGAAGCCGGAGCCGCAGATCAGCAGGAGCACCCCGGCGAGCGGCAGCGGGAGGCGGAAACCCAGCGCGAGCAGGGGCACGCCCATCCCGGCGGCGAGGGGAAACGCCAGCCGCCTGCGCGTGCCGGGCCGGACGAACCGGCCGACCAGCACGTCACCCAGGAGCATCCCGGCCGGCATCGCGGCGAGCAGCGGGCCCGCCGCGCTGGCGGGCCGGCCGAGCGACCCGGCGTAGGGGACGATCAGCGACTCAGCGCCGGTGACGCACCACGCGGGCAGCCACTGCGCCAGCAGCAGGCCCCGCACCTGGCGGTCCGCGAACAGCTCGATGTTCCCGGCTACGGTGGCGCCGAGGATCCCGCGGCCCAGGTCCGGCCGGGCCTGACGCGGCCGGGGCCGCAGGCCGAGCCGGCTGATGACCGCGGCCGCGACCAGCGACAAGCCGGCGGCCAGCAGCAGCCAGCGGGCGGGCACGATGGCGAGAACCGCGCCGCCGATCCCCAGGCCGATGATCTGGGTGCCCGAGCTGGTAAGGCTGAAGACCGAGCGGGCCAGGACGTAGCGGTCCCCGTCGAACACCTCGGGAAGCAGCCCTGAGATCGCGGCGGAGAACACGGGAGCCGCGGTTGCCGTGACCGCGACCAGGGCCAGCATCGCGGGGACCGGGCAGCCCGGCCACAGCCCGATGGCCAGCCCGGGCCCGGCGCGGATCACCAAGCCGGTCCCGATCACGATCCGGGGCGGCAGCCGGTCGGCCAGAGCCGTGAACAACGCGCCGCCGATGGCCTGCGGGGCGAAGCCCATGCTGAACGCCAGCGCGGTCAAGAAGGCGGACCGGGTCTGCGCGTACACCAGCACCGACAGGCCGAGGATCTCGAACTCAAAGCCCAGGATGTACATGAGCTGCGCGGCGAACAGCACCCGGAACTCGCTGACCGCGAAGACCGAGCGGTACGTCGGGCGCGGGCCGGGGGCCGGCCGCGGGAGCGGCGGGGACGGCGGGGACGGGGACGGAGACGGAGACGGAGACGGGGACGGGGACGGGGACGGGGACGGAGCCTCGCGGGGGCTGGGCGGCGCGGTGGTCATAGCCGCCATCGTGCGAGACAAACCGTCCACAGCGTACTCTTTCGTCACAGGACGAAAGCTGGTGGTCGATGGCGTTGCGGATCGAGGTGCGCAACGAGGACCTGACCAGGACCCGGTTCGCGATCTCGCCGCTGTGGGAGCTGAGCAACGCGCTGCGCGTGCTGGCGGGCAGGCCGGGCCAGCGGGACGAGCCCGTGCTCCGCCCCTGGCTGGCCCGCGCTCGTGACCGCTACCAGGCGCTGGCGCGCGAGGCTGACCTCGAGGTGATCCTCGTGCTGCATCCGCCCGGCTGGGGGGCGGACTTCCTGTCCCCCGTTCCGGCGGCCCTGTCCACCACGATCGGCGACCTGCTCGCCCAGGTCCGGGCGACGCCGCCGGAGCAGGCGCACCGCGAGGTCGCCGAAGCGCTGCGGCGGCAGCCTCCCGTCGATCCCCGGGTCGAGCGGATCCTGACCGGGGACCAGGTCGCGTCCTACACCGGCGACGTGCTGGCCGCGGCCTGGCAGGTCCTGCTCGAGCCCGAATGGCCCGCGCTGCGGGCCATCCTGGAGCGGGACGTGGTGTACCGCGCCGGGCAGCTCGCCTCCCGGGGCTGGGCGGCCGCGCTGGCCGGGTTGCACGCCAGCCTGAGCTGGCACCAGGGCCGGATCGAGCTCAGCCGCGGGTCCGGCCAGGAAGACGCCGAGCTGGGCGGGCGCGGCCTGCTGTTCGTTCCGTCCGTGTTCGTCTGGCCCGGGCTCGCCCTGAGCCTGGATCCGCCCTGGCCGCCGGCCCTGATCTATCCCGCCCGCGGGGTCGCCGCGCTCTGGCAGCAGCCGACCCGGACCAGGCCCGCTGCGGCGCTTGACCGGCTCCTCGGCGCCGCCCGCGCCGCCATCCTGCTCGCCCTGGAGGAGCCGGCCAGCACCACCCAGCTCGCCGTCATCCTGGGGCAGTCGATCGGCGGCATCGGCGATCACCTGGCCGTGCTGCGGGACGCCGGGCTGGTCGCCCGGGCCCGCTCCGGCCGCTCGGTCCTCTACACCCGCACCGCCGCGGGAGACGCCCTCACCGCCGCCGCTTCATGATCGCGAAGACTTCACAGTCTGAGCAGACTGTCAACTCTTCGCGATCATGGCAGGACGATGAGCAGGATCGGGACGCCGGCCACGGTGAGGACGCTGGCGGCGTGGAGGACGACGCCGAGGGCGGGTACCGAATTTGCCTGGGCGCGGGGAAAATCCGCGGCCGGCTCGGCCGCGATCGCCATGATGGCCACGGTCGCCGCGAACCAGGCGAGCACGGCCCGCCGCCAGTGGCGTGCCCGCCAGCTGGCCACCCGCGCCCGGACCGGAGCCCGCGGCGGGTGCTGGTGCCATGCGTATATCCCCATGTCCGGTCACGCTACGGGGCGGGCGACCGGGTTCCCATGGGGCTAGCTCCCAGGTTCTGGGGTGGTGCTATCCCCCTGTTTCAGGGCGGGGCGGGGCTAGGCTGGAAACACGTCCTGAGCCATGACGGGCTCGCGGTCGCGGCGGTTTCGGCTTGCCGTTCGGTGTATCGCGATATATCGTGGTGGCACTGGGGTTTCGCCGTTCTGGTTACGGAGGACACGATGGCTACCGGATACAACCTGCGCGTCGGGGACGCCGATCGTGAGGCAACGGCCGCTCAGCTGCGTGAGCACTTCGCAGACGGCCGGCTGACGCTTGACGAACTGAACGAGCGCCTGGACCAGACGTTCGCGGCCAAGACCAAGGCCGACCTCAATACGGTGGTGCGCGATCTCCCGCAGGCCATGCCGGCCGGCGTCCAGGGATCCGGCTGGCCGGGGTCAGCCTGGCCTGGATCGATGGCGAACCAGTCGAGCTGGGATGACCGCGGCGGAAACGGCGACCAGGGGGCGGGGCCGGGACCTCGCCGGCCGTTCGCCGCCGTCGCGCCGCTGATGGGCCTGGTCTGGCTGTTCGTCATCATGGGCGCCTTCTCCCTGTTCGGTCTCGGCGGCGGGCGGCCGCTGGCGATCGTGCTGTTCCTCGCGGCGCTCGGGCTGTTCAGGCGGCTGCTCGGGATGGGCAGGCGGCGCGGGATGGGCGGACCCCGGGGACGACGCCGCTGCTGATTCTCGTTACGTACGGCTTCCAAGCCTGGCCTGACTCGACTTATCGTGGTGAAATGAGGTAATGGTCCTGGCAATTTCTGGGAGCCGATCACGAGGCGATATGACGTCCGAACCGGAATGGTGAACGAGGACCCCGACGCGGGACAGCCGCGCGAAGAGCTAGTACCAGGATGGCGTGTGCCCGGCCGGACCCGGTACGACTACGACGTCCGGGTCGGCGACGCGGAGCGCGACGCCACCATGACCCAGCTGCGAGAGCATTTCGTCGAGGGGCGGCTGACCTTCGATGAACTGACCGAGCGGATCGACGCCGCCCTCGTCGCCAAGACCCAGCGCCAGATCGACGCCCTGATAGCTGATCTCCCCCGGCCGCCGAGGGTAGCCCGCTCCGAGTCCACGGTGGCGGCCCCGGACCCCGGCCGTTTTCTCGTCTTCGCCATGCTGCTCTTCGCGCTGGCCACCTGGATCCTGATCATGGCCTGGATGTCCCGGCACGCCTGGAGCGGGCCGTACCCGCAGCTCCCGGGTCCGGGGCATTAGCCCGTCAGCGCGCGCAGCGGCACCACCAGGTAGCGGTAGTCCGGGGCCGACTCGTCACCGGACCGGGCGCTGCCGGTGATCAAGGCGGGTTTCGTCGGGCTGGTGAACTGCAGGCAGATCCGCGCTTCGTCCGGCGGAGGGTCCGTGTCCTGCCTGTCTTTGGCGGGGCTGTCTTTGGCGGGGCTGTCTTTGGCGGGCTTGTCCCCGGCCGCTCCGGTGGCGGCCGTCAGGGCCGCGCCGAGGCCGTCCATCAGATAGTGCGGGCTGAAGGCGATCGCGGTCTCGTTTCCTGAGAAGTCGGCCGGGACCGTCTCCCGCGCCCGCGCCTGGCCTTCTGTGCCGGCCTCGATGGTGACCTTGCCGTGGCCGAACGAGAGCCGGACCGAGCTGCCACGCTCGGCGACCAGCGCCACCCGCTTGACCGCCTCGGCGAGCGGGATGGCCGGCATATCCCCGCGGCTGCCGAAATCCTCGGGGAACCTGGACATGTACTTGATGTACTCCCCCGCGATCAGGCGGGTGGTCAGCCGGCGCCCGGCGGACTCGAATCCGATCATCGCATCGGCCGCGCGCAGCGAGTTCGGGTCGGTGCTGGTCGCGCCGGGGGAGGCTGCGCCGGGGGCTCCGTCGGCGGACCAGGCGCTGCCCTGCTCGCCGCCCATCATGACCCGGACGGGAACGCCGGGCGTCATCATCCGCGCGGCATCGGCCAGCGTCTTGGCCGGCACCAGGAGCGTCCCTCGAGATCCCGGCTGGGCGGGATTCCAGCCGAGCTCCCGGACGGCCAGCCGGTACCTGTCGGTGGCCACCAGCTTGATCACGTCCCCGTCGATCTCGACGTTCACCCCGGTGATGACCGGCAGGGTGTCATCGCGGCTGGCCGCGGGCACCACCTGGCCGATGGCCGCGGCGAGCACGCCGCCGTCGACGAGCCCGGCCAGCCGGGGCAGCTCAGGCAGCCGCGGGTAGTCCCTGACCGGCAGCGTCACCAGCGTGAAAGACGCCGGGCCGCAGGTCAGGGTGACGTCGACGGTGCCGTGATCGAACTCCACGCTGGCCGACGGCAGGCTCCGGGTGATCTCGGCCAGCAGGCGCCCGGGGACCAGCACGGTGCCCGGGTCGGCCACTTCCGCGTCCACCCGGATCCGGGCCGAGACCTCGTAGTCGAAGCAGGACAGGGTCAGGCCGTCAGCGTCCGCCTCGAGCAGCAGCCCCGACAGGATCGGGAGCACCGGCCGCGACGGCAGCGAGCGCGCGACCCAGGCGACCGCCTCCGCCAGGGCGTCCCGCTCGAGGTTGAACCGCATCGCTGCCGCCTCCTGTCCGCATGCGCCGCCCGCCGTGGCGACCCACCTGCATACTGGCACGAGGCACTGACATTCCCGAGGTCATCAGCCCTCAGGGGCTCAGGTGATCAGGCCGGGCGGGGCGGAGTCCAGGGTGGACTGGATCGCCTTGGCCAGCGCGCGCGCCGATTCCGCGGTGAGCTCGACCGCGACCCGCGCCGACGGGCCCGCGGACGGGTCGAGGAAGTCGATGTTGAGCGTGTGTTCGGCCTGGGCGTGCACCGGGTGGTCGAAGTACACGCTCGCGTCGGTCACCCGGATCCATCCGGCCGGGCCCTTGGCGCTGCCGCTGATCGAGACCTTTTCCGTCAGGTAAGTGCACATGAAACGACTCCTCTCCGGTCAAAGGACGATAACAGGTAACGCCCGAACCAGGCCCAGATGTGCTGCCAGGCGTCCACCGCGGCCTCCGGCCGGTAGCTGGGCCGGTCGACCTGCAGGAAGGCGTGGCTCGCGGCTTCGTAGGAATGGAACTCATAGGTCTTGCCGTGCGCCTTGAGCGCGGCTTCGAGTTCGGCGACGTGTTCCGGCGAGGGGTGCTGATCCTCGGCGCCGAACAGGCCGAGCAGCGGGCCGGACAGGTCCCCGGCCCGCTCGACCAGCGGCGGCGAGCCGTGCAGCGGGTGGCCCTCGGGCGGGGTCCCGACCACGAAGCCGCCGTAGCAGTCGACGGCCGCGTCAAGCGGCAGGCTGACCGCCGCGAGGAACGACTGCCGGCCGCCCGAGCAGTGGCCGATCACGCCGACCTTGCCGTTGGAGTTGCTCAGCCCGCGCAGGTACGCCGCCGCGCCCGCGACGTCGCCGACGATCCGCTCGTCGGGAACGGGGATCGAGCCGCCCGCCCGCGCCGCCGCCATCGCGTCGTCCGGATCTGCTCCGGGTGCCTCGCGGTGGTACAGGTTCGGCATCACCGCGTTGAGCCCGCCGGCCGCGAACCTCCGGGTGAACTCCTTGGTCTGCCGGTCGTAGCCGGGCAGGTGATGGATGACCACGACCCCGCCCACCGGGCCGTCCCGCAGCGTCCGGGCCGAGTAGGCCTCGATCTCGTCGCCGTTATAACCGGTGATCGTGACCGTCTCGGCCAGCATCGCATCGTACATGGCCTGCCCCCTTCGCATCGTCGTTAGCCGCAGTGAAAGACTTCTGCCATGACCTATGTTGCCGCCGTTGACCGTTATAGCAGGCTCCCGTACCGACGCTGCGGGCGCAGTGGGATCCAGCTGCCCGAGGTGTCGCTCGGGCTGTGGCAGAACTTCGGCGACACCAGGCCGCTCGAAGACCAGCGGGCCATCCTGCGGCGGGCGTTCGACCTGGGCGTGACGCACGTCGACCTGGCCAATAACTACGGGCCTCCGTACGGTTCAGCCGAGATTAACTTCGGCCGGATCATGCGGGAGGACCTGCGTCCGTACCGGGACGAGCTGATCATCTCCACCAAGGCCGGCTACGACATGTGGCCCGGCCCGTACGGTGACCACGGTTCCCGCAAGTACCTGCTGGCCAGCCTGGATCAGTCGCTGCAGCGGACGGGGCTGGACTACGTCGACATCTTCTACTCCCACCGGTTCGACCCGGACACTCCGCTGGAGGAGACGATGGGCGCGCTGGATGCTGCCGTCCGGGCAGGCAAAGCGCTGTACGTGGGCATCTCCTCTTATTCGGCCGAACGGACGGTGGAGGCAGCATCCATCCTCCGTCGTCTGGGCACGCCGCTGCTGATCCACCAGCCGTCGTACTCGATGCTGAACCGCTGGATCGAGGGTTCAGGGGGCGTGCTGGACGTGCTGGGCCGCGAGGGCGCCGGCTGCATTGCTTTCTCGCCGCTGGCCCAGGGCGTGCTCACCGGCAAGTACCTCGGCGGGGTGCCATCGGGGTCGCGGGCCTCGCTGGACGGCTCGCTGTCTTCTGATCAGATCTCCGAGCCGACCCTGGCGCACGTCCGGGCGCTGGCCAAGATCGCCGAAGCCCGCGGCCAGACCCTCGCCCAGCTCGCGCTGTCCTGGGCGCTGCGCGACCCGCGGGTGACCTCAGTGCTCATCGGCGCCAGCAGCGTCGCGCAGCTGGAGGAGAACCTCGCCGCGGCCGGCCACAGCGACTTCAGCTCCGAAGAGCTGGCCGCCATCGACCGCGACGCCGTAGACGCAGGCATCAACATCTGGGCCGCCTCCAGCACCCACTAAAGAGCCTACCGCCCGGCCCCGGGGGCACCTCAGGTGGGCAGGCAGACCAGGGAAAGGAAGAAGTTGTCGATCTGCCGGATCACGTCGATGAACTGCTCGAAGTCGACGGGCTTGGTGACGAACGCGTTGGCGTGCAGGGAGTAACTGCGCAGGATGTCTTGCTCGGCCTTGGAGGTGGTCAGCATGACCACAGGGATGAAGAGCAGCTCCGGGTCCTGCTTCAGCTCGGCGAGCACTTCCAGGCCGCTGCGGCGGGGCAGGTTGACGTCGAGCAGGATCAGGCCGGGCCGCGGCGCGCCGGTGAACGGGCCGGTCCGGCGCAGGAACTGCAGCGCCTGGTCACCGTCGCCCACCACGTGCAGCGGGTTGCGTATCTTGTAATGCTCGAAGGCCTCCCTGGTCATCAGGACGTCACCCTCGTCGTCCTCGACCAGCAGCACGTCGACCAGCCGGGAGTTCTCAGCCAGCCGGGAGTTCTCAGCCATCGGTTTCCTTGTCCTGGGACGGGGCGCTCAGCGCCTCGGCGGGCATCGGCAGCGTGAACTCAAAACGCGTACCGTCGGTGTGGGTGGTGTCGAGCCAGATCCGGCCCCCAAAGTACTCAATGATCTTCCTGGTCATGGCCAGGCCGATGCCGGTACCCGGGTAGGCGGTCCGCTCGTGCAGGCGCTGGAAGATGACGAAAATCCGGTCGGCGTACTCCGGTTCGATCCCGATGCCGTGGTCGGTGAACGAGAACAGCCAGAAGTCCCCGTCCGGGCGGACCGTGATCTGCACCCGCGGCGGCTCGCCGCCGCCGAACTTCAGCGCGTTGCTGAGCAGGTTCTGGAACACCGCGGTGAGCAGCGGCAGCTCGCCCAGGACCAGCGGCAGGTGCCCGGACTCGATGGTGGCCGCCGTCTCCTCCATGGCCGCGGCCAGGTTGGCCCGGGCCTGAGCCAGCGCGGCGTCGCTGGAGACCAGGGCCGGCTCCCGCGCGGACCGGCCGACCCGGCTGTAGGAGAGCAGGTCGTTGATCAGCGCCTGCATCCGCTTGGCCCCGTCGACGGCGAACTCGATGTACTGATCGGCCCGGGCGTCGAGCTGCCCGGCGTAGCGGCGCTGCAGCAGCTGGGTGAAGCTGGCGACCTTCCTGAGCGGCTCCTGGAGGTCATGCGAGGCGATGTAGGCGAACTGCTCGAGCTCGGAGTTGGAGCGCTGGAGCTCCTCGGAATGAGCCTGCAGAACCGTGTTCGCGTCCTGGGTCGCGGACAGCTCCTGCAAGATGCGCTCGCGCATGGTGTTCACGTCCGCGGCCAGGTTGGTCACCTCCCGCGGCCCGCGCAGGCTGACCTCGTGCCCGAACTCGCCGCCGGCCACCTGGCGGGCCTGCGCGGCCAGCTGGTGCAGCGGCCTGATCGCGGCCGCCCGCAGCCCGAGCGCGAGCACGACCACGATGGCCGCCAGGCCGACCGCGATCGCGATGAACACGACATCCAGGACGTTCGCGGCGTCGTTCAGGGCCGCGATCGCCCGGCTCCTGGCCGTCTCGGCATCCGTCTCAAGCGCGGCGATCTTGGCGCGCAGGGCGTCAAAATCCGCTTTTCCAGCCACGACGCCGGGGCTGACCATGGGTTTGCCGCTGCGGCGGACCTGATCGATGGCCGGTTCGGCGTAATGGATGCGCCAGTAATACGCCTGCGCGGTCACGCTGTTCAGGTCGGCCTGGGCCGCGGGGGGGAGCTGGCCGACCTCACTTCGCAGGCTGGCGATCACGACCTTCTCCGCGGCGGCGCCCTGCGTGTACGGGGCCAGGAAGGTCTGGTCGGCGCTGAGCGCGTACCCGCGCACGCCGGTCTCCTGGTTGAGCATCGCGATGTCCAGCTGCTGAGCCTGAAGCACAGCAGGGTCGAAGGTGTTAAGCACCCGGGCACGATCACGATGCAAGGTGAGCAGGGCGATCCCGCCGGCAATCACGGCGGCGACCGAGAAAAGCAGCAGGGCCGCGACCGCGACGCCCACAATCCGGCTGAGCGGCCAGCGTTTCGCCGCGTCCGTCCTGGTGCTGGCGCGGTCCGGCGCAGCACTCATCGGCCGTCCGGGGACGAATAGCCCAGGGCCAGGATGGCCAGGTCGTCGTCGAGGTCCTTCCCGTTGAGCTCGCGGACGCGATCGATCACCTGGTCAAGCAGCTGATCGTCAGCCGGCTTGTCCGCATCCCCCAAGAGGGACCCTTGACGCTGGACATCCCTGATCAGGTCCATCAGGCGTTCGCTGCCCAGCCGCTCGGACCCCTGGCCGATCCGGCCCTCGATCAGCCCGTCGGTGTAGAGCAGGATCGACCAGCTGCCCTCGAGCCGCACCTGGGTGCCCGGCCAGTCCCTGACGTCGCTGAGCCCCAGCGGCGGGGCGGACAGCGTCGGCAGCTCGCGGACCTCGTCCCGGGTGATCAGCAGCGGCGGCAGGTGGCCGGCCATCCGCACCCAGGCGGTGCTCCGGTCCGGGGCCACCGACACCATGCACATCGTGGCGAACATGGTGTCATCTTGCCGCTCGTGGCCGAGCAGCTGGCTGAGGGTGAACAGGATCTCGTCGGCTGGCCGGCCGGCCAGCACCAGCGCCCGCCAGGCCACCCGCAGGCAGACGCCGAGCGCGGCTTCGGCCGGGCCGCGGCCGCAGACATCGCCGATGAGGGCGTGCACCCAGCCGTCGGCCACCTCGACCACGTCGTAGAAATCCCCGCCGAGCAGCATGTGCTGGCCGCCGGCCAGGCAGCGCGCCGATACGCTCAGCCGCGCGTCGCCCAGCAGCGGCGACGGCAGCAGGCCACGCTCGAGCCTGGCGTTTTCCTGGGCCTGGATCTGGGCCGTGTGGAGCTGCCGCTGCGCCTCTTCCGCGCGCCGCCGCTCCATCGCATAGCGGATGACCCGGTGCAGCGTGGGCCCGGCGACCTCGCCCTTGACCAGGTAGTCCTGCGCTCCGGCCCGGACCGCTTGCTCCCCTAGGTACTCGTTGGCGTCTCCGGTGAGCACCACGACAGCGGCATCCGGCTCGAGCTCGAGCAATTGCCGCAGGCCGTTCAGGCCCTGCGAATCCGGCAGCCCGAGGTCGAGCAGGACGCAGGCGGCCCCGGGCACCAGGGGTTTGGCCTGGCTGAGCGAACGGGCGCGCTGCACGACAACCGGGGCTCCCACCTTACTCAGCAGCTCCTCGACCAGCAAGGCGTCACCATCGTCGTCCTCGACCAGCAGGACCTGGTCCTGGCTGACCGGAGAGGCCGCGGCCTCAAGTCCAGCACTACTTGCCATCAAGACCCACATCTGTGTAGTCGCCGGTTGCGGCGTCGGTGCGCGCAATTGTGGAGATACCATCATGCACGCCCGGTCGCATGGCGGGGACACTTCCCGGCCACGGTTCGGCCAGGCCTCGCTGCTGGTAACGAAACGGCCTAGATCGCCTGCGGGAAGGTAAACACCCTGCCGGGGTCATAGCTGCCCTTGACCTGGGACAGCCGGTTGTAGTTGGCGCCGTAGTAGGCCTGCCGCCAGCTGGTCAGGGCCGGGTCGATGTAGTTCTGGTAAGCCTGGCCGCTCGCGTACGGGCGCATCGACTGCCAGAACGACTGCTGCCACGCGTGCTGACGCGCCACCCCGGCGGCCGCCGCGCCCACCGGCCAGGTGGTCGTGTACTGGGCCTGGAACAGCGCGTCGCGGTGGACGAACGCGGTGGCGCCCGGGGCGACGCGGTTGACCGCGCCGCCGAGCGCGTCGAACGCTATCCCGCCCGCCCCGCCGGGCGCACCGCTCACCCGCTGCAGGCTCTGCACACCGGACAGCAGGGTGCCGATCCCCCGGCTGCTCAGCGGCTTGGTGAAGAAATCGGACTTGGCGTATTCGGAGGCCCGCGACAGCTGCCCGGCCGGATTCTGGGTGGGCAGGTGGCACTCGTTCACGGTCAGGCTGGCGCAGCCCGCCTCGACCAGCATGGCGTGCAGCCAGGACGGGCTCACCTCAAGGAACGGCGAGGACGGGTCCGAGCCGACGGCGGCATACAGCTTCTCCAGCTGCCCGGACGCGGCGCCGACGCTGCCCAGGTAGGTGCCGCCCACCTGGATCGACGGGATCGACCCGCCCGGCGCCGCGGCCAGGTGCAGGTTCGACCAGAGCTCGTCCGGCGCGTGCGGGGCCCACGACTGCCAGGCCGAGATCACCCGGGCGGCCTGGGACCAGGGCCAGGACAGGAAGAACAGGATGATCTCGGTCGCCGGGTGGGTGGCGAAGGTGAACGAGGTGACCACGCCGAAGTTACCGCCGCCACCGCCGCGGCAGGCCCAGAACAGGTCGGGGTTGCTGCTCGCGCTGCACGTCCTGACCTTGCCGTCAGCGGTGACGATCTGCAGGGAGGTCAGGTTGTCGCTGGTCAGGCCGTAGGCACGGGACACCACCCCGACGCCGCCGCCCAGGGTCAGCCCGGCGATGCCGACCGTGGGGCAGGACCCGCCCGGCACCACCCGGCCGTGCGCCGACAGCCCGTTGTAGAAGTCGACCAGGTGCGTGCCGGCCCCGACGGTCGCCGTGGTGCCGCTGACGTTCACCCCGGCCATCCGGGTCACGTCCACGATCAGGCCGCTGCCTGAGGACCAGCCGGCGTAGCTGTGCCCGCCGGACCTGGCCGCGACCGGCACGCCGTACTTGCGCACGAACGCCAGGCAGGTCGATACGTCATGGGGATTACGGCAGTAGGCGATCCCGGCCGGGTGGAGCGAGTCGAAGCGCGGGTCGAATTGCCGTTTGGCGACGGTGTAGGCGGCCTCGCCGGGCCGGACCAGGGTTCCGGACAGGTCGTGACCCAGGGCCGTCCAGTCCGCGGCCGA
>OBLT010001610.1_pt1 | contig 14383 bp, 1 predicted proteins | sample 1518721 | NCBI WGS metagenome assembly OBLT01 (sample SAMEA3539307, study PRJEB22396) | soil metagenome | biome: tundra; feature: field; material: soil | place: USA | collected 2010-05 | depth 0.15 m | reverse complement strand
ATCCTGTCCGACGTGGCCTGTCCATCTGCCACCGAGTGCGTTGCTGTCGGCTACTACTTTGACTCGGCAGGCAACCAGGAAGGGCTGCTCGTGACTGGGCACGGGTCGTCGTGGACCGCAACCAGAGCCCCGATGCCGCCCGGCGGTATTGCCGGCGGCACCGTCCTCCGGGATGTGGCCTGCCCGACCGCCGTCACCTGCGTGGCCACCGGCAGTTACCTCGGCCGGGCCGGCGGTCAGGGGCTGTTGCTGACCGGGCACGGGACGTCATGGAAAGCTAGCCGGGCGCCGCTGCCGCCCGGCGCGGCCGCTGGTGTCAGTCTCGGGGACGTGGCCTGCCCGGCCGCCACGGCCTGCGTCGCTGTGGGCAGCTACGCCGACCCGGCCGGTCATCAGCAGGGCATGCTGCTGGCCGGTCATGGCTCGTCGTGGACAGCGACCAGGATGCCCTTGCCGGCCGATGCCGCCGCCAACCCCCTGACCACCCTTTTTGAGGTGGCCTGCCCGACCGCCGTAGTCTGTGCGGCGACCAGCGAATACACCAACTCATCAGGCAAGCAGCAGTTGCTAATGCTGGCCGGGCACGGATCGTCGTGGACAGCTGCCAAAGCGCCTCTGGCGGCCATGGCCGTCACCGCCACCACCAGCTTCGGCCCCTTCTTCTCTGGCCTGGCCTGCCCAACCACCACGGAGTGCATCGCGACCGGCGCGTACCTCGACCCGGTCGGTGCCGAACTGGGGCTGCTGTTCATCAGGCACGGCCCGGCCTGGACCCTCCTCAAGACACCGCTCCCTGTCGGCGGCACCGCCGCCGGCGATAACGGCCTGGGGCAAGTAGCCTGCCCGTCCGCCGCCAGCTGTGCGATCGCGGGCTTCTACTGGGACTCATCAGCCGAGCTAGGGATGTTGCTGACCGGCCCAGCCTGATACCCCAGCCCTCTAGTGACCGGGTCAGGGGGCCGGATCGTGGACGTCGGCCGGACGGTTGTTGGCGACCACGACCCTTTCCGGGCTCGACGGCGGATCGAAGCTCGATATAACAATCCCCAACGAAACCGGTGACAAGCCTCTCAATGCACCGACCGCGCGCTACATGTACAAAATTCTGGGAATCCGTAGCGCCACGCTCCACTATTGGGTGTTCGCTTGTGGCATAAGCAAGACGGGCCTATGCTAGCCGCGGTGAAAATCACGGTTCACCAGCTGGCTCAGAATTTATTCTAACGAGCCCGGGAAGGCGACTTGTACCCCAAAAACCTAATGTCAGCGGTCAGTCCCGGGCATATCTATGTACAGCCCTAATGCTATCGGATGCCATCCGTTGCAGGAGCTGAAGATCTGGTGACAGCTTCCCCGCCGGGGGAGTTGCGGTCGCCCGTAAGACCGATCTACAGAAAACGCAAAGGAATGCTAAGTGAGATGCCCGAACAACCCTATGTAGTAATTCGCCTCGTTCCGGAGTCGCCCGTCGATGGTGCCACATTCGGCACATATCTCGACGAGCTATCCCTCCAGATACTTGACGCACATACCGGAAACCCGCTCAGTGACCTCGCGTACTATTCTCCGCTGAACCTGTTTCAATGGCCTGGCCTAGATGGGTATTTCTCGGCCGTCTCCGCGCCAACATCAGAATCAACCACATACCATAAGGCAGTTTCGCCCGCGAAGGATAATTACGGATCAACTCTGACCTTTGACTCAACGGACGGAATCCCTGTCGGCTCCTATGTATTCAGCTCCGATGTGACGACGTCCAATGATCCGGTGGTCGCGCCGAGCTCTGGCTCTGCTCTGCAAGTCATTGAAGTCACTCCGCATGAAGTCAAACTGAATGACACTCTAGCTAACAATGTTCCTGTGGGTACGGTCGTGTCGTTCGTCGGTAAGTCGCTCACCGGTGATCCGACGCAAGCGCCTGCGTTCACATTTACACTACCCACCAGCTCGGCGGCCACTACCATAGACGGCCAGTCACTCTGTGTCCTGCACTTCAGCGACACAAGTGGTGTCACAATCGGAATGACGGTTACCGGGTCATCTATCGCCGGCGGCACGACGGCCGTGGCGACGACCTCGAATACTGTAACAGTGTCGCAGGCCCTGTCAGGATCTCCAACGTCGGTCACCTTCACGTTGAATCCGCCGTATTCCCATTTCTCGCTGAAGCCAACGTCAGGCACTCCGGCTGCCAAGCCCCTCGCGCTGAAATTCACGTCGGGCGGGACGAATGGTGTCGCTGTCGGCATGATGCTAAGCCCAGTACAGTACCTCATTGCACCCGGCACGACAGTCATCGGCGTGACGAACACGAAAGTGACACTCTCCCAGCCGCTTCTAAAATCCTTGTCTGGCAGCCAAACCATTACGTTCGCCTTCCCGCTGAGTTCGGGAATCGTTCAGCACGTTGAACAACTCTCGACCGCGCTCAGCATTCCCAATATCCCGCCATATGTGATGATTCCAGCCGCCGTGGCGACGGCAGTTATTCAGCTGAATCCGCCACCGCCGCCGATAACAGCGACGCCCATCGCGGTTTGCCCATCGGGCACCACGCTGCTGACCTTTGGGCCGCACGTGACAGATGGAATCGGTGCCGGAATGCCGGTGTCCGGTCCTAATATCGCCTCGGGCACCACAGTGCAAGATGTAACAGCGACGACTGTCACGCTCAGCACCGGTGTCTCGGCCGATGTCGGAAACACTGACTCTGTTGTTTTCACGATAGTTCACAGCTATCTCGATATTAACATAAAAGCGATACGCACCTCGGAGATCATCCCCTTCAGCGACACGTTTTACAACGTGCCGGTGATCCCAGGCGACAGCCCGTTCACGCCCGACCAGTACCCGGCCATTCCAGATATCAGCACCAGTCTTTACCTGACTCTCCCACCCCGGCCTGGCCGCAGTACAATTCCGCTCACGATCCCGAGCGACGGCTCAGCACCGCTGTTTGACGATCTTTATGGCGCGATAGAGAGCGCTCTCGCAAACGACACCATCCCTGGCGCGACGGTCTCGTCGCTGATCTCGTCCCCCGCTAACTGCACACGGATCGCTTACGACATCATATGGAGCTACCAGACAACCCTGCCCCTGCCCCCCGATCCCTTGGAATCGCTTGATACGAATCCTCCTAACCCAGGAGGGGGCGGCGGAAACAGCCCGAACAGCAGCAGTACCAGCCCTAATTTCGAACAAGACCGGATGAAGTTCGAGGGGACGCTCAACAGCTTTTACTCGGTCAACAACGCCAACGCCGAGCGGCTGGCCAAATTTGTGGCCGCGGCATCAGCTGCAGTGTCCTGCGAGCAGGCCAGCTTGAATTGCATGGCCGCACTGGCAACATTCCCGGCCGATCCTTCATCCGCTTTCGCCGCGGCGGCCGAGAGCGAACTCCTCCTCGAAGGGCTTGGCATCGCAGGGACGAGCGGCATCAATTTCGGCGTGCCAGCCGCATTTTTCTACGCGCTCGGAGCGAACCTGGATAAAACGACAACCGCCGCTCAGCGATTCCAGATGGCCACCGGTGATGCCATCGAGCGGCTCCTGCAGGAGTTCAGCACGGCCGTCAACGCGTCGGTGATTACTGATTCCGAGACTTTCACAGACACAGGCCCTGACTTGCCCGCCATCACTTCCTTCCAGGCGGCACGGCGGCTTGTCGCTCTCGGAGTGCCAGCGACGTCCAGCAGCCCGTCGGTAACTGTCCTGCCTGGAAGCCCTCTGGCCAGCCTCGTCAATGCCTGGCTGGCTGCCACTGATCCCGGGGCTGCATTCGTCCCCAACCCACCGCTGACCTACCAGAACACCGACTTCAATATCTGGACGCAGCAACTGGCTGTCACAGACCCGCAAGGCTATCTAGATCTCGATCTGGACGCACTGACCCAGGGCTACGTCATTCCTCCGTTCGCGACAAGGCCCAATGCCAGTGCCGCCTCGGGATCGACACTGGTGTTCGACACAGGGAACGGGATTGGCGTCGGGATGCCGGTCAGCGGGCCGGGTATCGCTCCCGGCACGACGGTCAGCAGCGTCACGACCACGACAACCATGGCGGTCACACTAAGCGCGCCCATTTCGGGTACCATAACACCGGCCACCGTACTTGTGTTCAATAGCGCGCTTGTGCCCGTTACGATGAACACCATAACCGAATGCGCGTCCGGCGCCAGCGTGCTCACTTTCAGCGGGACCATCGGGCTTAGCGCCGGAATGTCCGTCTTTGGCGAGTATATCGTTCCGGGCACTACCATCCAGAGTTTGACATCAACGACGGTCACGCTCAGCTCGAGCGTCTCGGGCGACGTCTCCAGTGGCGAAGTCATTACGTTTGGGATGATCCCAAATCCGCCTGCTCCGGTCGCGGCGACGACTACTGCGGATTGCGCGGCGGGCGCGAGTTCGCTGACCTTTGGCGGCACGAACGGTATCAGTGCCGGAATGTCAGTGACGGGCATGAATATCGTCCCGGGCACGACGGTGCAGGGTGTGACAGCCACGACGGTCACACTTAGCACGAGCGTTCCGGCCGATGTCCCGAGCGGTTCGGTCATCACATTTACGGTGGTCCCCAGCCCGCCTGCCACTCCTGTCACGGCGACGACCATCGCGGATTGCCCAGCGGGTGCCACGCTGATGACCTTCGGCGGGGCGGACGGGACGAACGGTATCAGCGCCGGAATGTCAGTGTCTGCGGCGACTACTAGTGCGGGCACGGTCGTGCAGAATATCGCGCCGGGCACGACCGTCCAGAGCGTGACGGCCACGACGGTCACGCTTAACATGGACGTTCCGGCCGATGTCCCGAGCGGTTCGGTCATCACGTTCACGGTGGTCCCCAGCCCGCCCTCCGCTCTCGCGGCCGCGACGACCACTGTGGATTGCCCAGCGGGTGCCACGCTGATGACCTTCGGCGGGGCGGACGGGACGAACGGTATCAGCGCCGGAATGTCAGTGACGGGCATGAATATCGTCCCGGGCACAACCGTCCAGAGTGTGACAGCTACGACGGTCACGCTCAGCACGGGCACCTCCGACGATGTTCCGAGTGGCTCGGCCATCACGTTCGTGATGGTCCCTAGCACACTGGCCGACCAGATTGCGGCTTGGCTGGGCACTACGACATCACCACCCACGCCGCAGCCCACCGTCGCCACATTGAAGCAGGTCACAGCGGTGCAGTGGACAAATTTCTTCACGGCAACCGGGAACCCGTCGTGGCTGCCGTCGTTCACCCTGCCGGTCGCCCCGGCCGGACAGGCCGGCCAGGTCACGCCGCAGGCCGGTTACATTGCCGTGCGCACGCGCGCGTTCATCCGTGCCGTACAACAGTTCTTCACCGTTTCGTCCGCCCCCACTTCGGCTCAGCTTCCCCCCGTCGGCGCGCCGCCAACTTTCGGACCGCCCTCATATGACCCGATCAGCCTGGCTGTGGCCGCCCTCAACGCCCTCCCGGACGCTCCCCCGGGTGGCATCAAATTTGACAGCACGTTGTCGAGCACCGACCTGGCCACCGCGGTGCAGAGCGTCTTCCCCAATGACCTAGCCGCTCAAGCCTGGCTTTTCCAGGCGATGACGACTATCAACGAGCTCTATCAAATTGCGAGCCCTGCTGTGACGGGAAGCCTGCTCTTCTCCGTCATGGAAGCCCTCTATACTCGCGGCTTTCAAAGCGCAAAGGACATCACGAATCTCTCTTCCGCCGATTTCCAGCAGGCCCTGACTGGCACCGTGGCGTACGATTTCGCCAGCTCCGCCAACCCTGGCACCAAATCGCTGTACGCAGAAGCTCAGACGCTCGCGCCTAATACGCCACCTGCCGCCCAGGCCGGGGGAGGGTTCCAGTCGGTCAACCCGGATGGTTCGCTGGTCAACTGCGTCCCACCGCCGTGTCTCTCGCCGACTGGGCCGATCGCCTACCTGCAGGAGATGCTGCAGCTTTCCCCAGCGTCGACTTGTGACAGCCCATTTGCGGCTCGAGTGTCGGAGGAGACGACGCTGGGCGCAGCCGTGACGGCCAGGCGCGGGCCTATCGGCGCCCTGCTGGCGAGCAGCGCAAATCTGGAGACCCCGCTGCCCTTGATCGACATTGTCAATGAATGCCTGGAATACCTGGGCGCCACGCCGCCCCCTTCCGCCAACTCGGGCCAGTCCGCACCCAGCGGAACGGTCTATGACACTTCGGCTGACCAGCTGGCCGGGCTCGTCCTATGCGGAGAACGCGACTGTCCTGACGGGGAAAATCGTGTTTGCCACGACCCGGCTACGATTTTCGGGGCCATGCCTGAATACTCAACCCCCGCAACACCAGTCGATGGGAAGAACCAGTCGGTCGAGCCGCTCGTGTACAATACCCTGAAAACCGACTTCTCGTCCTGTGACCTACCATATTCGCAGGCACTGGATGTGTCGCGGACGTACCTGCAGCAGATCGGGAGCAGCCGGTTCGACGAACTGCGCGCGTTCCGCAAGTGCATCACTGAATTTGCCCTGGATCCGGCGAATCCGCCTGCGGGCTTCCAATCCCATCTTTTGCGCCTGCCGGTGCGAATCGATACGGCGATCGAATACCTGGGCATCACCCCTGACGAGTACACGTTGCTGTTCCAGGGGACACCGCCCCAGCTTTGCGGAAGCCTCCCGGAAACGTATGACGCCGTCGGGCAGACCACTACAGGAGTGTCAGCCCCGGAACTGTACGGGTACCCGCAGTCCGGTGATGACACGTCATGGATCAATGACGTGATCAGCCTTTCGGAATTCCTGAACCGCACGTGCCTGACTTACTGCGAGTTCCTCGAGCTGACAGAATCCGGATTCGCGCCGCTTACCGGCGGCAATGACGACCGTGATGAAGAAAACGAGGCCTACCCCGAGTGCGAGCCGTGCTGCCTGAAGGACTATCAGCTTCAGCTTCCGGACGGCGACACACGCGAGCAGGCGCTTCTTCAGCTAGCGGTATTCATCCGGCTTTGGCGGAAAGTGAGGGATGTGTACGGCGCTGGATACACGTTCCAGCAGCTCAGCGATATTTGCGCCGTCCTGGGGCTGTTCGATGGCGCGACCATCAACGCCGAGTTCCCCAGGCAGCTCGCCGCGTTCCAGATGCTACGTGATCAGTTTAATCTGCCGCTGGCCGACGAGTCGGACCAGACCGCGGGAACGACAGGCGCCGATCGCACCCACCTGCTGGCGCTGTGGGCCGGCAGCGGCAGCAGGAAGTGGACGTGGGCGGTCGGCCGCCTGCTGGAAGGGGTTGAATCGCACGCCAGGCGCCGGTATGGCTGCGGTCGTCCGCGCGGCGAGAGTGCTGGCCACATGGCTGACCACCTGGACGGCCTGTCCCGCCTGGCCGGGTTCAATCCGCCCACGGCGGCTAATCCATCGATGGACACATGGAACAGCAGTCCTGGATGTACCCTCCGCTTCGCGGAAGTGCTGGCTAAAATCTGCGCGTCTGATTTCCGGATCGGGGAACTGCTTTATCTATTCAACGCGGAGGATCCCGGGGAGGGTGAAGGCCCGTTCGGTCTCCAGGACCCGGACGACGCGCTGAGCTACCCGCTCGACCTGCCCGAGGATGCTGAACACTTCTCGCTGTGGAGACTACGCGAGGCGCTCCTGGCCGTGGAGGTCGGCGAGGAGGAAGTAGACGAACTGACATGGTCTCGGGTAGTGGCCGAGTTCCACGACAAGTTCGGCTACGCGCCGCCGAGCGGGCAGGACCCGCTGCTCTCCATTGGGCAGCATTTCTTCCCGGGCATACTCGAAGCAGCGGGCTTCTCGGTGAAGGGCCAGCAGCGGCAATACCGGACGGCGCTCACGTCCGGCACCACATGGAGCACATCGCAGGAAGGCCCCTTCCAGTACGACTCCAGTTCAAGTCCAGCCGAACTGTGGGTGCAGCTGCCTCTCCGCGACAAGGCCGTGGCCGCCCAGCTCAGCGAGCTGCCCGGACTGAACAGCGCCGAACAGGCAGCCGTGCAGGACCTCTACTTCGCGCCGCGCACCGATCTGGCCGCTGTCGCCTTTCTCTTCCCGGACTGGCAGAGCGCCGAGCTGCACCTCATCCAGGAGCGAGACGAGACGAAACGCTGGTCCTGGTTCCGGCACCACTTCGCGCTCGCGAACGCACGACGTGAGGTGATCGCCAGGCACCTGGCCAGGCATGTCGCGGACCGGACCGGCTGCCGCCACGAAGACCTAAACGCGGTGGCCGGGCTCGTGCTGAGCCACTTGTTCTCAGACGAGAACACGGGAACCCCCTGGGACTCAGATTCCGGGGCGGCACCGGCCGTCATGTGGACGCCGCCCCCAGCGGGAGGCGCGATCGCAGCACTGCTGGGCCTGGCCGGGACCGGGCTGCTCGGCGAGTACGAGATCGCTGAGCCGCCGCCCGACCAGGACACCGCCACTCAGAACACTGCCGGGACGGCCGGCGGCGCTGGGCCCTCTTACCAGGTTGCCTGGCGGGAAGTACGCGGTCCGCTGGAGGCCTTCGGGCACGAACGGGACATCACCAATAGCCCCGTCCCGACGATCCTGCCCGCGCCCGGATTTACGGATACCTCTAACCCGCTCGTCACCGTGAACAATGGCTACGCCGTCAGGAACAGCGACGGGCTGCGCCTAGGCGGCGCAGAAGCGATCCGGGTGCGCTGGTCCGGAGTGCTCCTGGTCGAGAGTGACGGAGAATACGCCTTCCACGCAGGGGCACCTTCCCCAGAAGGGGAGAAGCCTGACTCCAGGCGAGCCGAGAAATCTCAGTGGCGACTGACACTGAACCGCGGTCAGAAGACCTGGGTCATACTCAACCACCAATGGCCCGGCGAGACCGATCCCGGACGGTGCATGCACCATCTGAGACGCGGTGCTTACTCTCTCGTGGTCGAGTTCAGCCAGCCAGCACCCGACTTGAGTGCAGTGTGCGGCCATCCCCAGCACACTGGATTCCAGCTTAAGTACGCCGGGCCAGATACCGGCGACCGCCTCATCACCATTCCCGTCAGCCACCTGTACCGGGATTTCCAGGACCAGACCCTCGATCAGGGAATCCAGTTCCCTGATGGAAGCAATGCACAGATGTTCCTCAAGGCGCTCTACACCAGCACGATCCGCGATGCCCGGCGCACATATCAGCGGGCGTTCAAGGCTGTCCTCTTTGCCGGGAAGCTCGGCCTCTCCGGGCGGCCATTCGACGAAGGCGGCCAATCTGAACTAGGATACATGCTAGCGAATCCGGCAAATTTCGCCGGGCATTCGTACTACCGGACCAGCAGCACCTCATTTACACAGCACCTGGTTAACTTTGACTTTAACTTCCTGCCCCAGCAGGACAACTACCATCCACCTGCCACCGTCCCCGGAGACCGCTCGGACCCGTCACTCCAGCAGACCCAGGCAATGTTCGACTGGTTCGAGCGGATATTCGACTACGACCTCGTGCGCAAGGAAGTAAAACGACTACGCAAAGGCGACTTGTGGCGCCTCTTCCAGCAAGCCCAGGTGGAACAGCCGGCCGACGCGACCCAGCTCCTAAGACACATCGGCGCCGACCCAGAGTACTGGGCTGCCGACTTGCGGTTCTGCCAGGACCAGAGCACCGCGATCTACTCCGTCACCAGCACAGACCTGGAAGATGACCGCTGGCTGCTGCGGGTATGGCATGCTGACCGCTGGCTTCGAGGCGCACTGGACCGGTTTCACCCGAAAGACATATCCACAGCACGGCCGGATCTCTGGGCTGCGCCTGACCCCAGCGCACCGCTACCCGCCTCCGCGGTATCAGAAACCGGGAACGCGAATCTGGCCGCCTTCGTCCTGGACGGCTGCTGCGCAAACGGTGAGCCACGCCGCTACCTGGACGTCAAGCGGATCAGCGACGGTCTTCGCGAGCGGGCCCGCAATGCCTTGATCTCGTACCTGTGCCGCATGAACAGGATCGCGCTCACGTGGATGCCGGCCACCACGTTCGCCACCGCGCCCGGCGACCTCAGCGATCTTCTGTTGCTTGACGTTGAAACCGGCATCTGCGAAAAGGCGAGCCGGATCGAAGAGGCAATCACAGCAGTCCAGTCGTTCGTCCGCCGGAGCCAGCTTGGGCTAGAACCGGGCTGGAAAGTAACCCATGAATTCGCACGGCTATGGGAAAGCCGCTTCGAAACATATCGCACATGGGAGCGGTCCAAGCGCAGGGAACTTTACCGTGAGAACTGGATCGAATGGGCCGAGCTGGGCCATGCCCGCCGCATTGAGGCCTTCCGGTTCCTTGAATCTCAGCTCCGCACCTCGACCCTCACCCTGGCCGCACCCGGAGGACTGGACTGGTGGGCGGACGACGAGGCGTCCCTGGAACATGCCCCCAAGCTCCTGCAGCGGCGGATTCCATCTGAACTCCGCCCTCTGTCAACGCCCCCCCAGCCGGCCCGGGAAGGACTCGCAACACTCGGCAGTCCCGAGTACGCCGCTCAGCCGACGTGGCTGGCCGCGGCTCCGCAGCCCAGCAGCCCTGCCACGACCACCACCACGACGACCACGACCACAACCACGGCCCCGGCCGCTCCAACCACGCCTGCCATCCCACCCGGCTCCGTGGCCGGGGCTGTGACCCCAGACACGGTCAGATCGCTGGCGCAGGCGGCAGCAACTGGCAGTACCCAACCGCAGTCGCTGCCACTGTGGATGGAGTCGGCGGCGAAGCTGGGAACACGTTTTGTGCGTGTCGCGGCGGCCGGAGTCCCAGAAGCCACGCTCGGATTTGCCCCCCACGGGAAAGAATCCAGCAGCTCCTGCTGCCACGAGTGCGGCCATGATCATCAAGTCCTGGTGGATGAGTACTATTTCTGGCTCATTGACACACAGTTCTATTCTTATACCTATGAGACGGACGCGCAGAGTAGTGGCGATGCCAGCTTTAGTGGCAGCTACCAGTTTGGTTTCCAGGACTCGTATTATGACCAATTCCAGCAGCAGTCGGCTGAGTGGAACGACGAAGGTCAGGTACCGCCGCTCCTGGCGAAGTGGCAGCCAAACCCGGCTGTCCGCCTGGCATGGGTCCCGGTCCACAACGGCGAATTCGGTCAGCCCAGGAGATCCGAGGAATACGTTGCGATCGCCACGCCTGCCGATCTTGTTTTTCTCGGAAGAGCCGGGGATTCGCTCCAGTTTCAGGTAACCGGCAGCGCACCGATGCCCCCTGGCTACGATGCTGATTCGTCACTGCCAGGCTTCCGGTACGACCTGCCAACGGATCAGGCCGTTGCGCTCCCACAGGTCCTCGGCCCGCCAGCGCCAGCCACTCCTCCTCCCTATCCGGGAGGGCTGCCTGCTTATCCATTCTTTGCATATCACCAGCCGGGTGCCCAGCTTTTTCCCGGGTCGTGGTTTTCCACCTCGCTCGCCGTCGCAGGCGCGCTCCGGGCACGCTGCCGCTTCGAGCTCGCGCTCAGGTGGTACCAGCGCACCTTCGACCCCCTCCAGCAGGACTGCGCCTGGATGCACTGCCCCGGCGGTTCTCAGACGACGCCACCACCGACATCTGACGAGCTGGCCAGACAGGCCTACCGGATCTGGGAACAGCACGGCCGCCCGCCAGCGGAACAGGACCAGGATTGGCATGAGGCAGAAGCGACGCTGGAACATCCTGGCACCGCTGCCGTAGCACCCGGCCAGCAAGCTCCCCAGCAAGGCGCGTGTTGCGACAGCACGGACGTCACGGACGACGTAGCCCGCAACCGGGCTGTGACACTGCATTACTGCCAGACGCTCGTCGACTGGGGAGACGCGCTGATGCGGCGGCGGCGCTCGCCGGAAGCATTCCAGCAGGCGCGGCTGATCTACGACACGGTGGCGAAAATCACCGGCCGCCGCCCGGAAACGGTCATGATGCCGGAGCCGGCCACCGCGCAGCCCGTCTCCACGTTCGTCCCGGCCTACCCGCCGATCAACCCGCAGCTTCTCGATCTTTACGATCTCGCCGCTGACCGGCTGGGACTGATTCGCAGGTGTCTCGACGCGCGCCGGCTTCGCAATGGCCGGCCCCGCCGCGACATGAGCTACTTCGGCGACAGCGCGCTGCGCGATGGGTGGCGCACCGCTCCCGGAACATGCGCTGACGAGGACGAATGGTGCCGCAGCCCCAGCCCGTACCGCTTCCTGTCCCAGATCCAGAAGGCCACCGAACTGGCCGGGCGGGTCCGCGAACTTGGCGCCGCGCTGCTGTCCGCCTACGAAAAAGGTGACGCTGAGTACCTGGCGTCGATCCACGCGCAGCAAGACCGCGAAATGCTAGCCCTCGGGATCACCATCCGGCAGGACCAGTGGCGCGACGCTGACTGGCAGGTGCAAGCGCTGCAGCAGACCAAGGATCTCAACCAGGCCAACTTGCTGTATTACGCGAATTTGTATCAGGATGGTCCCATTAATGATGAGATCCAGAACCTGAGTCTTGCCACAAATTCGATCCAGACTCTGACCAGCGCCAACATTCCGGAAGAAATCGGCGAAATGATGAATCTCGTTCCCGATTTCAATGTCGGCGCCATGTCGACGTTTATGACGATCCCGCTCGGCACGAAGCTGTCCGCCATGTTCCAGGCGATCGCCAGGCAGATGCAGACAAGTGCAGGAATCCAGAACGCGACGGCCGCGATTGACATGACGCAGGCGGGCTGGCAGCGCCGCTCAGCTGAATGGTTCCATCAGATGCAGACGCTGCCAATCGACATCCAGCAGATCGAGCTCCAGATTCTCGGCGCTCACCGGCGCCGGGATCAGGCCCTGCAGGAACTCAACAACCAGCAGCGGCAGATCGAGAACGCCGCAGAAATCCAGGATTTCCAGCGCGACAAGTTCACCGCCACGGACCTCTACCTGTGGCTGCAAAAGGAGACCGCCGCCCTGCATTCCAGGATGTATGAGCTAGCGCTCCACGCAGCGCGGGAGGCCCAGCGTGCCTTCAACTTCGAGCGCGGCCACACCACCAGGCGGTTCATCCCCGAGGAAACCTGGGACAATCTGCACCAAGGGCTCATGGCCGGCGAGCGGCTCGAAGTCGCCCTCAGCCACATGGAGAAGGCGTATCTCGACGAGAACCGGCGTGAGCACGAACTGACCAAGCACCTGTCGCTGCGGCTCCAGTTCCCCATCGCATACCTGCAGCTGCGAACGACCGGATACTGCGAGATCGAGATTCCCGAATGGATGTTCGACCTCGACTATCCCGGTGACTACATGCGGCTCATCAAGAACGTCACGCTGACACTGCCCTGCGTTACCGGCCCCTACACCAGCCTGAATTGCCGCCTGACCCTGCTGAGCAGCATGACGCGCATCGATCCCGCCAGCCGCCCCCCGGCCCATCACTGCTGCTGCAACGGTCCCGACCGCAACGGGTACGAAGCATGCCCTGAAGACCCGCGAATCGTCCGCGAATATGCCGCACGGGAATCAATCGTGACGTCCAGCGGCCAGAACGATTCCGGTATGTTCGAGCTCAACTTCAGGGATGACCGGTACCTGCCTTTCGAATATCTCGGCGCCGTCAGCCGGTGGCGCATTGAATTGCCTCAGGAAAATAACTACTTCGACCTGGACACGCTGAGCGATCTGATCCTGAACCTCAGCTTCACCGCACGCGATGGCGGGGACATCCTGCGCGCCGCAGCCGCACAGAACGCCCGCGGACGGCTCCCAGGCGACGGCCTGCGGCTGTTCGATGTGCGCCATGACTTCCCGGACACGTGGCCGGCTCTCCGGGAACCGAGCCAGGAACATCACCGAGACGACCACGACAGCCGCAGCCGCCCGCTGAGGCTGGGCTTCACGCCCGCCATGTTCCCGTTCATCCCCGGCCGGCGTGTGCAGTACATCGACCGGCTGATGCTGGTCTTCGCTGCGCCTGACGCCCTTCCCGGACACCATCACACCGTCCGCTTCTGGCCGGGCGAAGCCGGCCACGACGACGTCGCTGAGTTCGAGTGCGTTGCCGACGGCGCGTGGCCGGGGTTCTTCTTCGGCGCGGTCGACCTGGGCGAACGCCGGCTCGGTCCGCTGCGGGACGACCGGCCAGCGGGCTGCACGTTCGAGATTCCGGCGCAGGCAGGGGCAATCTGCAGCGCTTTCGTGATCGCACATTACGACGCGGAGCCCTGGCCGCGCTGCGGCTGGCCGGCACCGGCGGAGTGCCGCGAGGAACCCGACCACGGGCGGCACGGCCATGGGCGCCGAGCGCCCTCCGGCGGCTACCCGCCATCCGCACCGACCGGGAGCTGAACGGTGCTTTCCACGGATCCGGGCCCACCAGCGGAACCAGCCGCCTCGCCGCAGGCCCCCGCCCCGCCGGGAATGGCCAGGGGCGGCGCGCAGAGCGCCGCCT
>OBLT010001609.1_pt1 | contig 14386 bp, 9 predicted proteins | sample 1518721 | NCBI WGS metagenome assembly OBLT01 (sample SAMEA3539307, study PRJEB22396) | soil metagenome | biome: tundra; feature: field; material: soil | place: USA | collected 2010-05 | depth 0.15 m | reverse complement strand
GAATGGGTCAGTGATCTATGGGTGCTTAGAGAACACCGGAACCGCGGCGTCGGCCGGCAACTGCTTTTTCACGGTGAGGCTGAAATAGCAGGACGAGGCCACGCGACCTCCCGGCTTCGAGTTGTGAAATCCAATGTCCGGGCCGTGCGCTTCTACAATCGGTTGGGCTGGAGCGTTGCCAGGGAATTCCCCCACGAGACATTGCCCATCGACATGTTAGAGATGAGCAAAGTTTTGAAGCTGGCTTGAATCCTAGTGGATGCCGGTCGCCGTGTTTTCGTGGCGATGGAAGAGCTTGTGCTTGATGTCGGGCCAAAATTCCTTCAATACTTGCGAGATGGCGTCGGTGCCAACCTGTTCCACTAGCTTGCCGGCGTTGTCAAGCACGGAATGTTCGTCGGGATAGTACGCATTCGAAATTGCCACACCCGTCGCATTCCCCACCCACTCTGAGAAGTTGAATCGGCGTCCTCCCGAGTCGGTGCGTGTCACCATGACGCGCGTAAGCGCATACCAGGTACGGGACCCTACGGAGCCGTACCCGCGCCGGAAGTAACGCGGATCCTCGCGAAGAAGCGACGGAAAGATGGCTTCGGTCATCATGTTTCCGATAGCCTGATCGGCGTAGCCCGTTCCCAGCCGCCGCCCAAATCCGGCCAAGCCCTGACCGAACTGCGGATGCTGATTTGTCAGTTGTCCCAGCCCGGCAAAGGCGCCCGCAAGCAGAACCAGCGGGTAGTCGAAGGAATCCTTGAGGCCGATGACGAATTTCTGTTTAGCGCTGATGGGAGTATATATCGCCGTTTCGTTGGCAGTGCGGTAATTGGGCAGCACCCCGAAAACGCGCTTGTCGGGCGGTTCCTGCGTTTGACCAGGTTGTATCGGCGCCGGGCTCGCCGCTGATGGAGAGGCGGGCGGCGCTGCCGATGGATCCTGCTGTGCCCACGCCGAAGCCGCCACCGAAGTGAATATCAGGAGCACTGGCTGGAGGCGCTTAGACAGAAACATGCTGGAGTCCTTAAAAAGAGATCGGAAGTAAAAATACCAGACGAACCACTCTTTCCTTACGTTACTCCATTCTGACGTTTACAGTTCTTGACAAAACGGGGACAGCTCTGTTACATTCGTGTCGTATACGACGCGTCTTATACGACGGAATATATGATGGGGACCCGCGGTGAGAACGAATAAAGCGCTGATCAATATGGCGCAGGAGATCGATCAAAATCTTCGCTCCATTCGGCGGACGTTGCGGCAGCCGGTGGGAGGGGAGTTCTCGCGGAGCGGATTGACGGGTCCGCAGCGCGGCGTGATGGATGCCGTGGTGCGGCTGGGTGCGCTAAGCCTGAAGGAAGCCAGCCGTCAGGTGGGCCTTGCGCACAGCACTGTTTCTGGAATTGTAGACCGTCTGGAGAGGCAGGGGCTGGTAGAGCGCCAGGCCGATAAGAAGGACCATCGCTTCACTCTGATTGTGCCGTCCAAGGTTGTGCGGGACTATGTGCGCAACACGCTGCCCACGTTGGTTACGAATCCACTGGTGGAAGCGCTGCAGCGCGCGAAACCAGCCGAGCGCAGAGCCATCCTAGAAGGATTGCGAACATTGCGCGGGTTGCTGTAGCGCACGCACTTTGCGTGCCGTGTTCGCACTCCTGCGAACACACTTGTTCGGAAATAACTCCTGGCGTTCACAAGAGTGTGAACGCTGCACGCATGAGTGCGTGCGCTACATCACTGGCCCGGCACCAGCTCCACGCGGTCCATGGCCAAAAATTCCCGAATGTGCGGATGATCGGATTTCTCCAGATCCTTGACGGCTCCGAAATAGATAGCTTTGCCCTCGTAGAGGAACATCACCCGATCGGCTACTTTGCGCATCAGGTCCAGATCGTGCGTCACTACCAGGCCGGTCAGCTTCAGATCGTATTTCAGCTTGAGCATCAGCTTGATGAGCGTGTCCGACATAATCGGGTCCACCATGGTGGTGGGCTCATCGTAGAGTATACATTCCGGTTGCGCGGCCAGCGCGCGGGCGATAGCCACGGCGCGCTTGTGTCCGGTGGACAAGTCCGCCGGATAGACATCGCGAAACTGCAGCAGATCCACTAGCGATAACAGCCCGTCCACGACGTCTTCCTTGTTTTTCTCGTCGTAGTCGCTGCGCAGCTCGAGAGAAAAAAGAATATTCTCGGCCACCGTCAGCGAGTCGAACAGCGCGCCGGATTGGAACACCATCGTCACCTTTTTCCGGATCTCGCGCAGTTGGGCTTCGTCAAAGTCGGTGATGTCCTGATACGCCACGAAGACGCGGCCCTGATCGGGTTTGAGAAATCCCATGATGTGTCCCAGGCTCACGGATTTTCCGACACCGCTGCGGCCGATGATGGCCAGCGTTTCGCCCACGTCGACGTAGAAGTTGGAATCGACTAAAACGGGGTGATCGAACGTCTTATAGACGTGGCGGAACTCGATGTAATGGAGCTTTTCGGTCATTTTGGCTTAGGTTCGAACTCCGCCCACTCGGCGGGCGTGTTTACATTGGCCAGCGCGGATGCATCCACGAGCGTGGCCATGGCGTCCAACTCCGCCACTAAATCCTTCATTTTAAACCGCTTCTCCTCGATCGCCCGAGCCAGCACCGGCAGGCAGCCGCGATGGTAAACGGCGCAAAGCGGTTCCACTTCACCACTTGTCCCGGTGGCGACGATACAACTCTTGCCGGATTCCGCAGCGCTTCGAAGCAGGGTGCGAAGGACGCCGGCGGAGATGCCCGGCATGTCGCAAGCCACGATCAGGTTCCAGTCCGTAGTGGATACGCTCAGGGCCGTGTAAACGCCTCCCAGGGGTCCACAGCCGGGGAATTTGTCTGGATAAACCGGATGGCCGAGGCTCCGGTATCGGCCCGGCTCACCGATCAGGGCCACGGAACCGGCGGCATCCTGGACCGCCCGCGCCAAGTTCTCCACCAGCGTGGTTCCACGGAAGGGCAGCAAGGCTTTGTCCCGGCCCATCCTGGAACTCCCGCCGCCGGCCAGTACGAATCCAGACCATGGCATGAGAGAATAATAGCATTGGTCGTAAGACCAGCCCCGGGAGACCGGCGCTTGCGGATTGGAGAATTCCGGTTATAATCGGATAAAACAATAGGATGCACTTTTGTTCGGATCTTGTTCTCGGAACGGCGGTTTTGGCGGCTGTGGCCGGCACGTCTCTAATAGGCGAAGCCCTGCCTCCCGAGTCCGGCGCTCCGCGCGCAGTGTCGGTGGTGCGATCCGATGCCCGGACTGGCCGCTTAGTCCGGAGCGTTGTGGTGAAGGCCAAGCCCGCCGATGGCGACTCTTCGGATACTCGAGTCCGGACTTTGGTGGAAGAGGCCGCGAAGAATCACGACGTGAGCCCGTTGCTGGTGGATTCGGTAATTCAAGTGGAAAGCAACTACAATCCGTATGCCACGTCGCCGAAAGGCGCGCAAGGTCTCATGCAATTGATGCCGGCTACCGCCCGCCGGTTCGGCGTAACGAATTCGTTCGATGCCAAGCAGAACATTGAGGGCGGCGTCCGGTATCTGAAGTTCTTGCAAGATACGTTCAAAGACGATCGGTTGGCGATTGCGGCCTACAACGCGGGCGAAGGAGCCGTGACGAAATACGGCGATGTGCCGCCTTATGCCGAGACCAAGAGCTACGTGGATAAAGTGGGCGCCAAATATAGCAAGGCCAAGCGCGCGGCAGAAACGTCCAGTGCGACCGCGAAAGCGGCCGATGAATCCCAACCGGCCGAGGATGACTTCCGGCACTTAGTTCAATATCTAGACTCGGAGGGCCGGCTGCACCTGGCAACTCGATAGGTTCATTTATCCAGATATGCTCCATCTCCCCCGCCAGCCTGCCGATGAGCTAGCCCTGAGATGTAGAGCGCACGGGTGTCTGAGCAAGCCGCGCAACGCTGTACTCCTGTTGCTATTGGCTGCGACCCTACTTCCGGCTGGCGACCGGGTTGAAGCGCGCATTACGGCGATTCGTTTCTGGTCGCTCGGCGATGTCACGCGCATTGCTATAGAGTCCGACGGGGACTTCTCGATTCGCTCCGACCGTCTGGAGAATCCCGATCGGCTCTTTTTCGATCTGGTAGGCGCCAAACCAACTCTCGGATCCAAAGGCATGACTGTGATCCCCGTGTCGGATACGCTGGTGCGGCAAATCCGCGTTGCGGAAACCCAACATGGCGTGACACGCGTGGTGCTGGATCTGGAGCGCAGCGCGGACGCCAGCACGTCTCACCTGGACAATCCCAATAGGCTGATCATCGAGGTGCGGGCCTCAGGCACCACCGCCCCCGTCACCTCAAAGCCTCCGATCGAAGCCGAAGTTGTCGATTCGAGAGCGCCCGCATACCGCACGTTCACGCCTCCGCCCGCTCCTCGCCCCTTCGAGCAATCCGCGCGCCGCGCATCACCGGATTTCATGGACCCACCGCCGCCGGTGGCGCCCCGCCCCGGCTTTGCTTCCGAGGCGGCCAACGTCATTCCCAAACTCTCGCCCCCCGCAGTCCGTCCAGCGCCAGCCACGGTGCTGGCGAAGGTCGTGATGCCGGTGGCAACTTCGACGGTTGCGCCTGCTCCGGCTATTGTTCCAGTTCCGGCTCCTGAGACGACGGCGCTTCCAGCCAAACGGAATTCGTCGGGTGGACGCTCGATGATCCGCGTGCTGGGTCTAAAGGTCGGCCGGATTGTTCTTGACCCGGGGCACGGCGGGCACGATACAGGTACTGTTGGCCCGGAGGGACTGCGCGAAAAGGATCTGGTGCTGGACGTCGCAAAGCGACTGGGTGCATTGATCGAAGAGCGGATGAATAGCGAGGTGATTTATACGCGGACGGATGACACCTTCGTTCCGCTGGAGCAGCGCACCGAAATCGCCAACCAAGCCAAGGCTGATCTGTTTCTTTCGATTCACGCGAATTCCTCGCCGCTACCCTCTGCGGCGGGTGTCGAAACTTACTATCTGAACTTAACCACATCGAAAGCCGCGCTGGATTTGGCTGCGCGCGAGAACGCCGGTTCACAAAATAGCATCTTCGAGTTACAAGATCTGCTGGAGAAGATAGCGCTGAAGGACAAGGTGGATGAGTCGCGCGAATTTGCAAACCGGATTCAATCGGCGCTTTATTCGTTTTCCGCCAAGAACGATTCCCACGCCCGGGATCGCGGCGTGCGAAAGGCGCCGTTTGTAGTGCTGATCGGCGCTTCGATGCCATCGGTGCTGGCAGAGATCGGATTCATCAGCAACGCCCGCGACGAGAACATCATGAAAAAAGCCGAGTATCGCCAACGCCTGGCCGAATCGCTGTACAAAGGGTTGGCGAGCTACGCCGGAACGTTGAGCCACTTCCAGGTAGCGAAGAAGTAGCGTAAGCCTCCGGCTTGGGCATTTGGCAAGCCGGAGGCTTGCCCCACGGAATATTATCGGACGGCGGTCTCTATGTCGGCCGTGGCATTGACCGGCGCTGGTTCGGAACCGTGAGGCAGAAACTCGACGCGATTGCGCCCCCGCCTCTTGGCCAGGTACAGCGCTTCGTCTGCTTTATGGATTAACTCCTCCGGTGTCCAGGGTTGGCCCGGAAGCGCGGTGGTGACCCCGAAGCTGGCGCTGACACCGACGGAGCTCTCCTGCAGCGACATCTGGACTTGGGTGAGTTGCTTGCGCAGACGTTCCGCCTGGGCCCAGCTTGCTTCTTCATCGCAACCCGTCAGCAGGATCAGGAATTCTTCCCCGCCGTAGCGTCCAATGGAATCATATTGGCGGATCGCGTTTTGCATGCGGCGCGAGGCTTCACAGAGAACGGCGTCCCCGGCAAAGTGGCCGTAGTTGTCATTGATGTTCTTGAAATGGTCGAGATCCACCATCACTACGCCAACCGGAGTACGTTCCCGCTGCCCGCGAGCTAACTCCCGGCAAAGGATGTCGAAGATCGAGCTCCGATTCCAGAGGTGCGTAAGAGAATCCTTGGTGGCCTGTTCCCGCAGCGCTTCCCGGGCCGACAACAGCTCAGCTTGCAGATCTACCAGCCGGGTGCCGGCGCGAAGCCGGACTTGCAGCTCGTGCTGATCGAAGGGTTTGGTGATGTAGTCGTCGGCGCCGGCCTCCATCCCCTCTATGAGATCTTCTTTTTGACTTTTCGATGTAAGCAGCAGGATGTAGGTGTAGGGTTCCCGAGCCCGCACCCGGACCCGCCGGCATACTTCCAGGCCCGTCATGCCCGGCATCATCCAATCCAGGATCGCGAGCGCCGGAGCGTCGTCCTTTTGCAGCAGCGCCAAGGCTTCCTCTCCATCGCAAGCCACCGCTACGTCATAGCCCCACTTCCGAAGGGTGGCTTCCAACAGATGCCGCGAGACCAGGCTGTCATCTGCGATTAAAATCTTCACGCGGTTCCCCGTTTAACGTTAGGCAGGTTAGCTGGTTAACAGGCGGACCTGATCCTACCTGTTTCTCATCGGCTGGCTGGGACCGTAACGTTAGCCTGTATCTGGTCTTAGGTTCTAATGCTTAGTACCGTCTTGCGGAAGGTACTTAGCGGAAGATCGTCCCCTTGCTGACACGCGGGGCTACACGACGCTAGCTAGCAGGCCACAGCCACGTCGCATTTACCGGTATGGTCGCGCGCTGTATTGTAGCCCCGCACGTAAGTAAGGGGACCCTATTGAACCGCGAGAAACGCTCCCGTCGGGGTAGCGACTCCACCCACCGTCAGCACAATGGGTTGGTTCCCTGCCGAAAGCCCCGATGGCACGGTGAAATCGATCTGGTAAAGACCAGCGAAAGTCGGCGCCAGACCGGCGTACGATACGACGGCAGTTTTGCCGCCAACCGTCAGCGTGTAAGGCGCCGTGATATTAGCGGTCCCATTGGGGGCCAGACTCCCGACTACGGCGGCCGGCGTGGTGGCGCCCCAACCAACGCCGTAAGCCGTCAGGATGTCGCCGGCATGAGCTGGAGTAAATGTCTCGCCGCCCGGGATCAAGCCAGTTGGGCCCACCTGTGCTCCGTTCTGTTCCACTGCGACGATTTCGTTCTGCCCAGTCGGATTCTGAACGTCGAAGAGGAACTGCGGAGTCACCGCCGCCACCGTGACGTTTACGGGCGCCGTGGGAGTCTCATTCGGCAAACCGCAGTTTGTGATTACCGACACCGGCACTGTTCCCGACGTGGACAATGGATCGGCTACCGCGTTGATCTGCGTGGCGGAGACATAGATCAGGCCCCAGCGCGTGGTCCCGCCCTGGACACAGGTGTTGGCCAGATTAGTAGGCAACGCGTTGTTCGTCAAATCGGACGAGGTCACGTTCTGGCTGACCGTGGGACCGGCGAAACCAGTACCGAACATCGTAAAGAGTCCGTTGGCGGAGAGGCTGTTCACGGGAGGTACGCTAAGCCCGGCGCCGACTACTGAATTGATGGTCGGGGGAGTGACGGGCGTCAGCAGAAACGCATGCTGCTGCTGTTGGATGATTCCCGTGCCGACAATCTGGCCGGCATTATTGATCCCGGTCGCGGAAGCCAGTTGCCATCCGGATCCGTTCACCAGTTGGCGGTTCAGGTCGTACAAAGTGCTGTTGGTGTAAACGAAAGCGTGAGAGCTGGCCGACGCGGTTTCGAGCTCAGCTCCAAAAAACAGCGTTATGTCCGGAGTCTGAGGGGTGCTGTAGCCTACTACGGTGCCTGAATTATTGATTCCCAGAGCAGCGCTATTCTTATCGCTCGGAAGGACGCCCAAATCGGTAATGGCGCCATTCGCGAACAGCACGGCATGGCTGGTAGCTTTCGCATCGACGATTGAGGTGAAAGCGTACGTAAATGCCATCCCAGAAGCCATGCCCGAGTCGTTCACGCCGGTGGCCGATAGGTAATTGAAATTCGTAGACGCAGGCAAGCCTTGAGCTGCTCCATTATGCCAAAGCGTGCCTACAAGGTCGACAAGAGTACTGGCGACGATAGTCACGCTGGCTCCCGCAACCCAATCGCCTGAGGGACTAATCCCAAATGCCGCGCCTTGCATTCCCTTCGACGGAGGGAGCGAAATTGCAGTGCCGCCGGGCGTGACCAGGAAGGCTTCGCTGGCCACGAAGAAATTCACGCCGCCCTGGTTAACCTGCGTGGCTGCGGATTGGCCTGCGTTGGTGAGTCCAAAAGCTCCGGCGTTGCTCGGAATCCCGCTAAACGTTTGAATGGAACCGTTCTGATAGAGGAATGGGCTCACCGAGACGCCCTGTGCCAGGTTGATCACGATGTAAGCGCCCACCACCGTTCCTGAATCGTTCACTCCGGTGGGAACGGTCGGCTTAGACGTGGCGCCCAGGTCGTTCAGGACGCCCTTCGAGTACAGGAAAGCATGCGTGTCTGCTGCCAAGAGAATTGAACCGCCGGCCGGGCCACAGTATCCGGTGACGTTTCCGGACTGGCTGATGGCCGTGCCGGTGCAGGACGGCAGGTTGGGCAACGAGCCGAGATCCTGGATCATGTACTGGGGCGTCTGCGCGTGTATGTAGACAGGAAGAAGGAAGAAAAGAATCCTGTAGCAATGCATGGTCGATATTGTACCCTGTTCGGCGCACTTGAAAACGAAAATTACCGCTTTTACGCTCACCGTAGGGCAAGCCTCCGGCTTGCCGACTGGACAAGCCGGAGGCTTGTCCTACGCCGAGTCGAAAAACTGTGACGCAAGTTTCACGGCGATTGCGCTATGTAGGTTGGGTGACTTTACCCAAGGTATTCCATTTGGAGGGACTGATGAGAAGAACGTTGTCGGCAACGGCGCTGAGCATTGCGCTCTTGTTGAGTCTGGCGGATAGATCCGCGGCACAGGTTTACAATTACACGATAAACACGGTGGTTGGGCAATACCCGACAGGGGACGCAGGGCCAGGGACCAAAGCCCTTTTGGCGTTACCCTACGGCGTGGCCTTGGATGGGAACGGCAACCTTTACATCGCCGACTATCTTGACAACAGAATTCGCAAGATCGTGCTCGCAACAGGTGTAATCACGACTATCGCCGGAACGGGCTTCCAGGGCTTCAGCGGGGATGGAAGCGCCGCGGTCAACGCGCAAATCGCCGGTCCTGGCGCCGTAGCAGCGGACACGGCCGGCAACGTCTATTTCACCGACGTCGGCAACGAAGTAGTTCGGAAAGTGGATATCAACGGCAACATCAGTACGATTGCCGGCACACCAGGATCCGGTGGGCACGCCGGAGACGGTGGGCCAGCCACGAAAGCCCAATTAGCCTTACACGTTGGAGGCGGTTTGGCGGTGGATGCGGCCGGCAACGTCTACATAGCTGACTCGCTCAACTCGGCGGTCCGCGAGGTAACGGTGAGCAACGGCAATATCAGTACTATCGCCGGGATGATCGGGCAGAATGGGCATAGTGGCGACGGAGGCGCAGCCACTAGCGCGATGTTGTTCTACCCTTTCGGTCTCGCATTTGACTCCAGCGGCAATCTTTACATTGCAGACACCTTCAACCAAGAAATCCGAGAGGTGTCGGCCACCACCCACATCATTAAGACGATAGCCGGTAACCTAAGTGCCGGCTCCACCGGAGATGGCGGCCCACCGACGGCGGCATCGCTCAACTATCCGTTCGGTGTCGCAGTCGACGCGCAGGGGAACGTCTACATTGCAGATTTTTCCAACGACGAAATCCGCAAAGTCACGGTGGGAGCCAGTCCCACCATCAGCACCATCGCCGGAAAAATATCACTGGGAGGCGGCTTCAGTGGAGATGGAGGCCCCGCGACATCCGCCGCGCTGAGTGGTCCGGCTAGCGTGGCAGTGAACAGCGCAGGTACCATCTATATCGCCGATCTGTTGAACAACCGCGTTCGGTACGTGAGCCAGGGAACCATAAATGAGGTGGCCGGGGCCGACCACGCTCAGGGAGATGGGGGGAAAGCCACGGCTGCTTACTTATATTTCCCACAAAGCGTTGCAGAGGATAGCGCCGGGAATCTTTACATCGCCGACACAAATAATAATGAGATTCGCAAGGTGGCGATCGATGGCACCATCAGCACATTCGGCACGACCGGCGCGCCTCAAGCCGTGGCAGTGGATAGCTCCGGTAACGTTTTTGTCAGCAGCGGCAACCGAATCGTTAAACTAGATAGCAAAGGAAACGGCACCGTCGTGGCTGGCAGCAACGCAGGGGGATTCAGCGGCGACGGCGGACCAGCCTCGGCGGCATTGTTGAACACGCCTCAGGGTTTGGCAATAGATTCCGCGGGCAACCTCTATATCGCAGATAGCTACAATCACCGCATCCGCGAGATTACGGCCGGCAACATCAGTACAGTGGCGGGGAGTGGGGCGACTTGCGGGTCCACTTGCAACCTCGGAGGCTTCACCGGAGATGGAGGCCCAGCCACTTCGGCCACCCTGTCGTTCCCCTACGGCGTAGCGGTGGATAGCGCCGGTAATATTCTTATCGCAGATTCCTTGAACCATTGCATCCGCAAAGTGACTAAGGGAGTTATCAACACCGTGGCTGGAACCGGTGGAAAGCGAGGATACGCCGGCGACGGTGGACTGGCCACAGCTGCCCTGTTGAATGAGCCGCTAGGAGTGGCGCCAGACAATGCGGGAAACTTTTTCATCGCCGATTCCTTCAATCAGGTAATCCGTGTGGTAGATGGACTCGGGTCCATCTACACCATTGCCGGTAACAATAAGGCCGGCTTCTCCGGCGACGGTGGGCCCGCCACCTCTGCCGAGCTCGACAAACCCTTTGGCATCCTGGTTGATCCCAACTCGAACGTACTGTTCGTCGATAACCTCAACCATCGCGTCCGGGAACTGACTACCACGAATCCGCTGGTTCCCAGCGCCAAGTCGGTCGTGAACGCCGCCAGCTTCGTCTCCGGAGGCGTTGTTCCCGGCGGAATGGCCACGCTTTTTGGGTCCAACCTGACAACCGCGACGGGAATCAATCTGGCATCGGGGCTGCCGCTCGCAACGGAGTTTTTGAAAACCAGCGTGAAATTCAACGGCACCTACAGCGCACCCATTTTCGCGGTGGACAACGTGAACGGCTCCCAACAGATCAACTTCCAGGTACCCTGGGAGATTGCTCCTATCTCCAGCGTGCTGCTGCAGGTGGAAACCAACGGCGTCTCCAGCCTGCCTGTGCAGGTTCCTGTACTGGCCACGCAGCCGGGCATAATCGCCTACAATGTCGGAGGCACCAACTTCGGAGTTGTTCTCCACTCCAACTTCCAATTGGCGGATAGCGCGCATCCCGTTGTGGCGGGCGAGACAGTGTTGATTTATTGCGTTGACCTGGGCGCCATTTCTCCGGCCCTGAAGGACGGCGAACCTGGAACCGGCGCCGAAATAACCGTCGCTACACCAACGGCGACCCTAGGCGGCAAGAATGCCCCGATCAGCTTCCACGGAACAGCGCCGGGTTTTGTCGCCTTGTTCCAGGTGAACGTCCAGGTTCCCACAGGCCTGGCTTCGGGTAATCAGCCATTGGTGCTCACCATCAGTGGCGTTTCGAGCCAGACGGTGCAGTTACCGGTAAAGTAGGGCAAGCCGGAGGCTTGCGCTACGGTGATAATTGGTGCAGAGGTGAAGCTTGAAACGAAACGTGTTCCCCGCAGTGCTGGTCGTGGCTCTTTGCTTCTGTCTAGAGCAAAGAGCCGCGGCCCAAATCTATCCCTTCACAATCAACACAGTCGTCGGTGAGTATCCGTCCGGAGATCAGGGACCCCCGAGCGCGGCGTTGTTGGCTTTTCCCACACGTGTCTCCGTGGACACCAAAGGCAACGTGTACATCGCCGATACCGACAACAACCGGGTTCGCAAAATTGTTGGCGGCAAGATCACGACCATTGCAGGGACGGGAACGGTGGGCTTCAGTGGCGATGGCGGCGCGGCAATATCGGCGGAACTCGATTCACCCAGCGGCGTGGCCATTGATTCCGCGGGCAATATTTACATCTTCGACGCCAACAATCTGCGAATTCGGAAAGTGGACGCGAATGGCATAATCACAACGGTTGCAGGCAATGGACAGTCCGGTTCCACGGCCGACGGCGGCCTCGCTACGGGCGCCATGTTGGGACTGAACACGAATGGCAGCGTCGTGGTGGATTCGGCGGGGAACTTCTACTTCTCCGATGTGACGAACAACGCTGTCCGGAAGGTCACAGTCTCGACCGGCATCATCAGCACCGTCGCTGGGCGAGTCGGGCAAACCGGGAGCGGCGGTGACGGAGGGCTGGCCACCTCAGCCACCTTCCAAAATCCTTGCGGCCTGGCCTTCGATGCCGCGGGCAATTTGTATATTGCCGACGGGTTCAACCACAAAATCCGCGAGGTGCTGGCCAAGAATGGAATAGTCAACACCGTCGCTGGAAACGGCACAAACGGCACAACCGGCGACGGCGGATTAGCCACCGCGGCGGCGCTTGGCAATCCATTCGACGTCGCTGTGGATGCGCAGGGCAACCTCTACATCCCGGATTACCACTACAATACAGTCCGCAAGGTGACTGCTGGATCCAACATCATCAACCTGCTGGCCGGCAGCACCGCGGGCTATAGCGGCGACGGCGGGCCGGCAACTTCCGCGCAGTTGGACAATCCGGTGGGTGTCGCGGTGGATAGCTCTGGAACAGTCTACATCGCCGACGACTCGAATAATCGCATTCGCACCGTTAACTCGGGAATCATTCATGAGTTCGCCGGCGCCGACCACGCGCAAGGGGATGGCGGAAAGGCCTTGACCGCTACGCTTTACTTCCCCGATCGCACGGCGTTCGACAGCGCCGGTAACCTTTACATCGCGGATACAAGTAATAGCCGAATCCGCAAGGTGACTTCTGCGGGCATCATCTCAACCATAGCGGGTACGGGCTCCACGGTTCCTTCCGGCGACGGCGGGCCCGCAATATCGGCCGGTGTCGACTCGCCCGCTGCCGTGGCCGCGGATAGCTCGGGCAACATATTCATCGCCACCGAAAACCAAATCCGCAAAGTGGACACCCACGGAAATATCAGCACCGTGGTGAACACCGCCAATGCGACGGGTTTCAACGGCGACGGGGCGGCTGCCACTGCGGCGCTTCTGAATAGTCCCACCGGATTGGCATTCGATTCCGCCGGCAACCTCTATATCGCCGACTCGTCCAATCACCGCATCCGTAAAGTGTCCGGAGGCAATATCACCACCATTGCCGGCAGTGGCCCCGTTTGCTTGAATCCCTGTAATAACGGAAGCTTCACCGGTGACGGAGGGCCGGCCACTTCGGCCACCATGTCGTACCCGTGGGACGTTGCTTTCGACAGCTCGGGCAATATGCTCATCGCGGATTCGTCCAACAATCGCATCCGTCTGGTGGACGCGAACGGAAATATCCGCACCGTAGCCGGCTCAGGGACCACCAACGGATACAGTGGCGATCTTGGACCGGCCACCTCCGCGCTTTTGTCCATCCCCACTGGCGTCGCGGCGGACAATGCAGGGAACTTTTATATCGCCGATAACTTCAACAACGTAATCCGCATGGTGGATGGATTAGGCGTGATTTCGACCATCGCTGGAGGTGCTACGAACGGCTTTTCCGGCGACGGTGGCCCTGGCGACTCGGCCGAGCTGGATAATCCTTATGGCGTCGCGACAGACGCTAGCGGCAATGTGTGGGTCGTCGATCGCAATAATCATCGGGTTCGCAAGCTTACCCCCTCCGGTCCGCTAGTGGGCAACGGTCCACTCGGCATCGTCAACGCCGCCAGCTTCGTTTCGGGCGGCCTTGTTCCGGGCGGCATGGCCACGCTCTTTGGATCTAATCTGACATCCGGCAAGGGGATCAACCTGGCCTCAGGCCTACCGCTGGCAACTCAACTGTTGAATACTTCAGTGAAGATCGACAACACCCTGAGCGCGCCCATTTTCGCCGTGGACAACGTGAATGGACAGCAGCAAATCAATTTTCAGGTGCCTTGGGAACTGGCGGGCAAATCCAGCGCTGTGCTGCAAGTGGTGAACAACGGCGCACTGAGCCCCACCGTTACGGTTCCAGTGCTTGCCGCCCAGCCGGGAGTTTTCGCTTACAACGTTGGCACTGAAACGTTCGGGGTTGTGCTGCACGCTAATTTCCAGTTGGCGGATACCGGCCATCCTGTCACGGGCGGCGAGGTGGTGTTGATTTTCTGCACCAACCTCGGCGCGGTTTCTCCGGCTATTGCCGACGGCGCTGCGGGTTCCGGTGCGCAGCTGACCGTCGCGACGACGACAGTCACAATCGGTGGGGCTCCAGCGTCGGTTAGCTTCAGCGGATTGGCTTCCGGCTTCGTGGGGCTCTATCAAGTGAATGCGCAGGTTC